>Ga0315280_10003609_pt1 | contig 23611 bp, 20 predicted proteins | sample YL17G06_40_MG_FD_203697 | JGI IMG/M metagenome (GOLD analysis project Ga0315280, IMG submission 203697) | Sediment microbial communities from Yellowstone Lake, YNP, Wyoming, USA - YL17G06_40 | ecosystem: Environmental > Aquatic > Freshwater > Lake > Sediment | place: USA: Wyoming | collected... | reverse complement strand
CGCGACTACGAAGTGCTTCCCGAAACCAGCGAAGCCCTGATCCAGATCGCCATGATCAATCTGATGCTTCATCGCCTTTGCCCTGAACGAAAACGAAAGAAAAATGAATTCTAAAACACGCTCTTAGAAGAAGAACTGGGAAGAGTATTCGCGGATCAGAAAGTGGATTTGGTCTCTCGCAATGGTCTTAGTCCTTATCTGAAAGACAGAATCATGCGTATCGCCCGACTCTTGTATGAGCAGTGATAGACCACATCTGTGTCATATTCGAGACGCACTGGTGGAGATCTGTTCGTTTGTCGAGGGCATGAACTACCGAGATTTCCTCAAAGATCGGCGAATACAAAATGCTATCATACGGTCGTTCGAAGTAGTTGGAGAAGCAAGCCGCAGAGTCACAACCGAGCTATGGGCAAAGGCTCCCGATACTCCGTGGCGCAGAATGATTGACTTTCGCAACAAGCTGATTCACGACTATTTTGGACTCGATCTGTTTCTAATCTGGAAGACGGCTATCGAGGAAGTTCTCCCCCATTACTCGTTCAGAGTGAACGTTTGATCTCGCAAGAAGCTAATGGTTGAGGCACGGCGCCAATTCTCTTGATCTCATCGCTGAGCAAACTCATTCTTCCAATCGGGATATATGAAGGAAAGATAGGACAGCTTATGGTTTCCAATGATTTGGCCCAAAAACTCGAACAGCTCCACAAGACATTCCGAAGCTATGGTTCGGCTCTGGTCGCCTATTCGGGTGGAGTGGATAGCACCTTCCTGCTCAAAGTGGCGGTGGACGCTCTTGGCCGCGATAAGGTGTTGGGCGTCACAGCGCGATCGGAGTCGCTGACCGATCGGGCATTTGAAATCGCATGCCGGATTGCGCGGCAACTAGATTTGCCCCAGGAGATCATAGAATACTCCGAACTGGGGATCGAGGGTTATGCCGACAACCCGGTCAACCGATGCTATGTCTGCAAGAGCGAGTTATTCCAGCGCATGAGAAGTTTGGCCGACCAGCGCGGTCTCGCCGTAGTGGTCGAAGGCAGCAACGCCGACGATGTGGGGGATTTCCGGCCGGGCATGCGCGCCGCCGCTGATCTGGGAATGAAAAGTCCCTTGCGTGAATTGGGTTTCACAAAAAACGAGATTAGGACGTTGGCGCGCGACATGGGGCTGCCCAACTGGGACCGGCCGTCCGAGGCCTGTCTGGCTTCGCGCTTTCCGTATGGCGAACAAATAACGCAGAGCAAACTGAACCAGGTGGCCGAAGCCGAAAACTACATTCGTAATCTCGGAGTGCGCCAGGTGCGTGTGCGCCATCACGGCAAGGTCGCACGCATCGAGGTTTTGCCAGACGACATGGCTCGCCTGCTTGAGCCCGCCACGCGCGATGCGGTCGTGGCCAAGATCAAAGAGCTTGGGTTTCTCTACGTCACGCTCGATCTTCAGGGCTACCGAACCGGCAGTATGAATGAACCGCTCACGGCCAAGGCTCGCTCCTCGGCTCGATAGCTTCAGCACTCCGCCTATGTCTCGTTTTTTCCAGGGCCGGGTCCCCGCCACTCGCGCTATTTACCTATAGCACAACCAGCGCAAGAGCTCGCGCAGGCTTGGCGGCTTTCCATACATCAGAATACCGGTTCGGAAAATCTTGGCCGACGCCCACATGACCGCGGGGACCGAAGCCCCCAGCACGACCAGGGAGGCGAGAATCTGAAAGAACGGAAGTTCTGGATAAGCGGCGATTCTCAGGATCATGACCATCGGCGTCAGGGGTGGAATGAACGACAGGACCAGCGACAACGGGGCCTCGGGATGCTGCGCGATGGGAAACCATAGGATCATGGGAAGGATAAGAATCATCATAAGGGGCATCATCAGGGTTTGCGCTTCTTTGATCGTGTTGCAGGCCGAGCCGGTTGCGGCAAATACGGACGAAATCAACAAAAAGCCCAGAAGATAGTAGATGATAAAATATATCAGATTTCCAATGCTCACAACACCGCTTATTCCTCGAAAGGTAGCCGCGGCATAGGCAGCGGTTCCCCAAACAATCACAGGGATCAGCCCTGCGGCGGCCTGGCCGACGATTTTGCCCGCCATGAGTTGAAAGGGGCTGAGAGCCGATAAGATTACCTCGATGACGCGTGAGTTCTTTTCCTCGATAACGCTCGTGAGCATTTGCTGATTGGTGGTGAGTACTCCGATGAACATCAGGAAAAGAAAGAAGAACGGGACCATGAGCAGGACCATCGGGTTGCGTTTTTCTTCCCCTTTTGCGCTCACGTCCACTTGTTCCAATGGGACCCACCGGTGAAGTTCGGCAAACAACTCTTGTGAAACGTTGCGCAGGCGAAAACGGGTGTTGACTACCGCATCATTGACCCGTCCCTGAACGGTCCCAAACAAATCGAGGCCCCCTATATTCCTGGTCTTCATATAATAGTAGGATTTGCCGCCACCACTGATTACATCTTTGGCCAGGATTATACACGCGTCGAGTTTTCCCTTTCGCACCTCGTCTTTCAGACCCAAAGTGCCGGACTCGGAGTCAGTCTCGTCAGGGCCAAGTTGTTTCACGATAATCTGCCGCTGCGGATTAAACTTGTTATAGTCCCGAAAAACACGATCGAGCTCTGCCGAGAGCTGGTTCGAGAAGTCTTTCACCGCAATCACTTTGGCCGGCCGCGGGCCTTCTGTGGCTTGACGAGTAGAATGTGTCGCGATGAGCACTACGCCGACTCCCAAAAGGGGCGTAAGAAAGAGATTAAGCAGGAATATCTTGTTCTTGACCGCTTCTGCAAATTCTCTTTGCGCAACGGTGAGAACCTTACTCATGGCTCTGTCCTACCAGATGCACGAATATCTCGTGGAGCGAAGGAACTTTTTCTTCGAACGTTCGCACGCGAACCCCTCCGACCAGCGCACGCAATAATTCCTGACTGTCGCCGTTCTCCTTGAGCAGGATTTCCAACCTTCTGCCATCGTGGGTCACACTTTTCACCATCGGAAGATCAGCGATGAAACTTGTATCGCCTTCCAGCTCGGCGGTGACAGCGTTGGCTTCGTACCGCGACCTGATCTGGTCCAGTGTGCCGTCGAGCACCTTTCGCCCCTTATTGATGAGGAGAATGAAATCACACAGTTTCTCGGCCTGCTCCATGATATGCGTGGAAAACAACACGGTCTTGCCAGCGTCGCGCATTCCAACTATGAGCCCTTTGAGCAAGTCAAGATTAACAGGATCGAGACCCGAGAATGGTTCGTCAAGAATGAGAATCTCGGGGTCGGCGATCACCGTCGCGACAAATTGTAGCTTCTGCTGCATCCCTCTGGAAAGTTCCTCCACTTTCCTGTTTGCCCAGTCGGTCAGGCCCATCATTTCAAGCCACTTCGGAATCGCGCGCACAAGATTACTTTGCTTCATCCCCTTAATTGCACCGAAATAGGCCAGAACAGCACGGACGGTCATCTTTCGGTAAAGCCCACGCTCTTCGGGCATATATCCAATTCTTTCCTTGGCTCGTGCCGCCGGAGTTTTGCCCAAGACCTCGATCCGGCCACTGTCCGGATAAATGATGTTCATGATCATTCGGAGGGTGGTTGTCTTCCCCGCGCCATTTGGCCCGAGAAAACCATAGATGCTTCCCGCCGGAACGCGAACGCTCAAGACGTCAACCGCACGAACGGCGCCAAAGTTTTTCGTAATGTTCTCGAGGAGAATTGCGTCCATCTCCAGCAAATTACCCCGTGGACCCATCTAGGAGCTAGCGTTTGAAGTCTCGGGCTCCACCCTATCTCTTGGAGATTATTTCCCCGGCCTTCTCCCATCGAGTTCGTTGCGCCGTTGTGGTGAACTGTCGTCGAACCACGACGACACAAGGCGCACAACGCAATCGGAAGATCAGAGTATGCTATCCAGTCCGTGAATCAAAACATTTGGCCGACGTTTGAATTACAGGCCTTGCACTCGTTCCAAGACGGCGGGCAGTTCGACTGGCCTTTCATTGGCCCTTGGCGCTTGAAACTCGCGCCTGTTACTCTTCCTCTACCATCTGATCGTAGAAGGCGACGTAATCGTCGCGGTTGTCACCCGCCCGCATCTTGATTGCCGTACGCGGGTGCTCATTGAGCCAACCGGTGATCATGTATGGAATGCTGTATCCCCACTCCATCTTCGCGCTGAGTGGGAGGAAGACTTTTTGGACGCATTCAAGCACAGGCCGGAGATGGAATTTGGGATTTTTCAAGAAACCGATGAGCAACTCCAGAGGGCAATTCCCTGCGCCACGTCCCATCCCGTTGATGGTCGCATCCAGACGGTTGGCCCCAACGATCAGCGCCTCGATGGTATTCGCATAGGCAAGCATCTGGTTGTTGTGCGCGTGAATGCCGACCTCCTTGCCCGTTCCCTCGACCGCACGCAGGTAAGCGAGAGTCAGGTAGCGAATCTGCTCGGAGTAAAGCGCCCCAAAGCTGTCAACAAGATAAACAGTGTCAACAGGGCTTCCCGCGATCGTTTCCAACGCATCCATAATCTCGCCATCACGAACGGTCGAGATTGCCATGAGGTTGATCGTCGTCTCATACCCCTTGTCGTGAGCATCCTTGATCATGTCTATGGCGGTGGGAATCTGATGGATATAGGTAGCCACCCGGACGCAATCCACGATGCTCTTTTCCCTGGGCAGAATGTCCGCATGGTAGTCGGTCCGTTCCGCATCGGCCATCACCGAGAGTTTCGTCGAGGGAGCCTTCTCGCCGATCACGCGCCGAATGTCGTCTTCGTCGCAGAACTTCCAGGGGCCGAAGTCCGAAGGGGCAAATACCTTCTTGTCCGCCTTGTATCCGACCTCCATATAGTCAACCCCGGCGGCCACACAGGTGTCATAGACCGCCTTGACGAATCCGTCGTCGAACTTGTGGTCGTTGATTAGACCGCCATCTCGCACGGTACAATCGTGGACCTTGATTTCGGGCCTGTAGGTGACCCACGAACCTTTGGCGTCCTTGTCCCTGAGCCTTTGCATACTCTTTCGCCTTTCCGAGAGACGAATCACGCTCCCTTTCCTGTTCACGCAGGAGCCTATTTGTGCGGATGAGAGAACACTGCCTGCCCGACAGCGTCAAGTTCAATTCCTCCGCAGCACTGAGAACAAGGGTGCATGTCCGAATTCCATTTGTCGGGAACCTCATAACAGGCGCCGGGGCGAGCCGCATCGAGGCCGTTGTGCGCGTCCATATCGCGCATAAAGTATCGTGTGGCGGCACGATGGTCGGATGGCGTCGGTCGTCGCCGGTGTTCGTGGAGAAAGGTCTTTCGCGCCTTGCGCGCCAACCCAAAGCCGCCAAGGCGCAAGCGATTGCGGAAAGAGTCGTTCTTCCGCGTCCTGAAGGGACGAGCGAAAATAGCCGGGGGCAACGCCCCTGGAAAACGACGGCCCCGCGGTGGTCAAGCCCTGACGGGGCGCGCGAACGGCGGGTTGGGCCGGCTGGTTTCGCTCGCTCCTACAGAGCTTGTCCGAGGACGGTCTTACGTTCCAGGGGCGTTGCCCCTGGCTATTTTCGCCTCCCCTTTCAGGGGAGCGTGGGAAGAAAAACGGGCTATCCTGTCGGGGAAACCGACAAATGTGCGGAACGCCACCTCTTCTGGAATTTGGACATGCACCCTGAGAACAACCTGGGAATATTCTGCCTTCGACGCATCGCCACGGGGCCTGTCCAGAATTCATCATTCCTCGTTCATCATTGAGCATTTCAACAGGGTTGGACCTCAAGCAACAAGCCTTTGAGGTAGGTCGTCTCGGGCATGGCCGGTACCGCTGGATGATCAGGCGACTGACTGAACCGTGCGAGAATACGGCAGCGACGTCTCGTCTCGCGTGCCGCACGAGCAACCAGCCCATCGAAAGTTGTTGCGTCTATGTGGTGGGAACACGAACAGGTCGCCAAAAGCCCGCCGGGCAAAAGCAAACGCATCGCCGCGGCATTGATGCCGCCATAGGCACGCTGCGCTGCCGCCGCGTGTTTCTTGCTTTTCGCGAAGGCAGGAGGATCGAGCACGATAGCGTCGAACCGTTCCGGCTCAGACTCGTTGGCCCATGTCCGCAAAGTCTCAACGGCATCGGCGCGAACCCAGCGACAACGATCGGCCCAACCGTTCAAGCGCGCGTTGGCCTGGGCTTGTTCAAGCGCCCAGGCCGATGAGTCAATCCCAACGACCTCACGGGCACCCGCTGCCAGACCTGCCATTGCCCATCCGCCGACATAGCAAAAGCAATCGAGCACCCGCGCACCGTGCGGCAAGAAGGAACGAAAGCGTCGGCGATTGTCATACTGGTCGAGAAAGAGACCTGTCTTTTGTCCTCGCACCACGTCCACGACTATTCGAACGCCGTCTTCCTCGATTTCAAATGGCCCCGGAGCATCGCCCAGCAGCGGCCCCTCGCTTGGTGCAAGGCCTTCGAGTGCGCGATAGGCGGGGTCGCTTCGCTCATAGACCGCACGAAAGGGCAGCAGGCCGCTCAGTTGCTCGAGCACGATTGGCCGCACGCGCTCCATGCCGGCCGTCAGAATCTGGACGACAGCGACATCGCGATAGACATCCACAATCAAACCAGGCAAGCCGTCGCCCTCGGAATGGATCAGCCGAAACGCCGGGCGTTCGGGAAAAAGTCTCCGGCGCAGCGAAAGCGCTTCCGTCAACCGGCGGCTGATCAGGGCGGCGTCGAGGTCCTCGTCGGCGTGCGAATAGAGACGCGCGGCAACGAGCGTGTGGGGATTGTAGTAAGCGCTTCCAAGCAGACTACCGCTGCGCGAGTAAACGCGCACAGGATCGCCTGGCGTGCTGGCGCCCTCAACCTTGGCCATCTCGTTCGAGAAAACCCAGAGATGCCCCTCCACAATCCGCCGGTGTTCTTGCGCCTTCAGAATCAGTTTACCTGCCATCGCTGCCACCATTCGCTCGCATTGACAGAGAGCACCTTTTACGAGTTCGCCCGCGCCGACTCCAGCACTTTCTTAATGTCAAGCCTACGCGCTCGAAACACGACGATTCGAGTGCTCCTTCTCCGGAGTTCCCGTTGGTCAACCTGGCCGAAGAAATATTGCACTTTTCCAGGTGTAACTCACGGAAAAATTCATACGGATGGTTGATTCTGAGACAGCGATGTGTTGTGGTTGCAATGGGGAGGCGGGAGAATGAGTCTTGGAATTCACACGACGAAAAAAGACTCTATATGTGTTGGTCGCACTTCTGGGATTGGCCGCAGCGGTCGAGCTTGCCGTTCGGTTGGTCTGTTGGACGATCGGGCGTGTGCCTTACACCGTGGCAACGCCATGGTGTGTCGCTGATGCGGAACTGCTCTATGTTTTCCGGCCTCATTTCAAAGGTCGAATCTTCGAGGCGACCGCGCGGATCAACAACCTCGGCCTGCGTGGCGACGACATCACAACAAGCAAACCAAAGGGCACGCGGCGCGTTCTTTGTTTGGGCGATTCGAGGGTCTTCGGCTACCAGGTCGCTCAAAACGAAAGTTTCCCGGCGCAGCTCGAAACGATTTGTCATAAGAAGTTTCCCGGCTCTCGCGTTGAAGTTCTCAACGCTGGCTTTCCCGGCTATTCGAGCTACCAGGGATTGCGGTATCTCGAATCGAAAGGGCTGCGGTTCGATCCTGACGTGGTCACCGTGGCATTCGGTTTCAACGACCGGCGGTTTGTCCTGAAACCCGAGCAGGCCGACAGCGTGCAGTGGTTCCGACAAACAGCACGCGGCTTAAGCATGCGGAGCCGACTGAGTTTCAGCTATGCGTTGCTGGGCGTGGTGAAGATTCTGAGTCACGTTCGTGGTGAAAACACATGGCGGACTGATGTTCTCGCGCTCCCGTCCCAGCGCCTCGATGCCCTGACATGTCGCGTGGACCTCGATGCCTATCGGAAGAACCTTCGTCAAATCGTCGAGTTGTGCGGTAGGCAGCGGATTTCCGTCATCTTCATTCTGATGGGTGATGCCCCAACGACTGAGAAACCATTTCAAGAGGGCGCCCGGTTGCGTTTGAAAAGGCGTTACGACGAAGCGATCGAGGCATTCTCGCGCATCGGCCGCGAACCCGCCGATCCCGCCACCGAGCAGTGGTGCCGCGCTCTTGTCCTCTATGAAATCGGTTTGACGCGGGAGGCACAAGGAAGAACCAACGAAGCGCTCGCTGCGTTTCGCGAAAGCGCCCAGGCGGCCGCTTTCTGGTCGGCCTTCGGTGGAACACCGGTGCGACATGCGCGCGCTTACGTTGAAGCCGGGCGGGCAGTGGCGGACAAATTCCGGGTGCCTTGCCTCGACATCGCTGGTCAATTCGCCGACCGCCCCGAGCTGTTCGCTGACTACACTCACCACAACGCCGAAGGCCACCGGCGGATCGCCGAAGCACTGGCCGATTGGTTGGCGCAGCAGAAGTGGCTTGGTTCGCCACCCTGAATGCGCGCCTCTTCCGAATTCATGAGACAGGTCCGTCTTCGAAACACCCGTTGTAGAGGCGCAGCCCGCCTTGAGGCTGTACGTGTCTATCGCAACGCCGGAGAACGCCCAAGAACACACGGAATTACCCCCCTACGTGTCATTGCGAGCCGCCAGGACGGCGGCGAAGCAATCCCGTGGCCGATCGGTGAGATTGCTTCGTCGTCCGCCTCAAGCGGACTCCTCGCAATGACGACGGAGGGTTGTCGCAGGCCGCCTGCCTGTCGAAGCGCTAACCACATACTTAAGGCAGGCGGCGCCCCTACAGCTGCCGAATGGCAAGAAAACGCTTGTCAGTCGCCCTATGCGGGTGTCGAATCCCAGCATTACTCAATCGCGGACCTGAACGCTTGAACCGAGGATATCATGAACGACCTGGGGGAAGTCATTTCGGAAGACAGGATCGTTGATCTGAAAGCGGAGACCAAAGAAGAGGCCCTCCGCGAACTGGTCGCGGTGATGGCAACCTCGAATTGCGTGCTCGACAAGGAGGCGCTATTCGGAGCCATCCTGGAGCGGGAGAAAACGTTGAGCACAGGCGTTGGAATCGGCGTGGCCATCCCACACGCCATGATTCCCGAAGTGACCGGGTTTGTCGCCGCCATTGGGCGAAGTCATCGGGGAATCGAATTCGATGCGCTCGACGAGAAGCCGGTTCGCATCGTTGTCATGATCGCTGCGTCGGACAAACATTCGCGGGGTGAGTATCTCAAGCTTCTTTCGCGGCTGATGCAAAAGTTACGCAGCAAGGACTTCCGCCGCAGAATCATGTTCGCCAAGACTGCTCGCGACATCCGCGAGGCTTTTCTCTCCGGACAACAGGGAGAAGGGCAATGAGCAAAGGTGCGAACCACGGACAGCCCAGGCGAAGCACAGAGCTTCACCCTGACCCGCGAGCACGCGCCGCATAGAATCGTCGCAACGCCGCCAGCTCATCGTCTGTGATCATTCCCGCCCGATACATATCGAGAATGTCGAGCGGAAGAACCGCCAGGCCCTCATCCGATGGTCCTTCGGCAGTCGTTTCTTGGACAGGCGAAGCGGTTTGTCGTGGCGGCACAGCGGTTGGTGCGACCACGGCCTGGGCTGGTCCCGCTTGGGCGAATGACCGATCCGGCGAAGGAAGCGAAGTCCCCGCCCGATTACCGCCGACGGTCGCCTCCGATGCGGCGAGAGCAGAAAGATCGCTGACCGATTGGCTGCCGAAGCGCTGCTCATAGAGACGAGTGAAATGGCGCGTCAGAACGGACTTGACGCGCTTGACTTCGTCAGGTGTGAGCAAACCCTTGTCGAGCATGTCGGTCACGGCGTCGAAATCCATCCCGAATTCCTGAATCTGGCGAACGCGCCCGGCAAAGACGTAGCGCAACAGGTGGGCGACGACAATGACCAGAATCAAGGCAATGGTGGCGCCGATAATCCAATAGAGAACAGTGAAATCCATTTGGGCGAAGTTATCAAAGATTTTGCCGGTCTCGAACATGCTGACCTTCGGTAGGAGAATCTATCGCTTCGCGTCGGATCTGCCCGCCGCTCTGGCTCGCAAGAAAGATAAGATTGCCGTCGCCGTTAAACCTCTGTCACGTATCGTTCGAGGATGCCCAGTACGAGTGCTTCGTCAATTTCGGCATGGCTGATCTCGTAGGTCATCAGAATTTGCTTCAACGCTCCCTTGAGTTCGCGCACATTGGTTTGAATCCGTTCGGCGACCAAATTGATCAACCGATTGTCCATCGGAATGTCGCCGTGAAGTTTGATCTCCTTCCTGAGAATGGCTGCCCGGGTTTCGAAATCGGGCGACTGGATATCCACAATGATTCCTGAACCGAAGCGCGATTTTAATCGTTTCTCGAGCCGGGCAATGTCGCGGGGCGGCCGGTCCGATGTCACGACAATTTGACGTTTCGCCTGGAACAGCGTGTTGAAGATGTGAAAGAACTCTTCCTGAGCGCGTTCCTTGCCGGCCAGAAACTGAATATCATCCACGAGCAAGACGTCGGCGGCCTTGTATCGGCTTCGAAACGCATTGATCGTGTTATTCTCGATGGCGTCCACCAGAAGGCTGGTAAACTCTTCCACACTTGTATAAAGGACGCGAAGATTGGATTGGTGCTCGGCGATATAGTTGGCAATAGCGCTGATCAGGTGGGTCTTTCCCAAACCAACGTCGCTATAAAGAAACAAGGGATTGTAATGCATTGCTGGGGCTTTGGCAACCGCAAGAGCTGTGGCGTGGGCAAAACGGTTGCGGTCGCCCACGACAAAATTGTCAAACGTGAAGTCAGGAACCACCTGGAGGGATTCGAAGGTCTGCCTCCCCGCGGACGCCGGTGGAACGGCTGGCGCAACCGCACTGCCACGATCCGCCTCCGCTGATGGTGCGAGCCGGAACAATTCGTCGAGGGCGCGTTTCTGATCGCCCATCTTGGCGAACACTTCGGCGCGCAACCGCCGGGCGGCATAGTGGGACGGGTCGCGCACCAAAATCTCTTCAAGAGCCTGCATGGCTTCCGCGTATTGTCCTTGTTCCACCCGCAGCATGGCCACGTGCAGCAAGTCGTCGAGTGCCTCGGCGGGTGCCGCCGTCCGGCCGGCCAACATTTCGGTCAACCGCCGCCGGAGAGCAGTGCTGTCCGGCCGGAGTCGGACGGCTTCCCGTTGCGCTTCGATGGCCGCCTCGACGTTGCCCTCCTGCCAATAGGATGCGGCACGGGCGCATTGCTCGCTGACGGCGTCTTGCACGGTTTCGTTCGCACGGAGAATCTCGTCGAGCCACAAGCGGATTTCTCGATTGTTTGGGTCGAGCAACAACACCCGACGCAATACTTCGGCGGCCTTGTTGTTCTCCCCTGCTCCGACATAAATTTCGCTCAGTTCGCGTGCCCGCTGGGCGGCATCTTCCGCGCGGCCCTGCTTGATCAAAACCTCGACCAACATTTCCAGCGTGTGGGGATCGCCTGGGGATAGGTTGAGCACTTCGAGGAGGGTGGTTTCCGCGTCTTCATAATTGTTGTTGTTCAAGTAGAAGCTGGCCAGTTCGTAATACTGCTGAATGGCTTCCTCGTGTTGCTTCAGACGCACCAACGCATCAATGAGACGGGTCCGAAACGTGACATTGGTGGGTTCATGTACCAGCAGTTCGCGATAGAGATCCGCCACCTCGGCCAGTTCATTCCGCTGGTAATGCAGATTGATCAGTTGGGTGCATTGCACGACGAACTCGCGTTGCTGGCCGGCCTTGCGGCACAATTCGACGACCGATCGGCGCAGTGTAACATCGTCGGACATGTGTTCGAGCCAATGTTCCGCTACCTGGATAGCCTCGGCAAAGCGCCGTTGATCCGAGAGATTCGCCAGGGCCGTTTGGGCTTCCTTTGAGGCGGCCTCGAAGCGCCGCGCCCCAATAAGGAACTGAATGTAATCCGAACGTGCCTGATCGTTGGTTGGGTCAACCTCGAGGGCGTGCTCGTAACATTCCTGAACGCGATCCATATCGTCGAGTTTCTCATACACCCGCCCCAAACGCAGGTAAACTTCGGGAATCAGGCGTCTTTTGTCCGTGTTTTCATAAACCTTGATCATCTGCTCGAGGGTCCAGATGTTCTCGGGATCGCGATCGAGAATCGCCGTGCAATACTCAAGGGCTTTCGCATAAGCGCCGTTAGCGACATAGGCTGTCACGAGATCTCGCAAAGTTGCCAGCAATTGGCTTTCCTCGCCGAGATTGCCATACACAGAGGCCAGATGAACCAGCGTGAACACATCGTCGGGCGCGATCTCGTGTGACTTACAGAGCACGACCTTGGCTTGCGCATACTCCCTTCGGCAGAGCAATTGTTGGGCAATCTTTTGGAGATGATCACGAGCGACCCGCGGGTCGCCCTGAGCTATCCCGACATCGGCCAGGAGCAGCGCCGTCTCGGCATTATCGGGTTCGGCGGCCAGAATACGTTGCAGGAGACGTTTGGCAACGTCCCATTGCTGCGAGGCGACAGCCCGTCGCGCCAGACCCATATAGCGTACTTGTGCCTCACCCATCCGACCCGTTGCAGCCAGGATTTGCGTCTGGCATTCCTGGAATTCGAGATCGTCGGGAGCAAACCCGAGCGCCACATTGACGATTTTGTCGGCCTCCTCCCATTTTTGCCGGGCAATGACCATTTCAAGCAAGGCGACATACTTTTCCCGAACCTGGTCGAGGTGACCCGCGCGTTGGTAGAGGTCAATCTGTCGGTTTCGATGGGAAACTTCGTCAGGACTGAATTCGACGACGATCCCATACACATCGGCCGCCTCTTTGAACTGGCCTTGTTCGGCGAGGCGCTCCGCAATGGCAGCAAAAGTTTCGGCGGCCTTTCGGGTCAAGCCGCACTGGCGTTGAACCTGCGCCAGTCGTTTGAGGGACTCGAAGCTCAGATCCGCCGATGGACTGACCGTACGAAGTTGGGCCATGGCCTCGTCGGTGCGTCCCTCTCCCAGGAAAAGGCCGATCAAATCAATTTGTCCTTCCGTGGCAGCGGCGTCGCGGCCTTGACGGCGCAATACGTCCACATACTTGGCCACAATACCGATGTGCTTGGGCGCCGCCCGGCGCATTTTTTCTAGCGTCTGGACGGCTGCGCCATAGAATTCGCCCTGGACCTGGGTCTCAACCACTGCGAGGCATTCTTCGATCCGCACTTCGTTCAAGCCCGCCCGAATTGCCGCCTCAACCAGGCTCTCGCGAATACCTGCGCGCTCCGGCGCCACCTCCAGAGTGGTGCGATAACACTCCAAGGCCTGTTCATACTCCCCCCGTTCTTCGTGTTCAGCGGCTTTGCGCAAGCTTTCGGCCACGGCATCCTGTGTCCGATCGGAAGCGACCATTACCTGGATGATATGCGGATAGACATCAATGATATCGAGATCGAGTTGTTCGATCTTACGATACACTTCCAGGGCGCGGTCGAATTCCTGCCGCGACTCGAAATAGTCGGCCAGGCGCATGTATTCTTCGAGCGCCCGATGCATCTCTTTTTGCCCAATCAAACACTCGATATACTTCAGGCGAACACCGGCGTCATTGGGCCGCTTTTCCAGGATTTCGCGACAGTAATCGCCGGCCTGGGCGAATTCACCCTGTTGCATGGTGAGGCCGACCAACCGCGCCAACACCTCCAGGCGCGGTCCGTCCTCGTTCCGTGCTCGGTGGATTTCGACCAAACCCTTGAGCGCGCGCAGATCGTCGGGCTGAGTGGCGAGAACCTTCTTGAATCCCACCAACGCGTCGTTGTGAGCGCCGAGGGCCAAATAGTTCTCGGCGACCTCGAGCGCCTTTCGGAGCAAATCTTCACTGGGTGGCAAATCAATGGCGATCTTGAGATGCTGAATCAGTTGCTGGACGGCGTCATCGTAGTCAATCCCAACCGCCTTGGCATAGAAATCTATCAAGTCGCCGCCTTTATTGCCCGGACATAGATTGTAGGAACAGCGATAGCGGCGCATTTTCCGGTCTATCGTCAAGGTCCGAAAAACCGCTTCCTTGTGAATCGGGCAGAAGCATTTGACGCCCTCCCCGATTTCCTGAATCGTGTCGAGCCGATAGTTAATCGCCTTAAGGAGAGGCAGGATTTCGATCTTGTCGCGCAGGTTGCGTAACGCGTTCTCCGGGTAAGCGGAGGTCATTTTCTTCGCCGCATCGGGAAGGTGTTCCGAAGGGGATGTTCGACCATCTGGCATCGTGACGCTGCGCAACCGCGTATTGCTTCACTCGGATTGTCCGAACCGCTGTCGAGGGGTGTCAAGTTTTTCTACAGCGCAGGGCAAAGTCGAGTGCCGGGGCTGAATGAGTTAGCGCTCCCACCGAAATACGATCCAGTCCAAGACCAGCCAATGCTCGGACCCGTTTGATCGTCATTCGACCCGACGCTTCGGCGAGGATTCCTGGCGGGATCTCGCGCCGGGCGTGGCGAAGCTGTCGAGCCGAAAAATTGTCCAACAAGACCATATCCACTTGTTCCGCCACCGCCGCCCGAACCTCATCCCAATTCCGTGCCTCGGCCATGATCGGGATCGGCTTGCGATGGCGCAAAGCACATTTGACACGCCGAATGGCCTCCCTCAACCCACCCGCCGCATCGGCGTGGTTGTTCTTGATCAAAACCATGTCGTCGAGGCCGAAACGGTGATTGGTTCCACCGCCAACCCTTACGGCATATTTTTCCAGATCGCGCCAAAGGGGCGTCGTTTTCCGCGTATCCAGAATCTGCGTCGGACTGTCCCCCAGCGCCTCGACGTAGCGTCGAGTCAGCGTGGCGATCCCCGAAAGGCGCTGGAGAAAATTCAACGCCACGCGCTCGGCCGTGAGAATGGAAGCCAGATTGCCTTGCACCTCGAGAACCTCATCTCCGTCGGCAATGCGTTCGCCGTCGCATCGCAAGCAGCGTACCCTCAAGCGCCGATCGGCCAACCGAAACACTTCTGCGACCACCGCCAAGCCGCAGACGATCCCTCGTTGGCGTGCGAGGATGACGGCCCGGCCGGGCGTTGGGTGATCCATCACCGCCTGCGTTGTCACATCGCCCCGACCCACGTCTTCCGCCAGTGCCCGCCGAATACGGTCACGAAGGTCCGGGGTCATTTTCAAGGGCTGCGGCAACAGCTATTTCCCTCTCTTTCGCGGCACCGTGAAACTATGGCGGCGGCTGGGAAAACGACCGCCTCGAACGTCGGCGGCATAGTGTCGGATGGCTTCGGTGATCACACGCTCCAATTGGGCATAGACCCTAACGAACCGTTTACGCACCGGACTGAGGCCCAAGAGATCGTGCAAGACTAAAACCTGGCCGTCACAATGGGGGCCCGCTCCGATGCCAATCGTTGGGACGGCGATCATCTTGGTCAGATCGCGCGCCACGGTCGCCGGAACCAGTTCAACCACGATGGCAAAGACACCCGCATCCGCCAAAGCACAAGCACTTGCCATCAAGCGCTCGATCTGGACATGGTCGCGCCCCTGAATGCGGTAGCCGCCTAATTGGTGCAGCGACTGCGGGGTCAAACCGACATGACCCATGACAGGAATGCCCGCTTTTACAAGGCGCGCCACCGTCGGCGCGATTTCCTCGCCGCCTTCGAGTTTGATGGCCTCGGCTCCGCCTTCCTGCATCATGCGAGCGGCATTCGTCAGCGCCTGTTCGGGGGAAATCTTATAGGACATGAACGGCATGTCCCCAACCAGAAGCGCTCGCTCGAGCCCGCGACGAACGGCCGCGCAATGGTGGATCATTTGGTCCAGCGTCACTGCGATCGTATTGCGAAATCCAAGAACAACATTGCCGACCGAATCGCCGACCAAAACGACGTCCACGCCCGCTTGGTCGGCCAGTCGCGCCGTCGGACAATCGTAGGCGGTCAACATGACGATCTTCTCGCCACGCGCCTTCTTCTCGCCCAAATGGATCGTTCGAACCTTGGAGATTTCCATCCGCCCACGCTCGCGCCCGAATCGGCCTGTGCTCCGAGCCAAAGACCTTTCTGTGCAACCACTCTGCCGACGAACTGTCAAGCCGAGACTCCAAAGGGATCAACTGCTGGTGGGTTCGGAGCTACGAGGAAAATGAATGTCTTGCGTCAGCCCAAGCATGGAGAAAACCATAAAACCGCAAAACGTATCTTCGAGGTTGGCCGCAGCGAAAGCCTCGATCAGCGTCACAAATAGAAAGAACGCCGCTGCCATCGCCAAAGCGCGTATATAAGGGGAAAGCGTTGGACGGGCCGGCAACCGCCACGATGCGCGCCCCGCCCGCCAGAAAAACCAGCCATAAGCCAAAAAACCGATCAGGCCGATCTCGGCAATGAGGTGGGGCCAATGGGCATCAATCGTCGAGTATTCCTGCTCGTCATAGATGATGAAGCCATAGCGCGCGGGGACGGGTGAGTCGAGCAGCCTGGCCGCAAAGCCGCCGAACATGCCCGGCCCCACTCCAAGCAGCGGCGAGTCGCGCAGAATCTCGCCACAAACGCGATAGCCTTCGCGCCGGATACTCCGAGGCGACTCTATGTAAACCTTGTACTGGAGCCGGAGATTCTCCGTTCCATACTCCGCGAAACTCACCATCACAACGACCGCACCAAGCACATAAGGAACCACCAGCCAGGGCCGCTTGCGCAAGAGCAGCCATCCGACCGCCAGCCCCAGAGCCATGATCGTCTTGACAAGCATTGTCAGTCCCACGGCTACCAGAGCGGCGATGGCAAGCGCCAAATAGGCAGGTCGGCGAAATTCGATATAGACGCTAGTGGCCAGTATGGCCAGGAACGCCATCGCCTCGGACATATAAACCGGATGGACAAAGACCGAGCGCAGCCGAAGAATTCCAAGCCGATAGTCCTTCTGCAAACCGAGCCATCCATACGTAAGATCACCTGTCACGAATTGGAAAAAACCAAACGCAAGGATCGCGCCCAGGACAACCATCACAAAGCGCAACACGTTGCGGTAGCCGCGATCGTCGAGTCGAAGGGATGCCGCCAGAAAGAACCAGACGAAGTTTTTGACCAAGACATACACCCCGATCCCAACCGTTTTCGGCGGCAGATGATTCTGGGCTGCCGAAGCGAGGGCGACAACCACCAAGAGCGCGAAGGGTTTCCACAGGGGAATTTGACTCAATCGGACAGTTGGAAAAATGGCTTCGAGCGCCAGAGCGATGAAGAAGAACCCGATCAACATGTCATCCGCATGTTTGACCCCCAAAGCCAATTGTTGATCAACCGGCAAGAGTCTTTCGTAAGCCAGGTTTTGGAAAATCAGGACAAAGAAAATGCCGCCCAACAGCCAATCGCGCCGGTAGAAATAGGCGGCGAGAAAACAAACACCTCCGGCAACCGCCAGCGCCGCCAACGGCTCGATTGCTACCGCCGCCACAATGGCCGCTGCGGCCAGAGCGAGCAAAAGGCTTCCCAACGGGACGCAAGTCAATGGGCCGGATCGTGTGCCTATTGTCGAATCGGCATTCATCGCGGTTTCGCTCATCGCCGCTCCGGCATTGCTGCTCTCGGCCGCTCGAGAATCGTGCGATGAAATGCCCAGGCGCTGGCCACGATGTCATCGAGATCGGCCCTCTGGCAGTGAAATCCGAGCAGCTCGCGAGCACGATGGGCATCCGCAAAAATACACGGCGGATCGCCGGCCTGGGCCTGCCCTATCGTGACAGGTACCTCGCGGCCGACCACCCGCGTAACCGACTCCAAAACCTCGCGCACCGAGTGGCCCTTGCCCGTTCCAAAGTTCAATTCGAGCGACTCTCCGCCACGCAGAAGATGGTCGAGCGCAAGAACGTGGCCGTGTGCCAGGTCCTCGACATGTATGTAGTCGCGGATACAAGTCCCGTCGGGAGTGTCGTGATTAACACCGAAGACGGTGAGAGGTCGGCCCGTTCTCGTGGCTTCGAGCGCGAGCGGAATCAAGTGGGTTTCCGGTTCATGCCACTCGCCCAAGCGGCCTTCGCCATCGCCGCCGGCGGCGTTGAAATACCGCAGCGCCGCGTAACCCAAGCCATAACCGACCGCATAGTCGCGCAACATCCACTCGCCGATCAGCTTCGTCCGTCCATAAGGACTAATCGGAGCCTGGGGGTGCGCTTCGTCTATGGGCAGATAGCGCGGTACACCATAGGTCGAGCAGGACGACGAGAAAACGAAGGCGGAAATTCCGGCTTCGCGACAGACCTCCAAAAGCGTGATCATTCCACCGACGTTGACATCATAGAACTTGGCAGGTTCCCTGACCGATTCGCGCGCCAAGGCGTTGGCGGCAAAATGGATTACTGCCGTGATCGTTCGCTTGGCCACAAGATCGCGCAGCCGGCCGGCGTCGCGAATGTCTCCCACGATCAGCTCGCCTTGCGCCAGTTCCCGGTGACCAGTCGAAAGATCATCGTAAGCAATGGGCTCGTGTCCCGCCTTGCGCAACGCCCGACAGGTGAAACTCCCGATGTAACCTGCACCACCTGGAACGAGAACCGTGGCCACGAAATTCTTTTGCCTCGATTGGATTGAACGAACGACGTTTTCCTCGCCGTTTTGCGCGTCCTGCTCAAGCTGCCTGACGGCGGATGTGCTCGCGGGCAATGGCAAGCATGCCGAAGAAAACCAGGGCGCAAAAGAACGCCGACGGAACGATCAACGAGCGCTTCGGCTTGATTCTATCTTCGGGTTTCACGGCGCGGAAAGCGATCTGGAGATCTCCCGAAACTTCCAATTCCGTGATGCGCGCCTCTTCATACTTGGCGGCCAGCGACGTATAGATATTCTTCACACTCGCCAGGTCGCGCTGGAGTCGCTCCCGCTCCAGGTCCTTGGCGACCGTGTAGTTAACCAGGCTCATCGTAGCGCTGGTCTGCCGCGCGATTTGCTGATCACTGTTGGCGATTTCTTCGCGCAACCGTGCTGCTTCGCCTTCCTGGTTCATGATGTCCCGGCTGATCTGGAGATAGCCTTCAAAAAGCGCTTCGTAGCGGTCCTTGGCGAAACGCATTTCGGTTTCGAGATTTTGCGCCTCCTGGGTCTGGCGAACAACCACCTCGTCGAGCCTGTTTTGTTCTTCGCGTAGTTGTTCGAGCAGTACCTGGTGGGATTGAAGCCGGGCTTCGAGCGAGGCGATCTCGGGCTTAAGGTATAGGATACGGCCTTGTGTGGCAAGCCAAACAGGGTTGGTCTGTTCGCTGCTCAGCCGTTTGCTCGTCAGCTCGTCGAGCGAACGCGTGTGGCCCGCCAAAGCGGCCCACAGCGCTTCGTCCGTGATCGCCTTGCTGACGACCAGGCGTTCGGGCACCGTTTTCGCGACCACTTCCAACTCCTGCAACTTGGCCTTCTGGGTTGCCAACGACAGTCTCATATCTTCGATGTCCTGCTCGAACCGAAGGATCTTGTTGATGAGGATGTCATACTGGCGCTTGGTGATGTCCACGCGCTCCTTGATCTTGTAGTTGGTGAATTTCAAGGTTTTCTCGACCAGATCGTTGCGAGCGTATAGGAACTGGAGCGGCAAGGATTCCACCTTCGCCGAGCTCAAACTGGCGGATGTTACCTTTTCGTTCTCGTAGAGCGTGCCAACCCATACGCCATTGACAAAAAACGACGCATACTTGCGCTTGAGATCATTGACGCGGGTTTGAGCAACACCGAACTGCAAGCGCAGCGATTCGAGATTGTCCTGCTCCGTGGTCAACTGCATGCGGAGTGTTTCCAACTCGGCCTTGCGCTCGATCAGCTGGGCTGTCATGTCAAACTTCTTCAATTCGTCTTCTTTCTTTTCCAGCAGCTCCTTCGTGTCGGTGAACTGCTTGCGAATGCGCTCATTGGATTGCTTGAGCGCGGCTCCCTTGATGCGAAGCGAGGCACTGGTGGACAGGTCGGCCCACGTGTTGGCAATCGCCCGGCATTTCTCGGGATCCGCGTCCTCGACCTGGAGTAGAAGCAGAGGCGCATAGGTCGTCTCGCGCAGTGTGGCCCGCTTGATCAACGCCACCCGCATCTTGGCCAGGAGTTTTTCGACCGTCATTTGTTCAAGACCCAAACTGGCCCTGACCTCTTCGATCAGCCCAGGCGACCGAAGCATCCTGTCGTAGATATCCACATCCAGTGGCGCTTGTTCGAGCGACGAGCTCTTGTACGGCGACGGATTGATCAGAAGAGATACCTCGGCCCGATAAGTTTTCGGAAGAAAAAGCGAAACGATTACCGCCAAAATCGTCACGGCGAAAACCCCCAGGGCAATCGCCTTCCATTGGCGAACCAACACGCCGATCAGATCCACCGAGTATGTAGAATCGCGAGAAGTTCCAGCCGAGGTTTCCAAAATTCGCCTCTCTGTCCCGCTTCATCGTGGCGCAAGCTGTCACCCTGCGCCGCTGAGGCACAATCAGGTTCAGCCATCCAAGCCAAACGCAAATCAGCCGACGCTTAACCGACCATTGCCCAACCCGTCAAGCGAAAAGCCGGAGTGACAGGACCCTCTACCGACCGAGAAAGCAGGGAAACCATTGAGAGCTTCGTGCGTTGATGGCAAATGACACAATAAGCACAAAGTCCACCACGGAGGGATTTGAGTAAGCCCGCGAACGAAAAAAGGCATTGAAGCCCGATCCGGAGAAGACAGCAAATCGTTGCACTGGACCTCTCAAGCAGAGGAGAATAGAAAGCGTTTTTCCACACAATACACGTTGTGGTTGGTCGAGAGTGATAGAATCGAGCAGATTCCTCACTCGGTCTTCAAGACGGCGAGGAAGGCTTCCTGGGGGATTTCGACCTTGCCGATTTGCTTCATGCGCTTCTTGCCGGCTTTCTGTTTTTCGAGGAGTTTGCGTTTGCGGGTGATGTCGCCGCCGTAACATTTGGCAAGAACGTCTTTGCGCAGCACTCCGGCCATTCCTTCGCACAGCCTGACTCACTCAGCGACGGCAAACTGTATTTCGCTGGTTTTCTCGACCACTTTCGAGGCTTGGTCAATTTCAATACTGACCACTCCACCGTCATAACCGAAATCCACAATCATACCCGGACGCACTTCATCGCTTTCCTTGATCTTTGCTTTTCGGAAAATGATCGTCAGGCTATCAGTTTCCTTGTCATATTCAATCTTCATGGCGATTCTCCCGAGCGTACTTTTGAAACCTCGAAGTCTTATAGACAGTCACAATTACCAGCTCGTCAGGTGCCTCTTCTACAACTACACGGAGCAACATGTCCACCTTCAAAGTGGCATCAAAGTACCGCCGCATGGTGATTCTGCGAGGCGGCTGGCCGAAAGAGGTTCGGGCGGGATGGCGGACGGTGACTTCCGCTTCGCGGCGGTCAATTGCGCGGAGTCTTGCTTTCTTTTTCGCATGTGCCGTCCAACGAATCGGTTTCATTCCACGGTGCCTTGTCTCCTCTGATGTGTCTTCGTGTCTCAGTGCAAGTCAACCTTTCCATTTCTCCACATTGTCTCTCACTCGGTCTTCAAGACGGCGAGGAAGGCTTCCTGGGGGATTTCGACCTTGCCGATTCGCTTCATGCGTTTCTTGCCGGCTTTCTGTTTTTCCAGAAGTTTGCGTTTGCGGGTAATGTCGCCGCCGTAACATTTGGCAAGAACGTCTTTGCGCAAGGCCTTCACCGTTTCGCGCGCGATGATCCGACCGCCGATCGCCGCCTGGATCGCCACCTGGAACAACTGGCGCGGGATGGCCTCTTTGAGTTTCTCGGCCACCGCACGTCCACGCGCGCAGGCATAGTCGCTGTAAACCATCGTCGAAAGAGCGTCCACCACATCGCCATTGATCAGGATGTCGAGTTTGACGATGTCGGAGGGCGCATAGCCCTTGAACTCGTAATCGAACGAAGCGTAGCCCTGAGTCAGGGATTTCAACCGGTCGTAGAAATCCACAATGATCTCATTGAGCGGCAGTTCATAAACCAGAAGAGCCCGCTTCTCGCTGACATAGCTCAGGCCGCGTTGAATGCCCCGCTTTTCCTGACACATCTGCATGACATTGCCCAGGTAGGGCGACGGCATGATCATTGTCGCAGTGACAATCGGCTCTTCGATCCGATCGGTCGCTGCGGGATTTGGCAGTTTGCTGGGGTTGTCAATCTCGACCATTTCGTCGTTGGTCAGATAGACGCGATAGACGACGCTCGGCGTGGTGGTGAGAATATTCACACCGAACTCGCGGTCCAGCCGTTGTTGGACAATCTCCATGTGCAGCAGGCCCAGGAAACCACAGCGAAAACCGAATCCGAGCGCCTGTGATGTTTCGGGTTCATAGAAAAACGCTGCGTCGTTCAGACGTAACTTCTCGATGGCGTCGGCCAGACGCTCGTAATCTTCTGAATCAACGGGATAGAAGCCGGCAAAAACAACCGGGCGGATCGGCTTGTAACCGGACAAGGGTTGCTCGGCGCCTCCGCGCGCATGCGTCAACGTGTCACCGACCGTGATGGCGTGGATGTCTTTGATACTGGCAATGACATAGCCGACCTCGCCGGCCCCGAGCGATTCGGATTCTTTCATGCGCGGCGAAAAATAGCCGACCTCGTCCACCTCATAAACATCGCCGCGAGCCATTAACCTCACTTGGTCGCCCGTTCGAAGCGTGCCTTCGCGAACCCTGACATAAATAACCACGCCGCGAAAGGGATCGAACGTCGAATCGAAAATCAGCGCCCGCAAGCGCGATTCGCCCGCAGCGACCGAAGGAGACGGAATATGTCGCACAATCGCTTCGAGTAGCTCGGCAACCCCCTCGCCCGTTTTGGCGCTAACCCGGAGCGCATGGTCCGTGGACAGACCGACGATCTCTCGGATCTGCTGGAGCGTCCCCTCGATGTCGGCAGCGGGCAGATCTATCTTGTTTACGACCGGGACAATCTCGAGGTCGTGTTCGAGCGCCATATAGGCGTTGGCAAGAGTCTGCGCTTCGACGCCTTGAGCGGCATCCACGACCAGAAGCGCACCCTCGCAGGCGGCAATGCTCCGCGAGACCTCGTAGGTAAAGTCCACGTGGCCGGGTGTATCAATGAGATTCAGTTCGTATGTCCGGCCATCGCGCGCCTGATAGGTCATGCGAACGGCCTGCGCCTTGATCGTGATCCCGCGCTCGCGTTCGAGGTCCATCGTGTCGAGGACCTGGTCGCGCATCTCACGCGCCTCGATCGTGCCCGTGAGCTCGAGCAACCGATCCGCAAGCGTGGACTTGCCGTGGTCAATGTGCGCGATGATACAGAAATTGCGGATGTGAAAAGGGTCCATCTCTTCCCGCTGGCTCCTTGGTCTTCAAGGCAGACCATGGTTTTGCACGCACACGTCTGGTTTTCAATGCTTTTTGACAGAATGGCTCGAAGCGGGGGGCATGTCCGAATTCCATTTGTCGGGAACCTCATAACAGGCGCCAGTGCGAACCGCATCGAGGCCGTTGTGGGCGTCTATATCGCGCATAAAGGATCGTGTGGCGGCGCGATGGTCGGATGGCGTCGGTCGTCGCCCGTGTTCGTGGAGAAAGGTCTTTCGCGCCTTGCGCGCCAACCCAAAGCCGCCAAGGCGCAAGCGATTGCGGAAAGAGTCGTTCTTCCGCGTCCTGAAGG
>Ga0315280_10003608_pt1 | contig 23611 bp, 20 predicted proteins | sample YL17G06_40_MG_FD_203697 | JGI IMG/M metagenome (GOLD analysis project Ga0315280, IMG submission 203697) | Sediment microbial communities from Yellowstone Lake, YNP, Wyoming, USA - YL17G06_40 | ecosystem: Environmental > Aquatic > Freshwater > Lake > Sediment | place: USA: Wyoming | collected... | reverse complement strand
CCTCACTATCGGGGATATCTTCCACTCGAGTTGCGATGTCAATTCCCTCGCATTCCCTTCATCACGCCGCAACCATTGGGGTTTCCTTTTGGGCATCATCGCTTTCTCCTTCCGCAGAACATCATCCGTCCTTCCCCGGGTCGGGTCAAGGGTTTTGATTTCTTCCAGGACGGGACTTTGTCCTTCTCTGCGAGGGGACCGGACCCAGTGGGGTCCGCCACTACCTCTGGGCAGTGAGTGCTGGTCACAGGGAGGGACTTTCTTTCCTCTGCTGGCCGTTCTCGGGCCGAGTTATAGATTGGTATGGACCGGGCTTTTCTTGGGATAAAAAAGCCCCGCCTGACTTGCGGGGCCTGGGGTCCGGCGGTCCCGGCCGGCTTACTCCTCTTTCCGCTCCGGCCTGGGGCGGATGAAGCGGCGGTCCAGCGCCGCGGGGTGCCTGGCGGCGATGCGCTCGGCGTCGTCCAAGGCTGTTTTTGGCCCCGGAGGCCCGCAGAGGGCTCAGATTTGGGCGTACCCCATACTCTGGTGCTGGGAGAAGCCCGGAAAATGCGCAAGAGGGCGCAAGAGGGGACTTCCGCGGGCATAGGAGAGGCAAGGCACCGGATGGGGAAATGGACCATCCGCCACAGGGACTGAGTTATGATATACTTCGAGATGATAATCGACCGTTTGGGGGAATGTGCTTAAATGCGAAGAAGGGATTTAAACAGAATATCTGACACTCCCTTCTTTGAAGAGCGCGAGCGTGACCCGCGGATAGTCCAATTCCCCCCACGAGCTTGCGCGGGATGCGGGAAGGAACGCAAGCCCGCTGAAGGCCGCTACCTACCCGACGGCTGGATCGGGCTTTTCTACCCCGAGGCCGGGGAATATGTGGGAGCCGTGTGTGAGAAATGCGTGCGCCCCAGGCCGGAGGAAATTCCGATGAGAAGCAATCTCGTGAATTAGGGGACCTCATCTCTGAAAAATGGCCCAGACATAATGTGAGTTTTCTGGCAATTGGAGCCTCTCCAAGAAACTGATTCAGCAAGAAGCTGCGTTTCCGCCCATATGAAGATCTGGCAGGCTACACCCCGGTTGACTTCGCAGTCTTGTGGTGCTATAGGTTAATCAGCAAGAGGAGGGGAAGTCGAAGGTCCGCGTCGACAACAAGTCCATCTTTGCCGTCCCCGTGTCTCTGAATCACTTCAACAGGAGGGGGTTTCATGAAACGCATTGCAATTGCAGTCTGCGCGGTTGTCCTGGTTTTTGCGGTCACCAATATTGCTCAGACGCCAGCTAAACCAAAAAGCGGCAGTGCGGAGCAGGAGTTGATAAAGCTGGAGAACGAGTGGGGCGACGCAGTACTCAAGAAAGATATTGCCTTTCTCGAGCGAATCTATGCAGAGGGCTTTATCTTCACTGATGAGGATGGGGTTGTTTGGACGGGAGCACAGGATATTGCCAATCTGAAGTCTGGTGATTATGTTTACACGTCCTTTGTTTCCGACAATATGAAGGTCCATGTTTACGGAGATACGGCAATTGTTTTTGGTCGGAACACGATAAAAGGGCAATATAAAGGCAAAGATATCAGCGGTCAGTCTCAATGGACGGATACCTGGATAAAAAGGGCTGGTCGTTGGCAGTGCGTGGCGACTCATAGCTCGAGGATAGCACAAAAATAGTCCCAGCCCCCGTCAGGCATCTCGGCGACTGACCGATTTCGCCACGTCGGCTCTGTATGAACCAGGCCGATTTTCAGGCCTGTGGAGTTATAGATTAAGTTACACAAAGCATGATTGGAGGGGAACATGAAAAAACTCCTTTGGATTGTTCCTTTGGTCCTTGTGTCCTGTTTCTCTATCGCCTGCCAGGACAAGGCGGCAATGGCGGAGCTAGAAAAGTATAGGGCCCAGGCGAAAGTAGAGGAGCAGAATAAGGCTATCGCAAATCGTGAGTGGGAAGCGTGGAGCAAAGGAGACTTTGAGGCTTTTAAGGAGGTGGTTGCTCCTGAGTATGTTTATTATATGCCATCAGGTAGGACTAAGTCCTTGTCCAGGGAAGAAACAATAGAAATGGGAAAGATAGTCCATAATGGTTTTCCCGATGTTGCTTTCAGCATAGAAGAGATGTTTGCTGTTGGGGACAGAGTCATATCCAGGTATACAATGAGAGGAACTCACCAAGCAGAAACTTACGGAATCCCTGCGACTGGGAATAAGATTGAAATTAGCGGAATTATGATAAACCGCATTAAAAATGGAAAAGTTGTCGAGGATAGAGAAGAGGCTGATATGCTTGGTCTTATGCAACAGCTTGGCATGGAGCTGAAGCCGATAGAGGCGAAGAAGAAATAGCGTCAGGTTTAACTTAAAGATGACAGGCATATTCTTTCCAAGGTCGAGGATGGCAGGAAGAGGCTAGAGAAATGAGCCTTATAGATCGTGTCTTCTACAAACTACTTCCAAGGAGGGTTTAGAGATGGATATGACCCAGGTTCGCAAAGCCATTGAAGAGGGAAACGCCAAGTTTGGAAAGGCTGTTAGGAAGGGAGATGGAGCGGCAATAGCCGCGCTCTACACAGAAGACGCGACTCTGCTGCCTCCCGACAGCGACATGGTTAAGGGCAGGGCCGGAATCGAGGCTTTTTGGAAGGGCGGCCTGCAAATGGGAATAAAGGAAGCCGTCTTAACTACGGTGAATGTATCCGGCGCCGCTGATCTGGCTTATGAGATTGGCACGTTCGCTCTAAAGATCCAGCCGGAAGGGAAGGAGACTATTGAACAAAAGGGCAAATATGTGGTCGTCTGGAAAAAGGGCCTTGACGCGGTCTGGAGGCTGCATGTGGATATCTGGAATAGCGGCCCGGCCGTGGTGACGAAGGGGAGTTAAGATCCCTCGCTTAGCAACGACCGTGCCGGTTCGAGGCCGGTCCGGGTCCACTTCGCTCCTGTTCACACTCGGTGGCTCTCCCAGATATTGATCCGGCTAAAAGTAGAGTCGGGCATAGCCCATATGAGTGGAAGACCAGGAGGCGCTCTCCCAGTCCAGTAAGCAGAGGAGTTTTGGATTCCCCGTCCAACGCCCCAATAGCTTCCTCGCTCCATATTCCCTTTCATTATCAACACAAAATAGGGGAGGAGTGCGGCCAGAGAAGGAGAATTGTGATCGATTTGTGACCGTAGAGAGTCCGCCCGTTAGATCGAGCAGTAGACTCCGGATCCAAAGGTCGGGAGTTCGAATCCTCTCAGGCACGCTCTGTTTTCCCCATACAACGCTGGAAAGTAGAGGCTCACACAAATAGGTACGGCCGAACGGAATAGCCCTTGTGCTTTTCTGGAGCAAAGCCCATAATCATTTGTGCATAAGAGGTCAGGGGTGGCTTCGGTTAGAATATCTCCTTTCTCCCGCTGATTCGCGCGGATTTACCCGGGTCGAGGTGCTGAAGGCACTCTGGCGGCACCCTTCTGAAAAGGGCGCCCGGAAGGAGGTTCGACATGGACTCAAGGAAAATCGGTTTGCCGGTATTGATGGGCGTGATGGCGCTGTGTCTCGTCGCCGTGACCCAGTGCCGGCGCTCCGGCGACGCTCGCCGCGCGGCGCCTGATACGGCGCCTTCGTGGACGCTGAGAATGGCCGCTCCCATCGATCATCTCGATGTGCTGGCCCGTGAGCCCATGATCGTGGAGCATCCCGACGGCACGCTCTTCGTAAGCGGATACGGAGCGGCCTTCATGAGCGGGAAGGAGACGGATGAGGCCACCCTTTGGAAGAGCCGCGACGGAGGAGCGACCTGGGTAAGAGTTAATGTGGGGACTAAAGCGGTTGGAACGGCCGGCAACTCCGATGTCGATCTAGCCGTGGCTCGCGACGGCACCCTCTATTTCGTGACGCTGGTCTTCGACCCAAAAGCCAATGAGGGCAAGCAGATCAGCATCGGCGTCAGCAAGGACGCGGGCGCGACCTGGAAATGGACTTTGCTTTCAAAAACCCGGTTCGACGATCGCCCCTGGGTCAAGGTGGCTCCGGACGGCACGGCCCACGTGATCTGGAATGACGGCGCGGGCGTCTGCTACGCCGTCAGCCAGGACGGTGGTTTGACCTGGACGGAGCGGACCAGGATCCACCCCCATGGCGGCTCCAGTCATCTGGCCGTGGGACCCAACAACGAAGTTGCGGTACGGGTGACCCCGACATCGGCGGCAGGCCCGAAGTATGACGAGGGCGTCGACCTTATCGCCGTAAGCATTGACGGGGGCATGACGTGGCGAAAGGTGGCGGCGCCGGGCTATCGTGAGTGGAGCCCGGGCGGTTACTTCCCCGTCCCGCGCTGGGTGGAGCCGCTGGCCTGGGACGGCCGGGGCGCCCTCTATTCGTTCTGGACGAACCTCAAGGGGATCTGGCTGGCGCGTTCCGGCGACCAAGGCGCGACCTGGACGATCTGGCGGCTGGCGGAGAACCCTGACGTGGCGTACTATCCTTATCTCGTTGCGCGTGGCAGGGGGGAACTAGCGGCGACTTGGTTTTCAGGTTGGACCGGAACGTGGCAAGCGCATATGGCCCGCATCGACGTCGGCGAGGGCGGAGCGCCGCCCCGTATGGTCGAATCGCCGCCGTTCAAACCCGACAGTTGGCAGAAAAACCCGACATGGCCGAAAGATCCCCAAACTCCCGAGCCCGCCGGAGAATACCTCGCGCTATGCTTCCTGCGCAATGGCGGCTTGGTTGTTGTCAGCCCCATCCAGAATACGCAGGAAAAGCGCTTCGGATTCTCGCTATGGAAGGTTGAGGAACACCACGGAGAATCCCAGGCAGCCAAATAGTCGTTCGGGCGGGTCGCCGAAAATTGAATATCCGGGTTTTAGTATCGAAAGGGAGAATAAAACGATGAAAAGAATCAAAGTCTTTCTGTTACTCGGATTGTTCTTCGGCCCCATAGCATTCGCCGGGCCTGGCCAAGAGACTCCCGATAAGACGCTCCTTGATAAATGGGCTCGGGTTCTGGTTCGTTATTCCCTCGACCTCCAACCCGGCCAGTCGCTTCTGATTCGATCCGAAACCGAAGCCAAAGATCTCATCCTCGCCGTCTACAGAGAAGCGTTGCTCGCCGGAGCTTATCCGTATATACGGTGCGATTTGCCCGGACGGTTGGAGATCCTTTTCCGGACGGCCAATAGCGACCAGTTGGCGAATTTGAATGCCCTCGAACGTTTGGAAATGGGCTATGTTAACGCTGCCCTCCGTATTGATGCTCCGGCAAACACAAAAGAACTGACGGGAGTGGATCCCAAACGGTCTCAAATATTCCAGAAATCGAACGGCAAGATCGGTGAAATCGTCTTCAAGCGGGTTGAAGGCAAAGAACTGAAACGCTGTATCACGGCCTATCCGACAAACGCCCTGGCCCAGGAAGCCGAGATGGGCTTGTGGGAATACAGGGATTTTGTCCTTAAGGCCTGCAAGCTGAACGAGTCCGACCCCGTCGCCGCTTGGAAGAGTGAGTCCCTCGGACAACACGAAATCGCACGGCGCTTTCAGGGGAAGGACAAAGTCTCTCTCAAGGGATCTAGCATCGATTTGACCCTGTCGATCAAAGGGAGACCTTTCGTCGTCTGCGACGGGAAAGTCAACTTTCCTGATGGAGAAATTTTTACCTCCCCGCTGGAGAATTCGGCCAACGGCTGGGTTCGATTCAGCTACCCGGCCATTTACCACGGAAGGCAGGTGGACAATGTGCAGCTGTGGTTTGAGAACGGGAAGGTTGTTAAGGAGGAAGCCGCCCAAGGTCAGGATTTCTTAAGGGAGATGCTGAACACGGATGAAGGCGCGCGCCGGCTCGGAGAGCTGGGCATCGGCACGAACTACGGCATCAAGCGCTTCACCAAGAATATGCTCTTTGACGAGAAAATAGGAGGCACGATCCATCTGGCCCTCGGACACGGCCTCCCCGAAAGCGGGGGAGTCAACGTTTCCGCTATTCACTGGGACATGCTCTGCGACATGTCTCAAGGAGAGATTTTCGTGGACGGCGAATTGTTTTATAAGAACGGGCGGTTTGTCAAATGAGCGATTGAGGATATCCAGGGGCTGAAGTTCTAACGAAAGTCCGCGCCCCCGAGAATTGAGATCCGGCCGCGGGCGCGGCTCCTCTTTAGTTCACCCTTCCCATACCCAGCGGTGGTTACAGCAGTCATGCCCCTGCATCAGTGTCTTGGTGCGGATCAATTTCAATTTGGGGTTGAAGGCTGTGGCGGAGTGCTTGACAATCGATTCCGGTGAGCGTCCCTGTCGCCCTGTCACTCATTCCTCCTAGCTTGGTTTGGTTATTGGAAACCATAGCTTAGGAGAAATCAACCCCTGTCCGAATCTTGCTGACGTCAAGCACTTTGTGAGATATGGGGTACCAACCCCAAGCTTGAAAATCCTACGTCAGACGTGGTAAATTGACCATAGGTAGGTTCTGACCCTCCTTTACCAGAAGCAGGACATCACCCAGCAGCTCCTGTCGATGACCTAGGAAGGGAAAAATTCTCACGAGAGTGTGTCGTAACGGATACCCCATCGAAAGAGGTGCGCGGCCTGTTTCCTGACATCAAGCTCCACAAGGAAGAAATCTCCCATCTCATCTCCAAGGGGCGGAAGCAGGGTTTCCTGCTCTTCGAGGAGATCGACAAGACCTTTACCGAGGACCTGGACTCCCAGGAGGACTTCGACGATTTTCTCTCCTCGATGGACACCTACGGGATAAAGATCCTCGATTCTCAGCAGAAGGAGATGATCCCCCGGAGGCCCAAGAGCGACCTCGTTTCGCCCCACGGCCTCGAGCGGACCACCGATCCGGTCAAGCTCTATTTCCGCGAGATGGGCAACATCTCCCTCCTGACCCGGGAGGGCGAGATCGCCATCGCCCGCGAGATCGAGCGCGGCGAGAAGAGCATCATCAAGGCCCTGTCCAAGACGCGGCTCGTCCTCAACGAGGTCCTGGCCCTCGAGGACAGGATCAGAGATAATCCCTTCACCATCCAGGAGATGTTCGACCTCAGCGAGGACGATATCGCCGAGGGAAAGCTCGAGGAAAAGAAAAAGCAGATCCTCGCCAAGATCAAGAAGATCAAGGAGCTGAGCCAGAAGCTCGACCAGCTGCCGAAGACGAAGAAGGCCGCCGTCTCCCGGGGCCGCTACATCGTCGTCATCAGCAGCTACGTCCGCGACCTCAACATCCGCTCCTCGCGCCGGGAGAGGATCATCGACGAGCTCCGCAAGCGCCTCAAGCGCGTCAACGAGCTCGAGGGCCAGAAGGAGGAGCTGACCGTGGCCATGTCCAAGGAGAGGAAGGAGAGCCCGGTCTTCAAGCAGAAGCTCCAGGAGGTCAACCGGGAGCTGCGGAAACAAACGGCCGAGATTGGCCTGGACCCGGAGGCCCTCCGCAAGTCCGTCCGGTCCATCACCGCCGGCCGGAAGATCAGCGACCAGGCCAAGAAGGAGCTCGTGGCCGCCAACCTGCGGCTCGTCGTCTCGATCGCCAAGAAGTACAGCAACCGGGGCCTCCAGTTCCTGGACCTCATCCAGGAAGGGAACATGGGCCTGATGAAGGCCGTCGAGAAGTTCGAGTACCGGCGGGGCTACAAGCTCTCGACCTACGCCACCTGGTGGATCCGGCAAGCCATCACCCGGGCCATCGCCGACCAGGCCCGGACGATCCGCATCCCGGTCCACATGATTGAGACGATCAACAAGCTCACCCGGGTGTCGCGGACCCTCGTCCAGGAGGTCGGGAGGGAGCCGTCGAGCGAAGAGATCGGCGAGAAAATGCATTTGCCCGTCAGCAAGGTCCGCAAGATCATCAAGATCGCCCAGCAGCCGATCTCGCTCGAAACCCCGATTGGCGAGGAAGAGGACAGCCACCTGGGCGACTTCATCGAGGACAAGCTCATCCCCTCGCCGCCCGATACGGTCATCCACATCAACCTCAAGGAGCAGATCGAGGAGGCGTTAAAGTCGCTTACGGAGCGCGAGGGGCGGGTCCTCAAGATGCGGTTCGGCCTGGGCGACGGGAATGAGCACACCCTAGAAGAGGTGGGTCAGCAGTTCAAGGTCACGCGGGAGCGCATCCGCCAGATCGAGGCCAAGGCCCTGCGCAAGCTCAAACACCCGAGCCGTAGCCGAAAGCTCAGGTCCTTCACTGACCTGTTCCCGCTCACTGTACCACCCCTGAAGTGAGATCTTCAAGCATGGGACCTCATCCCTAAAAAATGGTCCACCTGTCATGTGAGTTTTCTGGCAAATTGGACCTGGCCCCTGAGTCCCAAGACGCCGGGCAGCGGCTGTCCGGGCTGGCGGGCAGCTGATTACCCCTTCCATAATACGCAGGGCCTGGCGAGGCCTACGAGGCCTCCCATTGACTGGTCCCCATATCGGTGTTATCGTTTTATTGAACAGCTAAAAGGACCAATGGGCCATAGAATGCCCAATGTCGGCCTCTCCATGTCCGCAAAGAGAGCCTAGTCAAAATCCGAAGAAGGGGACGAACATGAATTTCTTAACGGCGCCTATCATCATCATCGGACTTGTGGTCCTCTACATCCTGAGCTCCATCAAGATCCTGAGGGAATATGAGCGCGGTGTCATTTTCCGTCTCGGCCGGGTGCTCGCGAAACCCAAAGGGCCGGGCATCATCCTCGTCTTTTCCCCGATCGACCGCATCGTGAGGATCAGCCTGCGGCTTATTACGATGGACATCCCGCCCCAGGATGTCATCACCAAGGACAACGTCACGGTCAAGGTCAACGCCGTTCTCTACTTCAGAGTCATAGACCCGCTCAAGTGCGTGATTGACGTCCAGAATTATACCTATGCCACCTCCCAACTGGCCCAGACGACCCTGCGGAGCCTCCTCGGCCAAGTGCCGCTTGACGACCTTCTCTCGGAGCGGGAGAAACTGAACGCCCGCCTCCAGGAGATCATCGAACAGCACACCAACCCCTGGGGCATCAAGGTCCAGCTCGTCGAAATGAAACAGGTGGACTTGCCGGAGAACATGCAACGGGCCATCGCCAAGCAGGCCGAGGCCGAACGGGAACGTCGAGCCAAGGTCATCCATGCGGAGGGCGAGTTCCAGGCCGCCGACAAACTTACCCAGGCCGCGGACATCATTTCCCGAAATCCCCAGGCCCTCCAGCTCCGCTTCCTCAGCACTCTGGCCGAGATCGCCGCCGAAAAGAACTCCACGATCGTTTTCCCACTGCCTCTTGAGCTCCTCCGGGCCTTCACGTACGAAAAACCCCATGAGAAGAAATAGCATCCCGGACAACGACAATCTTCACCCCCACCTGCATTTCCTGGTGACCGAGGGCGGAGTGGATGAGGTAGGCGGGAGGGGTTTTTGACGTCAGGCTGATTCCCGAATACGCTCCACGATCCTTTGGGCGGCCAGGGCCGCGGTCGAGAACGCGGCCTGCAGATTGTACCCACCGGTATCCCCGTCGATGTCCAGGACTTCGCCGACGAAGAAGAGGCGGGGAACGAGCCTGGACTCCATCGTCCTCGGATTGATCTCGGCCAACGATACTCCGCCGCGGGTCACCATCGCCTCACGAATTCCCGCGAGTCGGTCGACCACGAAAGGGCATCCGGTCAGGAGCTCGATAAGAGCGGAGCGGTCTTTCCTGGAGAGATGGGCCCCGGTCAGATCAAGTTCAATCCCGGCCAAAGTCAGGAGCTTGTTGGCGAGCCGTTCCGGCAGATCATAAGCCGTCAGGACCGTCCTGACCCGCGCATTTCCGGCGGCGGAAATGCGGTTCAGCAGGGTCTCTTTCACTTTCTGATAATCAATACCCGGGAGGAAAGATATCCTGAGAGTATCACCCGGACGGATAAACCGGGAAAAATCGAGAATCCCCGGCCCGGATAAGCCGGAATGGGTCAAAAGCAGGTCTCCGGTGCGCTGTCTTATCTTTTGGCCGGCGCGGGTAAGAGAGATGATCACATCCGCAAAAGAAATCCCGGCCAGGTCCGAGAATTGGTAGTTCTGAATGGTCACCGCGGCGAGCGCCGGGCTCACTTCCGTCACGCTATGCCCTAGGCTTCGAGCGAAAACATACCCGTCTCCCGTCGAGCCCGTGGCCGGATAGGTGATGCCTCCGGTCGCCATAACCAACTGATCGGCGCGATACGTCCTTTGACCTGTCCGGATCGAAAACCCTTCGTCCCGGACCGAGACTTCCAAGACCGGGTCCCCACATCGAATCTCCACATGGGCGGCCGTACATTCCTTGACCAGAATATCCAAAATCCCGGACGCCTTCCGGGACAGGGGAAACACTTTTCCGCCGGGCTCCGTCATGAGCGGCAGTCCCCGTCCGGTGAAGAACGAAATCAAATCCCGATTTTGGAAATTCATCAGGGCGGGTTTGAGAAACCGGCCGTTGTCTCCATAATGGGAAAGAAATGATCCGATTTCCTCTTCATGGGTGATATTACACTGCCCCGAACCGGAGAGGAGGAGCTTCTGGCCCGGCAGGGGCTTTTTTTCCACGATCAGAATTTTTCGCCCGTTTCCCGCCGCCCTCAAGGCGCAGAAGAGTCCGGCCGGCCCGCCACCGATCACGACCAGCGAATACTTTTCCATCTTGATCAAGGCCGGTTGAAAGGTGACAGAGAGATACTCATGGCTCGTCGGATCAAATAATACCATGGATGGACCTCATCCCTGAAAAATAATGGTCCAGATATAATGTGGGTTTTCTTATGGTCTACCCCCCGTCTCTAACCTATTTTTCGCGTGCATATTTTCGAAGGGTCTTGAGCTAACTACTGGGACAAAACGGGGACAGCCGGAAAATGCGGAACACCTAACTGTAGATTTATCAATCAACTAGCTCGGGACGCCTTTGGACTCCGGATCCAAAGGTCGGAGGTTCGAATCCTCTCAGCCCGCTACGTTTGACTTCCCGCCCATCCCTCTGTTAATCTGAGGCCAAGCTAGAGGAGGGGAATTCGCTTGGCCAACAAGTGCCCGACCTGCCATTCCGACAATCCTGAGACTTCGAGATTCTGTGCCGGATGCGGCACCCAGCTCCCTCCGCCCCAGGGCCATCCCCCGGTCATGACGGAAACCCTCCAAACACCCGTCCGCGAGCTCACCACGGGCTCGACCTTCGCGGGCCGCTACCAGGTGATCGAGGAGCTGGGCCACGGTGGCATGGGCCGGGTCTATAAGGTCTTCGACACAGACATCAAGGAGAAGATCGCCCTCAAGCTCCTGCGGCCCGAGATCGCGCTCGACAAAGAGACCGTCGAACGCTTCTCGAACGAGCTCAAGCTCGCCCGGAAGATCAGCCAACGCAACGTCTGCCGGATGTTCGACCTCGGTAAGGCCGAAGGCACGACCTTCATTACCATGGAGTTCGTGCCGGGCGAGGACTTAAAGAAGTTTATCCGGAAGACGGGCCAGCTCGGGGCGGGCCGAACCGTCTCGATTGCGAAGCAAGTATGCGAGGGATTGGCTGAGGCCCACCACTTCGGGGTTGTCCATCGCGACCTGAAGCCCCAGAACATCATGGTGGACGAGGACGGGAACGCCCGGATCATGGACTTCGGCATCGCCCGTTCCATCAAGGCTAAAGGAATCACCGGCGACGGGGTGATGATCGGGACGCCGGAGTACATGTCGCCGGAGCAGGTCGAGGGGAAAGAGGTCGACCAGCGCTCGGATATCTATTCGCTTGGGGTCATCCTCTTCGAGATGGTGACGGGTCATGTGCCGTTCGAGGGCGACACGCCTTTTACCATTGGCGTGAAGCACAAGAGCGAGCGGCCCCGGAACCCGCGTGAACTTAATACCCAGCTTCCCGAGGACCTGAGCCGGGTCATCCTCCGCTGCCTGGAGAAGGACAAAGCAAAGCGCTATCAGACGGCGGAGGAATTGAGGACCGACCTCGAAAAGGTCGAGCAGGGCCTGCCGACGACCGAGCGCGTTATCGCCCCACAGAAGTCTATCACTTCCCGGGAGATCACCGTTAAGTTCAACCTACGAAAGCTCGCCGTCCCTTTATCGGCCGTCATCGTGCTGGCCGCTGCGGCCGTCGTTCTTTTGAAATTCATCCCTCACAAAAAGGCTCCTGCCGCGCCCAAGATCGAGAACTCCATCGCCGTCATCAGCTTTGAGAATCAGACAGGGGACAGAGCCTTTGACTATCTGCAAAAGGCCATTCCCGACCTCCTGATCACCAGCCTGGAGCGGGAAAACAAGCTCTATGTGGCCACCTGGGAACGGATGCAAGACCTTCTTAAGCAGATGGGGAGAAAGAACGTTGAAGTCATCGACAGGCAGCTCGGTTTCGAGTTGTGCCGAAAAGAAGGAATCAAAACCATCGTTCTAGGGAGCTACATCAAAGCCGGAGAGACCTTTGCCACGGATGTGAAAGTGCTGGATGTGGACACCAAAAAACTCCTCAGGAGTTCCAGCTCAAAGGGAGAGGGTGTTTCCAGCATCATCAATAAACAGATCGATGAACTGACCAAGGAGATTTCCGCGGGCATAGGCCTGGCCGGAAAAAACATCGAATCCGCCGGGATGCCTATCGCTGATGTCACGACCCGTTCGATGGAAGCTTATAGATATTATATGGAAGGGAAGGAGAATCTCAGAAAGTTCTATTTCGATGATGCCAGGATCGCTTTCGAAAAAGCCGTGGCGCTTGACCCGGATTTTGCCATGGCCTATTACAGCCTCTCTTATGCCGACTATAATCTTGAAAATATAGAAGCGAGCGATGCCGCCATCAAAAGGGCCAAAGCTTTGTCGCTTAAGACAACTGAAAAGGAAAGGCTTTATATCGAGTCGGATTATGCCTGGAGAGTGGAGAAGAATTCGGAAAAATCTGACCGCATCCTCCGGCAGATAGCCGAAAAATATCCTAAGGAAAAAGAAGCGTTTGTCAGTCTGGGGATATCCTACTCGGGCAGGGGGGCTTCAGACAAAGCGATCGTGGAGTTGAACAAGGTCCTGGAACTGGATCCTAACTATGGGGAGGCCCATAATGAGCTGGGTTATGCCTATCTCTCGATGGGCGATTTTTCAAAGGCGGTCGAGCATCTTAAAATATATGTTTCTTTAAACCCGGGCGAGGCCAATCCCCTTGATTCTCTGGCTGAGGCCTATTTTGATATGGGCCGGCTGGATGAGGCCATAGCCAGCTTCATAGAAACGTTAAGGATCAATCCCGATTTTGAAAGTTCCTATTTTAGTATCGGGTACATCTATGCCTTTAGGGCGGAGTATGCTGCGGCGATAAAATGGATTGATAAGTTCATCGCCAAGGCCCCTTCTCCTGAAAAAAAAAGGACTGGTTATCTTTGGAAAGGGTTTTGCCACCTCCTGTCGGGGAGTTTGAAGGACTGCGATTTTAACTTTCGTGAAGCCGAACAATACTCCGAACCAGGGTACGTTTGGGGACGGCCCTATATAAACTTGTTGAAGGCTTTCATTTATTATGACCGGGGAGGGCTGGATCAAAGCCGCGGGTGTAATGAAGCCTGGCTTGATGATTTTATCAAAATTCATCCTGAAAGCAAGTTATTCTGGCAGGGGGTCTATAAATTCCTATCGGGGCTATTGGAATTAAAGGCCGGGCATACGGATTTAGCCAAGAACGTCTTGGCGGAGATGAAATCACTCTATGAAAAGATGCCGCCCTATCGGAAAGATTGGATATCCTTCTATATGAATTTCTTAAGTGCCGAGCTGTCGCTCAAGGCCGGATCCCCCGAAAAGGCCATCGCCGTGTTTGAGAAACAAGCGCCCTTGCGCCCACTTGCTTTTACTTGGAAAGACACGCTGATTTTGTACAACATGCCCATGATGAAGGACGTTTTAGCCCGGGCGTATGAGCAGGAAGGAGATCTAGACGGAGCCATTGCCGAATACGAGCGGCTCATCAGCTTTGACCCCCAAAACCTCTCGCGCTATCTCGTTCACCCCAAATACCACTACAGGTTGGCCCAACTATACGAACAGAAAGGCCTGAAGGAGAAAGCGGTCGAGCACTACCAGCGTTTCCTCGACCTCTGGAAAGACGCCGACCCCGGTCTGCCCGAAGTTAAGGACGCTAAGCAGAGATTGGGGGGTCTTCAGAATTGATGCCGGCGGCTTCGCCATTTTTGCGCTTTCGGCGTCGATGCGAGGCCAGGATCAATACTCGCTTTTCTCATAATTAAAGGCAGACCACGCCGCCGTAGTTGTAAACAGGCACAAAAAATTGAGCAGAGATTGTACAAACTCTTGCTCAAAATAGCTCAGTCTAGCCTAAACGTGATCAAACCATCAAGATCTGTAAATGCAAGAAAAGGAAGCCAGATGCGCTCCAATAGGGGAGAATCCGCCGGCGCCGAATTCCGCCAAGATCGTTTTTGAAGTCCGGAAGGCCCACCGGAACCTTGACCCTCCCGGTTTTTCAAATGGAAGCTATTTTTTCTTCTTCCTCGGGCGGCGCGGCTTAATTTCTTTGTAAATTGTCAGGGTCTTCGGCGTTAGCGAAGGGGTCAGGGCCTCGTGGATAATCCTCTTCACACGGTCTGGCTCCATCCTATTATGCACGGATAGCCAACTGTACATGTCTTCCAGACGTGTCTCCAGGGCGGCAATTTTTTTCTCCAGGACGGAGACTCTTTGCCTCACGATCAGGGATATCTTCCACTCGAGTTGCGATTTCAATTCCCTCGGATTCCCTTCATCATGCCGGAACCATTGGGGTTTCTTATTAGGCCTCATCGCTTTCTCCTTCCGCATAACATCATCCGTCCTTCTCCGGGTCAGGTCAAGGATTTTGATTTTCTTCCAGTTGCTTGTTTTGCAGCCTTGACTAGGGCCCAGGGCCGGCAAGGAAATCGCTCTTTCCAAAGCCAGGGCCTGGAGAAGAGGACTCTGTTCTTTCCGATAGCTTATCCGAGTTTAAAAATTATCATCAGAATTCTGATGAATAACAGAATCCAGCCGACGCAAACAATAATCCAGGCGATTTTCTTGGCGACACCAACAAGAAATATGAATAAGGTCAATATGATCATGAATCCAAGGGGATCGACAATACTGTCTGGGAAAACATTACGTGGAAACAATGGCTGAATGATCTTGATGATCCCTAATCCGATCTGATGGGCCAAAAAATAGATGAAGGTGAGGATCTTGTGAAGGATCGCATTCAGCGGCTTAAAATTCGTTGTTTCTTGCACGGGTAGAATATTCATTTTGTTCGAGCCTCCTTGGCCAATCGTATTTCCTATTATCCATATAAACGGGGCGTGAATTTAAAAATACATCATCAGATAGAGTTTCTGCTCGCTGTTTCTACTATGAACATCGGGAAAATCCCGAAGGTAGTTGTCCTTGTGGTAATACAAATATTCAAATCCAAGGCTGAGGTTGCTGAAAAGTCTGACGGCAATTCTGGGTTTGAATATGTAGATGATCTTGTGTCCAACCGGTCCGACATACGTATGAAGCCAGTAAAGGTAATAGATCGCCGTCAATTGTGCCCTGTTCGCAAGATTCAGAGTGCCCTCATACTTGGCTTCGGCTCCGCCGGAATAATCATAATCCCGGCCAGGGATCCCGCCCTCCACAATATCAACATATGGCGAATTGGTTGCGCCGAGAGGGACGACCCCGAGATGGAATGCGGATTGAAGATTGGAACTCGTGGACAACTGACACTTCGCAATGATCCCTCCGCCGAAGCCTATGGCGGCGAGTTCGAAAATCCTGCTGTCCCAGTAGTTATAATGTTGAAATGCCCCAATCAGGACGTCCCAATTCCCAGAGTGAACGGTCTTGCCGAACAAGAGACCATATCCGGTGAGATTGTCCAGATATTTCTTTCCCACAGTATTTCCGTAACTGAGATCTATCCGGAGTTTGAAGAAATCAAAAGGCTTTCGGGGGCGTATCTCAAACGGATCTCCATAATCCAGATGAATCCCGAACATTCCGTTTGGCGGGCTGCCCGTCCCGAACTTTGTTCCCTCATTGAACCAATGTCCCCCGATGGACAACGTCACATTAAGCGGTTCTTTCTGATAAACCTCTTTCAGAGTGACTCTTGTCAGCTTTCCGTGGAAAAGCCGGCTGAGAGCTCTCCCCGGACTAAGGATCGCGGCTCCGAATTCCCGGAAAAATCTCCCCACTCCGGTCGTTCGATCATCCAGGATATTCGAACTTAATCTGTAGAGGATTTCTCCAAATAAGGCGCCGCTGACAGTCGTGTTGATGATATCGTTATACGCCGGCCGGGTCGTTTCCCCGAAATACTCCCACGTCAAACTGCCCAAATAGGCAAAAGGCACGGATTCGAGGTAACTATATCCGTTCGAGCGAGCGGCACTAAAATATGCGCCCCCCGAGTAGGGATGAAAGAAGAAATTCATGCCCAATCTATCCGTATCCCACTCCCAGCCCATTTTTAGGTTATTTTTCCAGCTCTTAGGTCCTATGTGGGACCACGAATAATTAAAAACAAACCGATCGACTGCCCATATAAAAACACTCGCTGAGATGACCCTGAGAACAACCGACCCCACAGGAGATCTCTTGTTATACTCCGGGTCGTCATTCCGCAACCGAACGGACGGCTCGGTGAACGGCTGTTGCTGGAGGGAAAATGTGATGGGCCCAGAGCCGCTTCCGTTCACGCTGTCTGTGTTTGTCCGGAAAGAAGATAAACAAAAATTCGCAGCAAAAGCTGGCGAGGGTTGGGGCAATCCCGGCTGCGGAGGATCGTCGCTCTCGGACAATAGGCCCCCATACGCGTCTGATCCGCCACTGATGAAGGCCGCGAGACAGACGAAGGCCATCAGCGCGGATTTCCATTTGAACCCGCAAAAACGTTGCCTTTGTTGCTCCCTCACGGAATCCTCCTTGACAGAAAAACTGAATTTACTTTTATGAGGGGATGACGAGATTGCTGCAACTCCAGTCAAAAAAGCCGACCAAGGGATCGCGCACCTGCAATTGACGGGCTTCTTTTTCTTCATCGTCTTCTTCATCGTCGGCCCCGATAAGAGGCTTCTCGGGGCCGACGTGAAGGCGTTGATAAAAGCTCGGCCCACTCGAGCCCTACTCCTGATTGATCTTTTTCTTTTTGGGCGGCGGCGGCGGGGCCTGCTTCTCCTGCTTGGCCGGCTGGGCGGCCTTTTTGACCTGCGCGGTATCCTGTTTGTGCCGTTCGGTCAACTGTTGCTTCTCGGCCTGATGCTGCTTCTGCAATTCGGCCGTTTTGGTCTGGTAGTCCTGCTGGACCTTCGCTCTTGCAGCCGTGTCGCGGACTTGCGCTTGCTCCGCGGCGCGCTTGCTCTGCATGTTCTTCAGCTCTTGCGCCTGGGTTCTCTCGAGGAGGGCCTTTTCCTCGGCTTGCCGCTTCTGGACGGCCGATGCCTGCGCGCTCACCGGCACCTGCTGCCGCGGCTCAAAGACCTTGGCCGGAGCCAGCTCTTGCCGGGCCTGATCCTGCTTTAAATAGGCTTTCGGTTTTGCGGCTTCATTTTGCCGGATGGCCGGCCGGAACATCTGGACGTCCTGGCCCACGACCCTCGCGCGTCCCGGCTGCTGGGTATCCTGCATCCTGTACGTGGGGACGGCCCGCCCGGTGATCCGCCGGACGTCATCTTGCCGGATTCCTTCGTTGATGATCCGGCCGCCGCGGGAGTAGATGTTGTTGTGCATAGACGTGTAGTTGACGATCGTCCGGTTGCGTTCGAACGGAAGGACATAAGGATTGAGATCCCGGTCCTGAAAATGCGAGCCTTGGATAAAGACCCAGAAATTAAAGGGAATGTCGATCGAAAGCGAGCTGAAATTCATTCCGGCCCGGAACTCGACGCCAGGCGGAAAAGGTGCCCAGCCCATGTATTGGTCGTTCGACCTCCAGGTCACCCAGGCGGGGCCCCAGACCGTGCCCGGAACCCAAAACCAGCCCATGTCGTTATCCCAGCCCCAGCGGCCATAATGGAAGGGAATATCTCCCCATTCCTCGTTCGCGATCCAGGTCCAGCCGTAATCGGTCCAGACCCAATGTCCGTCGCTGTAGGGCCGCCAGCGGTAGCCCATGTGCCTGGGGGTCCAAACGTAGCCGTAGGAGCTGTAGTCGACCCAATTTCCATAGGGGGACAAGCGATCATAAAAGTAGGACGTATCTTCATTTTGACCATACTGTTGAGGACCGCTAGAATACTGTTGAACACTGGGGTCGCTGTAAGTTACTCCGCTGGGGGGATAGCCGGCTTCAGGCGAAGAAAAATACCCGGCGCAGCCCCCCGCGATCACAAGAATCGCGGGAAGGATCCAGAGCATTCTTTTCATATTCATTCTCCTTTGACTTAATTGTGTGCAACTCTTATGCCAATTCATTTTCATTATTTCCTTTCCGTTGTCATGAATGGGACTTTCTTTAAAAGCCCTGGTAGCAGCAACATATGGGGAGAATACGATGCTCCGGTCCTAGCACTCATTTCGGGATTACTTGGCAGGCAGAGTGCTCTTTTATAGGAAATGTGCTGTTTTAAGGGACAATTACTCAGAAGGAAGCCAGCTCCATGCGTATGGGCGGGATGGCCTAAACCTAAAAAAGGTGATTCTCAAGCTCTGGAGGATACGAAAAGATTTTGGCATGAAAACCGCATTAGTACGGAAAGGGCCTCTTCCCAGTCCATCGCGCCCTCCGGCAATGGAAGGACAAAGGACGGCAAGAGGCAAAAGAAAAAAGGAGGTTTATATGCTCTGGACAATCTTGGTCGTCCTGTTTATTTTGTGGGCTCTGGGGCTTTTCGCGTTCCACGCCGGCGGCCTGATCCACATTCTTCTGGTCATCGCCGTGATCATTCTGATCGTCCGACTGCTACAGGGACGGAGAGTTCTTTAGGGCAAGATCAGAGGGGGAGTTTATCAATCGATTTGATTTAAAGCTGCCGCTCGAGAATCCATTGAGGTGGCCCGAATAGAGGGAGGAGGTCCAGGCCCATGAAGTTTGTGGGTATTATTCTCATCGTTCTGGGAGTCTTGGCGCTGGTCTATCACGGGATCCAATATACGAACAGGGAAAAAATCCTCGATATCGGCTCCCTCAAGGTCACGGCCGATACCAAAAGGACCATCCCGCTGCCTCCCATTGTAGGGGGAGTTGCGGTGGTGGCGGGGATCGTGATGATCGTCTTGGACCGCAGAAAGACATCCTAGAATCATCGCCGAGCCCACTCCCCACCAGCATGTGAGGAACGGCCGCTTTCTTCGGCAAGAGCGAGAATCAAAATGGCCAAAGCCGGACCGGGTGTCAGAAAGAGAGTTTGGCGAAAAGTCGCCGTTGCCTTGATAGCGGGCGTTGTCGTCATCGGTGCGCTAATTTTTTGGAAGAGATACGATCTGGCCATTTGGTATATGGAAAGAAACAAAGACGCGCAAGAAATGGCGATCCTCGTCATGGTGGAAAACGGGAGACCGATCATAGAGAAAGAGCTAAAAATGACTCTTCCCGAGAAGATCTTGAGCTCAATGGCAGGTAAGAGAAATCAAAAAGAGAGACAGACCGATGCTCTTAAAGACATCAGAAAATTCGCCGAGTTGGGTTTTGAGAATCATTGGCTCAAATTCAAAGACGTGCATACCTTGAGCGCTATGCACGGTTTTGATATCCATGGATTTGATTTTGCGCTGGAGTGGAACCGAGGAAATACGGACGAGGTTTTGTCCGCATTCAATGTCAATTTCTTAAAAAGAGAAGTTGGCAAAATGCAGATAAATCAAAATTGCAGTTTTTTCACCGAACTTCGACTTTTCATCGAGAAGAACGCTAAAAAGAATTGATTCCCGTCTGGAGTCATTGGGGCAAGGACGTCCCGTGAATACGAGTGAGGCGAAGGGTAAGCAGCACCGCGCTATTTTGCAGAGCATCGCTCGGCGAGCGATGCTGGAGCAAGGCTTACTCCCGGACTTCTCTGCCGAAGCGCTCGCCCAACTTGGCAGGATTCAGCCCCCCGCCGTCGCACATGGAGAGGCCATGCGTGACCTCACCGATCTTCTCTGGGCGTCCATCGATAACGACGATTCCCGCGACTTGGATCAGCTGACCGTTGCCGAGGTCATGCCCGGAGACAAGGTCAAGATCTTCGTGGCCGTCGCCGACGTGGATTCGATTGTCAAAAAAGGATCCGCCCTTGACGATCATGCTCGCCACAATACGACCTCGGTTTATACCGCGGCCATGATATTCCCCATGCTGCCTGAAAAGCTGTCCACCGATATCACCTCACTGAACTTCAACGCCGATCGCCAATCCATTGTCATCGAAATGGTGATCGGCCCGGATGGGTCCCTTCAGGCCTCCAATATCTATCGGGCGCGAGTCCGTAATCATGCGAAGCTCGCCTATAACAGCGTGGCGGCCTGGCTTGAGGGGAATGGAGCCGTGCCGGAGGCCGTCACGTCCGTCATTGCGCTTGACAAGAATCTCCGCACGCAGGACCGGGCCGCGCAGAGTCTGAGGAACCTTCGGCATGTCCATGGGGCGCTGAGCCTGGAAACCATGAAGGCGAAACCGATCTTTGACGGCGACGAACTCCATGATCTCGAAGTGGAGTACAAGAACCGCGCCACGGACATTATTGAGGACTTCATGATCGCGGCCAACGGCGTGACCGCCCGGTATCTCGCGTCCAAAAACTTCCCTTCGATCCGCCGCGTGGTCCGCGAGCCAAAACGCTGGGACCGGATTGTCGGGATTGCCGGGGAACACCAATATAGGCTGCCCGCGGGTCCGGATCCAAAAGCGCTGGACGAGTTCCTCATGAAGGAGAAAGCCGCCGATCCGCTTCGATTCCCTGACCTCTCCCTCGCGGTCATCAAACTCTTGGGAGCGGGGGAATACATGGCCGAGCTTCCCGGCGACACGGCCCCGGGACACTTTGGTCTCGCGGTCAGGGACTATGCCCATTCCACCGCCCCGAATCGTCGCTATCCCGATCTGATCACCCAACGCTTGCTGAAGGCGGCCATAGAGGGGGATCCCTGGCCCTACAGCAAGGATGAGCTGGATGCCTTGGCGAAACACTGCACCGAAGCAGAGGATGCTGCCGACAAAGTCGAGCGGCAGCTCGATAAATCCGCGGCGGCGCTTCTTCTGGAATCGAGAATCGGCGAACAGTTTGAGGCCATTGTCACGGGGGCTTCTGCTAAAGGCACCTGGGTGCGGCTCCTCCGTACGCCCATGGAAGGGAAACTGGTCGATGGGTTCGCCGGCCTGGATGTCGGCGACCGAGTTCGCGTGCAGCTGATCTCGACAGATGTCGAGCGCGGCTTTATAGATTTCAAGAAGGTGGGTCTCTCAAGACAATGAGGCTGCGACGGACGCCTGTCATAAAGGACCGTGCTATTGAAAAAAGCGGGGGGGGGAATCGCCGCGAAGAAGCCCGGCCATCGTCTCATGGGATCAGTGAGACGTCCGATACATTTTGTTAAGGACTTTGCTGAGGTCTATGAAAGTATCGTTTTTCTGGCTTAGGAATCGCGGCAACAGGTGATGGGCGAGTTCGATGGTGCTCTTTTTTCGGTCGGGGATCACAAGCACGACAAAAATCTCCGTGAGCAGACCGCGGAGCAGCTGCATCTGCTGAAGCTCTGTTCGGTCCGACGCTGAGAGAACGGCGATAGAATCCGGTTCGATGGGCATCCGGAGTCTCTCCCTGAAGTTATCCAGTCTTTTGAAGCGTTCTATTTGACTTTCGGGGATCACCTTATGAACGGCTCCCTCAAGTCTCCTTTTATTTTGATCATCCCTGCTTGAATAGAAAAGTAGCTGCATTGGGTTTGCGCGCTCCTTCAAGAACGAATCTGCGCCATTTCTTTCTAAGCCCACTAACCCTAATCAAAAAACATGCCAAGTTTGTAAATCAAGATGATTGGTTAATTATAGGGGGAAGAAGACCGCATGAACCGCTGGCCCCCCCGGCGTTGGCAATGATCTGTGTTTTTAAATAGCACTCATTCCAATAAATGAGCACTCATTCTGTATGTTTCTAAAGTCCACGGCCGGCATCAATTCGGCCAACGCCGATCCGTTGACCGGTATTTTCTGAGAAGCGCATAGAATCTTGACTGAGATAAGCCGGAAATCCGGCGAGCTTTTTTGCTATCTCCACCGACAAAAGAGATCAGGTCCTTCAGATACTGTTGCTCGGCTTCAGAAACTGCGGCTTTCCGAATCTCTTTCAATTTGGGCGGCGCGTGGGGAACGCTCGATAATATCTCTGCCTTACCCTGGCTTGCCAGCTTCTTCGGGAAAGAGTCCCGTGCCACCTGGATGCGAATATACGTGGGGAGGTGTTTGGGGAAAAGTAGGGGCTCATCTTTTGCCGAAAGGAGAGCTTTCTCCAGAGCCTGGATCAGTTCTCGCACATTGCCGGGCCATCGATATTCGGTCATGACATCCCAGAATTCAGGAGAAGCGTCTTTTGGCACAATTCTAAAGCGCTGGCACAAGTCGTTGATATAGAAGACCGTCAATTTTTTTATGTCTTCGGGAATTTCTCGCAGCGGGGGTGATTCAATCACAAGAGTCCGGAGCCGAAACAGGAGATCTTCCCTGAATCGTCCCTCCCGGACCATGTCTTCCAGATTTCGGTTCGTCGCCGCCAGAAGCCTGAAATGGCTCGTGATTTCTCGACGTCCTCCGACAGGACGGAAGCAGTGCTCTTGAATGACCCGGAGGAATTTTTTTTGGATTAAGAGCGGCAGCTCCCCGATTTCATCTAAAAAAAGAGTTCCTCCGTCGGCCTGCTTGATCAACCCCTCCTCACTCGTTTCCGCTCCGGTAAAAGCTCCCCGCGCGTGACCGAAAAGAACGCTTTCTACGAGTGTCTCAGGAAGCGCCGTGCAGTCGACAACCACAAAATTACTTTTGGCCCGAGAGCTGTTAAAATGAACGAACTTTGCAAATAGCTCTTTTCCGGTGCCGGTTTCGCCAACGATGAGAACATTGGCATCGCTGTCGACGGCCTGGGTCAGGAGTTCCAGACAAGACGTGAGCTTTTGGGAATCTCCGATAATGCCGTTTCTTTTCAAAGCGATCGACGGCTTCCCCGGATTTCTTTCCGCTCGATATTCCAGGGCCCGGAGAAGGGGAAGTTTGATGGCGTCGAACGAAGCCGGCTTTTCTATATAATCCCAGGCGCCAGTTCGGATGGCGATTTCAGCTTCATCGGGGTCGCCCAGCCCGGTGATCACGATGATTTCCGGGTAAGATGGGGCGGCTTTAATTTTAGGAATCATGTCCAGGCCGCTTCCGTCGGGCAAGCGCACATCGATAAAAACGATATCGAACGGTTCGGATTGGACTTTCCTGAGTCCCTCCCGGAGTCGGTCCGTCGAGACGGGATGATGTCCTAATCGGGTGACGACATTCGCGATCCAATTGCGAATGAGCTTATCATCATCGATGATCAGAACGGTTGCCATCAAATGCTAGTGTACAGTGAAGTTCGCAATTTGGCATAGGAGGTAGGCCATCGTAAACTCTCTTCGATCGCCAAACCGATTGAGAGGAGACGTTTTACTACGATGGCCCAACAGCATTATAGGACACCCTTC
>Ga0315280_10003607_pt1 | contig 23619 bp, 15 predicted proteins | sample YL17G06_40_MG_FD_203697 | JGI IMG/M metagenome (GOLD analysis project Ga0315280, IMG submission 203697) | Sediment microbial communities from Yellowstone Lake, YNP, Wyoming, USA - YL17G06_40 | ecosystem: Environmental > Aquatic > Freshwater > Lake > Sediment | place: USA: Wyoming | collected... | reverse complement strand
CACGTCGTGGCCGCGGCCGCGGAGCAGGCGGAGCCCCTGGAACAATCCCTCGCGATCGGCCAGCAGGTCCGAGATCAGCACCATCATCCCCCGGCGGGGATAGGTCTCGGCCGCGTGGCGAAGAATCGGGGCCAGCTCGGTCTTGTTCTTCGGCTCGCTGATCTGGAGGGCCTTGATCACCGCGTCCAGGTGGTTGCGCTTGGTCCGCTGGGGGACGCTCATCCGCGCCGCCTCGTCGAAGGAAACGCAGCCCACGGCGTCCTGCTGCCGGAGCACGAGGTAGGCGAGGCTGACGGCCAGCGTGCAGGCGTACTCGTACTTGTCCATCGCCCCCGACCCGTACCGCATGCTCCCCGAAACGTCCACCAGCAGCGTCGCGCGGAGGTTCGTGTCCTCCTCGAACTGCTTGACGTAGAAGCGGTCCTGCTTGGCCCAGACCTTCCAATCGACGTACCGCAGGTCGTCGCCCCAGGTGTACTGGCGGTGCTGGAGGAACTCGACGGACTGGCCGAAGTAGGGGCTGCGGTGCATCCCCGCCAGGAATCCCTCGACGACGTGGCGGGCGCGGAGATCGAGCCGGGCAATCCGCTTGATCGCTTCAGGATGCAAAAATCTTTTGGAATCGTTCATCGCGGGTCAGCTCGTCCTCGCGGGTGGGGGTCATCGAGAGCAGGCGGTCGATCACCTCGTCGGCGGCGATCCCCTCGCTTTCCGCCGTGAAGCTCAGCACGAGGCGGTGCCGCAACACCGGCTTGGCCAGCGCCTGGACGTCCTCCACGGTGACGAAGGTGCGGTCGTGCAACAGGGCCCTGGCCTTTCCCCCCAGGATCAAGTACTGCACGGCGCGGGGGCCGGCCCCCCAGCCCAACTGCTCCTCGACGAACTTGGGCACGCCCGGCTCTCCCACCCGCGTCTGCCGGACCAGCGAGAGCGTGTAGCGGATCACGTGGGGCGAGACCGGCACGCTCCGCACGATCCGCTGCAACTCGAGGATGTCCTCGGCGGCAAGCACCGGCTCGACCGTGTCCTGCATCGGCGCGGTCGTCCGCCGGGCGACCTCGAATTCCTCCTCGAAGGACGGGTACTTGACGAAGACCTTGAACATGAAGCGGTCCTGCTGGGCCTCGGGGAGGGGGTAGGTTCCCTCCTGCTCGATCGGGTTCTGCGTGGCCAGCACGAAGAACGGATCGGCCAGCTTGTGCCGCACCCGCCCCGCCGTCACCTGCCGCTCCTGCATCGCCTCCAACAGCGCGGCCTGGGTCTTGGGCGGCGTGCGGTTCACCTCGTCAGCCAGGATCACGTTGGCGAACAGCGGCCCCTGGAGGAAGCGGTATTCCCGCCCTCCGGTCGAGCGGTTCTCCTCGATGATCTCCGTGCCGGTGATGTCCGCCGGCATCAGGTCGGGGGTGAACTGGATGCGGCTGAAGGAGAGGTTGAGGGTCCGGGCGAGGGTGCTGATCATGAGCGTCTTGGCCAGCCCCGGCACGCCCTCCAGGAGGCAGTGCCCCCGGCTGAAAAGCGAGATCAACAGCTCCTCGATCACCTGGTGCTGCCCGACGATCACCTGGCCGAGCTGCTGGAGGATCTTGCCGCGGGCCGCGCCGAGCTTCTCGATGGCCGCCGCATGACCGGCGGTCAGACCTTCGTCGTGCGTCATAGGTTGTCCTTGAAGTGCAATGGTCCTCGTCCCTCACCCCTGCCCCTCTCCCGCAGGCGGGAGAGGGGACTTATTGTTGGCCGGCCGCTAACGCTGGTAGATCGGCAGCGCGGCGTTCTCCAGTTGCAGAATCGTCAAGCTGATCGCGGTCGTGTAGACCGTCCCGATGTAGCTGTGACCCTGGGTCCAGGAGCCGTCGGGATTGGCCTCCTTCACCAGCCGGGGATAGATCTTGTCGCGGTATTCCTCCCACGCCTTTCCGCCTTCGCGGTACATCACCTGCGAATAGTAGTAGTGGGCGTAGTGCCAGTGGCCGAATCCTTCCGTGGACAGGCCGCCCAGGTTCTTCGCGCAGTAATCCTGGAGCCGGGGGACGAGCTGGCTGTCGTACTCGCCGGCGTTGAAAAGGCAGGCGATGGCGGCGGCGGTGATGGCCGGGCGGCCGCCGCCCCCCTTGATGTTGTACTGCACGCCGCCGTCGGGCAGCGTGCAGCGCTGGATGTAGCGGATCGCCTTGTCGACGATTTCCTTGGGGACGGGAATGCCGGCGTTGCGGCAGCCGCGAAGGCCCTGCACCTGGGTGATCGTCGTGGAGCCCTCGTCGAAGCCCTGGCCGTCCTTGGCGCTGACGTATCCCCACCCGCCGGCGTCCGTCTGCGCCTGGCCGCAGAAAACCACCGCCCGCGCGAGCGCGTCGACAATCTGCTCGCGGCGCTCCAGGTCCTCCTCTTCGCCCAGGAGTTGGGAAAGAAAGAGCATGGAGAACCCGTGACCGTAGGTGTATCGATCGTCCTCGCGCGGGTCGCCGATCAGCCCGTTGGGGCGGCTGCGGCTGAGCAGGTAGTCGACGGCCTGGCGGATGCTGGCGGCGTACTTGCCTTGCGTGGTGGTCGAGCCTTCGCAGAGCAGGGCAATCCCGGCCATGGCCGTCATGGCGGTGGGGTAGCGGCCGCCGTTGGCCGTCCAGCTCCCCCGCCGCGACTGGTGCGCCGAGAGCCAGTCCAGCCCCCGCGAGACGACGCGCTGGACGTCCGGATTCTTGGGGGCGGCGGTCGCGGGGCGCGCGGGTCCGGCGAGAACTGCCAGCGCCGCCAGGGCGGCGGATGCCACCCGCCAAGCCCGCCAGGACCGACGGGAAGTGGATCGGTTGCGAGCCGGGGTCATGGTTTGCCGTCCTTTGCTGGGGGTTTTTGCAGGTCCTTCGCCTTGGGAGCCGGCGGAAGCACCTTGGCGGGTTCGCGGACGGGGGCGGGCGGACCCAGCCGCCGCTCGGCCGGCACAAAGACTCTCGCCGGCCCGATCCCAATCGGCAGTTCCAACCCCGAAATCTCTTGCAGCGAGGGAATCCGCAGGGTGTCGGCTGCCGCTTTGGAGGCCGCTTTCAACAGCGCCCGGCCCGTCGTCGCCGGCGGCGGCACCTGGTCGGTGAAGGTCAGGCGGAGCACGTCCCGGGGCATGTGGACCTCGATGGTTTTCCCGTCGGGGTCTCCCTGCAGCCGCAGGAAGCCGAGCCCTTCGCAGGTCTCCTCGGGGCGTATCACCCGGCCGTTGCGCTTGTCCACGCCCAAAAGCGCGATCCGCGGCTGGTTGGCCATCGTGCCCCCCCGGCCCCAGGTTCCGGCGGCGAACAAGAGCAGGGGGAGCCGGGCGGGTTGATTCTGGATGAGGAACTGGTCCTCGACCGTCACCGGTCCCGGCCAGAGCAAGTTCCCGCTCGGGCCGAAGCCGTAGAGGTGCGCCCGGCTGATCGGGCGCACGAGTACGCCGTGGAGCCCGTAAGGCTGCGGCCGGCCGGCCTCCTTCCGCTGAACCCCGTTGAGGACCAAGAGGTAGCCTTCCGGCGAGCGGACGAGGTGCATTTCGGAGACCATCTGCTCGGGCGGCAGCGCGGCGTCGACGACCGTCCGGCCGTCGGCCACGTCGAACAGGGCAAAGCGGCCGCCCAGCTCGAACACCCCGACCAGGCCGCCCCCGAAATAGCTGACGCGGCAGTCCAGCGGGAATTTCCGCGACGACCAGACCGTCCGGTTCTCCCAGGGGTCCTTGAGCACCAGCACCATCGAGCTCCCGACGTTCTGCCAGAGCAGGAGGCATCGCCGGTACGGCGCCAACCGCTCCGTGGGCGGCGGCAGCCGCACCGTGCCCAACTGCTTGCCGTCGGCGGCGCGAAGGACCATCGCCGGGGAGTTGTCGGGCGGGACGACCAAGACGATCTGCTCGTCGCCGAAGATGATGCTGTCGGGCCGGGCGTCGTCGCGGGTCCAAAGGACGTCCCCCGTCGTCGGATCGACTCCGTACAGGTGCCGGTATCGCTGATAGCACACCATCTGCTCGGTCACGGCCGAGGGGACGTTCGTGGGGAAATGCAGGGAGCCGAACTGCGGGTATCCGCGGGCCGCGGCGAGATTGAATCCCGAGGCGAGCCGCGTCCCGCGCCGCCCCCCCGCGACCCTGCCCGGGTCGTCAAGGTCCTGGGTCCAGAGGATCCGCGGCGACGTGCCCTCGGGAACCAGTGTGTCCAAGGCGACGATCCTGGTGCCCATCACCATCAGCAGGAGGTGGTCCTGGGCCGCCGCCCGCATGAACACCGGAGCCATGAGGGGAATGCCTTGGCGGATCAAATCTCCCAGGCCGAGCTGCCAGCGGACGTTCCCCCACCCGTCCCGCGCCGTGAGCAGCGGAGGGCTGAGGGTGACTTCCAGGCTCACCTCCGCGTAAAAGGGCTCCGCGTGATAGACCTGCGGGATGACCGTCGCGGCCTGGTAGGTCGGAGAGGCCGGCTTCTGGGGGCTCTTTTTCGCAACGACCATCCCCCGGGGCCAGGGCGCCGGGGGACGGAGCCTGCGGGCGATCGGATCGTCGCCGGGGAGGGACTCGACCAGTTGCCGCCCGGTCTTCCCCTCGCGGCAAACCACCTCGGCGAACTCGCGCCCCAGCCGAGCGTAGCAGAGGGCCGCGTCGTCAGAGAGCCTGGCCTCACCGAGCAGGAGGCCCAGTTGAGTCACCGCGCTTGCGGCCTGCCGGCGATCTGCGGAACGCTCCATTTGGCGGAGCTGCAGTTCCGCCAAGAGCAGGCGGCGGCTCTGCCGCAGGCGGTCGGCCAACTCCGCCCGTGCCCGACCCGCCGGCGGCCAGCCGGCGAAGTAATCCAGGTATCGCTGCAAGGCCTCGGCGCTGCCGTCCTTCAGCGCCGCCTCCAGCCGGGCCTGGGCCACGCGGTCGATCTCGGCCTGGACGTCGGGCGGCGCCGCGCCGCGGAGGGCCGTCAATTGCTCCCGCACCCACCGGTCCCGGCGGACGCGGTGCGCCTTGTCGATACTCTCCAGCCCGCGATTCTCCCGGTCCAAGTCCACCAGGGCGAGGTAATAGTCGAGGGCGGGCCGATACTGGCCCAGCTTCGCCGATCCCTCCGCCATCAGCCGCAGGTACGAGGCCCGCTGCGAGGGGTCTTCCAACAGCCGCTGGATCTCGTCCCCTGCCGACCGGTAGCTGGCGAAATCGGTCCTCAGCCCCTCCAGGAGCGCCTCGCGGAGCTGGCTGCGGGTGTTGGGATTCGGGGCGATCTGGAGGGAGCGGCGGAAGAAGGTCACGGCCTCTTTGATTTTCCCCTCTTCCCACAGCACGCTGCCCCGCAGTGCCAGGGCCTGGGGGTCGTTGGGGTTGGCGGCCAACTCGCCCTCGAGCTCCTTGCGCAGGGCGTCGAGCTGGTAGAACGCCTCGACCGCCCCCGCCCGCTGCGAGAGGATCTTCCCGCGGTAGCAGACCAGGTTGCCCGGCTTCACGCCCCGCCGCCCCGGGTAACGATGGACCAACTGGCCGCGGTTCAGGTCGATCGACGCCACCTCTCCGTTATCCAGGGGAACGTAGTAGAGGTCGCCGCTGAGAAAGCCGGTGCCGCTGCACGCGGCCCCGCCGGGGAACTCGACGGCGCGTCCGCCCAGCGCGCCGCGGACCAGGGCCAGCAGGGCCGAGCCGCCCCAGGCGGCCTCCCCGTTGTCGAGCTTCAGCGCCCGCATGCTCCGCCGTGCCACCAGGATCACCTTGCCCTGGTGCACGCAGGCCACGTAGAAGCTGTCCAAGCGCGGTTTGCTCCACAGGAGCCTTCCGTCCAGGAGACTCAGGCAGTGGAGCTCCGTGGAATCGGCCGGCGTGACCAGGACGTGCCCTTCGGCAATCACGGCGGTGGAGTTCGTCCAGCGGTTCCCCGGCTCCGGATCCACTTCCAGCGGAGGAGCGAAGAAGGCGCCGGCCTGCCGCGGGGGCAAGGGCTCGCGCGGCTTGTAGTTGTAACCCCACAGCAAGGAGCGGTTCGCCATGTCCAAGGCCACGATCGCGTAGTTCGAGGTCGGGCAGATCAGCACCCCCTCGGCGTACGAGGGGGACGACCCGGCCATCCGCCGGATCGGGTCCTGCAATATGTCCGACTCGGTCTCCACCACGGCCAGGTGCTGCGTCCAGGCAACGCTCCCCGTTCGCGCGTCCAGCACCACGAGGCGGATTTCCCCCTTCTGCTCGGCCAGCCCGAAAAGCTGGCCGGTGACTGGCAGCGGGGGACCGAGAAAGAACATGCCGCAAAGCGGCGATCCCGACGGCGACGGCGGGCCGCCGGCCTGCCACACGAGCCTCCCCGTGCGCACGTCGTAGGCCGCCAAGCGGTTGAACGGCTTGGGGTCCGCCAGCGTGTTGCGGCGGCTGGAAAAGAACGTCTGCCGCGGAACCATCACCCCGATGTCCAGCGACAGGTCTTCCACGCAGAACACCCGTTGCCCGTCGCTGCTGAGCGTTCCGAACGTGGCGTCGCCCCACATCCGGTAGCGGATCGCGGCCCCGGGATCGATCTGCCACAGCCCGGCGACTCCCGCCGCCTCGCCGGGCGGGTCGAGAAGCGACTCGAACGGATCCTCGCCCGGCACCTCCCAGAGCCGCTTGCCCGTCGTGAAATCCACCGCCAGGAGATTCCGGGCCGTCCGCATCAGGACCACGTCGTTGACCACCAGGGGGTGCATCGCGGGCAGCGCCGCGCGGTCCTGCTCCTCAAACCACTGCTGGATCTGCTCCAACAACGATTCCACGAAAGGGTCCTCCGTGGTCGGCACCCGCCAGCAGAGACTCAGCAAAGGACCGCTGCCGGACGTTGAGGCATTCCGCGCCGGATCGCCGCCGAACATGAGCCACTGCTGCATCTCGCGGGACTCGCGGGCCCCGGCGGTCGGAGAGCCCAGCAAGGCGGATTGCTCGGCCCCCAGCGCCAACTCCACCCCGCCCACGCTCAGCTTCCCCTGCGGAGACTGCTTCCGCACCCCGTCCAACGCCGCCTTGGCCTTGTCCGGCGCGGCCGCGCGGAGCCAGCACGCGGCCATCGCCACCGACAAACCGGGCTCGAACTGCGCCACGACCGGGCAATTCTCCTTCAGCCGCTTCAGCACCAGCGCCCCCGCCAAAGGACTACCCCGATCCAGGTGAGAAAGCCCCAACAGCAGCGTCGCTTCATACCCGGCTTGGGTGTGAAAGAACCTCCGCGACACCTCGGCCAGCCCGTTGATGTCGCCGTTCTCGACCGCCTTGGCCAGCAGCGTCCTGGCCTGGGCCCCGTACAGCAATTCGTAAGACTCCCGCCCCTGGCGCGGCATCGCCCCCAGCATCGCCTGGGCCTGGGCCTTCAGACTCGGCAACACGCGGGACTGCTTGTCGGGCTGGAAGAAAGAGTCCTCGGGCGCTTCCAGGATTGCTCCCAGGCAACGGACGGCCTCCGCGTGACGCCCCTGCTCTTTCAACTGACGGGCCTTGGAAAGCAGCAAGAGCAGGCTGCGGTCGGGCGGGAGGAAGACGTCGTGCTCCGCCGGTTCGGCCTCCTTCTTGCCCGCGTCGGCCTGCGCGGCGGCCACCGTTTCCCCCGGCTTGGCGGCCGACGCGGCCTCCAGACCGCACAGGCAACTCCCCAGCAGGCCCGTGAGCAGCATCGCCCAAGGATCGCCTTTCCCTGGAGTCATATCCTCGTTCCTCCTCGATCCCCACCGGCGGGAGTCGCGCGCAAGTTGGCCCGGCAGGCTCTTCGGGCGGGTATTGCAGGAGCGCTGTCGAGCCCCGACCGTCCCGTTAAAAGGACAGGGCACCACGTTCCCTCCCCCAAATTGAGGGGCAGATCTCGCGTCAGGCACGGCTGATCATGCCTACGAACGGCCCTGTTTTTTAGTTTAGAAGATGTTTGCCCGCCTGAAGTTCTTTCAGCGCCTTGGTTCATCAATTATTAAAGCACGCGGAGGACGTTGGCAAGCAAGCCACCGCGATCCATGCCCCTCCTTGGACGGGGTGCGTGACGAGGTGTGTCCCTGTTCCGGCCACCCGAAGCACCAAGGCCGGTGCCCGAGGGCAGCACTCATTATAACCGCTCCGGCCGGCAAAACGCCCGGTTTCTTGGGCAATAGTGCCGTCGGAGGGCAGTTTTTCCCGATTTTTTCGGGGTTTTTCGCGGTCTCCCCGTTGATTTTTCCCGCAAACTGTTTCTAATCATCCCCGTCCATTTCAGCGGACGGACGTTTTGTCACTCCATTAACCTCGCATGGAGGGTCACCAATCATGGCCAAAGCAGCGGCAAAGAAAGCTCTCAGCAAGAGTCAGGTCGTCGCCAACATCGCCGAGGCGGCCGGGATCGCCAAGAAAGACGTGGCCGCGGTGCTCGAGGGGTTGGCTGGCGAGATCAAGAAGAGTCTCAGTGCCCGCGGGCCCGGCGTGTTTGCCATCCCGGGTCTCGTGAAGATCGAGAAAAAGAAGGTCCCGGCCAGGCCGGCCCGCAAGGGAGTGCCCAACCCCTTTAAGCCCGGCGAGTTCATGGACGTCCCGGCGAAGCCCCCGAGCACGAAGATCAAGGTGCGGGCCTTGAAGAACCTCAAAGACATGATTTGATGGGCCCGTCTTGCACTGGCTATCAGCCGTCAGCTTTCAGCTTTACAAACGTCGACGTGACAATCCGTTAGCAACCCTGCCGGTGCCCTGCAGGCACTTGGCTGACTGCTGATGGCTGAGACCTGATGGCCGCCTTTGAACGGGCTCTCACGGCCCAGAGTGGGTCTCAAGGAGCATCTCGCGGAGCAACTCTAGAGGGAGGCCGACGACGTTCGAAGGGCTTCCCTCAAGAATGTGCACCCAATCCAGACGGTCTTGGTAGCCGAAAGCCCCCGCCTTTCCCCGCCACGTGCCGCTGGCAAGGTAGCCGTCGATCTCGGCGTCGGCCAACGGGTCGAGGCGGAGCGTGGTGATCGCCACGCGGACCCTCGGCTCCCCGCCGGGTACTTTCCACAGGCAGAGCCCGCTCAGCACCCGGTGCTCGCGCCCCCGGAGCGCGTGAAGCATGCGGCGGGCATCGGTTTCATTGGCGGGCTTTCCCAGGACCCGGCCGCCGCACTCTGCCACCGTGTCGCAGGCCACGATCACACCCGCCGCCACACGCCGAGCAACGTCGGCCGCCTTCTGATACGCCAGCCGGGCGACCAGTTGCGCGGGTTCCTCCCCGGCCGAAACGTCCCCCTCCGCTTCGTCCCCCGGCGGAATCACCTCGACCCGGTAGCCGGCCTCGGAGAGCAACTCTCGCCGGCGCGGGGAACGGCTTGCCAGGATCAGGCGGGTCTGCTGCGCAGCCGCCTCCACGGAGTGCTCCGTCATGCCCAGTCGCCCCGCCACTCGCCCGGCAAAGGCTCCTCGGTTAGGATGATCGGGATCTAACGCCACGCCGTATCGCATTGTAGAACGGCCCACCCGGGCCGGATAGCCGGATTGGCCGTGACCGCGTTTCCTTTCGAGATCCTTTACGAAGACAACCATCTGTTGGCGCTGGTCAAGCCGGCGGGACTGCCGACGATGGGAGTTGCCGCCGGCAAGCCCTCGCTGCTGGAGGCCGCGCGGCGCTACGTCAAGCGGCGCTACCAGAAGCCGGGCAACGTTTACCTGGGGGTGATAAGCCGGCTCGACGCACCGGTCACCGGCGTCGTGCTTTTGGCGCGGACCTCGAAAGCAGCCCGGCGGCTGACCGAGCAGTTCCGCACCCACGCCGTGGAGAAGCTTTACTGGGCGATCGTCGAAGGGGTCGTCGAGCCCGAGGCGGCCGAGTGCGTCGACTGGCTCCGCCAGGACGAGCGGCATCGGCGGGTGCGCGTGGTCGGCCCCACGGCGCCGGCGGCCCTGGAGGCCCGGCTCGCTTACCGCCGCCTGCGGAGCTGGGACGGCCTGTCCTTGTTGGAGGTCGCCCTCCACACCGGCCGGAAGCACCAGATTCGGGTCCAATTGGCCCATCGCGGCTGGCCCGTGCTCGGCGACCGCAAGTACGGCAGCCGCCGGGCGTTCCCCGAGGGAATCGCCCTGTACGCCCGCAGCCTTACGGTCTCCCACCCCACGCGAGGGGACCGTCTACGGCTCGAAGCGCCCTTGCCGAGTGCCTGGGCGAGTGTGGGAATTCGCCCCTGAGCCGCGGCCCGCCCTTGGCGCGGAGGGGTGCGGGCATTAACGTAGGAGGTGGGGAAAGTGTGGTTCCAGGGGTGTTGTCTTTTCTCCCCGGCCTCCGCCGCGGTGGGAGGGCGCCGATAGGTGGGTGCTGAAGCGTGAAGACGCCTCGCCGATCTGCCTTCGAGCGGTGTGCGCTATTGAGCGGGCTGCTGACGCACGAGAAGCTCGCCATGGCCCGCTCCGCCCTCGCACGCTCCGAGCGCGACCTCCCTTCCCCCCCCACCGACCCCCGCGATCAGCGGATCGCCGACAAGCTGATCGAGATGGGCTCGCTCAACGTCTGGCAGGCGAAGCAACTCCTCGAAGGCCGCACCAAGTTCAACCTCGGCCCGTACTGGATCGTCGACTCGCTCGGGCGCGGGGGCATGGGTCAGGTCTTCAAGGCGGAGCACGGCGTCCTCGGCCGCGTCGTGGCGATCAAGGTCCTGCCGCGGAGCCGCTCCACGCCGGACGCCATCGCCAACTTCACCCGCGAGATCCGCGCCCAGGCCCGGCTCGACCACGCCAACCTCGTCCGCGCCTACGACGCCGGCGAAGACGGCAACGTCTACTACCTGGTCACCGAATACGTGCCGGGCAGCGATCTGCGGAAACTGGTCCGCGCGGGCGGCCCCTTGAGCATGATCGACGCCGCGAGCATCATCTCCCAGATCGCCTGCGGACTCCAGCACGCCCACGAGCAGGGCGTCGTCCACCGCGACGTCAAGCCGGGCAACATTCTCGTCACCCCCGATGGCCACGCCAAACTCTCCGATCTGGGCCTGGCCGGCCCGCTCAACGGCGACCAGGAGTCCGACCCTCGCCTCGGCCGCATCGTGGGGACCGCCGACTACCTCTCCCCCGACCACATCCAGACCCCCTGGGACCCCAAGCCGGCCTGGGACATTTATTCGCTCGGCTGCACGCTCTACTACGCGGTGACCGGCAAGGTGCCGTTCCCCGGGGGCACGACGGCCGACAAGGCCCAGGCCCACCTGCGGCTCCGCCCCCTGGACCCCCGCCGGCTCAACCCAAAGCTCACCGACCGGTTCATCGAAGTGATCGCCGACATGATGGCCAAGAACCCGGCGGAGCGCGTCGCTTCGGCGGCGGAGGTGGCCGCCCGATTGGCCCCCTGGACCGGGGCCGACGCACGAGGGCCGGCGCCGGGCCTGGCCACGGGAATCGTGACCCGGGCAGTCGCCCTTTCGCCGGGAACCGATTTCTTTGCCGCCGGCGACGCCGCCCTGTTCACCCGGGACCTCGGCAGCAGCGAAGATACCGAGGCCACCTTTCCCGAGTTGCCTGAGGTTCCCCCGGGCCAGAAAGACACTCCCAGCCAGGTCTCCCAGAGCACCCACCCCCTGGCCGCCTCCAGCGAGGAAACGTACTCCGACTTCCCGATGTCGGACCCCGCAGCCACCTCCCCCCGCTCGCTGCTCGGCCCCCTCCTGGTCCTCGTCGCCTTCCCGCTGGCAGTCGTGGGAACGGTGCTCCTCGCGTGGTGGCTGTCGAAGGCCCTGTAGCGGAATTGGTGGGGCTCGCTCCGCTCGACCCACCTTACACACTATAATCTGGAGGAGGTCCTGGGGAGAGTCATGTTAACCAAACTGATCATCCGCAATTTCAAGCGTTTCCAGGAAGCAGAGATAGACCTCGGCAATCCGGTGGTGTTCATCGGGCCAAACAACTCTGGTAAGACAACAGCGCTCCAGGCTCTCGCGCTTTGGGAAATCGGGCTGAAGCGATGGAACGAGAAGCGGGCGGGGAAGAAAACCCCGGAACAGCGCCCCGGCGTTACGATTAACCGTCGCGACCTCATAGCCGTTCCGGTACCAGACGCGAACCTGCTGTGGCACCAATTGCACGTCCGCGACGTGCGCACCGTTCCGCTAGAGACGCCCAACGACAAGGGCAAGACGCACACCACTCAGACGCAGAACATCCGGATCGACATCGTCGTAGAAGGCGTCTCAAACGGCCACGCTTGGCGTTGCGGGCTCGAATTCGACTATGCGAACGAGGAGTCCTTTTATTGCCGCCCTCTCAGATTGTCCGAGGACAAGAGCCAGCAGCGGATGGCGATTCCGGATGAGGCCGGCGGGGTCAACGTCGCTTTTCTCCCCCCGATGTCGGGACTTGCAAGCAACGAGACGCGCCTCGACCCCGGGGCAGTCAATGTCCGACTCGGCGAGGGGAGAACAGCAGAAGTCTTGCGCAACCTGTGCTACCAAATCCGCTCGCGCTCGGACGGCCAGACTTATTGGGCTCAGATCTGCGACACTATTCACGGTTTGTTTGGTGTGTCACTTGAGGAGCCCAAGTACGTTGCAGAGCGCGGCGAGATCACGATGGCCTACCTTGACTACGACGGTACCCGACTTGACCTGTCGTCGGCAGGTCGGGGGCTCCAGCAGACGCTCCTCGTGCTGGCCCACTTGATGGTGAACCCAAACTCCGTTGTCCTGATTGATGAGCCCGATGCCCACTTGGAGATACTCAGGCAACGGCAGATCTACGAACTGCTGTGCCAATGCGCACAAGAGCAGGGATCACAGATCATAGCCGCGAGTCACTCCGAAGTTGTCCTCAACGAGGCGGCGGACCGTGATGTCGTAGTTGCCTTCGTCGGAACGCCACACCGTGTCGACGACCGTGGATGTCAACTCCTGAAGTCGCTCAAGGAGATTGGGTTTGAGCAGTTCGTCCAGGCCGAGCAGACGGGCTGGGTATTGTATCTTGAGGGCTCCACGGATCTTTCGATTCTCCGTTCATTCGCACGAGTAACAGGGCACCCTGCGGCTGCGGTACTTAAACGCCCCTTCGTGCATTATGTGCTAAACCAGCCGGCAAAGGCCCGGAATCATTTCTTCGGACTCCGCGAAGCAAAGCGCGACTTCGTCGGCATTGCAGTATTCGACCGCCTCTCACAAGACCTGCAGACCCACCCCGAGTTGGTCGAAGTCATGTGGTCTCGCCGCGAGATCGAGAACTACCTTTGCACTCGCGACGTTCTCATGGCCTGGGCTAGACGTGCGGGCATTGACTACGGAGGGGGCGAGCTCTTCGCCCTCAATTGGGTTGAAACGATGAGGGGAACGATCAACGAGATCGAACAGGCAATGCAGAAGCTAAACAAGGGAACGCCGTGGTCGCCCGATACGAAGGTAACTGACGACTTTCTCGATCCGTTGTTCAAGAACTTCTTCGAGAAACTCGGCCTCCCGAACCTGCTTCAGAAGACAGACTATCACGTTCTGGCTGCGTTTCTTGCGAAAGGCGAGATTCCGCCAGAGGTAGTCGAAGTTCTGGACAAGCTCGCCGACGTTGCCAGTCGGGCGCGGCCAGCATGAAGGCATGGCACGCCAGAACAGACAGAAGTAGGGTGGGTCGAGCGCAGCGAGCCCACCCTACGTCGCTCGACCCACCCTACGTCGCTTTCTCTCGCCGCGGCGTTGGGAGCCGTCGGGCTCAGCACTCAGGCCGCGCGCAGGCGGCGGCGGAAGAACGGCAAAGCCAAGCAGCCCAATCCGACCGCCATGAGGTGGAAGGCGGAGGGCTCGGGGACACCATAAATCTGGTACGTGCGCCCGCCGGAGCCGCTCAGCACCATGTGCAGTCCGTCGGGGCTCACGTCAAACCCCCAATACTGGGCGCTGGCCTGGCCGGGGAAGAGGCCGTCGATCGTACTCTTCGTATACGTCGTGAACAGGGGGCCGAGCGTGGTCGCGTCGGTCATCTGGTAGACCTGGACCCCGTTGTCCGTCGTTTGCACGAACAGATAACCGTCGGCCTCCGCGACGGTCCACAGCCCGAACGATCCGCTCCCCGTGAGCGTGCCCGCACCGCCCAGTTCCGTCGAGGCGCCGGTGGCCAGGTTGAGGGCGTAGAACTTGGGATCGCTGTTGTTGCCGGCGTCGCCGTAGTAGGCATAGCCGGTAAACGTCTTTCCCGCGCGGACGTTGCGGATTCTCGTGGTAACCGGCGTGGTTACGTAGCCGTTGGCGTTCCAGGTGGTGTTGGTTGTGGCCCCGAACGGGTCGGCGACAATGTCCATCAGGTAGAGCCGATTCCGCTGGCCCGACTGGTAACTGTCGGCAATGATCGTGTTCGCGTCGACCCAGTCGAAGGATTCCACGATCCCCGCGCCCGAAGGAGCCGCCACGTCCACGCGGTTGGCGTAATTGGAGAAATCGTATCGCGAGAGATTGCTGTTGGATGCGCCGCCGGCCGCGAGCACGTAAGCGGGACTGGCCCCCGCAAAGGGCGCGTTCATGCGGTGTTCCGGCGCGCCGGAGGCCTTCTGCTGAATCGCGCTGGTGCCGCCCCAGGCGAAGCGGGCGATCGACTCGCTGCCGGTGTTGATTTGGCTCACGTAGTTGAAGTCGCCGTAGATCCGCCCGTTGTAGGTGGAGTTCACGCTGCCGGAGAACGTCTGAAGCGGCAGGGCCGTCAACTGACCGGGAAGCGGCGGCTCCGCACACACCTGCGGGCCTGCCGCGAGAACCAAGCCGCCGAGAACCAGCCAGCCGAGAACCAACAGAGATCTTCGCGTGCTCATCGTCGTCCCTCCCGGAATCTTGTGCACGTCACGCCCACTCCGCGTTTCCGCACGGCAAGCACGTCTGACTCTACTTACGCAGTGCGGGCATGTCAAGCGCCTTACTATGGATTCTGGGCCGACGGCGTGAATCCAGGCGGGGCGCACAAGCGGTTACGGCGGAAGCACTTGCGCCCCAAGCATGCCCCATCACACGACCTGCCGCTCGCCGCCATTCCGCCGGCGGTCGCGGGAACTGCGCGCCTGGCGTGGCGGCGGTCGAGAGCCTGGTAGGCTACTGTTTCCCCCCCTGGGCCGCCTTGTACTCGGCGCGGATCTTGGGATCGGGCTCGTAGAGCCTCGCCTCGTCCTCGCTGGGAACGCGGAGCGGACGCACCACCCGGATCCCGAGGAACTTGGCATCGGTCAGATACCAGATGCTCTGCGGGATTTGCGGGTCCTGCATCTTCCAGTCCTTGTGCGAGCCGCGGCGGGCGGCGCTGCGGAGCAACTCGGGGTCGTCCTCCCAGGAGCCGCCGCGCACGACCCGCGGGAACTCCGTGGTCGCCACGACGTAGGGGTTCGCCAGCGGCTTGCCGTTGGCCTTCTTGTAGGCATCCGGCACGTACTGGTCGAGCACCCACTCGGCGACGTTGCCGTGCATGTCGTAGAGCCCCCAGGGGTTCGGCTTCTTCGTGCCCACCTTGGCGTAGCGGTCGTCGCAGTTGTCGATGTAGACGGCATACTGGCCGAGTTTCTCCGGGTCATTCCCGAACGAGTAGGCCGTGGTCGTGCCGGCGCGGCAGGCATACTCCCATTCCGCCTCGGTCGGTAGCCGGTAGTAGCGGCCCGTCTTGGCCACGAGCCATTTGCAGAAATACTGGGCGGCGTACTGCGTCATGCAGATCGCCGGCCGCCGCTCCTTGCCCATGCTGAAGGTCATGTCGGAGTACGGCTTGGTGGGCCGGGCGATCACGTCGGCGATCTCGTCCCAGTAGGTCGCCGCCGTCCCGGTCACCTTGCGGCGCTGGATGTCCAGCTCGAACGACCACTCCTCGTACAGGTCCCAGGTCACCTCGTACTTGCCCATCCAGAACGGCTCGACCGACACTTCGACCTGCGGGCCTTCGTCGTCCTTGCGGTCCTTTTCGCCGGCGGGGCTCCCCATCTTGAACTTCCCCCCCTTGATCGCCACCATGTCGAACTTCAGGTCCGTCCCCGCAACCGACTCCGCGTAGTTCTTCATCTCCGCTTCGGTCTTGGCGTCGGCATCCGCGACCGGATTGGGCTTCGTCATCCACTTGACGGCCGGGGTGTCCGAGAAATAGTCCCGCTTCTCGTCAAACGTTTTCTTGCCGCCGGCCGCCTTCTGGTCCTCGGCGCCGCCGGGCCCGGCCGCCGCGATGACTCCCAGCGCAGTTGCGAGAACACTCAACCATTGAACCGCCATGCGGTTTCTTCGTAAGATGAACATGGGATCGCTTCCTCGTCGTGCAAACAGTGTCAGCGGGATGGAAGACCGGGGCAAGAACCGAAGTCTCTCGGGTGGAGAACGTTGATGCCTGCGGGAGAGTTCGTACTCGCGTGGCTGCTTGGGGCGGGTGTTCCTGCGACTACCCCGGCGGAACCGAAACTCGCCAGGTTCGAGTTCGACCGGGTGGAAATGGCTGTTCCAATTAAAATCCTATTGTACGCCAACGATCCGAAGGCTGCAAATAGGCGGGCCCAAGCCGCGTTTGCCCGCATCCACGCCCTGAACGCCGTGCTGAGCGACTACGAGCCCACCAGCGAACTGAGACGGCTCTGGGCCACCGCCGGAGGGGGGAAAGCCGTCCCCGTCAGCGACGACCTGTGGCGGGTCCTTACCCGAGCCTACGAGCTGTCCGAGAAGTCCGATGGGGCCTTCGACGTCACGATCGGCCCGATGATCCGCATTTGGCGCCGGGCCCGGGACCTCCACGAGCTTCCGTCCCCTCAGAAGATCGAGCAGGCCCGGCGGTTGGTCGGGTATCGGTTGATGCGATTGGACCCCGAGCATCGCTCCGTAGAACTGACGAGGGCGGGGATGCGGCTCGACCTGGGGGGTATCGCCAAAGGATATGCCGCCGCAGAGGCCCTGGCGGTACTCCGCAAACAGGACCTATCGCGGGCGATGGTCCACGCCGGGGGGGACATCGCCCTGGGCGATCCCCCGCCCGACAAGCCCGGCTGGATCGTCGGCGTCACGCCCCCGCAGCCCAACGCCCCGCCGCTTTTTTACCTTAGCCTGTCGCGGACGTCGATTGCCACCTCGGGCGACACGATGCAGTACACGATCATCGGGGGCCGGCGCTACTCGCACATCGTGGACCCCAAGACCGGCATCGGACTGACCGATCACAGCAGCGTCTCGGTCGTCGCCCCCGACGGCGCGACGGCCGACGCCCTGGCCACCGCGGTGAGCGTCCTCGGACCGGCAAAGGGGCTCAAGCTGGTCGACAGCACACCCAGCGCAGCGGCCTACATCGTCCGCGCCGCCGAAGGCAAGCTCCAGCACTTCCAATCCTCCCGCTGGAAAGACCTGCCGACCGTCACCCCGGAAGCCGCGGCAAAGAAACAGCTCGGCGAAGCCCGGACGGGTCGGTAATTGTCGACGGAAGGAGAAATCGGGTCACCCCACCCCTGTGGCCTCGCGGGGCCCCTCTTAAACTTGATCTTGACCAGCCCCCGCAGTTTGGCAATCATGCCAACCCGAGCCAGGAGGTTGGCATGGACGCCCCGCAGGAATTCGCAGCGTGGTTGACGGCCCACGAACATCGGGACCCGCGCTACGGCTGGGTTTATCACTATCATTCCCGAAGCGACGCACACTCCATCGCGCTCTGCAAATTCGTACTCGCGGACCTCATTGCAGCCTGCCACGCGCTTCGAGAGCACGCCCTAGCCGACAAGATCGCCTATGGCATCAACGCCAGGCACGTCTTCCCGAACGGCAAGAAGAAGACCCTCGACCTCGCCATAGGGACGCCGAAGGGCATTGACCAGTCCGAACGTTTGGCCGGCGCCATGCACCTGGGTCAGATTGACCGGGTGCTAATTGCGTGCGAAGCGAAAACCTGCATGACCGAACACGGCAAGTCGCAGCCGCGCATCTTCGATGAGCTCGGATCATCGCACGAAATCGTCCACCAAGGCGACCGCGAGGCAATCGCAGCCGGCATCACGGTGGTGAACATAGCGGCAACGTTCGTCTCGCCGTTGCGGCAGAAGGGCGGGGAACTCAACGTATCGAAGCACAAGCAGCCCCACGCCGCGGAGAAGATGGTCAACCACTTGCGCGGCCTCCCGATTCGTGACGCGGTGGACGGGATCGGCTTCGATGCCTATGCCACCATCGTGGTTGACTGCGACAATCAGGGGCCCGTGTCACTCTGGACGCGCCCGCCGGCACCGCAATCGGGCGACCGTGACCACTACATCACTTTCGTAACCCGAATTGCTCAAGCCTACTCTGCTCGGTTCGGATAGTGACTGTTCCAAACAGCCCGCGGCTTTGCTCGTCTAGTCGCTTCCGCGCGTACTCGTAATAGTGCGGGTCGATCTCGATACCGATGCTGTTCCGCCCCGACTTGGAGGCCGCTATGTTCGTGCTTGCCGTCCCCATGAAAGGGTCAAGCACCGTGTCGCCAACAAAGCTGAACATCCGAATCAGCCGTTCCGCAAGCTCGACGGGAAACGGGGCGGGGTGGTGCTTGGTCGATGCGCCGGTCAACCCCATCCAAACCTGCTGGAACCATTCGCGGTGCTTGTCTTCCGGGATGATGCTGAGAACCCGCGTGGCAACCGAGGGCTGCCGATACCCGCCCGGCTTGCGTTGCATCAAGACGAACTCGATGTCATTCTTGATGACCGCGTTCGGCTCGTAAGGCTTCCCCAGGAAGCTGGACCCGTTCTCAACCTCGTATGCCGCGTTGGCGATCTTGTGCCAAATGATCGGAGCGAGGTTGTCGAACCCGATCCGGCGGCAGTGCTCCTGGATCGAAGCATGCAGCGGGACCACGGTATGGCGGCCTCGGTTCTTGCGTCGCGACAAGCACACATCGCCCACAACACAAATCAGCCGCCCGCCGGGCACCAGGGCGTCCAAGCAGCGCTGCCAAACGCGGTCCAGCTCCGCCAGGAACTCCTCATAGTCGGTAATGTAGCCCAACTGCCCTTCGGTCTTCCGGTATTCCTTAAGCGTCCAGTAGGGCGGAGAGGTGAGAACAAGGTGCACGCTCTCCGCTTCCAACTCAAGCGACCGAGCATCTCCCAGCCGCAGGTCATGTTGCGTCGGCACCTCCCGGACGATCGATTCAATCAGCGCGGTCAGCTTGCGGTCCTTCGCGATCCGCGGCAGGTCGGTTTGCGGGTCTTGCAGCTCCCGCAGCTCGTCCGGCAGGTAGTCAGAGAGATCCATGGGGGCCTCCGGCCCTTGTCATTCTATCCTGCGGGCCCGCGCCCTGAAAGTGGAGCTGCCTTCATCCAGCCGCCGGGGTGCTTGCCGGACGCGCGACAGAGGAGTATAAGACGAGGCAGCCCTTCCCTTTGTGCAAAGGAGTGTTGCCCATGAAAGCCTCGATTCTGACCGCTGCGTTGTTCGTCTCCTCTTGCCTCTTCGGTTCGCCCGCGCTTCGTGCGGCGGAGTATCCGGCGTTGCGGGTGCCCGATGGGCTGGGGGCGAACATCCACTTCGCCGATCCGCGGCCGGGCGAGATGGAGATGCTCGCCGCGGCGGGCTGCCGCTGGGTCCGCATGGACTTCGCCTGGAACGCCACCGAGCGGGAGAAGGGCAAGTACGACTTCCGCGCCTACGACCGCCTCCTGGCCGCGCAGGAGAAACACAAGCTCCGCGGCCTGTGGATCCTCGACTACTCCAACCGCCACTACGACCAGGGGCTCTCGCCGGCCAGCGACGAAGGACGCCGGGCGTTTGCCCGCTGGGCCGCCGCGGCCGCACACCACTTCCGCGGCCACGACATCCTCTGGGAAATGTACAACGAGCCCAACATCAAGCAGTTCTGGCGGCCCAAGCCCGACGTCCAGCAGTACGCCAAGCTCGCCCTGGAGGTCGGCAAGGCCCTCCGCGAGGCTGAGCCCGGCGAGCTTTACATCGGGCCGGCCACCTCGCAGATCGATTTTCCCTTCCTCGAAGGGTGCTTCAAGGCGGGCCTCCTGGAATACTGGTCCGCCGTCTCGGTCCATCCCTACCGGCAAAAGCCCCCGGAAACGGCCGCCGACGAATACGCCCGGCTGCGGCAACTGATCGACCAGTACGCCCCGAAGGGCAAGAAGATCCCGATCCTTTCCGGCGAATGGGGTTACTCCTCGGCCTGGAGGGGCTTCGACGAGGCCAAGCAGGGGAAGATGCTTCCCCGCCAGTGGTTGACGAATCTCGCCTGCGGCGTGCCGATCTCGATCTGGTACGACTGGCACGACGACGGCCCGGACCCCAAGGAGGCGGAGCATCACTTCGGCACGGTCCTCCACCCCTACCATTCGGGCCGCGAGCCGGTGTACGATCCCAAGCCCGCCTACCTGGCTGCCAAGACCTTGACGACGGCCCTGGAGGGCTTCTCTTTCGACAAGCGCCTGGCGCTGGCGAGCAAGGACGACTACGTGCTCCAGTTCGCCTGCCAGGGCAAGTTGCGCTGGGCGGTCTGGACGACCGCGGCGTCGCCGCGGACGATCTTGCTTCCGATCCCCGCCGGGCGCTACCGGGTGACGGGGCACACGGGGCAGACCGTGCCGCCGCTTACCGCGGGCACTGGCGGCCTCTCTGTGGCCCTCACCGACGCCCCGCTCTACCTCGTGCGCGAGGACCGGTGAGCGGGGGGGCAATCCTTCCATGCGGCCTGAATGCAGTACAATGAAAAATGCAAAATGAAAAGTGAAAAGTTCAAAACGGGGTGGCAGTCTTCATTTTGCACTTTTCATTTTACACTTTTCATTTTGCACTTTTCACTGCCGGCTTCACGGGCGAGTGCGTTGCGCCCGGGCGGGGCGCCGCGGGGAAACGTCCCTCGGTGATCGTCAGGAGCTGGTCGGCCGGGACGTCCTCGAGCACGTCCGTGCCGCCGCCGATCCAGTGGACCTCGACGCGGTCGACCCGCTCCCGCTTTCCCAGACCGAACGAGAGCCGCATGCCGAAATGGCTCTGGTAGCTGCGGCCGCTGTGGACCTCGTCGATCTGGGTCAGGTCGCCGGTCACGACCTTCACCCGGGCCCCCACGCCGTCGCGGTTGCCTTTCACTCCCCGCAGGCGAACCTGGAGCCAGTGGTTCTTGCTTCCCAGCTCGTAGAGCATGTTCCTCAGGATCGTGGGCTGCTGCCGCGAGTTGAGCACCACCACGTCGACGTCGCCGTCGTTGTCCAGGTCGTCGAAGGCCGCGCCGCGGCCGCTGGTGCGCACGAGCATGCCGTCGCCGCTGCTTTTGGAGACGTCCACGAAGTGGCCGTCCCCGGTGTTCCTCATGAGGAATTTCGGCAGCCGGTAGGAGGTGGTGTCCTTGCGGAGTTCGATGTTGTCGTCCAGGTCGCCGCAGGCGATGAAAAGGTCGCGGTAGCCGTCGTTGTCGAAATCGACCATGCCGTGCCCCCATTTCACATGGGGATAGGTGGGTGCGCCGGCGCCGGTCTGGCGGGTCACGTCCTCGAAGAGACCCCCGCCGAGGTTGCGGTAAAGCGTGGCCAGCTCGCTGCCGTAGGCGGTAACGAAGAGGTCGGGCCAGCCGTCGTTGTCGTAGTCGCCGAAGTCGGGGCCCATGTTGCCGTGCGGGATGCCGCTGGCATTGTAGGCCGCGCCGCTGAGAGTGCCCACCTCCGCGAACCTGCCCGTCCCGTCGTTCTGGAAGAGGAAATTGCCCATCACGTCGTTGGCCACGAAGACGTCGGTGTCGCCGTCATTGTCGTAGTCGCCGCAAACGATGCCCATGCTCCTGCCGGCATGCGCCGCGATCCCGGACTGGCGGCTCGCGTCGGCCAGCGTGCCGTCGCCGCGGCTGCGGTACAGCGTGTCGGGGTCGGCCAGGTACTTGATCGGACTGGGGTAGGAGGGCAGACCCATTAGGACATGAGTCACGTGGGTCTCATACGAGAACTGCACGTAGTTGCCGACGTAGAGGTCCAGCTCGCCGTCCCCGTCCGCGTCAAGAAAGCAGACGCCGGCGCCGACCTTGTTGCCGTTGTCCACGCCGGCCCGCCGCGTCACGTCGCCGAAGGTGCCGTCGCCGTTGTTCCGATAGAGGACGTTCGGGCCGAAGTTGTTGACGTAGAGGTCCAGATGGCCGTCGTTGTCGTAGTCGCCGGCGGTGACGCCCAATCCGAAGCCGGTGTCCCCCACGCCCGCCTTGCCCGTCACCTCCTCGAAGCGGAAGTTCCCCAGGTTGTGATAGAGGGCGTTTCGGGGCGGCGGGCCGTCCGCCTTGGTCCCCTGGAGCGGGGCGCCGTTGAGGAAGTAGATGTCCACGAGCCCATCCCCATCGTAATCGAACGTTGCCAGGCCCGCACTCACGTACTCCACGATGTACCGCCGACCGGAGCTGCCGTCAGTGTGGCGGAACGTAACGCCCGTCTGCGCGGTCGCGTCGTGCAGTTGGATCGGGCTTTGCGCCGCGGCACGGCCGAGCGCGCAGGCGAGCAGCAGGCTCGACGCGATCCGGAGTGCGGGGCATCGCGCCTGGCACCAGCGCGCCCGACCGATCGCGCGGCGCGTCACTTCTTCGATTGCTTTGCCTGGAGCCACTCGTACGCCTTTCGATAGCCCGGATTGCCGCGGTCCAGCTCGGTCGCCCGCTTCATTGCCGCCGTCGCGGCCTCAAGGTCGTCCTGCTTCTCGCAGGCCGCCGCCAGCACGACGTAATGGATGGGGGCCGGCTCCAGCTCCACCGCCTTCTCGGCCAGCCGGCGGGCGTCGCTCAGGTTGCGGTTGGTCGCCAGGTACAACTGGGCCAGTGCGGCATGGGCGGCAGCCTCCGTCGGGGCCCGCTGGCACGCGGCCCGCAACGCGGCCTCCGCGGCGTCGAACTGCTTCAACTCGGCCTCGAGCCGGCCGATCTCCACGAGGCACACGACGCTGCTGTGGTCAATCTCCGAAAGCTGCTGGAGGAAGCGGATCGCCTCCGGGACCCTGCCCGAGTTCCGGCACAGCCAGGCCAGCCCCTGCCGGCATTCGAGCTGGGCCGGGTCAAAGGCCGCCGCCCGGCGCCAAAGCTTCTCGGCCTGTGCCGGCCTCTTCCGCGCCAAGAAGAGCTGCCCGGCGGTGCTGCATATGCTGGCCGTGTCGATCATCATCGCTCGCAAGTCGTTGTACTCCACTCTGTCCTTCTTGCGGCTGGCGGCCTCGCTGGCTTGCTGTTGGCGGAACTTCTCCAGGTATTGCCGGGCCTGGTCCTTTTCGCCCAAGCGAGTCAAGGCCATCGTGAGGCCGTAATAGGCGTCGGCCGTCGTGACCCCCGACTGGATCGCCTTGCTGTAGCTTTCCTTGGCCTTTGCGTAATCCTTGCGCTCGGCGTGCGCCTGGCCCAAGAGGAGATAGGCCTCCCAGCGCAACGTCCGCCTTTGGACGTGTTTTGCCAGGATCGCCACCGCCTCGTCAGGCTGGCCCAGATTCACTAGTGCGCGGCCCAACTCCAACTCCGCCTGCGGCCAACCCGGATTGGACGACAAAGCCTTTCGAAACAGCTCCGCGGCCCTGGCGTACTCGGCCCGCTTGGCCGCCACCGTCCCCATCCCATAGAAGGCATAGCCGTAATTGGGCTTTAACTCCAGACATCGCTCCCAAAGGCGCACGGCCTCGGCGGAATTGCCGAGCCAGTTCTGATAGCGGGCCTTGATCTCCAGCGCGTCAGGATCGGCAGGGAAGCACTGGACCACGTAGTCCGTAAGGGCGTTGATCTGTGAGACCAACTCGGCCTGCGTTGTTGGCAGC
>Ga0315280_10003606_pt1 | contig 23648 bp, 18 predicted proteins | sample YL17G06_40_MG_FD_203697 | JGI IMG/M metagenome (GOLD analysis project Ga0315280, IMG submission 203697) | Sediment microbial communities from Yellowstone Lake, YNP, Wyoming, USA - YL17G06_40 | ecosystem: Environmental > Aquatic > Freshwater > Lake > Sediment | place: USA: Wyoming | collected... | reverse complement strand
AGGCGCTGGAAAAAGTTGAGAAGGACACTGAGCGCAATTTCTACATGTCCGCCGAAGAGGCCAAAAATTACGGCATAATAGATCACGTTTTCTACAAGAGAGAATAATTAATGCCCAACTCCAAACCGTCGTTTCTCCCACTTGGAGGAGGTCACAATTGCTCTTTTTGCGGCCGGCCCTCCAGCCAAACAACGAAGCTTTTTACGGGAGAAAATGCCTTCATCTGCGGGGAATGTATGTACTGCTCGGGGAAATTTTGAAGGAGCCCCGGGACGAAGCCCCGGAGCACAGCTTTTTTCCCGGGCCAGCGGAAATCAAACGGGCTCTCGATGACTACGTGGTCGGCCAGGATAAAGCCAAGAAGGCCCTGTCAGTTGCGGTCTACAACCATTACAAGAGGTTTTATTCCTCATGTAATCGCGATCTGGAGATAAATAAAAGCAATATCCTTCTCGTGGGACCAACGGGGGTAGGGAAGACCCTGATCGCGCAAACTCTGGCCAGGCTCCTGAAGGTCCCTTTCACTATTGCCGATGCTACCTCGCTCACGGAAACAGGATATGCAGGGGAGGATGTGGAAAATATCCTCCTGCGCCTGCTTCAGGTGGCAAATTACGATCCAAAGATTGCCCAAAAGGGAATTGTGTATATTGACGAGAGCGACAAAATCGCGCGCAAATTGGAGAACCCTTCAATAATCAGGTACGTCTCCAGAGAAAGGGTGGAGCAGGCTTGTCTGAAAATCCTTGCGGGTTCAACAATGTCCATCCCGCCTCAGGGTAGGAGAAAGCACCCTTATCAGGACTTTATTCGCATGGACACTAAAAATATCCTGTTTTTGGCTGGTGGTTCTTTCGAAGACTTGATAAAATAATTATAGGAAGAAGAAAGAGGACGGTTATCGGTTTCCTGCCAGCGGGAAAGGTGGGAGACGATTGCGAAGGGGGAATAATCCCAGAAGACCTTTTAAAGTACAGCCTGATTCCCGAACTCGTTGGCCGGTTTTCCCTGGTGATTCAGGCAGAGTCCCTTTGGAGAAAGAGCTGGTCCGGGTTCTGACGCAACCGAAAAACGCCCTGATCAGGCAATACCGGAGGCTTATGGAGCTTATGGGGTGGAGCTAAAATTTACCGATGGAGCAATTAGAGCTGTTGCCTCGAAAACCATGGAGAAAGGAATGGGGGCTCGGGGCCTCAGGAAGGAGATGAAGAATTTGATGCTCGATCTGATGTACGAAATCCCTTCCTGCAGTGACCTCAAAAGGTGCATTATCACCGAACAGGTGGGGAATGAGGGGAAAGAGCCGATTTTGAAAAAAATGGCTCTGGTAGCGGGAGAAAATTAATTTTCTCCTTCCTTTAGCACTCTTTGGCTAAGAGTGCTAAAATATGGAAAGATGGAGGTGAATGCAATGTCGCGAGAAAACGTTGTTTCAGTTTGGGAAAACCTGACCGAAGCGCCGCTTCTGCCGCTGCGCAACGTGGTAGTTTTTCCCCATATGATCATTCCCCTGACCGTTGGCAGGGAGAAATCTACCAAATCCCTGGAAGAGGCAGTCCAGAAGGATAGGTTGATAATATTAGCCACTCAGAAAGAGGAATCGGTTGAAGACCCCGGCGCCAGCGATATTTTCCCTGTGGGCGTGGGCGCCGAAATCCTCAGGCTTCTGAAAATGCCCGATGGCACCTTTTCAGTAGTGGTCGAGGGCATATGCCGGGTACAAATAGAGGATTTCCTCCAGACCAGCCCTTCCTATCGCGTGAAGTTCCACCTGTTGTCTGAGACCGTGCAGCCCTCTAAAGACTTGGAAGCACTGATGAGGATGATCGTCGAAGAGTTCGACAACTACGCCCGCCTTTCCCGCAGGGTTCCCAGTGAGGCCACTGTGACCATCATTAACACAGAAGACCCTGCGCAGCTGGCAGACCTGGTTGCGGCGAACATGGCCCTATCCATCAAGGAAAAGCATGAGATACTGGAAATAACGGACGTTTTCAAGCGCCTGGAAAGACTGGGAGAGGTTCTCTCCAAGGAGCTTGAGGTCTTGGAGCTGGCCAAAAAACTTGAGGACCGGGTTAAAACATCAGTGGAGAAAAGCCAGAAGGAGTACTTCCTCAGAGAACAGATGAAGGCCATCCAGCAGGAGTTAGGGGAAAAGGACGAGAAGATGGCCGAAATCGAGGCCTATCGGGCAAAAATGGATAAGGTTAATCCCCCTCCTCAGGTGAAGGAAAAAGTGGAGGAGGAGCTCTCCCGCCTGGAGAAAATGCCTCCCATGGTCGCCGAATCCACCGTTGTCCGCACCTACCTCGACTGGTTGCTCGACCTGCCCTGGAGCGTTGAGACCCAGGATAAGCTCAACGTGAAAGAGGCTCAGGAAATCCTGGAAACGGACCATTACGGCTTGAAAGAGCCCAAAGAACGCATCCTGGAATTCCTCGCAGTTCGCCACCTCTCCAAAAAAGTCAAAAGCCCCATCCTGTGCTTTGTGGGGCCTCCGGGAGTGGGTAAGACCTCCCTCGCCAAATCCATCGCCAGAGCTATGGGCAGGAAGTTCGTCCGCGTTTCCTTAGGAGGAGTGCGCGATGAAGCGGAAATTAGGGGGCACCGCCGTACCTACGTGGGAGCGCTTCCCGGCCGCATCATTCAAGGAATGAAGAACGCAGGGTCGAGGAATCCCGTCTTTCTCCTGGATGAAATTGACAAATTGGGGACCGATTTTCGCGGCGATCCCGCCGCTGCTCTTCTGGAAGCCCTTGACCCCGAGCAGAACCACTCCTTCTCCGACCACTACATTGAAGTACCCTTTGGCCTTTCTCGGGTCCTGTTCATCACCACGGCCAACGTCCTTCACACCGTTCCTCCTGCTCTCCTGGACAGGATGGAGGTGATTGGCCTACCGGGGTATACGGAGTTGGAGAAGGTGAAGATAGCGGAACGCTTCCTCATTCCCAAGCAACTCGAGGCTAACGGCCTTACCCAGGATGACCTGAAGGTCAACGAGGGGGCCATCCTGCGTATCATCAGGGAATACACCCGGGAAGCAGGAGTGCGAAACCTGGAAAGGGAGATTTCCAGCATCTGCCGCAAAGTAGCCAGGGCCAAAGTGGAGAACAAAAATTTCTCACAGGTTATGGTGACCTCAAGATCTGTCCCCCAATACCTGGACATTCCCCGATACCACTACGGCCTTGCAGAAAAGCAGGACGAGGTTGGCGTTGCCACGGGAGTTGGTGTGAGCGAATTCGGAGGAGATATTATGTCCATCGAAGTAGCGCTCGTCCGAGGCAAAGGCGAACTTCTGCTTACAGGCCAGCTGGGAGATATTATGAAAGAGGCCGCCAGGGCCGCCATTACTTACGTCCGATCTCGAGCCCGGGAACTTGCCATCGAAGAGAACTGGTATCGCCAGATGGACATCCATATCCATGTTCCCGAGGGAGCAATTCCTAAAGAGGGGCCTTCGGCGGGAATAGCCATGGCCACAGCTCTGGTCTCGGCGCTCTCCGGAAAACCCGTTAAGCGGGACGTAGCAATGACCGGTGAGATCACGCTGCGAGGAAGGGTACTCCCCATAGGAGGAGTCAGGGAAAAAACCCTCGCCGCTCACAGGGCGGGTCTCAAGACCATGATACTGCCTGAGGCGAACAGGAAGGACCTGGAAAAGTTGCCTCCCCTGGTGAAGAAAAAGATGAAGTTTGTGCTGGTAAATCACATGGACGAGGTACTTAAAGAGGCCCTTTTGAAGAAGGGGCATTGAGCTCTTGAGATTTCCCCTGAAACTTTTCTATGATTAGCGCAGGATGAGCTGCGCTAATCGTGTTTATGGGCAGTTTAAAGCAGCGCTCTACCTGGTGGCATCGCTTGCTTCTTTTCTCGGAGGCATTCTGTCTCCTGCTGTTATCATACTGAAACTGTGGAACCCTGCTTTTTTGGTTTTAGCTCTGGTGGTCTTTTTTCTGGCATATTTTTTAAGGGAGGAGCGCTATCCCCGAAGCGTATTTATGGGGTCCCTGCTTTCCGGGTTCTTGTTCGGACTGGGGCAGAGCCTGGGGATTTTCCTTTTCAATTGGCACTCCCGGATTATCACTCCTTTCTTCATCCTGGACTGCTTCTGGATGATTCAGGTCTATTGTCTGGCAAGCGGGCTTTTTTCTCTGGCAGTACACTCTCTGTTTCGAAAAGATTATCCTCGGGGCGCCCTTTATTTCTTTCTCTCCCTGATCATGGAAGCGCTCACTGCGCAGTACTTTCTCCTGAAACGGGTTTTTAGCTTTCTGCCCTCGCGCGTTTACCTTCTGCCCCTGAGCGTGATTCTGGGGTATTTCGTGGTATCTTTACTTTATCACTTCTATGCGCTTAAAATGCAAAAAATTCCATTAAAAGAAGGGGATGAAAATGAGCGGGTTCAAGCCTGAGCCGATGGATTCAATTCCATCAGATGCCATTGCCCTCAAGGTCGATGGTCGGTTAGTGGACCTTTCCAGGATCACGGAAGAAAAGGGATTTACTCTCGTCACTACATCCTCCGAGGAAGGGCTGGAAATCCTGCGTCACAGCACTTCTCACCTGATGGCTCAGGCTGTTAAGGAGCTATTTCCCCAGGCAAAGCTGGGAATTGGCCCGGCCACAGGAGAGGGCTTTTATTACGATTTCGACCTTCCCCGTCCCCTGAGCCAGGATGACCTCAGCCTGATTGAGGAGAGAATGCGGGAAATTGCCCGCAGGAATTTGCCCTTCGAGAGGATTGAGGCCAGCCGCCAGCAAGCTCTGGAGATACTCCAGGGCTTGAAAGAGGACCTCAAGGTGGAGCTGATTCAGGAATTGCCCGAGGAAAAGGTGTCCCTTTATCGTACGGACGACTTCCTTGACCTGTGTCGGGGACCACACGTTCCGGCAACCGGGTACCTCCAGCACTTCAAGCTCTTGAGCATCGCCGGTGCCTACTGGAGAGGGGACGAGAAGCGCCCCATGCTCCAGAGGATTTACGGGACCGCTTTCCCCACCAAAGAGGGACTGGAGGACTACCTGCATCTCCTGGAAGAAGCGCAAAAAAGGGACCACCGACGTTTAGGGAAAGAGCTGGAGATTTTCTCCATTGAGGACATTTCCGGGGCCGGCCTGGTGATCTGGCATCCCAAAGGAGCAGTAATGCGCCGGATAATTGAGGATTTTGACCTTCAGGAACACATGAGGAGGGGATATAAGCTCGTGGCCTCCCCTCACGTGGCCAAATCTGACCTTTTCCGCGTCTCCGGGCACACGGAATTCTACCGGGAAAATATGTACTTTTTCACCATTGACGACCAGGAGTTCGTCCTCAAGCCCATGAACTGTCCCTATCACGTCCTAATTTACAGGAGCAAGACCCGCTCTTATAAAGACCTCCCTTTGAGGTTCTTTGAGCTGGGCACGGTCTACCGTTACGAACGCTCCGGCGTCCTCCATGGCCTTCTCAGGGTCCGGGGCTTTACTCAGGATGACGCTCACATATTCTGCAGGCCCGACCAGTTGCTTGAGGAAATTGAAGGAGTCCTGGACCTGGTGGCCTTCATGCTTCAGGCCTTCGGTTTCCGGGAGTTCGATGTTCGTCTTTCCACTCAGCCGGAAAAATTCATCGGTGCTCAGGAAAACTGGGACAGGGCCACCGCTGCCCTCAAGGAAGCCCTGGAAAGAAAGGGCATCCCCTACACCGTCGATCCCGGAGAGGGCGTCTTCTATGGTCCCAAGATAGACATCAAACTCAAGGATGCCCTGGGACGCCTGTGGCAGGGCCCAACCGTCCAGGTGGACTTCAATTTCCCCGAAAAGTTCAACCTCACCTACATGGGCGAGGACGGAAAGGAGCATCAGCCGGTGATGATTCACCGCGCCATCCTGGGATCCCTTGAGAGGTTCATCGGGGCTTTAATCGAGCATTACGCCGGAGATTTCCCTCTGTGGCTGGCTCCGCAGCAGGCAGCGGTCATCCCCATTGCCTCCCGCCACCATCCCTACGCACTCGCCGTCTGTGAAGCCCTGAAAGCAAAAGGAATCAGGGCCGAGGCCGATCTCCGTTCCGAGAAGATGAACGCCAAAATTCGGGATGCCGAAACTCAGAAAATTCCCTTCATCCTGATTGTCGGCGACCGGGAAGCAGAAAATCAGGCCGCTTCGGTTAGAAGGCGCAAGAAAGGTGATCTCGGCAGCATGCCCCTGGAGGCACTGGTGCAGAAAATGGAACAGGAAATCTCCACCAGGACTACTGAGCCCCTTGACTAATGTAAAGAGCTGTGCTATTTTCTTTGGGCGAAAAGAAGAGGCCTGAACGGCCCCTCACCTTGTGGCGCCGCCAACAAGGTCAAAAGTTAAAAATGACAATTTCAGGCGGCTCCGTCTTTAGGAGCCCTTTTTATTATTGGAAAGGAGAGAGAAAGGAGAGAAAGTTTGAAAAAAGTAAATAGCTCACTGGGGGTGAAGTCCCATCAGTAAGGACTTCCGCGTAAACGAACGGATCAGGGCACGAGAAGTGCGCCTGATTGGTGCCGATGGCGCTCAATTGGGGGTATATTCCCTTAACGAGGCGCTGAGGAAGGCTCAGGAGATGCAGCTTGATCTGGTTGAGGTATCCGCCACTTCTCGTCCCCCGGTTTGCCGCTTGATGAATTACGGCAAATTCAAGTACGAGCAGTCAAAGAAAGCCAAGGACGCACGCAAAAAGCAAAGTGGCGATGTCAAAGAGATCAAGATAACTCGTGCCCACATCGCCGAGCACGACCTCCAGGTCAAAGTCAACCACCTGGTTCGCTTCCTGGAGCACGGAGACAAGGCCAGGGTGATCGTGGAATTCCGAGGCCGGGAGCAGCTTTACCTCAACAAGGGCTTCCAGATTTTGAATGATCTGGCCAACAGGCTGAGCACGATTTCAGTGGTCGAGAGGAAACCAACCCATGAGGGTCGGAGAATAATTATGGTTTTGTCGCCTAAGAGGGCGAAGGGAGATCAAAGTGGCAAAGAAAAAAATGAAAACCTGCAAGACAGCCGTCAAGAGGTTTAAGGTAACCTCCACCGGGAAAATCCTTCGCAGGCACATCGGACACGGGCACCTTTTGTCCAAGAAGTCCAGCGCCCGAAAGCGCCGCCTTACCACTTTTTCGGAAGTGTCGAAATCTGATTATCCGAGAATTAAAGGACTATTGCATTAAAGGACTATTGCCGGACTAACCGGTTTACAGGGAGAGTGATTAGAATTGAGCCGTGTAAAGGGCGGGCCGGTAACACGGCACCGCAGAAAAAAAGTTTTGAAGATGGCCGAGGGCTATTGGGGGTCCACTCACGTTCGCTTCCGCATTGCCAGGGAAGCAGTCATGAAGGGTCTTCAGCATGCCTACGTGGGGAGAAGATTAAAGAAAAGGGACTTCCGCAAGCTCTGGATCCAGAGAATTAACGCTGCCGCGCGCCAGGAAGGCCTGGTTTACAATCAGTTCATCTACGGCCTGAAGCAAGCAGGAGTCGTGATTGACCGCAAGATGCTCGCGGACATCGCTTCCAACGACCATCAGGCTTTCAGCCAACTGGCAGAGATCGCAAAAGCAGAGATAAGCAAGCAGGGATAATTTGATAAACCCGGAACTTCTGCGCCAAGAGCTCCAGGAGAAGATCAACCACGCTTCCAGCCTGGAGGAGTTGAATCAGCTGAAAGTAAGCGTTCTTGGGAGGAAAGGGCAAATAACCCAACTTTTGCGGGGGCTGGCTGAGCTTCCTATGGAGGAAAGAAAAGCTCTGGGCTCCGCGTTGAACAAACTGAAGGAAGAGTTAGAAACCCTCTTCGAGGGAAGAACTCTCAAGCTGGAAGAGCAGAGAATTTTTGAGCTGGCGCAGAAAGAAAAGCTGGACGTGACCCTTCCCGGCGTGCGTCCACCTTGCGGGAGGAGACATCCCCTTTTAAGGGCGTGGGAGGAGATCGAGGACGCCTTCCTTTCCCTGGGCTTCGACATTGTGGAAGGTCCGGAAGTGGAATGGGAATACTACAATTTCGAAGCCCTGAACATCCCCTCTGATCACCCTGCGCGGGATATGTGGGATACCTTTTACGTCACAAATAAAATGCTTTTGAGAACTCACACCTCCCCGGTGCAGATCAGGTGCATGCAGCAGTATAAGCCCCCTATTAGGGCCATTATGCCCGGTCTCTGCTACAGGCATGAGGCCGTGGACGCAACCCACATGGACGTCTTTTCCCAGATTGAGGGGCTGGTGGTGGACAAAGGGGTGACCTTTGCCGATTTAAAGGGCACTCTGGAGCTTTTCGTTTCTCTCATTTTTGGACCGGAGCGAAAGACCAAATTCGTTCCCAGCTATTTTCCCTTTACGGAGCCCTCTGCAGAACTGATGATTCTCTGGGATTCCCAGGTTGGTCACCATGGTGGGAGCGACACCTGGCTGGAGGTTATGGGCTGCGGGCAGGTTCACCCTCAGGTTTTGAGAAACGTGGGGCTCGACCCTGAAATTTACAGCGGTTTCGCTTTCGGGCTGGGCATTGAGAGAATCGCCATGCTGAAATACAACATCCCGGAAATCAGGCTCTTTATGGAAAACGACCTGCGCTTTCTGGAGCAGTTTCGATGATCGTCCCTTATTCCTGCTTAAAGGATTTATTGACTGACCTCCCACCCCCTGAGGAGCTCGCGGATATACTCCTCATGGCTGGGCTGGAGGTAGAGGAGCTGAGTCCTGTTCAAGCGGGGTTCAATGGCATAAAGGTAGGGAAAGTGGAAGCGTGGGAACCCCATCCCTTTGAGCCTCGCCTGCACGTTGCCCGGGTTAATGTGGGGGACAGGGATTCCATTTCCATCGTCTGTGGAGCCCAAAACGTTTTTCCTGGTGCCGTCGTTCCCGTTGCCATGCCTAGCTCCGCGCTTTCAGGGAGGGAAATTCAGGTCCGAGAATTCTCCGGCATCCCCTCTTACGGCATGCTTTGCTCCAGGGAGGAGCTGAGTCTGGACAGGGAACTTTTTTCTGTGGGGGAGGGTGGCATTGCCATACTTCCTCCGGATACGCCCATTGGTAAAGACCTCGCGCAGGTCTTAGGCCTCCCTGACTTTCTCCTGAACATCAAAGTAACTGCCAATCGCCCTGACTGGTTCTCGATCTACGGGTTAGCTCGGGAAATCGGGGTTTTCACTGGAAGTCCCGTCAGCTTGAAGGAATTTTCCCCAGAATGGCTGGAGGAGGAGGCCTCCGCTTACATTGACCTGGAAATCCAGGCGCCTGACCTCTGCTTTTTGTACCTGGCCACCGTCATTTTTGGGGTTCGCGCGAAGGAATCTCCCTTGTGGCTTAAAAGCCTTCTCTGGAAGTCAGGTTTAAGACCTATCAATAACGTGGTGGACGCTACAAACTACGTGATGCTCCTCGTGGGGCAGCCCCTGCACGCGTTCGACTACGATAACATCAGCCAGAAAAAGATAGTCGTCAGGTGCGCCAAAGCCTTGGAAGCGATGGTTACCCTGGACGGGGAAAAGCGAAAGTTAGAGGAAGATATGCTCCTCATCGCTGACCCGGAAAAACCCATCGGGATCGCGGGCGTGATGGGGGGAGAAAACAGCGAGGTTAAAGAAAGCACGACCAGAGTCGTCCTGGAGTCCGCATACTTTGCCCCCTTCTCCATCAGGAGGACCTCGAGGAAATTGGGTCTGAGGACCGAGGCCTCCCAGAGGTTCGAGCGGGGGACGAACGTGGAGCAGGTGGAGTTAGGCTCCCACCTGGCTACCCAGCTAATTTCCTCTCTTTCCGGGAGCAAAGTTTTGAAAGGCGTTGTCAGGAAAGGAAGGGAATTCAACCCCAGGTCTTTGCCCCTTCGACCCTTCAAGGTGAACCTTCTCCTTTCCACGAACTTCTCTGAGGGAAAAATCATCTCCGATTTAAAGAGGCTTCACCTTCCAGTCCAGAAATGCGGGGAAGAGCTGGAGGTGGAGATTCCGCTCTGGAGGAACGACATTTCCGAGGAAGCTGACCTGATAGAGGACATCGCCCGTCTCAACGGCTATGAGAACATACCCTCAAGCCTCCCCAAAGGGGAAGTAAGGAAAGGCCAGGAGCCACTCTGGAGAATGAGGTGGCGCGAGTTGCGCCCTTACCTGCTTCATTGCGGCTTGCAGGAAATCATTACCTCCCCGCTTATTTCCCCCAGGCTTAACGAGTTCCAGTTCCTGATGGCGGCAAGAGAAGAAGTGAAAATTCTCAACCCCATCTCTCAGGAAAGGTCAGTTCTCCGCAGAAGCATCCTGCCCTCCATTCTCAATGTTATTTCCTTAAACGAGAGGGTAGGGGAGGAATTTTTCGGTTTCTTTGAGCTGGGCAAGGTTTACCTATCCCGTGGCCAGGAGGAGCTTCCTGAGGAACCGAGGGTAATCGGGCTCGTCCTATCCGCGAAAAAGGTCAGGAACTGGAAGGGAGAGGAGACAAACATTGACTTCTTCTCTCTTAAAGGGCTGATCGAGGAGTTCCTTGAAGGGTATGGCCTGGAATTTCAGCCCGATACCTGCAATTTGTTGCATTCGGGGCGCTCAGCGGCAATTTACCTGAAGGGAGAAAAGGTGGGCATTTTGGGGGAGCTTTCCCTTTCCGCCGCTCGTTTCTGGGATTTGAAGGAGAGGGTCCTCGTGGCAGAAATCCTTTTTCAACCGTTCCTTGAGAAGCCTGCCTCCTTTTGTTTCCAACAATTCTCCCGCTACCCCAAAGTTCGGAGGGACATCGCGGTGGTAGTGAACGACCAGGTGCCTTATTTGGAGCTTGAGAGGGTAATTCGGGAAGCCAGCGGGGCTTTCCTCGAGAAGCTGGAGTTCTTCGATTTTTACAGGGGCCCCAATACTCCTTCCGGGAAAAAGAGCCTTGCTTTTACCCTCATTTTCCGTAATCCGCAGAGAACCCTCACCGAAGAGGAGGTCAGCGAGTACCTTAAGAATATCGAGAGCAGCCTGGCCTCTAATTTTAAGGCAGAGCTTAGAAAAAATTGAGGAAAAGCTCGCCCCTGCCGCGAGAATTTTACGCTCAGGACACTCTTGAGGTAGCCCGTAGTCTGATCGGTAAGCTCCTGGTTCACAGAATTGAAAACCTTATCCTTTCGGGTTTCATTGTGGAAGCGGAAGCTTACGTGGGGCCGGACGACAGAGCATCCCATGCTTCCAGGGGCTTGACCAGGAGGACAGCGCCCATGTTCGGGCCACCCGGATTTGCTTATGTTTATCTCATCTATGGAATGTATTATTGTTTTAATGTGGTGACGGAAAAGGAAGGCTATCCAGCCGCGGTTTTAATCCGATCTCTGGAGCCGCATCAGGGTATAATAGAGATGCGCGAAAAAAGAAAAGTAACCTCAATAAAAGAGCTCACCAATGGCCCCGGGAAACTCTGCCAGGCTCTGGGGATTACTAAAGATATGAACGGGAGGGACCTTTGCTCAAGCGATCTCTGGATCGAGGAAGGGAGAGAGCCAGGTAAAATTGGGCAGGGGATCAGGATCGGGGTACACTATGCACGGGAATGGAAGGATAAACCCTGGCGCTTCTTCGAAACAGGAAGTGAATACCTCTCGAGGTGAAGAAATGGACCCACATGCGCTGAGAGTTCTGGATTTCTTCGCCATAGTGGAAAAGCTGGTGGAGCAGACCCAAACGGTTTACGGTCAAGAGCTCGCCGAGAAAATTTCCCCGCTCACTAACCTGGATGAGATCAGGAAAGCCATTGAGGAGACCAGCGAGGGTGAGGAGTGGTTGGGGCGCTACGGGGAGCTGCCGTGGGGGGAAGAACAGGATATAAGGCCCCTGCTGAATCGGGCCCGGCTGGGGAGCGTGTTATCCCCGGAGGAGCTTTTTCGGGTTAAGGAGTTCCTGGGGGTCGTCAGGCAGGTAAAGAACAAAGTCCTGGAGTCGAAGTCTTTTCCCATCATCACCGCCCTGGTAAAGGAATCCCATCTGCTTCCCGCTCTGGAGAAGGAAATTGAGAAATCGGTTTCTCCCAGCGGTGAGGTACTGGACTCCGCTTCCTTTGAGCTTCTTCGTTTGAGAAAGCAGGCGAAGTTAATCGAGAACCGTTTGAAAGAGAAGCTGCAGAGCTTAATTGAATCCCCTTCTGTCAAGAAGTACCTTCAGGAGCCGATTATCACCATCAGGGATGACCGCTTCGTGATCCCGATAAAGACAGAGTTCAAATCTCAGCTTCCGGGAGTGGTCCACGACCGTTCTTCATCCGGGCAGACCGTGTTTCTGGAACCCCTGGACACCGTGGATGTTAACAACGAACTCAGGGAAGTGCAGATAAAAATCAAGGATGAGGAGGAGCGGGTCCTTGCCGCCCTCTCGAAAAAAGTCGGAGAGCAGGCGACAGAGCTTTCTCGCTCCGTTCAGGCTTTTGGACGCCTGGACTTCATCTTTGCCAAGGCGCGGCTTTCCGATTTAATGAAAGCTGCAGCACCAAGAATCGAGGAAGGTGCTTACCTGGATCTGGTTAACGCCCGGCACCCTCTCCTTAAAGGCGAGGTGGTGCCCATTGACATCCAAATAGGAAGAGGAGTTCACACTCTGGTGATCACGGGACCCAACACCGGAGGCAAGACCGTGAGCCTGAAGACAGCGGGGCTGCTCGTGCTCATGGCGCAATCCGGAATGCACATTCCCGCCTCCGCTCAATCCTGCATCGGAATTTTTGAAGGCGTTTTCGCCGATATCGGAGACGAACAGTCCCTCGAGCAGTCGCTTTCCACTTTCAGCGCCCACATGGCCCAGATCGTGAAAATCCTCAAGGATGCTGATTCTCATTGCCTGGTTCTTTTGGACGAGTTGGGAGCAGGCACCGATCCCAGAGAGGGAGCGGCCCTGGGAGCAGCAATCCTGGAATTCCTGCACGAACGCAACGTCCCTACCATCGCCTCCACCCATCATACGGAGCTCGTGGCTTTCGCTTACCTGCACCGGGACGCGAGAAACGCTTCCATGGAATTTGACCTGAACACTTTGGCCCCCACCTACAAGATGCGCATAGGAATCCCGGGAAGCAGCTACGCTTTCCAGATAGCAAAAAAGCTGGGAATCCTGTCCGAGGTCTTGACCGACGCTCAGAAGCATCTGACCCTGGAAAGGGAAAAGCTGGACGAGCTGATCTCCAGACTGGAGCAAGAGAGACAGAAACTCGATTCCGAAAGGGCGGAGGCTGAGAAGCTCAAAGAGGATGCCTGGAAGTTCCGCGAGGAGTATCTCAAGCAGAGTGAGGACCTGAAAAAGAGGAAAAAGGACGTCCTCCGCAAAGCCTACGAGGAGGCCCAGAAGATAATAAAAGACACCAAGGCTCAGATGGAGGACCTTCTGGAAAAGCTCAGGCAGGAGAGCAAGGTTTCTGCGCGCACTGAGGCCATAAAGAAGGAAGTGGAAGAAGCCAAATCCCTCGTGGAAGAGAGAATGGAAATAACAGAAAAGCGCGGCTTGCCTGTGGCCTTAAAAGACCTGCGCGTGGGAGAGATTGTCTGGATCCCCCGCTTTAAGGCTCAGGGAGTGATCGTGGAAATTGACCCGGAGAAGGGGAAAGCCCGGGTCCAGGTGGGCTCAATGCGCGCCAGCTTAGAGGACAGGGAAATTGAGAGGCTGGAACTGAAGAAGGATTTTCCCGAGGCCAGAGCAAAGGAGCTGCCCGCAAGACCGACAATTTCCTTCAAAAAGGATGTCTCCTGGAAGCTTGACCTGCACGGAGCCAGAGTGGAGGATGCTCTTCAAGCCCTTGACAAGTATATTGATGATGCCGTTATGGCTAATTTTCCCTTCGTTTACGTTCTCCACGGCAGGGGCACGGGTGCCCTGCGCCAGGCTATTCACAATTATCTGCGCAACCATCCTTCCGTGCTTCGGTTCCGCATGGGAGAAGCTACTGAGGGCGGCCAGGGCGTCACCATCGTCTATTTGAAATAGCTGTATACTTACCCTTCGTCTTTCAGGACAAAAAAGGGGACAGGCTGGTTTTTAAAAAAAGGAGCAAGTGAAAAAGTAGCCTGTCCCCTTTTAAATTAAGGCTGTTGACCATTTTCTTTCTGACCAGCGCGCCTCTTTCTCAAAAAGAGCCAGCCTCCCAGCCCTAAAACCCCAGCAACCCCACATCCGATAAGCGCCCATCCCCACCAGGGGAAGCTCTCATTCTTGTATTTCCTTACAAGCTCATGAGGAACCTTTGTCTCCATCCCGGCCAATTGATTGTTCACCCAGGGGAGATAAGAGGTATTCCCGAAGCGAATCAAATTTTCCCTCAATTTCTGGAAGTTGCTATAGGAGGCCTCAAATTTTTGCAGCTTGACCTCCTCCTGCGCCAGGTAAGCCAGCTTTATAGTCTCAGCGGCTAATTTAGAGAGTTCCTGAAACTTATCTGATACCTTCAAGAGTTTTGCCTGGTCTTTAACCGGCTCAAATGATATTCCATAAGGTCCCATATTCAGCAGGTCTCTGATCTCGGACATTGTGGATGCCAAAGCCGGTAGGTCTTTGAAATTGATGACCACGCCACTATAGCCTTCCATTCCCTCTGACCATTCAGCTTTAGCATTGTTAAAGTTCTCCGTAATTTCCAAAGACAACCTTATCGTCTCCTTCCACTCCGGTGAGACCTGGATGGAATTCAGATAATCTCTCCACTCCTTCTCGAGCGCTGTAACGTCCTTGCCGTAAGACTCCTTTAAAGCCTTAAAAGTGTTCTCGAGGGGACTTAGGGCAGGATCAGAGCGATACTGCCAGAGGCTGGAGAAACAATCCCAGGGGTAATGCTCCAGCAGGAAATTAATGAAAGAGACCAGGGGAAGGATAGCTTGATACTTCTTTAACGGGATCTGGGAGATCATTTGAGATAGGTCTCCTTCAGCCAGAGCGGAAGCGTAGAGGTGCAGAGGGAAAGGGGGCTGGATAAAATACAAGTCGAAGGCCATGGTTGCCAGCTCCCCTAAGTAATATTCAAAAATCTCCGTGGGACCTGGTCCCAGAAGATCCCCAAGCATAATGTGGAGAACCTCGTGGCAGGAAAATCGGAAAAAGGGCCTCAGGGGATCATAATATTGGAAGGCCATGCGATCGGTTGGCGACGCAAAGGAACGATCGTAGTCCCCCAAGTGTAAATCGATTTTCCCCTTTAAACTCCCATTAAACCTTTCCTCTAAGGTATTTGCTACCTGCTCATAGAAATCAACTACCTCCTGCCTTACCTCAGGTTGGGTTTCGTTTTCAAAATGAATGACGAAGTGCGCGCTCTCTAGGGTGGTTTCATTCGCTGCCAAAAGAGGAAGTGTTCCAGAAAGAAAGGAGAAACTCAAAAGAAATATAAAGATCTTGAGTGCAAGTCTCCCCAACTTCCAATTACTCATTCTTCAGCACCCTCCACCTAAGCTTGGCACCATTTTAACTCATTTTCATGTGGTTTTTACTTTTACCGCGATTGAAAAAGAACTCTTCAGCCCTCCACGGCGATTTGCTTTCGAGAAATCTCATGTCAAAAAAGGGGACAGGCTGGTTTTTGGAGAAAAGAGCAAGTGAAAAAGTAGCCTGTCCCTTTTTGTGTGGGGATTTAGACCAATGGTTGATCTACTACAATACGGAGAGACCTCATCAGGAATACCGTAATCAGGAAAAAAGATGAATTGAAAGAATTGATGTGCACCTGGAAAGTGTTAGGCACGATGGGCAAGAATACATTTGAATTACAATTTCAATTTTTTCAAGGCCGCTCACTTCAGGTCCTTTTCCAGTTGACGCAGCAGCTCCTCCACCCGGGCGCGGGTGAAGGCGGTCACCTCGTCCATGATCTCCTGCTTTTTCTTCCCCGGAGCGATGAAATTCTCCAGGGAAAAGGGCTTCCCCACGGAGAGGCCGGCCCGGGCGCGGAAGCGCATCGCCCGTTTGGTATGCAAACCGCGTGGGGTCTCCCGGTAGAGCACTGCCGCAGGCACGATCTTGATCTCTCCAGGTTTTCCCTGCTGTAGCAAGCGCTCCCTGGCCAATAACGCCAGCAGGACGAACCCAGGGCGGAAGGGAAGCAGGCCCCAGCCCCGTTCGGTACCGCCTTCCGGTGCCAGGATCAAGAGGCTGCCCTCCGCCAGGCGATCCACGGCGTAGCTAATTGATCGACGATCCACAGGCAGGCGCCGGTCTACCGGAAAAGCGCCCAGGGGGGTGATCAGGGAAGCCAGCAGCTTGAAGGGAAACCGGTTAAGAAAGAGCTCCTCCTCTGACATGAAGTGGGCGAAGCGGCGGTGGGAGACGCAGGCCCCCACAAAGGGAATATCCGCCACGGCCGGATGATTGAGGGCGAGGATCGCCGGGCCGTGAAGGGGTACATTCTCCACCCAGCGCACCAGGCGCCGGGAGAAGTAAAAAAGATTAAACAGGCGAAAGAGAGGGCGCGCGATGCAGCAGTAAACGGGACTGAGGTGTGAGCGACTGTAGTCGAAAGGCACCAGAGGGTCTCTGCGGGGAGAGGCCATCGGCGGCCTCTGGGATTCCAGCGCGGCGACGGTTGTGCCTGGCTTTTCTGACATCGGCTCTGTCATGAAAGCTACAGGGGAGATTTTTCCTGCAAGTAGGTTACTGCGCTCCCACGTGCGCAGGCAGGGCCGGTCGGCATCGGGAATCTTCACCCGGAAAGTGTCCTCCACCGCCATCAGGATCTCCAAAAGATCCAGAGAATCGACCCTCAGGTCCTCTACTAGGCTCTATCATCCCGATCTCTTCCGGGAATGTGGTGGCCGGCTCACTATCTCTCGCAGTCTGGCGATGACTTCCACCCCGTTCCATCCTCTTTCCTCCGAGGGCATTTGAAGAAAATGTATAGAAATACGGGAGAGCTGTCAACGTGTTTCTAAGGGCGATTATATGGCTAGGCTTGGTAGGGACCGGCTCGTCTCTCGAACTCCTAAAAAGGGGACAGGCTGGTTTTTGGAGAAAAGAGCAAGTGAAAAAGTAGCCTGTCCCCTTTTCTCCGCAATAAAAAGCTTGAACTTGTGAATTAGATTTAATAATGTAAAATATATTGTCAAATAGCATTTCGGGAGGTTAGGCATGAAGACGGGAAAGTTAGCTCTAATTAGTCTGTTGTTATTTGCTTTAGTTAATCTTCCTTTCCACTGGGTTTTAGCTCAAAACTCCTACTCCTCCTGGCCCGTTTTTCGCTACGATACTGCTCACACGAGCCTTAGTTCATTTGTAGGCCCAACTGAGCCTCAGGTACTTTGGACGGTTGACCTTGGAGAATCACCCAAGGGGGGACCAGCTACCTTGCAGGGACCAGTTATTGGCCAGGATGGCACAATTTATTTTGGGTTTGGGTGCAACTTGTATGCCATAAATCCAGACGGTAGCAAAAAATGGGAATTCGCAACCGGTTCTGACATCGGGTCTATTTCTCCAGCGATCGGAAAAGATGGAACAATTTACATCGGCTCAAGAGACAATAACTTATACGCTGTCAACCCCGATGGATCCAAAAAATGGGCCTTCACTGCCAATGGCCCATTCAGTTTCTCCTCGCCTTCCTTTTTATCCGATGGTACCATTTTAATTTTGTCAAACGATGGCTACTTATATGCCATAAACCCTGACGGTTCCAAGGAGTGGGATTTCAAATTAAATTTGGATTTCTACTTTTTCTCCCCAGTCGTGGGCCCTGATGACACCATTTATGTGGCGACCAAAGATGAGGTCCCTGGTTATGGTGGAGTTAAAGCCCTTTACCTTGGGCTTTGTGCTATTCGACCTAACGGCACAAAAGCCTGGTTTTACCCAGCCTATGCAGAGGATGCAGTTGCGGTAGGAAAAGACGGAACGATATATCTTGGTACTTTTCTTCCCGGCGAGAACAACAATGCGGTGATGGCGCTAACTCCCGAAGGGAATTTAAAATGGAGCTATCCTCTTGGCGGCATTACCGTTATTGGACTGGCATTAGGCCCAGACGGTAGTATTTATGTTGGGCCTCGCGACCATTATATTTATGCTTTGAGCCAGGATGGCCAACTGAAATGGAAATTCGAAACCGGAGATAAGGTAGTCTTAGATCCCATCGTAGATGCAAACGGCACAATCTATGTTTTTTCCACCGAAGGTTGGCTTTATGCACTAAACCTTTATGCGCTAAACCCCGACGGTTCATTAAGATGGAAACTTACTTGCGGGTATAATTGTGGAAGCGCCTCTCCAGTGTTAGGTGCAAATGGGGTGCTATATGTTTGTGCGGATAAACTATACGCCATCGGAGACAAAAGCATACCCACTATTTTTTCTGATACCCCTTCCGACTACTGGGCTTCGTCAGAGATATCGGACCTGGCGCAAACCGGGATCATCAAGGGCTATCCCGATGGCACTTTCAAACCGGAAAATCCGGTTACCCGGGCGGAGTTCGCCAAGATGGCTTTGCTCTCTCTTGGTTTAAAGGAGGAGCAACCCGAGAACCCTACTTTTCCAGATGTGCCCAAGGATCACTGGGCTTACTCCTATGTAGAAGGGGCAGTAAAAGCGGGTTTAATCAAAGGTTATCCCGATGGAACCTTTAAACCTGATGGCCAGGTCACAAAAGCCGAGGAAATGACTGTGATCGTGAGAGGAAAAAAGTGGGAGACAGGGACACCGAGCGAGTTCCACTTCAGCGACTGCCAGGCGGATACCTGGTTTGCAGCTTATGTGGAGAGCGCTTTAGCGCAGGGAATAGTAAAGATCCCGGACCCCAACATTGTCCGAACGGAGAACGATGCTCCTAAGTTTGATCCCAATGCTCCCGCAACCAGGGCGCAGACCGCGGTATTCTTAGCGAGGATGAGGGCGAAGTAGCCCATGAAATGATTTTGAGGCTACAAACAGGCTTGTGATGTTATTTAATGGGACGAGGCACAAAAAAGGGGACAGGCTGGTTTTTGGAGAAAGGAGCAAGTGAAAAACCAGCCTGTCCCCTTTTTTTCCTGACCTTCCCCGGCGAGCTTCAATTAAGGGGCGGGGATAAACCCCGCCCCTCTCCCCCATTGCCCCAACTAGGGCAGAATCCCAGTTACTGTCGTTCCTGAGATGTAGGCCTCCTTGATCCCTGTGAGCTCCCCGGAGCTTGCCAGGATGATGTTCCTGGAAATCAGGTTCTGCATCACCTGGGAAACCTGAGTGCTCGTGAGGTTGCTCTTGGGATCCCGGAGGGAGATCGTGTGCGTCCCACCTTCGCTGGTTGTAAAGACCAGCTTGAGGTAAGTCCTCGTTTCCGCCATTTTTCCTCTCCTTTCTTCAGGCTTTTTCTACTCCTTCAAGCGGTGTGGAAGCGGAGCAGAAGCGGAGTTCTAACACAAACATGCAAGTGTTGTTGCATTTAAGGAAAGGGCTGGGAATAAATTTCCCTCCCCTTTAGGGAGTAGAAGTAGGTAGGAAGGGGCTGGGTGGGTTGGTAGTGTTCACCTTCACCCAGAGGACGAACTTCCCCACGTAGAGGTTGAAGGCGCTCAGGGGCCTTCCTGCTGCCTGAGCTGCAGCCTCCCAGGCCCCCTTGGTGGTCTGATCCTCCCTTTGATATTGCCAAGATATCTCGCAAAATCCGGGCGGTCTTGTGGAGAGCGTTCCTCATTTTCCCTGAGGAACTCATTTCCTTCCTTTTACCCCCTGCGGAGAAGTTTCAAGAAATAATTTAAAAATTCAATTTTGCATGGATTTTTTCTACTATCCCTCGAAGAAAATTTTTATAACTGAAGGGGCTCCTTAGGAAGACTATTATGAACAGCCGTCGGCTTCAAGATAACCATAAAGACAGCTAATTGGCTCCAGTTCGGACCCATAGCTCAATGGATAGGGCATCAGACTTCTAATGCGATGGCTGGGAGTTCGAACTCCCTGGGCCCACCAAGATTTCCACAAGGTTGTTCTCCGCCCACTTCCCTATCCAGGGCAGGGCGATAGGGTCGGGCTGATATCATGGCGTCATAGCTGTCTGCAATGGCAAATATTCGAGGGAAACCCCAAGTGGTATTCCGCTACTTTTATGGAGATATCGCTCGCTCGTTACCGAGTGACCACATGTATAGGGATCTTTTACTTCCAGTTGACTAAAATGGTCATGGAAAACACGAACAAGATAAAACCGATTAGATTCGAAAGAAGGAAGGCGACTAATCTATGGCTGTTCTCTCCCTCCGCGAGCCCTGACAAGGCTTCCTGCGGTGATCTCTCCCTGGAGAATGGCTGTGGTATAGTGTCAATAAGATTATTCTCAAGAGGGGGATTCTTATGGCTGGATTCAAAGAGTACGATCAATTTGACGGAATTGGCTTGGCTGAATTGGTCCGAAAACGAGCAGTACTTCCCGCGGAGCTGGTAGAAGAAGCCATTCGACGTATCGAAGCACTCAATCCCCAAGTCAACGCAGTCGTCTACAAAATGTACGACATAGCCCGGAAAACAGCGGCAGGAACTCTACCAGACGGCCCATTCACTGGGGTACCTTTCCTCATGAAGGACCTTTTGCTTGATTACGCGGGTGTCCCTACTTCCAATGGATGCCGGTTGCACAAAGATTTTATCCCTGGGCACGACAGCGAGATGACCAAACGATTCAAAGCTGCTGGAGTTATCGTCATTGGTAAAACTAATACCCCCGAGTATGGATTATTGCCTGTAACCGAGCCAAAATTATTTGGTCCCGCCAATAATCCCTGGAACCTGATGCGGAACACCGGCGGATCAAGTGGAGGCTCGGCTGCGGCAGTTGCAAGCCGTATGGTTCCGATCGCGCACGGGAGTGATGGGGGAGGATCAATTCGAATCCCAGCCTCATGCTGTGGCGTCTTTGGTTTCAAACCGACACGCGGACGAAATCCTGTTGGTCCGGTTTTGGGGGAGCTCTGGTATGGTTTAGGCTGTGACCACGTTCTGACGCGCTCAGTGCGCGACAGCGCAGCCATGCTCGATGCCACGGCAGGACCTGACGTAGGTGCCCTCTATTATGCAGCACCTCCTACTGAACCCTTTTTAACCCAGGTTGGCGCGGACCCAGGCAAACTCCGCATTGCTTTTACTGCCAGGCCTTTTTTACCTTCTAACCCCCACCCGGACTGTGTCAAAAGCGGCCTGGAATCCACTGTCAAGTTATGCCAGGAACTCGGACATGAGGTGGTGGAAGCGGACCCCGATATTGACGGCCATGCCTTCGCCAGAGCTTTTCTCACGATGATCTGCTGCGAAACGAGAGCAGACATCGAAGGGGCAGAGGCAATTGTGGGTCGCAAAGCGAAATTCCAGGATTATGAGCCGAGTACCTGGGTGTTGGGTTTGCTTGGAAAGCAAGTGAAAGCCCCGGAACTCTCCAGGGCCATTCGGTTTTTGCACCAAATCGCCAGGCAAGTCGGCCGGTTTTTCGAAGATTACGATGTGCTCCTCACTCCGACAGTAGCTATGCCGCCGTTGATGACTGGTACGCTCCAGCCCAGGGGCAAACAGGCGCTTGGCATGAAACTCCTAGGGAGTCTTAATGCAGGTCGAATGATTAAAGCTCTTGCTGGGATCGAGGCTCTCGCCGACCAGGTTTACTCCTTTATGCCTTATACTCCTCTGTTTAACGTCACCGGTCAGCCAGCGATGTCAGTTCCGCTGTACTGGAACGACGAGGGGTTACCCATCGGAATGCAGTTTGCAAGCAAATATGGGGACGAGGCCACCTTGTTTCGCCTTGCCGGGCAACTTGAACAAGCCAGGCCCTGGGCAGAACGGATTCCACCTATCTGCGCTTCAGTTTAGATAAATTCCTTTCAGTTTCATACGTCTGAGATGTGCTAAACTAATAAGGTGGACAAGGCCAAGATCGCGGTAGTGTTCCCTGCTGTTCTCGCGGCTTTTCTATACGGAACCGGATTTCCGATTTGTAAGATCTTTATGGAGCAGATCGACCCGGTCCCACTTTTATCCCTCATCTCTTTCGGTGAAGGGTTAGGGCTTTTCCTTCTCCGGTTTTTCCAAAAGAAGCGCGGGCTTCAAGCAGAGGCCAGAATTAGCCGCTCGGACTTGCCCTGGCTTTTGGGTGCCATCGCTTTAGGCGGAGTGACTGCGCCCACACTGGTTCTTCTCGGTCTCAAGGTCACACCCGCTGTCACCGCTTCCTTGCTTTTAAATTTCGAAACCGTAGCTACCGTGTTAATCGCTGTTATTTTCTTTCATGAGGCAGTGGGAGGGCAGGTCTGGTTGGCAGTCCTCTTTATCCTGGCGGGAAGTGTGCTTCTTTCCCTGGATTTTTCCTCTCCCATGGGTATTTCCTTGGGAGCGATCATAGTCCTTTTGGCCACGATTTTTTGGGCCCTCAATCGCAATGTTGCACGTAATATCTCCGCAAAAGATCCTTTGCAGATCATGATGATTCGTGGCTTTGCGGCCGGCATCTGCACCTTGATTATTTCATTTGCGTTGGGGCAGAGAATCCTGTCTTTTTGGATGTCTCTTTTGGCCATGCTTCTGGGATTCGTCTGTTTTGGGTTGGGCTATGTGTTTGAGCTGAAGTCCCTCCGTCACCTGGGAGCATCCCGCACGGGAGCGATCGTCACCACTAATCCCTTCGTCAGCGTTGTGGTTTCCCTGATCCTGTTCAGAGAGGGATTAAATTGGCTCTTCTATGCCGCCCTGCCCTTGATTCTGATCGGGCTGATCCTGATTTTAAGGGAGAAACACTCTCATTCCCACGTGCACGAACCTTGCACTCACGAACATAGACACCGTCACGATGACGGTCACCATGATCACACCCATGCCGAAGGAGAGGTTCCCAAAAGCGGCTATCATTCGCATTTGCACAGCCACTCGCTCCTCATTCACACTCACCAACACACGCCGGACATTCACCATCGGCACTCCCACTCCGTGAAAAAAGTCCCCCAGCTCACGGACTCAGATCATCAATAAAACATGGGCTAAGTCAGTGCCAAATCGGGATGCCCGACCGTTGAAGCCCTACCTATGGGCTAAAAATTAGAGTTCCCGACCCTTGTCTGGAGCGGGCGCCTTTATTTTTTTTACCGACCAGAGGCGATCGAAGAAAACGCTTTTACTTTGAATAGTCACAGGCACGGCCATGCAGACGTAATTCTGCGGGACGAGGCCTGCTGCTTTCGCGGCTTCTCCCAGCGTGTACTGGGTGCGATTGTCGAGGCCTGATTCGGCGATTAGCTGGGCTTGGTAGGGACCGGCTCGTCCCTCGAACTCCCAAAAAGGGGACAGGCTGGTTTTTTGAACAGGGGAAGAAAAAGTAGCCTGTCCCCTTTTTGCCCACTTGACAACATTGCTATCCTCAGGTAATATACCGACCAGTCGGTTTGTAAATTGAAAAGGGAAATTGAGCGAAAACGAGCAAAAACCTGAAGGCACAGAAGGCTGAAGAGACAAAATCGAAACTGCTCAAAGTAGCGGAGCAACTTTTCGCCACTAAAGGGTACGACTCGGTCTCTGTTGATGACATCTGCCAGGCAGCGGGAGTGAGCAAAGGTGGGTTCTATCATCACTTTTCCTCCAAAGAGGCCCTCTTTCTGGAGCTCCTGGACCTCTGGCTTTCCCACCTGGACGAGGAGCTGCGGAAAATTGAATCCAGCGCCTCAACCGTGGAGGAGGCTATCGCCAGGATGACAGATGTGGCCGGATACG
>Ga0315280_10003605_pt1 | contig 23656 bp, 24 predicted proteins | sample YL17G06_40_MG_FD_203697 | JGI IMG/M metagenome (GOLD analysis project Ga0315280, IMG submission 203697) | Sediment microbial communities from Yellowstone Lake, YNP, Wyoming, USA - YL17G06_40 | ecosystem: Environmental > Aquatic > Freshwater > Lake > Sediment | place: USA: Wyoming | collected... | reverse complement strand
CGCACACGAAAGCCAATGAAGTAGTCCAATTGAAAAGAAAGAGAATTATTAAGGCCAGCCAGGGAATGACAAGAAGGATTGTCCCTAATTGTCTCCTGATGTAAGCGCTTGTTCCTATCACAATATCCCTGCTCACCTCTTGCATACGAGCGGTACCAGAATCACGTTTGAGAATCCAACGAGTGATATATGACGCCACCAAGATGGCAATCATCCCAACCACAAAAGCAAAAAGGAGTGGATCTGCCATAGCAATTCCTTACACTTTCTCGTTTTGCACCTTAATAATGTCTGGCATAACAGTTGGTGGCGTCTTCTTTCCTTTTCATACGGTAGTCTTGCCCCTTGCCTGAGAAGAGGAGCTTTTTACTTGATAAGGCTGACCCCGAATCGACGGCAAAACATGTTGCTCCTTTGGGCATTTTTGACCTAGTGACTTTTTTTGAAGAATGCTTCGGACCTTTGGGTATATCCAGATTGTAGGGCTTTCATTCTACGTTCATCGCTGGTTCTGTTCATATGAAGAGTACGCGTGCCACCACGAGGGCTATCCTTGGCGATGTTGGAAGCGATGGGGGTGGGATTTGCGCTCCAAACCAAGTGGCGAAATCTCCCGTTGTCCGCCTGGGCAACTGGAACGGCAAATCTTTTCCAAGCACCCCGCGCTGAATTAGACGGTTCATTTCGACTGATAAGCGCGCGCGAACAAAAGGCTCGCCTGAAGAGCAGACAGCGCCATCTTCACTTCTTAAACCAAAATCTACGCTAGGCTTGGCTGATTGATAAAGCTATGCCTGTTTCTGCCATTTTTCCTGAAGGAACTTGGGAATATCCGAAGAGTCTCTAGGTCCAACTAGCACTTGCCAGCCGCTGAGCTCTTCGATTTCGCCGCTGAGACGAGCGGATTTCCCTGGAATTATGAGTTTCTTGTGCTTGACCTTGTCTTCAATTTTCGAGGCCTTTATAGCGTCAGCAATTTTTTCAGCCGTAAGTTTCCTCCCTGCGACTGCACTGTCCACAGCGGTTCCTTCTGTGTCTACAACAAGCAGGTACGCGTTTATTTTCGCAGATTCTATGTCCGATGCGACAGTGTAGTAAGTGAGTGCAAAGTTTGTTGTGAACATCACGGGCGAGTTTTCTTCAGGCGTTCCGAACGCCTTCAGGCCTGGTTCAACGGCCACCGGCTTTCTGGGGTCGGTGTAAATGTTTTGTCTTAGTATGACGCTTGGAAGAAGGGACCATCCGTCAACGCTGTGCATGATGACGACGTCTGCGAAGCGGACGATAAGCATTGACGCCAAGTAGGCTTCTCTCCACTTCACGATTTCGTCCACAGCTTCCCCTTTTTCCATCCAAGTGATCATCGGCACACCTATCAGTGGAAAGCCGCAGAGTTGGTCTCCCTTCTCACAGGCGGCTCTGCGAATCATCGTGAAGTTGTTCAGCATGTCCGCCAATCCGTCGCTTGCGAAGGTGCCTGGATCCAGCACGAGGTCCTGGAGGCCGTATTCAGTCAAGGTCTTGACCAAAGACAGAAGCGTGTTCAAATCGTTCACCGCAGAAACTGCAAGAGGGCAATCGTACATCAGTGCAAGCTCTGCCATCTCTTTCCAATTGTCTTTTGAAGCCGCGTACAGGAGCGGTCTAGATTTCGGAATGACCATCAGCCCTGCTTCCAAAACGTTTGGATCCAGTGAACACAAAATCAAGGGTAAGCCCGTGTTTTCTGCCACTTTTCTGACGGCGGCTGCGAACTTGTCAGGGTCGTTTGAGGTTGAGCGAACGGCAACCATGTCTAACCTCAGTGTCTGTCCTATGTACTCGAAGTTGAAGCCGTCAGTCCGCTTTACTCTGTCCAATATCATCTCATCGGGCATCTCATCAGTCACGTCGATGGCTATTGCTGTTGGGTTAGTGTAAGTGAATTCGTGTCGGTACATAACGAGCTTTCCGCCCAATTTTACAGCCTTGTCGCCGACACCTACGCCGACTTCCCTTATGGCGGGTTTCAGCATTTCCTTCAACTGCTTGTAGGCTTTCTCTTGCATTTTGGCGAGGAGCGGTTTGCATTTTTCCAATGTAACTTCTCGGTTGACGAGCTTCGTTGCAAATGCTAAACAGTTTTCTTCTCCGCATTCTTTGCAGTTCGTCTTCGGAAGAAGCTTGTAAACGTCTATCGGGCTTAGCTCTTTTATTCCAACTCTTCCTTTGCCTTCCCTTTCGCTCATGAACTGTCACCTTTAAAGTCTAAACTTTGGCAGACACCCATTCTGCGAGTTTTCCAGCGTTGCCTGTGCTGCCGCTTTCCAGCTGTCTGGCTATGTCCTTGAGGGTTTTAACTGCGGCTGGGTGCATCATCATGAATAGGTCGACGCCTGCAAGCAGAAGCGTCAGAGCCGTGGTCACTTCCCACAGGGGTCCTCGGAGTTCGCGGGGTTCCCATTCGGGGGCCATTTTCAGCCAAGCCTCTCTTGCTGCCCAAGCGTTTGTAGTTCCTGAAGACATGGGGTGCGCCAGATCAGGGTCCCCCATCAACGCGCCGAGTCTGGCCCTCTCCATGTTTGTGAACGCATAGTCCAGTCCGTAGCCTAGGGCTGCCGTCGTCAAATCCATAACTATATCCTCTTTTGGCATAAAGTCGTAGAGTCGACGATTGAGCTCTCTGGCCAAGTTCAAGTCCATCGGAGTGAAGGACAACGCCACATGCCCGTTTTTCTTGATGAACTTTGCACAGCGTTCAACGTCCATGTCCCTCGTCACCGAGCTGATGAGGAATCTCTCGCCAGCAAATGTTTCGGTTATCTCTGCGAAGACATCTGCGTCTTTGACTGCGTCTCCGCATCCGCCGATGACGAGAGGCACATCTACTGCTTGAACGACCTTCTCAACAGTTTTGACTGCTTCCTTCGGAGAAGCGTTTTTCAGGAGTGGATCAATGCTGATTAAGTGTATGGTCAGGAGGTCAGCTCCAAACTTTTCGACCGCAAGCTTGGCCCAAGCCGCAGGATCACCCAATACTTCCTTGACGTGCATCTTGACAGCCTTTGGGAGTGGAACTTCCATGTCGAAGATGTCTAAAGCTATGACCGGCGGGTGCGGCGTTGGTTTCTCAAACGTGTAGAAAGCTGGTGTTGTTTCGCCGCCGATGACAACACATTTTCCGCGGGTTCCACCGTCCTTTTTCGTCGCTCCAAGCTTCACCTCTACAACTTGGCCGGGATAGGTCTTGACCGGTGGAATAAACTCTGTATGTATAATTGCTTGTGGCTTGATTTTTGCTGGAGGGGCAATCTTGGGCTGGGAGATTACGCGTGAAGCAACTGCGCCTGGTTGAATCGAAATTTCCAAGTTGCCCACGTCCATTTCGAAGTCGTCAAGTTCTATTTCTTGAAGTTTTGCAAGCAGTTCTGTTAAGCGCGGACTGAGCTTCAGGCCGAGAGGGTTCTCTTCTTTCTCTTTCTCCTTTTCAGGCAAGCCTTTTCACCTGTTCTCCGATTTTTCGCCTCTGAGTTGGCGGATAATCACTTTCTTCGCGTAGATTTTCGCATCCTTCAAGATTATTTTGAAACCGCCCGCGGTTATGGGCAGTGTTGCAGCCGTGACGGCTGGCATTAGCTGAGTTTCCTCTCCTGCTTCCTCTTGTGCAGTTTCTGCGGCTCCCGGTGCTTCTTCTTTCCAGGTTGCCACAACTGGGTGGTTGCGTTCCTTCAGGAAAGCCTTCAATTCGTCAATAGTCTTTGCGTTTTCTTCGGTGGCAATTTTGTCAACAAGGTTAGACGGGATAAAATCCTTGACCCTGTCTTTCACTTCTTTGGGCATCCAGACCATACGGTTCCAGCCGCCGTCAGCCTGCAGAAACCTTGAAGATCGCATGTACTCTATCGACAGCCCGTGAAAACCGTCCACCTGACGGCCGCCTGCCGTAGAGTCGGCCAACGTGGAGAAAGCAAGGCCGTTCACAGTCACATCATTGAAGCCCCTGTGCACGATGCCGAACCCGTCTGTCTCCGGAATGTAGAAGGCTACACCTTCAAAACAGCCGCATGAAGTGTGCGGGTAACCAAAAGCTGTGTAGAGTTGGACTTTCGTAATCTCTCCTAGGGATTTTTTCTTGACAGCTTCGTTCACGCCTGAATACTCTCCCTTCTCGGCGTCCAGCTGCTCTCCTCTTTCGATGGTGAAGATTGGCCCCTTCGGGTCTATGCTTGCCGCGGCCTTCCCGTCAAACCAGCTTATGGCACCGCAGTTGGAGTATCGCTGAGGTGTAATCACGCAGACGTGGGTTGGAGCAAACGATTGGCACAGAATGCAGCCGTAGAACTTGTCAACTTCTTCATCTTTCAGCCCTCTGGCTCTGGCGTCTCTGGCTTCATAAATCTGCAAGGCCTCGCCGTACTGTTCCTTCACCCTTTCAGGGTCGGTGACGAAGGTCACCTGCATCTTCTCAATTATTGGCAGTTCGCTCTTGAAGAGTCGGTGCAGAACTTTTCCTATGTACTCGAAGGAGTTTAACCCTTTCTGGAAGGATTTCTTGCTCAGCCTAAGCCAGATGTCGTAGCGTTGGTTGAGGTGCATGAAGCCTTCGATGAAGTTGCTGAAGGCGTGTATGCGTCTTTCTATGACTCCTTCTAGCTCTGGGTCAAGTTTGGCGCCTGCAACCTCGATGAGGATGCCGAACGGGTAGACCTTTCCTTCTTCCATGTCCTTCAAATCGGGCCCTACTATAGTCACTTTTCCGTCTTCGATTTCCTCTGGCCCCTTCACTCGTGCCAGCTCAAACTTTTCTTTAACATCTGGCCCTCCGAGTTCTATGTACATGTCTTTTCTTCGGATTCTTTCTCCCTCGTAGATTACGCCGACGTCTACGGGGATGTCCTTGAACATCGACATTTCTCTATTTGCCTCCTGCTTCAGATTTGTCAATTATGACCTTGAGGTTTTCTGCCCAGTCCTTTGTGGAGATGTTTGGGAAAGACCAGCTTGCGTGAGAGTGATAAACGTTGTCTAACGTCACCGTTTTTACATTCGGTGCGTAATGTTTCAGTCCAGATAGAATGGTTAGCTCCATGTAGTAGGGCAAGCCGACGAACAGGGCCAGATCATGCGGGCCTTTCCCGTCAATCCCTTTCCATTCTGAGTCTGCAAGCCTGTTTCCGATGTCCACCGCGGGCATCCACCCAGCGGGCTTGTACGACCTCTTCAAGAATTCGCCGACCATGTGCGCCGTGGCGACGACTGGAATCTTCGTTTTCTGGGCAAAATCAACCATGAAATCAATCAACTTTCTGTCTTCAAGATCGATTTCTGCGGCTTTGTGGCCGACCACGAGTATAGGATGCTTAGCCTTCTTAATCATGGCAACGACGACTTCAGGCTTCGTTATGACTGAGGCTTTTTTCGGACCCGAGACTTCGGCTGTTTGCCAGGGCTCCGCTGCTGCCATGTTCTTCTCACTCCTTCCTCTTTCTTATCATTCTTGGCAAGAGGGTTGGATCGGGGATGACTGTTTCCTTCCACTTCTTGTCGTGCAGAATCTTCACGATTTCGTCTTTCATCGTGACCGGTATGTCGGTAACGGTGCGCACGAACGACGCAATATCCTCAGGCATGGTCCCGAACAATCTCTTGTGCAGGTCGATGTAATGAGTGAGCTTGATCGCGCGGCCCTTCGACGTGTCATTGGGCCTCATGCAGAGCTTGGCGATCATAACCATTGCTTCTTCCTTCGTCTCCAACGCACAGAACAGGTGTTCGGGTGAAGGCCCAACGTACACCTGCTCTCCGGTTCGCGCGTCGCAAACGTACCAGTCCTCTTCACGGTCTGCTCTTCCGAGCAGCATGCGACGATACTTCGTTCCGTGCGGACCCACCACGACTGGCACTCCGAGCCTCCAGAAGCCGCTTGCAATGGCCGCTGCTTTCTGGGACATGGCTCCCCACGCCACCCCGACCGCGCCAACACGGTTCAATATGTAATCTGCTATCTCCTCATAATTGCCCCTCAGGTTCCGTTTTGCGAATATGCTCGCGATTTTTATCGCTGCTCCCGCGATGTGCGAGTTTGCCACACAAGAGCCGACGTTTACAACGCCGCCTGCGGCGAACTCGCCCGTGAAAGTTTCGTATGGAGTCTTGCCCTCTTCATTTTTGTGCATGGCTGCAGACATGGCTGAGCATCCGGAGGTCACAACTATGTAGCGTCTGTTGGCGAACTCGGTGACCATTTCGGCAACTTCTGCTCCGCCCTTGGGAAAGTTGGCGCAGCCCACGAAAGCAACCACACCTGGAATTTCACCGAGGACAAGGGGGCTTCCAACGTTTCTTATTTCAACGTCCTGTATTGCTCCGCGTCCAGCGCGGATCTTGTAGGTTTCCTCTTTCAGCTTCTTTTCTCCAGCCTTCACGATGAAACTGTGGATTTTCAGTCCGACTGGGCATGCTTGTTCGCACCGTCCGCAGCCAACACACAATTCATACAAGTCTGACAGCTCCGCCAAGCTCCCCTTGCCGGCTGCCTTTATGGCCTCGGGGACTTTTAGGTCCTGTGGACAGGCCCTTCTGCAGTCGTTGCATTGCTTGCACTCTTTTGCCCTTCGGATAACTTCTTCAGCCTCGGGGATTGTCTTAAACTTTTTCCGTGTGGGAGCGACTTTCAACGCGGTTTTAACTGCGACTTCTCCGACTTTTTCCGGGTCAAGAATCAACGCGCCAGGCGTCTTTCCGCCCACAAGATCTTCGACAATCGCATCTGCAGGGTCATTTGTGCGATCTGGCAAGCCCATGCAGTTCTTCTCAGAGGCCACGATGACGGGTGCTTTGATGCTTTGAGCCTCGTTCAAAGCGTCCGTTCGGATGCACTGTTCATCCAACACAACAACGTCTGGAACGCCGCTTCTTATGAAACGCAACTGCCACGAAATTGGACCCACAATTTTGGCTTTCTTGTGGTACCGTGTAATGTCGTGTGCAGTGCAGCAGAGACCGCATATCTCAACTTCACCGTCTGCCCCGGTTTCTTTCATGTAGTCTATTATTCCAATCGACGGAACAACGTTGTGGCCTATTACAAGTATTACGGGTTTCTCTGGTTTTATGGTTCCAAACCCCAAATCTACGAGAGGAGAATCTGGGTCAGCCTTTGGAAAGCCGTAAACTGCTACTTGAGCAATGTCCGCGACCTCCATGCCGAGGTGATCTATCATGCCGGTGTGGAGTACCTTTGATTCAAAATCGGTGCTGTCACCTTCCATACCAGTATGTGTGACCGCAAGCAGGTTGGTAAGCTGGGTTTCAGCATAGTCCAGAACCTCTTCTAGATCTCCCAGTGTCTGGGGCTTTGTTCCGCAGACAAGACGTATGATTGGGGCTTCAACCTTGACGTTCAGGCCGCCCACATCGAGGGCCTTCCTTCGCCCGTACTTCTTTATCAGATGTTCAAGGAGGTGACGAGCGTGCCCGATGTGCGTTGACGCTCCTATGCAGCATGCCAGAAGGACTGTTCGCGACTGCTGCCCAGACATGTCTATTCCACACGCTCCACGCTTTTTTCCGGTTAAGTCACATTTTCCGTAGGTGCAGAGGCAGCACAAGTCGCAGAAGGGCATGTAGAAGGGCTTGTACCGTTTGAGAAGTTTCCTGTCCCACTCTCTGAGAGCGGTCATGGATGGAAAGGGCGTCGGTCCCATGGGCTCAGCCCATGATTCGTCAACAACCTTGCCGACAGAAAGCTCGAGATTCTTGATAGTTCCAACGTCAGTCTTCAATTCTCCAATCTTTACTTTGACGCCTTTTCTGCTCAATTAGAAACCAACCTGGAGGTTTTCAGAGGTTGTAACGTGGTCGCAGAATTATTTTAAGTTTGTCTTGGAAATGCTGCCGTTTTATCATTCCAAATTCGGCTTAAACGACAGGCCTTTTCTACCGCGCGCAAAGGGTTTTGTTAGGATTTGACGTTTCAGCATCATCCTCAAAATTTCGCCAAAACTTAGAAGTTGGAGGAGTAGTGAAAGAAAATTCAAAGCGAAGCTTCGCACGATTTTTTGAGCTTTCCTTTCTCAAGCTTCAGAAGTTCTTCATAGTCGTAAGGTCTTGCGCGCTTGGCAGTCACCATCTTATCTTTGCATTCTTGACTAGCAGGAACTTGACTATATCATTGAGTATCAGTGAGAACGCGGCAGAACAGGATATTACGAAAAGGGTTTCAGCTATGGGTAAGGGTTTGAGACCTGGGACTCCGGTTGTTGTAACTATGGTTGCAGCCATCATGCTCAGTATTATTGCCGCAAGCAGAGTTCTGCTGGGCCTGGAACTCCAGAAATGCCCTCTTTCTCTCACGTTGAATATCAAGAACATGGCAGAGCAGAACAGTATTTCAAAAGTGAACGTGTATAGCGTTTCGTCAGCTGCGGTTAAATGGAAAACGTTGAGTGCCACAGACAAAAGTGCAAACGATTCGGCGATGATGAGCAGGCTGAGTATCACGGATGCCTTCACTATGCTAGTTATGTTCCACTCGTCAGGTTTTCTGGACCAGCTGAGATTGTCTGTAGATAACGCTACCTTTACGAAGTCAGTCATGAAGAAAAGGAGTATTATAGCGAAAGCTGACACGACGTAATTGCCTGTTAGAAGAAATGACAGGACTACGAACGTGGCTATCTGCAGGGTTCTGACTATTTTGCTAAGTATCCATGCGGTTATCCTTTCGTAGATCACTCTTCCATTTTTGACCAAGTCTACGATGCTGGTTAAGCCTTCATTCACTAGCACTACGCTTGCGGCACCCTTCGCCACTTCCGTTGCGTTACTTACAGCGATGCCTACTTCTGCCTGTCTGAGTGCTGGTGCATCGTTAACGCCGTCGCCTGTCATACCCACGACATGTTTGTTTGCTTGGAGGCTTCTGACGATTGTGTATTTGTCTTCTGGGTAGATTTCGGCGAACACGTCGCTTTTGTCAGCCGCTTCTGCCGCATTTATCGGATTTTCTTTGATGAACTCTTTCAGATCCGCTGCTTTGATCACTTTTTCTCCGAGTCCAACGTCTGTAGCAATCTCTTTTGCGATCGGGAGAGCGTCCCCAGTTAGCATTTTGACGGATATGCCTAATTCTCTGAGTTCCTGTATCAGCTGTTTTGAGTCGGGTCTAGGCATGTCGTAAAGCGCTACTAAACCGACGAGCTCGGGCCGCTTCTGATCGTTTGTCTTGGCGACTGCTAGGGTTCTGTAGCCTTTTGCAGCAAATTTGCTCATTCGTGACTCCAAGTCGTTAACAGCATCCTCGTCAAGTCCGCATGCTTGGGCAATGATGCTAACGGCTCCCTTTACAACCTTGAATTCGCGGTTGTCTCTTTGTACCAGGGCTTCGGTTTTTCGCGTTTTGGGGTCGAATGGAACAAAACTCTTCTGTGTGAACGAACCAACTGGCAAGTTCTCTTGTTTGGCCACAGTTATGAAAGCAATGTCTATAGGATCTTGGTTTGCCTCTTGGGAGGCTAGAGCTCCGTAAAGTATGACTTCTTTTTCGGTGAATCCGTTTAACGGCATAACCTTTGCTACTGAAAGCTTGTTCATAGTTATTGTACCAGTTTTGTCCGCACAGAGTACGTTCATCGTTGCCGCATCTTCAGAAGCACTCAGTCTTGTCACTAACACGCCTTTCTTGGCCAGCTCCATAGATCCCAATGCCATGCTAACCGTGAACATTGCAGGTAATGCAACAGGTATTGCGGACAACAAAAGGACTAGAACTATGGGCAATACGTCAAGAAGATTGACTGCTCTAAACGTCGAAACGGCTACAGCCACGGCGATCAACGCGGCAACTATGACGAGTAACCATCTGACAACACTCGAAATAACCTCTTCCATATGCAGCTTTGGCCTTGCGAGCTGAACCAACTGTGCGGTTCTTCCAAAATACGTCTTGACGCCTGTTGAGATGACGATGCCATTGGACTCGCCTCTCTTTACAATCGAGCCCGAATATAGAACACCGTCTGGCTTCTTTTCTATACCCATTGATTCCCCTGTTAAGGCCGATTGGTCGACTTCAAGCTCGCCATCTATTATCTTTACGTCGGCTGGTACAAAGTCTCCAGATCGCGTCCTGATTATATCGCCAGGAACTAGCTCTCTGGCGGGCACGGTTTTCCACAAGCTATCTCTAAGAACTCTTGCGTTGACTTGCAATTTTTGCTTCAGGGCCTCTACTGCGCTTGACGCTTTCTGTTCTTCTACAAAACCCAATATCGAGTTGAAGACAAGAAGCCCTGCCACAATGTACAGGTCCGAGTATCTTTGCAGCACCAAGGAAAGGATAATTATGGCCTCGAGCATCCATGCTGTGAGACCCCAGAACTTTTTTGCAAACATGACCACAGGGTTAGCTTTCTTTTCAGGGACTTCATTATATCCGTATTGTTTCAGTCTGTTGTCAACTTCGATCGATTCAAGCCCGTGGTCCAGGTTTGACTGCGGCAGATTCACCACTTCCTCCGCCTTCATTTGATCAAGATCTGTTGGCTTCTCTGTCACCCTCTGAACCCCTAAACAACTGCTTGTTAATCCATTTCGTTTCTAGAAGAATCATCTGCACTTATAGATAAAAAAGAGTGTGCAAACCGGTATCCATCGGCTGTTCTGTGCAGCGCACTCTCTAAGACATGAGAGAAAAGCTGGGCGAACGTCAAGAGTCAATCATGGAGCAGAAGAGCGACTGGTATCAAGAGTGTGAAGGATGCACCTGTTACCAAAAAAGTGTTCTTGATACTGGTAAATTCCATTAGTGAACCGGCTATAAGTGGACCGAGCGTATAGCCTAGATCTTTGAATGTGGCTATGGCTCCGGTCATTGCAGTTTTGCTTTCACCCATTATGTCTGACATCCTTGAGTACATGGCTATGAAGATCATTGTGTAACTTATCGTGAAGGCTGTCACTATCGCCAATGTGTAGTATAGGTTGCTTGAAAGAGGCATCAGAACTCCCGTTAGAGCCGTCAAGGAGGCGGCTAAAGCCAGTGTCTTCCGTATTCCGTGTCGGTCTATCAGATTTCCCATAGGCACTTCAAGGGCAACCGCAGGCAACAGGGCTACCGTAAGTATGACGCCTATCAGCGGAATAGTGATTCCTTCACTGTTGAGAAATACTGAAAGGAATGAGTAGTAGACGTTGATGAGAGCGTAGAACACGATTATGAGGAAAACAGTCTTTACGAATCGACTATTGCGCATATGACTCAACAACGCAGTCATCTGAACGTTCAGCGATGCTTTCTTGGGCTTAGGTGTCTCCTTCAGATAGAGTGAAACCACAGCGAATGTCGTTAGGCTCGTCAGGCTGAGCATATAGAAAGGTAGAAAGAACGAAAGAATCGAGGCTAGGCCTCCTACGATGGGAGATAGGGCTGAGGCGAAATCATTCATGTCAGAGAAGAACCCGACCTCTTTTCCTTTCACGCTCTTCTCAGCATAAGCGAAGACATAAGCCCACGAAGTCAGCCAGAGGAACGACGAAGCAACCCCTCTAGTAACACTCAACAACAATAGCGACACAAAACTGTTGGCTATAGGATAGAGCAGTGCAAGTGCGGAGTAAATGAGCAATACTATTTGTAGGACACGTTTTGCGTTCATTCTGTTCTCTATGATGCCGAATGGTATGTTGAGGAAGATCCCCATCATCGTCGTCAATGAGAGAATAACGCCCGTCAAGAACAGGTTTCCAGTGACTTTTTCTACGTATATGGAAAAGACAGTGGAGGTAGTTCCCCAGCCGAAGGTGTAGATGAAGAACGCGATCGATATTGGGAAGATTATCCTTTTGAAGTTGGTAATGTGCCGTAAGTCACTGAACTCCTTGAACATCTGCATCCACCACAATTTGATGCTCTGTGTGAAAAAAAGATTTCCGAGTCTTGGCGCGCGCTAAGCATATAAGGGGCTCAAGATTTACTTCCGGAAGCAAGGAATAACGTCTGAAAGGTGGGCGTTTTGAGTATCCAGTTGAATCCTATAGGCTTTATAAGGACGAAATTTGCTGGTGAAGAGATGAGAAATCAGCCGGTTGAGGAACTGGAAGCGGATATTGAAATTCTCGACGAATACGCCGATGGTTTAGAAGCCATTGATGGTTTTTCTCATCTGCTGATTCTCTTTTACATGCACAACATCACCGCGGAAAACAGAAAACGGCTCAAGATCAAGCCTAGAATCGTTGTCAGGTATGGGCTGAACTTGGAAGAGGTCCCCTTGGTTGGAGTGTTCTGCTTGGACTCGCCTAACAGACCAAATCCTATAGGCTTGTCTGCAGTGAGACTACTATGGAGGAAGGGCAAAATCCTTCATGTCAAAGGGATAGATGCTCTTAATGAAACGCCGGTACTAGACATCAAACCCTACTCTCCAGCGAGAAAAATCGAGAAATTCGAATTACCAGAATGGTACAAAAACATAATAGCCAAAGCAAGAGCAAAAGGCCACAACATAACCGATTTCTGAATGGTCTTTAAACCGTCCAGAGCTGCGACCCAGCTCATGAGCAGGCAGGTTCACCTGCATGATAGCTCATATTGCCCCTTTGCCTTTCTTTGCCGTCAGAGATGAATGGCAAACTTGCATTCATTTGTGCCCGAGACAGCTGATTGTATGAGTTCAAGCTTCACAGGTCTGTCAAGAACACTTTCCCAGAATTTCTTAACAAACCCTTTCGAGCAGTGGCAGTATGTCTTCGATACGGTTGCTCTGTCAGGAAGCCCTCTCAGCAAACCGCAGTAACACCTCATCGGCCTAGTGAATGCCTTCGGCGTGTAGAACTGGTAGAGCACGTTGCCTTCTCTAACGAGTCTTGTTCCGGTCATAGGCTTTTTCTGTTTTGCCTCAAGAAACTCGTCTGAACTCTTGAACTTCTTGCGCCTCAACTTGGCCCTGTCGATGACCCTCTTGTTCACATCAGCACAGTCGCGGCCACAGTTCTCCATGATCTGAATCCTCGTTTCTTCGCCGACCAAGGCGTCCAGCCTTTCCTTCGCGCCTCTGACCCATTCAGCTGTCCTCATCTTGTCAGTTTTATCGGTTATTTCTTCACTCCCTTCCATAACCATCTCGCTTGTCGCTTCCCCAGCAAGAGCCTCAATATTTTTCCTCATTGACGCCAACATTCCAGGCTTAGCGCGCCCTAGGCACGGAGACGACTTGCAGAAACTCGGCCCCTGCAAAGGAAAGGTTGAGGAGTGTCCCGTAAACCAGGCCCGGCTTGGCTCATCCTTGTTAAGTCTTAGTAAGAAAGAGGGTGGTTTTAGTTTGGTGCGCTATAAAAAGAATTCGGGCTCTCTGCGCTTACTGAAGTTGGTTGCGAGCCAGACCGCTGCCTTCATTATCCCCTCATCCGTCCAGACCCTTGCCGCAGTGGGGCAAACCTTGACACAGGCTGAACAGGCTGTACAGGTCTGCTTAATTGTCTCGACCTTTTCGGAAACTGTAATAGAGTTGGTGGGACAGACGTTGGCACATGCGCCGCATAAGGTGCACGACTCGACGGTCGTCTCCGGGGACCTCGGGGTCGAAGGTCTCTTCTCCCTATAGGGTCTATTACCTGGAACAGGTATCTCGAGGGGCTTTGTCACGTCATCTAGTTTTGTCTTCACCATTTCACCGAAGGTCTTCGCCTTAACAAGGTCGTGCGTATCCGGGCGACCCGGAGCTATGGGTGTAGCTTTACTTGAATAACTATGCTCTCCAATGAACGCGGCACCCGCAATGGTTTTGAATCCTTGGCCTGTAGTTATGTCTTTGAGTTCAAGAAGAGCATCCTCGAAGGCCCTATTACCATAGACTACTACCAGAACCGCAGGGGTACCGTTTCCCTTCACTGTCTGTAGCCTCTGGGATGCGATGGATGGGACACGTCCACCATAAACTGGGACTGCGAAGGCTGCGAGCTCCCCCGCTGGAATCAAGTGGTTGCCCTGCGCTGAATCCTGTGGGGTGAGGTCGATGTGCTCGACTAACTTGGTTCCAATACCATTCGCAATGCTCTCAATGGTCTTCTTAGATGTGCCAGTTGGAGAATAGTAGATGAGATCAAGCTTATTGAAATTCACGGGTTATCATCAGCCAAAGAGGTCTATTATATTTATTCGATTATAGGCAGCGCCGATGCCCATTTTCTATACTCGCCACTAGTATCGTTGGCGCGCGCGATAGTCTTGAGATGTGCGTCTGTTTTGGCCCTCCTGTGTGTAGCGCGCTGACCCTTTCAATCATTTTAGCGAAAGGCCAGCTGGCTTTTTGGCTTTTTCTTTTTCTCGCTCTTCCAAAATGATCCTAGTTGCTAGGTTAGCAGTTGTCCCCACTACCCTAGAGCAATGCTTTATCATGTCAGATTTTGTTGCTTCTTCAAGTTCTGTTCTATCCAAAAGGTTGAAGGTTCGACCCATCAGTGATTTTTGCATATCATGGCATCGGCAGGTGCCGTATTTCTCCACAAACTGGTCATGCAGCTTTTTCGCTAGTAAATAGGATTTCATCGGCTTAAGCATGTCTTTACAGTCTTTGCGTTCCCGGCCGAACAGATAACTGATGACCATAGCACCGCCCACCAAGGCTCCGCAGGTGCCGTCTCCGCTCAATCCCAGCCCATCAACCAATCCACTAGCTGCTTTGAAAACATCGTCGTTTTCAATTCCCAGCGCGTCAAAAATGCCAGCGATTGCTGTTTGAGCACACCCTGTGCATTCTTTCTCATATTTTTCAGCCAGATCAAAAGCTTTTTTCGCAATTTCCTCTTTCGATTCTTCCATATTCTGCATCTTCTCTTTCACATGTACTTACGCGTTGCTTTTGAGACTTCTTGGAGATAAGATAAAGTTTGTGCAACCGACAAAAAGGTGAAGAGTACGGTAATGGCGAATTTGCACCCTTTGGCTCCAGAAATTAGCGCGCGCGAGGACTTAAGATGAAAGAAACGCCGATTCTGTCAGGTTATCAAATATTCCACAACTACATCCGAGGGCATGAAGGGCTTGATGGTAAGACTCCTAGTGAGGCTTGCGGAATAAAGATAGAAGGAAAAAACAAGTGGCTAACCCTAATCCAAAACGCCAGTAAAAAAGATTAGAAGTTCTTTTATTTCGTTCTGGCGCGCACTTCCATTAGAGGAAGAAGGAAGCTATTTCTCTTCCTCATTCTTCTTCTGAAATCCCTTGCTGGATTTCTCTTCGATTTGCTTGCCCGTGTCGCCTCCTTCGTCATGACTCCTTCTGCCTTTCCTAGCGCTCCTGAGCATGTAGCCAAGGCTAAGGGTTCGCATGTATTCTTCCGTCATCTTCACGGCAACCTGTTCAGGCAGTCCACCGTCTTTCAGTTCCTTGAAGTATGCCGCCGCAGCCTTACCTCTGTTTCTTCCAGCCTCCTCAGAGAACACCGCGGAGAGTATGCCTTGTATTATGCCTTGTATCATTACGGGAAGTTCAGAGGAAACGACGCCGAGTATTTCTCTGACGTTTTCGGGCACGCGATCATGTCTGTGTTCATGTTGAGACATTTTCTTCACCTCAGAGACGATATAGGACTGGTCACGTAGTTAGGTGTTATGTGCAAAAGTAGCGCGCGCTCTATGCCATGTAAGACCTAAATCTATGAATAGTTCAAAAAATCAATTCGGGAATATGCAAGGACGCTATAAACTCCCCTCTGTAGTAACTACAGACCTTAGAAAAGAAGTTTCGCAGACAAAGGTGAAAGTCAGGGTATTTGTAGACAGGTGCTTTTTGCGTTGGCTTTTTTCAGGCTATCCAGATACGGTTTCTCACCCGTTGTTTTCATGATTTGCTGTTGCCCATTCACAAAGTTCATTATGTGGTAGATTGATTCTTCTCCGGTTAACTGTTGACCAAAATAGCAGCCTTTCTTGATGCCGTTGCCCTTCAGGCTTTTCAAATAAGCCAAAGCATATTCGCAGTGTCCCACGAGTTCGCACGAGACGCATCTCCCCCAATCTTCGGGATAGAGGCAAGTGCCGCACGTGAGATGGCATGCTCTTTTTCCCGGGGTTAGATTCAAGTTAGCGTCTCCTTCACAACGGCAACACTTGCTTTCCCAAGACTCATTCTCGTTCATTTCCATTCAACTCCTCAAGAAACTACATATACAATAGTGTCGAAATACTGTTATAAGTCTTTCCCTTATTTCTCATAAGCATGAGTGTTCGACCTGATTATCTGTTATAGGCAACTCATATATATCCCACTGTACTTCATTATAGCACTGTTGGCGCACCTGCGAGGCGAAAAGACGTTGACGGGCAAGTTGGATGATGCAGACAGGAAGATTATGTCTTTGCTATCTCAGGATCCGGAGGTTTCTCAAGCTGAACTTGCGAAACAGTTGAGGGTTTCACAACCTGCTGTGAGTGCCAGAATACGTAAGCTTGAAGAAAAAGGAGTCTTGGCTCACATTGTAGGCACTGACGTTAAGAAGGCTCAGCTCTTCCTAGCCAACCTTGACGTTGCAACAAATCACGTTGAACAATTTCTGAAATCTCTTGAAGGGTGCCCCATATATCTTAACAGTTTCTTGACTTCTGGAAAAAACAACCTAACTGTGATGCTCGTAGGCGAAAACATCAGATCCATAATGTCTTGCGTAGACTCACACTTGAGGCAGAATCCTCTCGTGAAGGATACGGAACTCGACCTGATAATAACGCCTGTTCGGCCCTTTGTAATACCGATAAGACCCAGTGTTGACAAGCAGAAAACTACGCCTTGCGGTGCAGATTGTGGCAGTTGCACGTTGTACGCAAGTGACAGGTGTCTAGGTTGCCCTGCCACCATTCATTACAAGGGAGAATTGCTTTAAGAACGCGTTGAAGAAGAGAAGCTCATCTTGAATCTTGCTGAACAAAGCGCCCCTAACGCATTATGAGTACATGCTCGAAAAGTTGATTAACCAGAAACGTAAAGTGGAGAAGGGGTACAGAATTGACAGATGCATATGTATTGGTAAAAGTCGAAGCAGGACATGATCAGGAAGTCCTCAAAGAGGTCAAGAAAATAGCAGGAGTTAGGCAAGCGACTCCGACTTACGGTGTGTATGACTTGCATGTTGAAGTTTCGTTTGACAAGATGGAAGAGCTTGACAAGTTCATCTTTGAGCAAATTCGCAGAATCCCTGGGATAAAGGAAACTGCGACCTTGATAGCTTTCAAGAGGATTTAGATGCCGAAGATGGGTTGCAGGGAAGTCCACTTTATCAAAGCAACGCAGCCGAGCCAAGTTGATTTCTTGATTGACAAGGTCAAAGAGGCTGTGGAAGGAATGAAGCTTCCTCCAGAGTATGACGTGAGAATCTACAAGAACGTTTACAGCTGCTGCGGAGTTGGAGGCCTGGGCTTGATCATTGAAGTAGTTGGACCTGAAGAGGAGAAAATAAAGGAAATTGACTTGAGAGCTGTATCAAGGATTATGGAGTTCTGTGAAAAAGAAGGCTTAGACGTAGGGCATCACACTTTGGAAAAACACGAATCCATCTAGACCCGCGCTTGACTGCGTGTGACAAATCCTGCATGAATAACGAGCCGTGTTTCTCTTTCGAGGCCGGATCCGCAAAGAGCGTTCTATTGGAATGGAAAAACAGGGTGGAAACAGGAACGTGCTTCATAATTCGCGTGTGATCATCGTCGATGTTGACCGGACATTTCCGAGTTTTCTAACATTCGACACTATCTGGTTAAGCTCATCAACAGTTTTCGCAGTCACCTTTGCTATTATGTCGTAGTCTCCAAGCACGTAGAAGGCTTCGTCAAAACCCTGAATCTTCATCAGAGCCTTCAAGACATCAGTTTCGCATCCTAGATGCACATTCATAAGAACAAAAGCTTGAAACTTCATCAGAGCCGCCCGCCATTATGCCTGCGTCTACACACAGATATTTAGAGCTTTCTTAGCGCGCGTTACACAACAAACAGATACACACCAAACAGAAAAAAGATGGAGTCTGCGGGAGATTTCGCCACATGGCCCCGAATGCAAACAGCGCGCGCGCGCTTTACGATGCGAGGACAGGCGACAAGGTATACATCGGGCCTGCGCCTGAATACCTATTCCAAGCCGCTGAAACCAAGGAAGAAGCCATGGTTCTGATAGTAAACTCTGCATCAGACCCAATGACACGTCGAAAGGCAGGTCAATAAAACTTACGCACCACATTGATCTGCACAAGAGATTGTATGGAGCAATGCCTAAAGATTTGTCTCCGTTCGTGCGAACACTAGCCGATGTGCCGGTCACCATGAAAGACGATGTTGCTAAGATTCTAGAAGAGAAAGGCTGGAAAGAAACGATTATTCCAGACCCGACGCTTCTTCCAAGAATGATCAGGCAAAGGAAGGAGTGAAAAAGCAATGTCCACTGAACCTTGGCAAACTGCTGAAGTTGCTGGTCCCAAGAAGGCTATGGTCATTGGGAAACCCGAAGTGGCTGTTGCGATGATAAAAAAGGCAGCTCATCCAATCCTTGTTGTTGGCCACTACGCTACTGAGCGGGATTTGGAAGACAAAAAATTGATCGACTACCTTGTCGACTTTGCTCGGGTATCAAAGATTCCAGTAGTGGCTACAGCGCACATTGTCGGTGAGTTCCTTAAGAGAGACTTTGAGCCAGCTGGATGGATGCCTGCAATGGACATCGGAAACAGACTTGCGGATCCTGAATGGACTGGAATAGACTGCAGTGGACCGCACGATGTAGCGTTGTTTGTGGCTCTTCCATATTACATGGAGTCGCTTATTCTCTCAGGTTTGAAGAGCTTCGCGCCCCATCTTAAAACCATAACTTTGGACAACCTGTATCACCCACATGCAAGCTGGTCTTTTCCGAACGCGAGCGTGAAAGACTGGGCGAACAACCTCAAAGCCATGATATCAAAATTTGAAGAAGTGCCCATTACAAAATCCTTGAATAAATCCAAGGGATGAGTACAAAATGTGTGAATTCAAAGTAATTCTAAATGGAAAAACCGTCTTAACAGACGTGATCTACGCAAAAACCGACAAGGACAACAACACCACTGTCAAGAACGTGCTAGGCGAAACAAAAGAATTCAAAAATTGTAAAATCACTTAAGTTGACGTGAACTCAACGCGCCTAGTCTTAACTGCATTAGAGCCATAGAACCGACTTTTCCAATGTGATGATAGCTATATCGGCGAAACCAAGAAAACATTGACCAATAGAGTCCGCTCAATCGATCGCCAGTACGCGAAGTTTGTACGAGTTTCCTTCCGGGCGCGCTAACCTTAATAGCGTTGGATGGGAGAAATTCAGAGTGTGCATTACCTATGGCGAAAGAAGCACAAACAACCAGATTTTATTCAAGGAAATTTGTTGCAGTAGATCCAAGTAAATGCAACGGCTGTGGCATTTGCGAGGCCGTGTGTTCGTTAGAAAAGTCTGAAGGTCAATGGAATCCGTTGACATCAAGGATACGCGTCCTCCGCTTAAATCCCGTACTCAATGTGGCCATGGCTTGCAGGTTCTGCAAAGATGCCCGCTGCGTGACAGCCTGTCCAGAAAAGGCTCTAGTCCAATCTGAAGCAAACGGTGTCCTCATCATCGATGAACGTAAGTGCAAAGGCTGCGATTGGTGCATCCAAGCATGTCCACATGGCGGCATCGCTCTTCACCCTGACAAACGTATAGTTGTTGCCTGCGACCTATGCGGCGGAGAGCCAAAATGCATTGACTTTTGTCCAGAAGAAGCGTTAGAGCTAGTATCCGACGACGATGCCGCAGAAAGAATGTGGGATGCAGCCATTGAAAAGCTACCATCCGAGATCGAAGGATTGGCCAACGTAGTTAACAAAAGAGAATGGTCGCGCATATTAGCGGAAGCGGAAGAAAGAGCAATGAAAACTAGCGAAAAACTCGAAGCAATAATGAGAAGAGAACACTCCGCCAAGAAAGGTTGAAAATCACAGCAAAGAAAACACTACGTGTCCATCTAGCGCGCGCGCTCCATTCTAGAGTTCAGCGTCGTTGTTCGTCGTCGTAGGAAGGAAGGAATAAAACTTTGCCCCAACCAACCAAATTCTCGCTCGATCGATCCAAATTCCCTAACGTTTGTGCCTAGAGTTAATCGCTAGTACCAATAGGATCACACCAAGTATGGCTGCGATAAGCTCTAATGGTTCTGTTGAAAGAACACCGATAATGTCCATACCTCCGACAACGAGCTCAACGATACTAAGTACACCAATTATGAGCAGGAAAAGCCCAGCAATGAAAGCAATGCGCCTTACATCATCGTAGACATCAGACAGATCTCATCACTACCGCTATTCTCTTAGGACGTGCTATTTATGTTATGAGCGTTAACAATCTAAGTGCGACTCCGCCTAGGATTATTGCGAAAACTATTTCGAATATTGTTATGTATAGGGCTTTCTTCCCGCCAAGCTCTCTGACTAGGGCGGAGATAGTCGCTACGCAGGGTATGTAAAACATTGCCACCAGCGTGAAGACGACCATCTGAACAGGCGTCAAAGCCTGCAAGCCCACCGGCGCAAGGAGGGCGGCCAGCAAAATCAGCGATAACTCCTTCCTGAGTACACCGAATATCAACGTTATGCCCGTGATAACCGGTAATCCGAGCCAGGCGACAGTGACGGGGCTGAGCAGGTTTGCAACCGGGTTCAACAAGCCTAAAACATCTGCGGCCTTTATCACAAGGCTCCCAACAATTATCAATGGAAAAGCTATCTTTATGAACTCGGCCAACCTGAACCACGTCTCCTTCAACACAGTCTTAACCTGTGGCATCCTGTAATCAGCCATCTCCATTATCAGAGCGGTTGGCTCGCCGGGCATGACTCTGAAAGCCAACCGTCCGAGCGCGAAGATGACCACCAAGTCGAAGACATAGAGGGCTAAGGCCCATTGAATACCAAGGAAATGTCCCACAAGACCCAGTATGATGACCGTGCGCGCGGCACACGGCACGAGCGTCGTCACAAACGCGGCGAGGGTCCTTTCTCTTTTCGTTTCCATTATCCTACAGCCGAGGCACGCGGGAACGTTGCAGCCGTAGCCAAGCATCATTGGAATGAACGCTTTTCCGTGCAGCCCTATCTTGTGCATAACGTTGTCCATGAGAAAGGCTATCCGGCTCAGGTAACCCGAGTCCTCCAAGAAGTACAGCACGATGTAGAATGGGATTATGTAGGGCAGGGCCACTGTCACTCCTGCTATGAGCCCCTCTGCGACGCCGCCCCAGACGAGGCTGCCCACGATTCCTGTTCCAAACAGGTTCGTGGACAGGGGCTCCAGTCTGTTAAGGAGGTTGCTCAGAAGGTCTGAGGTGTAATTCCCAAAGGTGAAGATTGCGAAAAAAATCAGAAGCAGCGAAGAAACCATGATTAGGTATCCTGCGATTCTGTCGGTTGTGAGGTTGTGAAGTCTCTCCTCCGCGGTTGGTTTCAGCGGGGGCACGAGTTTCTGAGCCTGTCGGGCAATGCGGCCAGCGGCTTCGTATATCTCAGAGGTCATTACATTTGAGCATGCGTGGCCGTGGAGATTTTCGATTTCGCCAGCAAGCTCTTTTGCTGTGTTCAGAGCCTGGGGGGCAAGTTTGGCGATCTCTCTTGCGATCTCCTCGTCACCCTCCAGCAGTTTGATCGACACGTATCTCCTCGGATAGTAGAATTGGACGTTTTGAAGCGTTTCGGTGATCTTTGCGATTCTTTCTTCGACTTCCTCTCCGTACCTCACCTCGCGTCTCGTGGTCTGTCCCTTTTCGATGACCTTAATCGCCATTTCCAGAAGCTGGGATATGCCTGTTCCTTTTGTGGCAACGGTTTGTCCCACTGGCACTCCGAGTAGCTGCTCCAGCTTCTCAGTATCGATTTCTATGCCCTTCTTCTTAGCGATGTCCACCTGATTCAAAGCCACGATCATTGGAGTCTCGAGTTCCATCAACTGCAGGGTGAAGAACAGGTTTCTCTCGAGGACTGAGGCGTCTACGACGTTTATCACGAGGTCGGGTCTCTCAACCGCTATGTATTTTCTGGATACGAGTTCCTCCAGGGAATAGGTGGAAAGGGAGTATATGCCTGGAAGATCAATTATGTCTATGGTGTAGCCTTTGAAGCTGAGAGTTCCCTCTGCCCTTTCAACGGTTTTCCCGGGCCAGTTCCCGATGTGCTGATGCAGGCCTGTGAGATAGTTGAATATGACGGATTTTCCGACGTTCGCGTTTCCGGCCAAGGCGATTGTCAGTTTCTTATGGGTCACGTTTTTTCAGCCTCAACGAAGATTCTCTCGCTCATGCCCCTGCCGAGGGCCAGTCTCGAGCCCCTCACGAGGATTTCCAAGGGACCGTGAAACGGGGCTGACTTCACAACAGTCACCTCTGTGCCAGGGGTTAGGCCCATGTCAGACAGCCTTTGCAGAACCTTGTATCCTCCTCGTATAAAGCATACTTTGCCGCGTTCTCCCTTCCTGAGTTGGGTTATCGAGACGGGGATCTGCTTGCGTCTTCCTGATTCCTCGAGGTCCTTCCTGTGCAGTTCCACGCATTCCTCGCACGTCGAGAAGGGCAGATCGCACGCTGGTATAATCTTGCTGTCGTCCGGGCACAGGTCAGGGTGCTTGAGAAAACGGCAAAGAGACTCTTCCGCTTCATCAGACAGAGCGTGCTCCATCTCGCATGCTTCTGAGTGGACTTTGTCCTCCCTTATTCTTAGGACGTCGTGCAGAAACCGTTCCAGCAGCCTATGCTTTCTCGTGACTTTCTCGGCGACTTGAAAACCCTTGCGAGTAAGTTGGGCGCCGTGATATGGTGAATATCTCACATAACCTTTTTTGGCAAGCTTCTTCAGCATCTCCGTAACGCTTGCAGGGGCAATATTGAAATGTTCTGAAATCTCGGTGGTGGATACAGATTTTCCGTTTTGAGAAAGAATGTAAATCGCCTTCAGATAGTCTTCAATGCTTTTGCTGGACATTGGTTTCACCGTTTCTTAGACATACATAAATTTCTCACCGGTTCAAATAAACTTTTAGGCATACCTAAATGTTTTCGACTTTGAGCCCAGGGAAATTTCGCAGAAAAAGAGGGGTTGTGCGGGAGACTTCGCGCGCGCGGCTCCATTTATGGCGCTAGAGCGGCAACCTTCACCTGTTTTACCCCTTTCTTAGTCATTAGGACTTGAGTGAGACTTCTTATTTCGCGGATGTCTCCTTTGATGGCAATCATTTCAAGACACTTGTCCTCTTCCAGATGGATGTGTGTAGTTGAAGAAATTACGTCCCTGAATTGGTGTTGAGTTCTCGCAATTTCATCCAGAAGACCGGGCTTATCCAGATAGTACAGAACTAGGATAGCGCCTGTTATTTGTCCGGTTTCCTTTTGCATCCACTCAAACTCGCTGATGAAGCTCCTTACCGCATCATGAATTGCTTTAGAGCGGTCCTCATAATGCATTTTCTTCCAGCTTTCATCCAGCTTCTTCAGCAATGGGGGCGGAAGTGAAACACTGAACCTTGTCACCTTCATTTTCTGAGGCAACCGCATCACCTTGTTGGATGATTATCAGTTGCGGAAGCCTTTTATAGCTGATGTTACGATTCTCTCAATTCGTAACACTGGATGAAGTTAAT
>Ga0315280_10003604_pt1 | contig 23658 bp, 21 predicted proteins | sample YL17G06_40_MG_FD_203697 | JGI IMG/M metagenome (GOLD analysis project Ga0315280, IMG submission 203697) | Sediment microbial communities from Yellowstone Lake, YNP, Wyoming, USA - YL17G06_40 | ecosystem: Environmental > Aquatic > Freshwater > Lake > Sediment | place: USA: Wyoming | collected... | reverse complement strand
GACGCGAACCTCGCCCGGGCCAATTTCATCCCGCAGCAATCGCAACCATAGGCTTTGGATCTTTGAAACGCTCAGCATTTCCCGTTCCTCACCCCCCATAAATGCAATCAGCGACGAAACGTGACAAGAAATTCTTGGAGGGACAATTTGGCAGGCAGTGGTCATCTCGGGCTTGTGGGAACTGACATAATTCCATTGGGGTCTGAGGAGTCCCCGGGCTTTTCGGATATTTTGTCCCACTGGTCCGTGCTTTCTGGTTAGATTTGCGTGTAATCTGCTGAGCCTAACGATGGAAGGACAACCGACAAGCAATCACCCCTCGGGCCCGAAAGCGAAAACCTCCGCTGCGCCCGGGGAACTGTCGCGCCAGCTGGGATTGGGTTCAGCGGCCGCAGCAGTCGCCGGTGATGCCATCGCGGTAGGAATCTTCTTGACCCCGGCGGGCATGGCCCGCTCGCTCGGCTCGCCCTTCTGGTTGCTGATCGTTTGGATCGTCATGGGCGTAATGGCCTTGAGCGGCGCGCTATGTTACGGCGAACTCGCTGCCCGCTTCCCTGCGGCGGGCGGTGGATACGTCTACCTGCGCGAAGCCTTCGGCCCGCGGCTGGCGTTCCTCTATGGCTGGATGTCGTTCCTGATCCTGGATCCCGGCGTTACAGCGGCGCTGGCCGTGGGCATGACAAGCTACGTCGCGTATATGGTTAGGCTGTCTCCGCATGGTACAAAAATCGTGGCAATCGTCATGATCCTGGTCATCGCCTTGCTGAACGTTCGTCACACTCTGGTAGGAGCTTGGCTGATTCGCTGGCTGACCATCCTCAAATTCATGGTCCTCGGACTGCTGGCCTTCTGGGCGTTTACTGCCCGCGTCGGGGACTGGCGCCACTTCCTGCCCTTCGTAGGGCAGCGCTCCGGGGCCGAGCCGCTCCTCGCGGCGCTCGCGGCGAGCTTCGTGGCGGCGTTCTTTTCCTTTCGGAGGCTGGTGGGATGTCAGCAAGATCGCGGGTGAAGTGCGCGACCCGGAGCGCAATCTGCCACGAGCGCTGGCACTCGGAGTCCTGGGCGTAACGTTTGTGTACGTTCTTTTGAGTGCGGCATTTATCTACGTGGTGCCGATTGAGAGTGTCGGCTCCGACGAGACGTTTGTTGCCCAGGCAGGCAAGCGCATCTTCGGCCCGGCAGGCGGGCCGCTGCTCGCAGCGATCGTCGTTGCCTGTGTCCTCGGAAGCCTGGCCGGCGCCATCATGACGTCGCCCCGGGTCTACTACGCCATGGCCCGGGACGGCCTGTTTTTTCCGGGTGTGGCGGCGATCCATCCGCGCTTTGGCACGCCGGCGCGCGCCATCGCATTGCACGCGCTCGTGGCCGGGCTGCTTGTGGCGCTCGGAACGTTCGGCCAGATTATCGCTTACTTTATTTCCGTAGCCGTAATCTTCATCGGACTGACGGTGGCTGGGCTCTTCATGATCCGGCGCCGCGCGAACGGCAGCGGGGCGCGATCATTCGGGTACCCGTGGACCGCTGTGCTCTTCCTAACCCTCGTCGCAGTGCTGCTGATACTGCTCGCTATCCGCAGCCCAATGCAGGCTCTCCTGGGAGTGGGAGTCGTCGCCCTTGGGATCCCCTTCTTCCGCCTGTTGAACTTCCGGGCCGCAGCGTCGCGGGACCCTCGCGCGCCTCGAACTCCCCTCGAGTGAACGTCCTCAGAAATCCACCGGGCCTACCGAAGGGGGCCTCTCCGATCCTTTGCGCCGCTCACCTATGACCTTGATCACGACGGTACGCGCCCTGTGCTAGTATCGAATGAAGCGACGCAGCGGCTCGTTGCGCCGCTCAGCGACGCGGATGAATGCTGAGGTCGAGCAAGCACTCGAGATCCTCAAGACAGGTGACCCGCAAGCCCTGGACCGCGCCATCGCGTCGCTTCAGGGCGCTGTCTATGCCTTTGGGATGAAGGTCTGCGGAAATCCGGACGATGCCGAGGACACCGCCCAGGAAACCTTGATACGCCTGGCGCGGTCGCTCAAGGATTTTCCCGACGCGCGCGCCCTGGCCGTCTGGCTCTACAAGGTGGCGAAGACGCAGTGCCTGATGAGCCGCCGGAAAAGTAAGTTCGCACCAGCGCAGATGCTCTCGCTCGATGCCCTGCTGCCCGACCATGGGGCAGCGAGCCCGGCGGCCCCGAAGTCCTGGGCCATCACGCCGGAAGAAGTTGTCCTGCACCGCGAATCGCGCCAGCGCCTTGAGAAAGCGGTGCTGGCATTGCCCCAAACCCTATCGGCTGGTCCTTATCCTGCGCGACATGGAACAGCTCGATACCCGAGAAGTGGCCGAGGTGATGGAGATTTCCGAAGATACCGTCAAGATGCGCCTGCACCGCGCGCGGGTCTTTGTGCGGAACGAGTTGGAGAAGTACTTTCGCGGCAAGAAGGTCGCGTAGCAAAGATGCGGGGCGAGGGCCTAAAGTTCGCGCCAGAGCCTCGGCACCAAAGGGAAAGGGCACGGCTTCAGCCGTGCCACAAACGCCCCTCACCCGGCTTTTTGCCACCCTCTCCCCCAACGGGGGAGAGGGCTAAGGGGTGAGGGGGCCAGGGTGAAACCCTGTTGTTGGAAGCCACCCAGCCGCGGGATGAATCCCCCGCCTGACATGGAAAGAGCCAATGCCTGACCTGCGCTGCAAACAAATCTTCGCCGCGCTGTCGGAATATCTCGACGGCGAACTGCCCGTCAAGAACTGCCGCGAACTTGAGCGTCACCTGAAAGACTGCGAGCCCTGCCTGGCCTATCTTGAAAATCTCAAGACCACCATCCAGGCCTGCCGCAACCTCCGCATCGCCAAGAATCCCCGCCCTTCTGCCCGCGTCCGCAAGGCGCTACGCCAAGCGGTGTCGATGGCCAAAAACTGCTAAGACAATCCCCTGGGCCTACTATTGGTCGGCCGCACCATTTCTGTTCTGATACAATCCGAGTGAACATGCCCGATCGAAAAGACAAAGGACAGCCCGAGACCCAGACCGCTGAAACGGACGAAGGTTGCCCCGTGCGAATGTTTAACCTCCAACGATGCGGCCGAAGCCTCTATCTGCCGAGTTGGGGGACGCCAGGCGGTGAACGGGTGTGCCTAATGCACTCAACCGACCCGCACAAGAATAAAGCAGACTTCCAAGAAGAGTTTGAGCGCACTTTGGCGGTAGTGGGTAACGGTGTCGCTAATCTCGCTGGTTTCGTATTCCCGACTTCCAATTACCGCAAACGGAGATTTGCGGCAAGGTGCATATTCAATCGGGCGACCTTCATCGGTCCCGCCGACTTCATGGGAGCCATCTTTACGGAGCCAGCGATATTCAGCGAGGCCATCTTCTCCCAGGGCGCATATTTCCTCGCCGCGGAGTTCATGAAGGACGCCGTCTTTGCCTGGGCCAAATTCATCCGCGGCGCCGATTTCAGCATGGTGCGGTTCATGCAGGAAGCGAAATTCCACGAGGCCACCTTCGCGGAGGACGCGAACTTCAGCGGGGCAAAGTTTGCGAAGGACGCCTACTTCAGCTCAGCCATCTTCATGAATAACGTCGTCTTCAACCTAATCAGACCCATGATGCCCGCCGACTCCGGCAGAATCGCGAACAAAAAGGATGCGCCGCAGAGACTCCCTTTCATTGCGACAATCTTCGGGCAGAGGGCGGACTTTCGCAATGCGACCTTCCGTGGAAGGCTCGAATTCCGCCAGACGCAATTCCGAGAGGATGGAGCGGCTGAACCCGGTGCGATTTTCAGCATGGCACGTTTCGACAAACCAGAGCTTGTCGTCTTTTGCGATACGTAGCTCGGGCAGGCACTTTTTCACAATTGCGATGTGTCAGAATTTCTTTTCACAAGCGTTCGCTGGCGGCAGCGATACAATGGCAAGAGGATGGTGTTCGATGAAGACGAACACCTTACGCTAGAGCAGGAGGCGACTATTGCTCTCCTCCCTGAACCGGGCAGCCCAGACGAACGGAACTACGGCCTGATTGCCGAGTTCTACCAGCAGCTAAAGAAGAACTACGACGACCGGCGGGACTACTGGACGGCCGACGATTTCCATTACGGTGAGATGGAAATGAAGCGCCTATCCAGCCCGTGCCACAACCGCATACTACGCTGGCTGCACAAGCGTGTCGGACTTGTAGCCTGGTACAAATACACGAGCGAATACGGAGAAAGCTACGTGCGCCCGGCCCTGTGGCTTCTCGCTCTCCTTCTGATCTTCACCGTGCTTTATCCACTCACTGGCTTGCGGGGTGCGCCGAGCAAGTCGATCCCTGCGCGAACCCCCGTCATGGATGCGTCATCGGCCCCGGGAACGTGGACCGTTCTGAGCTACTGGCAGCACGGCCGGCTAGCCGAAACGTTCGGCGACAGCTTTATGACGGCCCTCGGGGTTGCGGCCTTCCAACGTGAGCTCGCCTACGAACCCACATACCCCTGGGGGCGACTCCTCGCCCTGATTGAGTTGGTCCTTACGTCCACCCTCATCGCACTGTTCCTCCTTGCGGTGAGGCGGCAGTTCAGACGCTGAACCGTTGGGTTCATCGGCGCTGGCTGCCGGGGCCCGCGTATCGACCTACTTCCCGATGGGCGGCTCGCGGTCCTTTTGGGACTTGATCCGGATCAGGCTGAAAGGCTGGCGCTTGACCTGGTCGGTGAACTCCTTCAGGTTCTGGCTGCTCACGCGGATGTTTTCGAGCGCCTCGTCGAGGTTGCCACGGTTGTTCTCGAGCAGGTCTTGCATGTCGCCCATCAGGTGTTGCGCCTGGACGAGCGACGTGCGCAGGTTGACGAGCGCCTCGCGGATCTCCTTCCGGTTCTCCTCGACAGTCGAATTCAGATTGGTGGCGAGCGTCTTGGTCTGGGTCATGGTCTGGTTGGCGTTGTCGATGGCAGCCGGGAGCTTGGCGCTCGCGGTGTCGATATTCCCCAGCGAGCTCTTGAGGTGGGGGCGAGTCTCGGCCAGCAGGCCATCCAGGTTGGTGATCGCCGATTGGATGTGCTGGCGGTTGTCCGGACCGACGAGCGTGTTGAGATTGCTGATGAGCAGGTTGGCGTTGTTGGAGAGGAGCGTCATGCGCTCGTCGAGATTGCCGACGAGCTTGTTGGCGTTGAGGGTGATGTTGTTGACGTTGTTAAAGACGTCGGCGAGCTGGACGATTTCGGCCGAGGGGATTTCGCCGCCGGGAGGGAGCGGCGCGGTGTCCTTCGTGCCAGGCGAAACCTCGACGTAGTTCTCACCCAGAAAGCCGAGCGTCGAGATGCGGGCTTCGGAATTGGTGCGGACAGGTGTTCGCGGGGTAATCGAGAGCCGTACCCGGATGCGCGTGGGATCCTGCGGGTCGATGTCCGCCGCCTGGACGGTCCCCACTTTGAGCCCGCCAAAGCGCACAAAAGCGCCCGGCTCGAGCCCGCCGGCAAACTTGAAGCAGGTCGTGTAGATGACGCGCCTCTTGCGGAAAAGGTTCACCCCGCCCACGAACACCAGCGCCGTCAGGAACAGGACGACAGCCAACACCACCATCCCGCCGACTTTGATTTCCTCTTCTTTTTTCGCCATGCCTCTACCCTCGCTCGTTCAGGGCCCGTGGACCGCCCGGAGTCCGGGATGCCTCTTCCCCGTCGGGGAAACGGGTCAAGAACTCGATTCCGTCAGCGTGCGCAGGTACGCCTGCACGTCCCGCGTTTCGTCCTCGGGGACGCGGTTCAGGAATTGCTGCACGCGTGGGTGCTGGCTGTTGCGCACTTCTTCCGGCGTGCCCACCACGATGATCTCTCCCTCATGCATGACGGTGACCCGGTCGGCGATCGTGAAAGCGCTGGCCAGCTCGTGTGTGACGACGATGATCGTCATCCTGAATGCCATTTTCAATTTCAAGATCAGGGTGTCGATCCCCGCCGCGGTGATTGGATCGAGGCCCGCGGACGGTTCGTCGAAGAGCAGGATTTCAGGGTCCATGGCCAGGGCGCGCGCCAGGCCCGCCCGCTTCTTCATGCCCCCGCTCAACTGCGCGGGCATCAAGCGCTCGACGCCGCTCAGGCCCACCAGGTCGAGCTTGATGCGGCTCATGATGCGGATGGTCGGCTCCTCGAGTCGCGTTAGCTCGCGCAACGGCAGCGCGACGTTCTCCTCGATGGTCATCGAATTGAACAGGGCAGCGCTCTGGAAAAGCATCCCGATCTTCCGCCGGATCTGGTTGAACTGCTCTTCCGGCATATGACAGACGTCCTGGCCCTTAATGAACACGTGGCCGGATGTGGGGATCTCCAGGCGCGTCATGTGCCGCAGCAGCGTAGACTTGCCGGTGCCACTCCCGCCCAGGATGACCATCGTCTCCCCCGGCATGATGTCGAGGTTGATGTGGTTGAGGATGCGTCGCTCGCCGTAGTGGGTGACGAGATCCACGACGCGGATGATCGGTTCGGTTGCTTCGCCCGGCATGTTTCAACCCGTGTAATAGAAAAGCGCCGTGAACAGCACGTCCGCGAGAATGACGAGAAAGATCGAAACCACCACCGAGGAGGTAGTGGCCTTGCCCACACCTTCCGCACCGCCGCGCACCGAGAAGCCCTGATAGCAGCCGACCGTGGTGATGATCAGCCCGAAGACCACGCTCTTGACGAGGCCCGTCGAGATGTCGCGCATGACCAGCGCATCGCGCGTGGCGAGGACATACATCGAAAACGTCTGGTCAAGCTGGTAAACCCCGAAGCTCGCGCCGCCCAGGATTCCCGCCAGGTCCGAAAGCAGCGTCAGGCAGGGCAGCATGATGAGCATGGCGAGGTACTTAGGCACCACGAGGTATTTGACGCTGTTGAGGCCCATCACCTCAAGGGCATCGATTTCCTCAGAGACCTTCATGGTGCCAATCTCCGCCGCGAAAGCGGAGCCCGAACGGCCTGCGATGACGATGGCGGTGATCAGCGGCCCCAGCTCGCGCGTCATCGACACGCCCACTAGTGCTGCCACGAAATAGCTGGCGCCAAACTTCTCCAGCTGGTAGGCGCCCTGGAAAGCCAGCACCATGCCAACGAAGAAGGAAATGAGCGAGACGATGGGGACGGCGTTGTAGCCCACCAGAACCATCTGGTGAAGGGCGCTTCCCCACTTCAGTCCGCGCCCCTTGAACGGCGCGACGAAGGTCCAGAAGGCGGTCTTCGCGGAAAGCTCGTAGAGCCCGCTCGCATAGCGGAGCAAGCCCAGTGTGTTGCGGCCGATGAAGGCCAGGACGCCCGTCATGACCGGTGGCGAGATACGCTCAGGATTCGATTATGCCAGGCCGCTGAAAGGTTCGGTGGATGCAATCTTATCCAGCGCGTCCTGTTCGTTCTCGAAGATGGCGAAAACTTTGTTCAGGCGCGCGAGCTCCAGCACCGAGCGAGCGTTGCTGCGCAGCCCAAAGAGGCCGAAGCGCGTCCGGGTCTTCTGGGAGAGCTGCAGGCCCTCGACCAGCGTGGCGATTCCGGAGCTGTCGATGTAGCCCACGCCGCTCATGTTGACCAGCACGCTGGAGTTGGCGCCGCGCATCGCTTCCAGCAGCTTCTCCCGCAACTGCGGCGAACTGTAGAGGTCCACGTCCCCCGTGCAATCGATGATCGTGGCGTTATCCGTGGTCCGGACCAGCACTTCCATGGCTGTCTGATGCCTTCGGCGAAAGGTATTTGACCAGTTTCAGACGGTTCCCGTGGGAGAAGCTCTCGTCGTAAAAGCTGGCGTCCACGAAACACTTGATGAAGTACGTCCCTAGGCCCCCGGGCCGGACCTCCTCGAGCGACCGCGGCTGAATGGACTCGGGCTGAACCTTGGGCCCCGTGTCTTCCAGGATAAACTCCATCCGGTCGGGGTAGGTATTGACCTCCAGCGCGAAGCGATCGTCGTGGCGATTGCCCAGGGTGTGGCGGATCACGTTGCTGGCCGCTTCGCTGATCGCCATGGCCAGGCAGTCGGCGTCCGAGTCGCTGAATCCGGCCTGCTTCGCGCGGTATATTACCACACCCCGCAGGACGTGCAGGAGCCGCGGCTCGCTGGAGATGACGATACGCAAGGTCCTTACGGCTGATGCCATGAACACAACGCCGACGCAGGGCGACCTGCACGATGCGGCAATCGGGTACGGGCTGACGAGATCGCGAATGAGGGCGTCGCCCGGGCGGGCCCTTCTCGCCCCAACGCCCGTTCGGATAGTAGCGGTTGGCTGGAGCGAAATCAACGCTTGCCCGGCGAGATACGGGCTTCGCCACAGCGGGTAATCACGTGGTACCGAGGGCGTCTCGCGCCGGCCGGAAAGCGCTCCCCCCAGCGGCGTGCGACCATGGCGGGCGGGAGCTCGACTTCAGCGCGCTTGATCTTGGGTCTTGTAATCGCAGGCTTCGCGGCAGTCCACGCAGTAGTACTGGCCGTCCTCACAGAGTCGCGGGCCGTAGTCGGATTGGCAGAGCGCGCAATACTTGGGGCAGATGCAGCGCTCCTCGGGCTGGTCACAGACAATGCACTTGAACTCTTTCCATTCCATCCGTTCGATGCCTCGCCTTTCCGCGGGAGTTTGGCGCGTACGCGAGCCCATTGTGGGCCATCAGGGAAGCAAAATCAACCGCCGAGGCATGCGCCAAATCGGCAGGGCGCGTGCGAATTCCAGTCCACTCCGCTTGCTTGACCCTTTCCGCGGGGCTGTGTTAGGTTGGCTGTTCGCATTCATGCCGTGATTTTTCTCTGAGAGGAAATCTTTGGCCACGCCGGCGGGGGTCGGACTGAAGCGGACGGCGCTCAACAGCATTCACAAGTCAGCGGGCGGCCGCATGGTGGAATTCGGCGGCTGGGAGATGCCGGTCGAGTACTCCGGCATCACCCAGGAGCATGTGGCGGTTCGCACGCGCGCCGGCCTGTTCGACGTCAGCCACATGGGCGAAATCGAGGTCGAGGGCCCCGAAGCCCTCCGCCTCCTCCAGTGGGTGACCTCGAACGATGTCTCGCGACTTCAAGACGGTCAGGCCCAGTACTCCGCCCTGATGTATCCGCAAGGAAGCGCGGTGGACGACTGCATCGTGCACCGTCTCGGCGAGAACCACTACTTCCTCTGCGTCAACGCCGCGAACACCGACAAGGACTTTGCTTGGATCGTCCAGCACAACACTTTTGACGCCGAAGCTCGCAACGTCTCGGCGGAATACACGCAGCTTGCCCTGCAGGGCCCCTGCGCTGCGGCAATCCTGGCCCGGGTCACGGCCACGGATTTCTCCTCTCTGCGCTACTACTGGTTCAAGCCAGCGACCTGTTGCGGGGTGGAGGGATTGCTCGCCCGCACGGGCTACACCGGCGAAGACGGGTTCGAGTTCTATTTTCCGCCCGCCGAATCGGTCCGGGTCTGGGACGAACTGTTCGAAGCGGGCAAGCCCGACGGCCTCATTCCGGTCGGACTGGGCGCGCGCAACACCTTGCGCCTGGAGGCGGGCTACGCACTCTACGGCCACGAGCTCGACGAGGAAACCACCCTGCTCGAGGCCAACCTGGGCTGGATCGCCAGGCTCGACAAGGGCGATTTCCTCGGCCGCGATGTGCTCCTCCAGCAGCGCCGGGAAGGTACGCGCAAGAAACTCGTCGGTTTCGAGATGACCGACCGCGGTATCTGCCGCGACGGCTACAACATTCTGATCGACGGAAGCGTCCGGGGACGCGTCACGAGTGGCACTTACGCGCCTTATCTGAAGAAAAGCATCGGACTCGGCTACGTGCCGCCCGCGCTCGCCGAGACCGGGCAGGCGATTCATATCGAAATTCGCGGGAAAGCGGTCGCGGCACGGTTGGTGCCTCTGCCTTTCTACAGACGGCCAAAATAACTAGGGCGTGGGCGGAGATCCCGAGCTCGGATGCGATCCCGCCGCAAGATAGGAGCATTAGCCTTCATGTACCCTCAAGAATTCCTCTATAGCAAGGATCATGAATGGATCCGCGTGGACGAAAACATCGGCACTATCGGAATCACGGATTACGCTCAAAAAGAACTGGGTGATATCGTCTTCGTGGAACTGCCCAAGGTCGGCGACCATGTGACGGCGAAGGAGTCCTTCGGGACAGTGGAATCTGTGAAGGCCGTTTCTGAAATCTATTCTCCGGTAGACGGCGACGTGGTCGCGGCCAACCCCAAGGTGCAAGCCAGCCCCGAATTGCTCAACGCCGATCCCCACGGCGATGCATGGCTCATCCGGGTGCGCGTGGCGGACCGCAGCGACCTGGAAGGACTGATGACCGCCGAGGAGTACGAGGCGTATATCAGCCAGGAAAAGGCCCACTGATGCGCTACCTGCCCAATTCCCCGGCCGAGCGCGCCGCCATGCTCGAGGCCACGGGACATCGCTCCATCGAAGAACTTTTCCGCCAGATTCCCGAAAACTTGAAGTTGCGCGGGCAGCTCAACCTGCCCGGCCCACTTTCGGAGCCCGAGATCCTGGAATTCTTCCGCCAGGCGGCGAGCCAGAGCGGCCGTGAGTACGTTTCCCTCCTCGGCGGAGGCGCGTATACGCACTACCGGCCGGTGGCGATCGATGCGCTACTCGCGCGCGGCGAATTCTTCACGGCCTACACGCCCTACCAGGCCGAACTCGCCCAGGGGACGCTCCAGGCGATGTTCGAGTTCCAGACCCTGATGACCCAGCTCACAGGAATGGAAGTTGCGAATGCCTCGCTCTACGACGGTTCGACGGCCAGCACCGAAGCTGTGCTGATGGCCCTGCGCATCACTGGCCGTGAAAGGGTCGTCGTGGCGCGGACGCTCCACCCCGAATACCGGCAGGTGCTTGCGACCTACGTCCGCCACCAGAGCATCGAGGTCGCCGAAATTCCTTACGCCTCGTCTGGGCAGGCCGACCTGTCGCAACTCGAGGCCGAGCTCACTCCGCAGACGGCCGCCGTGGTCGTCCAGTCGCCGAACTTCATGGGCGCGCTCGAGCCGATTCGTCAGATCGCCGAACTCACCCACCAGCACGGCGCCTTGTCGATTGTCTCGATCACCGAGCCACTGTCGCTCGGCATCATCCAGCCGCCCCGTGAGGCGGACATCGTCTGCGGCGAGGCACAGTCGTTTGGCGTGCCGGTGGCCTATGGCGGGCCCTACGTCGGCTTCCTGAGTTGCCGCGAGAAATTCCTGCGGCAGATGCCCGGCCGCTTGGTCGGCCAGACCACCGACTCGCAGGGCCGTCGCGGGTTTGTGCTCACCCTCGCCACACGCGAGCAGCACATCCGGCGCGAAAAGGCCACGTCGAATATCTGCACGAACCAGTCGCTTTGCGCACTCGCCGCCACGATCTATCTGTGCCTGCTCGGGAAGAAGGGCCTGAAGGCGCTCGCGGAACACAATCTGGCCAAGGCGCATTACGCCGCCGAACAATTGCGCGCTGTGCCGGGAGTTTCCACGCCGTTCTCGGCGCCCTTCTTCAACGAGTTTGTCGTAAAGATCCCGGGCGACGCGGAAGGTCTACTCGCCGCGCTGCGAGAAGAGAAAATTATCGGCGGGCTGAACCTGGAGCGATTCTATCCGGAATTGCAGAATCACGTGCTCGTCTGCGTCACCGAAACCGTCAGCCGCGAGGTAATCGACCGGATGCACGAGGCCTATCGGCGATTCCAAGCGCGTGCCAATTCCCAAAGGTCGGCTGCCGAAATTCATTCGGCTTCGGTCGGACGCGACTGAAAAAATGGAAAACCGCATCCGCCACGCACGAACCCACATCACCCGCAACGAAGACCTGATCTTCGAGCGCACTTCACCCGGGAAATCCGGAGTGGAACTCCCGCCGCTCGACGTTCCCAGCGTTTCCGCCGCCGAGGTACTCGGCTCGGACCTGCACCGCGACGAAATTGAGGGCTTCCCGGAGGTCTCGGAACTGGAAGTGATCCGCCACTTCACACGCCTCTCCACCTGGAACTACGGCGTGGATACAGGCCTCTATCCGCTCGGCTCCTGCACGATGAAGTACAACCCACGAGTGAATGAAGTCGTCGCGCACCTCGAGGGGCTCGCGACCGATCATCCCTACGCTCCCGAGCCGCTTACGCAAGGCTGCCTGAGAGTTCTTTACGAAACGGCGCGCTGCCTGGCGGAGATTACCGGCATGGATGCCGTCTCACTCCAGCCTGCCGCCGGCGCGCAGGGCGAGCTGACGGGAATCCTCATGATCCGCGCCTGTCTCGCCGAGCGCGGCAGCCCCCGCAAGTACATTCTGATTCCCGACTCGGCGCACGGCACCAACCCAGCGAGCGTCACGATCTCCGGCTACGAGGTTCGGAACATCACGTCGAATGCCCAGGGCTGCGTCGATTTGGCCGAGCTCGATCGCGCGATGACCGAGGACGTCGCGGGGCTGATGCTGACCAATCCCAACACATTGGGAATCTTCGAGGTGCAGATTCGCGAGATCTGCGAGCTCATTCATGCGCGCGGCGGGCTGGTTTACATGGACGGAGCGAACATGAACGCCCTGGTGGGCATCGCGCGCCCGGCGGATTTCGGCGTGGACGTCATGCACTTGAACCTGCACAAGACCTTTACAACGCCCCACGGCGGCGGCGGACCCGGCTCCGGGCCCGTAGCGGTGAAGCATTTTCTCGAGCCCTATCTGCCCACGCCGGTCATAGAACAGGTCGCCGACGGTACTTACCGCCTCAACCACAACCGCCCGAAAAGCATCGGACGCGTTCGAGCCTTCTACGGGAATTTTGGGATGGCCGTGCGCGCGCTCGCCGACATTCTCGCCAATGGCCCGGAAGGGCTTCGGCAAACTACCGAAGACGCCGTGCTGAATGCCAACTACGTGATGACACGGCTGAAGGACCTCTACGATCTTCCCTACGACCAGCCCTGCATGCATGAATGTGTTTTCTCCGACCGTCGCCAGGCTGCGCGCGGCGTGCGCACGATGGACATCGCCAAGCGGCTGATCGATTACGGCTTCCACCCCTACACAACGGCGTTCCCTCTGATCGTCGCCGGCGCGCTGATGATCGAGCCCACCGAAAGCGCCAGCAAAGCCGAACTCGACGGCTTCATCGAGGCGATGCGCTCCATCGCGCAGGAAATCGAAGAAGACCCGCAGTTCGTCCTCAAGGCCCCCTACTCGACGCGCGTCAGCCGGCTCGACGAAGCCACCGCCGCGCGCAAGCCCGTCCTGCGCTGGAGACCCTAAGAGTCAATGCCTGCCCTCACCCTGAGGTCGAAAGGCCCGACTCGGCCATGTCGCCTCTTGATTTCCTTGGGCAAGGGTGCTAGTCTAGGGGACTGTGAACGTGGCGGGGCGGGCCGTAGGCTCGCCTCTTTGGCTTTTGGGGGACACGGCCCCCCAGCTTCAAATTCGAGGAAACGAACCCACGATGTGCTTTAGAATCAACGGAAGCTCAAAAGGAGTCGGAAGTCAGGAGTCAGAATTCAGGAGTGAGAACTGGCGCGCACACCCGCGACCCGGAACGGAGGGAAACGCGACTAGAAGTCTGAGACGAGAACCCGGGAAACTCATTCAAAACTTCAAGAGTAGAGAAACGAACCCACGATCTCCTCTGGAATCAACAATTCCTTTCCGGGTGCTTTCGAAAATGCCCGCGATGAACTCGCTCAGCTTCGGACATTGTGTCGGTGTGCGCTCAGTGGAGCAGGCTTGCGGCAAACCATGACTTCTTCCGGCAAACCGCACGTACTGATTGTGGGCGCAGGATTCGGCGGGCTCTACGCCGCCAAGGCTCTGAGGAACGCGCCCGTCCGGATCACCGTCATCGACCGCCGCAATCATCACCTTTTCCAGCCCCTGCTGTACCAAGTGGCGACGGCGGGCTTGTCGCCGGGCGATATCGCCTATCCCATCCGCGCCGTTCTCGGCCGTCAGGAGAATGTGCGTGTACTGTTAGCGGAGGCCGTGGCCGTTGACGTCGCATCCCGCAAGGTCAAACTGCGAGACGGTGAGCTTTCCTACGATTACCTGATTCTTGCCCCGGGCGTCCGGCACGCCTACTTCGGGCATAACGATTGGGAGCAGTGGGCTCCGGGCCTCAAGACCCTCGAAGACGCGCTCGAAATGCGCCGGCGGATTCTGCTGGCATTCGAAAAAGCCGAGCGGGAAGGCGACCAAGCCCGACGGCACGAACTGCTCACCTTCGTCGTCGTGGGCGGCGGCCCGACCGGTGTCGAGCTTGCCGGGGCCATCGCCGAAATTTCCCGTCGGGTGATGGTCCGCGATTTCCGCGCCATCGACCCGCGGGAAGCCCGCATCGTGCTGATGGAAGGCGGCCCGCGCGTCCTGCCTTCCTACCCCGAGGATCTCTCCGCCGCAGCCGAGGCCGCGCTCAAGAGGATCGGCGTGGAAGTGTGGACGGGCACGGTGGTGACGTCCGTCGATGCCTCCGGCGTCGTGGTGGCAGGCCAGAAGCTCCCTGCCGCCACCACGCTCTGGGCGGCAGGTGTCGAGGCGTCGCCACTCGCGCGCTCGCTGGGCGTCGAACTCGACAGCGCCGGGCGCGTCATCGTTCAGCCCGACCTGACTATCCCCGGCCATCCCGAAGTGTCTGTTATCGGCGATCTGGCAGCTTTGAGAGACAAAGACGGCAGGCCGCTCGCGGGCGTCGCGCCCGTGGCCATCCAGGAGGGCCGCCATGCGGCGCGGAACATTCTGCGTGCTTGCGCGGGGCGTCCCTATGAACCTTTCCGGTATCTCGACCGCGGCAGCCTGGCCACGATCGGGCGCGCCGCCGCAGTCGCCGACTTCGGCTGGATCAAGTTTTCGGGATTCTTCGCCTGGCTCTCCTGGCTCTTCATCCACATCTTCTTCCTCATTGGCTTCCGGAACCGCTTCATCGTGATTTTCGAGTGGGCGTGGGCCTACTTCACCTACCAGCGCGCCGCGCGGCTGATCACAGGGGACATCAACAGCCCGCCGGCTGCCTCGGACGGTTAGGCGCCTTGCTCCAGCGCCACCCGGGCCCCACCACATCTGGGGCCGCGACCGAAAAAACCCCATAATCTTGTGGTTTTTGCTTTACAACCCCCTAGTTTCGTGCTAGGTTTCCCCTGACGTTTCGGGGATCCTCGCGTCAGCCATACCTTTTGCGCCAGATGGAGTGACCGGGTCGAGACGAACAGGGGTCGAGCGGCAACGTCATTCGCCCAGCGGGCGAAACCAACCGGAGAAGTCCCCGGCCGCGCTGCCCGTGCCTGCGAAGTTCCCGGTCGCAGATTTGGTGTTGGAATCTCGACAGCTTTGAGCCCACTACGTCCTGGGGGACTGCGGGGAGGAAAGCACCTTGTACAAGCTCAAAAGGGTCGAACTACTTGGCTTCAAATCTTTTGCGGACCGTACGCGCCTGGAGTTCGCCGACAGCATCGCTGCTATCGTCGGTCCGAACGGTTGCGGCAAGTCGAACCTTTCGGACGCCATCAGTTGGGTGCTCGGCGAGCAGAGTGCAAGGTCGCTGCGCGGCGAGCGAATGGCCGACGTGATTTTCAACGGCACGAGCGCACGCCCGCAGACCGGCATGGCGGAAGTCACCCTGACGCTGGTGGATCCCGAGTTCACGCAGGCTGACTCTGGTGAGACCGAGGAAGCCCCACCTCTCTTCCCCGACGCAGACTCCGGCTCCGCGGGCCTGAATGGCGACCATCCAGCCGGCGCCGGCCGCTCTTCGGCCATCCCCCATCGCGCCGGCGAGACCATGGTTACCCGCCGCTTGTTCCGCTCGGGCGAGAGCGAGTACCTCATCAACGGCGAAACCTGCCGCCTGCGCGACATCCAAGACTTGTTCATGGGAACCGGCCTAGGGCCCGAGTCGTATGCCATCATCGAGCAGGGCCGCATCGGACAGGTTCTGAGTTCCAAGCCCTCCGACCGTCGCGCTATCATCGAAGAAGCGGCCGGCGTTTCGAAATTCAAGACGCGCAAGCGCTTGGCGGAAGCCAAGCTCGAAACGTCGCGGCTGAATCTCGCGCGCATCACCGACATCCTCGAAGAGGTCACGAAGCAGGTTAACTCGCTCAAGCGCCAAGCTTCGAAAGCGCGCCGATTCCGTGAAATGCAGGAGGAGCTGCGCGGGCGCCTGAGGATCGTCCTGACTTCGCGCCTGAGGGCGCTCGAGACCGAATGCCAGCGGCTGCGCGGTGAACTCGGCACTCTGCAGGCTTCGTGTGCCGAGGTCGCTCAGCGGCTGGAGGAAATCGATCGAGAACAGAAAGCTGCCGCCGCCCGCTACGATGAGCTCGAGGCGCTGCTCGCCGAGCTGCGGGGAACAATCTCTCAGGGCGATCTCGAGCGCGAACGCCTGCAAGCTCGGATCGCGCAGGTCCGCCAGCAGAGCGCCAGCCTCGAAGCTCGTGGGGCGGACGTCGCGCGGGAGGCCGAGGCCCTGCAAACTCAGCTCGCCGAGCTCGAGCAGGAGGCTACCGAACGGACACGACAAGCGGAACTCCTGCAGAGTGATTTCGCCGCTGCGCAAGAAGCCGCCCGCCAGTTGACAGCTCGGCAGGAAGAGCTGACCGCGCGGATCGTCCAGGGAGAAGGGGAGCTTGAAGTCGGCCGTCAGGCGTTGCTCGCCGCGGTCAGCCAGTCCGCCGAGCTGCGTAATCAGCTCGTGCAGGCCGAGGAAATGGGCCTGGCGCTTGACCGTCAGGCCGCCCGCGCTCGGACGGAGTGCGAAGCGGTCGAGCTGGTGCACCAGCGCCTGGAGCATGAGCTTACGGCATTCGTCGCCGAACAGGAACGGGGGCACAGCGCGCTCGCCGAACTCGTGGATTCGGCGAACCGCACCGCCGCAGCGCTCGAGCAAGCGCGGCAGGAGGAAACTGCCCGGCGCGCGGAGGTGGAAACGCTGCGCCAGGATTTCTCCGGCGCGATGGCGCGCAAACAGGCACTCGAAGAATCGCTCGCCCGGCACGCCTACTCGACGGAAAGCGTTCGGCGGCTGCTCTCCGGAAATGGCTCCGGCAACGGGAACAGTTTCCATCCCCTCGGAGTGCTCGCCGATTTCGTGGAAGTCGCCCCGGGCTATGAGGAAGTCGTGGAAGACTTTCTCAAGAACGAACTGGATTGCGTGGTCGTCGAGCGGCACGAGGAGGCGCGCTCCGGCATTTCGCTGCTCAAGAGTGAAGGCACGGGCCGGTCCACCTTCTTTGTGACCCGCTATCCGTCGAACGGCCACACCGAAGGCCACTCCGACGCCGAAATTCGGGCGACGGACGGAGTCGTTGCTCCCGTGCGCGAGCTTGTGCGCTTCGAATCGCGGTTGGGCCTGAATGGCGATGTCGCGCTGCTCGCGCTAGCGAGCGCCTATGTCGTCGCCGATGCCGCGACGGCCGAGCGCATGGCGACGGCCTATCCCGAGTGCCACTTCCTGACCACCTCCGGCGAGCACTATCACCACCGCCTGGTCGCGGGCGGCAAGGGCAAGAGCGCCGGCCCGCTGGCGCTACGCCGCGACTTCCGCGAACTCGAGCGCCGCGTGGGCGAGCTGGAGTCCAGCCTGCGGACCGCCGAGTCTGCATTGAGCGAGGTGACGGCGCGCGCCGCCCGGCTTGACGAAGAGCTTCGCAACCTCACGGCGGCCAAGCTCGACGCGGAGAAGAAAGCCGTGGTTGCCGATGAGAAGTTGCGGCAGACACGCGAGAGCTTTGACCGCACCGCGGAACGTCTCCGCATCCTGCGCGAGGAGGCGAGGGCGCTCGAGTCCGAGCGCCAGACCGTCGAGGAGCGCCAGTCCTTCCTGCGCGCACAGCTCGAGACGGCCGTCGCCGAGCGCGCGCGGCGCGAAGAGGAAGTGAACCTCGCTGCCGCCCAGGTCCGCGAACTGCGCACGCAGCTCGACAAGCTCAGCCAGGAAATGGTCGATGCCCAGGCGCGGTCGAGCGCGCTCGAAGAGCGAAGTAGGGCTTTTGAGACTGAACGCAACCGCCTGGGCGCCCAGGCCGACGAGGTACGAGGACGAATCCAGCGTCTGGAAGAACAGTGCCAGGGCTGGCTCGAGGAGCAACGCCAGCTCGCGCAAGTGGGGCAGTCGAGCCGGCTGCGTCTCCAGCTCCTCGAAAGCGAACAACTCGCGGCACGCGAGCAGCACCGCCTGCTCGAGGAGGAGTCCCACGCGCTGCGCGCCCGGCGCGACGAGCTCAACCCGCTGATCGAGGGCGTGCGCGCGGACCTGGACGCGCGTCGCGAGAAGCGCTCGGAGATGGAAGTGGCCCTGGCACGCGCCGAATCCGACCAATCGCACCACGCCGAGCAATGCCGCCAGGAACTCCATGCCCAACCCGCCGTCCTGCTCGCCGAGCTGCCGACCGACCAGGCGCTCGCCGGTGATGCCCTTCTGGCTGCCGAAGAGCAAGTGCGCGAACTGAAGACGCGCATCGAGAACCTCGGCCCGGTCAACATGATGGCGCTCGAAGAGCTTCAGGAGGCCGAGGAGCGCTATACCTTCCTCGAAACGCAGCGACAGGATCTGCTCGCCTCCATTGAGGACACCGCGCAGGCCATCAAGGAAATCGACCAGGTCTCGCGCCAGCAGTTCCTCGAGGCCTTCAAAGCCATCAATGGCTACTTCGCGGAGTCCTTCCGGACGCTGTTTGGCGGCGGCATCGGAGAGATGCGTCTAAGCGACGAAAGCGATGCCGACAGCGGCATCGACATCGCCGCACAGCCGCCCGGTAAGCGCCTGCAGAACGTCCTGCTGCTCTCGGGCGGCGAGAAAGCCCTCGCGGCCCTCGCGCTCCTCATCGCGCTTTTCCACTACACGCCCAGCCCCTTCTGCATCCTCGACGAAGTGGACGCGCCGCTCGACGAGTCAAACGTCGATCGCTTCACGCGCATGATCCAGGGCATGAGCCGGCACACGCAGTTCATCCTCATCACGCACAACAAGCGGACGATGGAAACTGCCCAGGTCATGTACGGCGTAACGATGGAAGAGCCCGGCGTCTCCCGACTCGTCTCCGTGCGCTTCGATGAGGCGGCGCGCGAGCCCGCAGAAGTCGCCGTGCCCGCCTGACGACTTCTGCCGGAGCGCTGCTTGCTGCGGATCGCCCCGCTCCTGAATAGGGCGTCGCAAGTCGCGGTGTCCTGCCTGTCCCTTTCCCAAATCCGTTTCTTTGTCAAGACGTCGGGAGAAATTGTTCCGCACGGCCGCAATTCGCGCGCGCTTTTCCCATTGACAAGCCCACGTCTTGTTCTAGAATGTGGGCTCCAAACCACCGTGACAGAATTAACCCAGCCCTTAGTTCTGCGTGAGACGAACTTGCCGGGCGCCCGACTGCATTCGCGCGGCAAGGTCCGGGACATCTACGAAGTCGGCGATGATGAACTCTTGATCGTCGCCACCGACCGGCTCTCCGCCTTCGACGTCGTCATGGCGCAAGGCATTCCGGACAAGGGGCGCGTGCTGACGCAGCTCTCCTGTTTCTGGTTCGACTATTTCCGGGACGTGGTCCCGAGCCACTTCCTCACCGCGGACGTGCGGGAGTACCCGGCTCCGTTGCGGCGCTTTGCGGATCAACTGGCCGGTCGCTCGATGCTCGTCAAGAAGGCCAAACCCTTCCCCGTGGAGTGCGTGGCGCGCGGCTACCTGGCCGGGTCGGGATGGAAAGACTACCGCGCGACGGGCGCCATCTGCGGCGTGACGCTGCCTCCGGCGCTTGTCGAATCTGCGCGCCTCGATGAGCCGATTTTCACGCCCGCCACGAAGGCGCAGTCCGGTCACGACGAGAACATTTCCTGGGTGGAGGCCGTGGAGATTGCCGGCCTGCCCGCGGCCGAAAAACTCCGGGACTACACGCTCACGCTTTACGCCAAAGCGCGCGCGTACGCGGAAAGGCGCGGCATCCTGATCGCCGACACCAAGTTCGAGTGGGGATGGCGGGGCGAGGAAATCATCCTGATCGACGAAGTGCTGACGCCCGACTCCTCGCGCTTCTGGCCGAAGGAGGGTTACCAGCCGGGCCGCTGGCAGCCGTCTTTTGACAAGCAGTTCGTGCGGGATTACCTGGAATCGCTACACTGGAACAAGCAGCCGCCACCGCCGCCACTGCCGGCCGAAGTCGTGGAAAAGACGAGCGAGAAATATCGCGACGCCTATCGTCTGCTGACGGGACGCGCGCTCAATTGAGGGTCTTCACCGCCGCGAGCGCAGCGCATCATGGGGAATTGGAATTGGCTTGACGGGATTCTCGCCGGCGTCGTTCTTGTTTCCATTGTGACGGCGATTCTCAAGGGTTTCATCCGGGAATTGATTTCGCTGGCGTCGGTGCTGGCGGGGCTGGTGATCGCGGCACTCGGGTACCGGCGGGCCGGGCCATGGTTCGCCGACCTGACGAGTTCCCGTGAGGTTGCCCTGGGATTGGGCTTCCTGACGCTGTTTGTCGGCACCTTGGTAGTCGGCGCCGTCATTTCTTTTTTCGCCAAGAAACTCATCCAGAAAGCAGGCCTGCAATGGTTCGACCGGTTTCTCGGCGGCGTTTTTGGGCTGGCTCGGGGAATCGTGGTTGATTGCGTCCTGCTGATGGTGATGCTGGCCTTCTCCATGAAGGCGGAGGCCGTCCAACGGTCCCGTCTGGCGCCCTATGTTGCCACCGGGGCGCGCGTGATCGTTTTGGCGATGCCTGCCGACCTGAAGGCCGAGTTCCAGGGTGGGTTCGAGAAATTCCGGCAGGCCCTCATCGAGAACGACAAGAGAATGATCAAGAATTGACGGGTTTCACCGACAAAATTCCGCGAACTGGAGTACTACCGTGAAAGACCAGCTTGAGGCCCTCGTGACCCAGATGATCGAGCACGACATCGGTTTTGAAGACGCCGTGGCGGAGTTCGAGAGGCGGTTTATCAAGCGAGTCCTGGAGAAGTCGAACGGTAACCAGTCGCGGGCCGCCAAGACCCTGGGCATTCACCGCAACACTCTAAGCCGCAAGATCGACAGCCTCGCGCTCGACCATCGTCCCAAGCGCCGCAAGCGCGCCCGGCGCTAGACTCGAACGGACAGGAATTCCCAAGTGACTGACCCCAGCAGGGGCGGTGCATCTCGCGCATCGCACCGCAGGGGTTGCTCGGAGATGGGCTTGCTTAGCTTTGACGCGCCTCCAACTTAACGACGGGTTGGCCGGCGAGCAGGCGTGCGTGGTTTCGGCTTTGCCTTAGGCTTCGGTGCCACCCGAGGCTGGTCCGGGACGTCCTCGGGGTTGATCGTGCCGTCCAACGTCAGGACGAAGCTCGGGGTCGCCGTGTAGGAATCGATCTTACCCTGGAAGCGAACCGGATCGCCCTTGCTGAGGTTCTTGACGTTGGGCTGAGTGGAGTCTTTCACCTCGACGTCGTAGACGCCGTCAGCCGTTTTCGACCGATTGAGGATGTCAATGCGGACGAGGTAGGTGCCAGCATCTGTGCCCTTCTCGACGCTGTCTACAAACCCGCCCAGGCCCAGTTGCTGGCCCTTCAAGCTGTCCCAGACCTTCTGCGCCCGATCCCCCCCGAGCTTGAGGGGCATGGCCAGTTCGTTGAAGCTGTCGATGTTGGGGTTCCCGGTCTTCTCGGGGATTTTCATCGGCTCGACCTTGAAGCCCTCGGGAGGCGTTGGCGACGCGGCAGCCTGGGAGACGATCCCGGCCAAGCCTTCCTCGTTGCCGTGATAGCTGACATAAACCTGCTTCAGGTACTTTTCGATGTCGGCCTGGGCGGGATTGTTCGACGCTTTGGCCAGCGACGATGATCGCGCCAGGTTCCACACGCCATTGTCGTAATCGCGCGGATCGGAAGAAACGTAAGCAACACCCAGCCGGTAGAAAGTATAGACGTCGCTCGGGTTGTCTTCCGCAGCGGCCTTGAGCGAGGTGATGGCGGCGGCATAGTCTTTGCGTTGCAGGGCTACAAAACCGACCAGGCCGTTAAACACCGCCCGACGCGCCTTCACACTTTGGTTGAACTGCTCGTCGGTAACGTTGGCGGGCTTCTCCAGCTTCTGCAGGACTTCCAGCCCGTGCCGCGCATCGTTCTCGGCTCGCGAGAGCTTCGAAGTCGCTTCCGGGTCATCCGCCTTGAAGACGAATGGAAACAGATAGGCAACCATGGTGATGGCATCCAGGTTATCCGGGTTCACGTCGAGGGCCTTGTGACCCGCCTCGACGGCCTTCACTCCGTCGCCCGCCTGTTGATAGGCCTGCATTTCGGTGACGTAGACCAAGTCCTTGAAATCCGTGTTCGTGTACTTCTGCAGGAACGCTTCCGCGAGCGAAACCCGCTTGAGAGGATCCTTCTCGCCCGCCATGGCCTGGAAGGCGTCGTACTCCTCCCGGCTCTTCCATTGCGGCTTCTTCTCCTGAGGCGGTTCGGGAGAAGCGGCCCACGCCAAAGCCGGGCCGAACCCCAGGATTGTTCCCCCCGCGGCTCGAGGAGAACCTACTCGGCCGGGCAGGGCCAAGCTCGCCAACACAGTCAAGGTCAAAAGCGCGGTTATCTTCTTCATTGAGCGGCTACCTCAATCGATGGGGTGTGAGTCTTCGAAAAAGGCGTAATGGCTGTCCAAAGGCCGTCGCCCGAAAGCGCTCCGTCACGTCCATAGGGTCAACCGGCGACTCGTTGCGCTTCAAATGCCGCACTCCAAATATCAGGACTTGCAAGATTTTTCAAGCGTTATTTGTGACTCCACCCCCGGGGACTCGAATCAGGCCCTCTAGGTTGGATGCCAAGTCGCTTACACCCGTGGCCAACACCCGAAAGGGTACATTCCTGATGCCGCCTGACCGGCTCGTTCCCCAGGGCTGGCGCTTGGGCCACCGCGATCTCCCCGCGTCTGCGATTTCCCCGCAGACCTCACAAAGCAGGGGTCTGCGCCAGCCGGCGGCACGGAGTTCGTGCAGGGGGCGGACCACACCGCAGTGTGTGCGGTGCGTGCGATCGCGGCAGGGGGTCCATAATGGGCGGCGAGGTGTTTTCCCGACAGAAACGGCATCAACGCGGCCCATGTATTGAATGCGCCTGAGGCCGTGGGTAGAATCCCAGCAGGATGGCGGATGGGGACCTCCAGGACCGACTGGCCGAGCGCGCCGAACGGGCGGCGGTGGCTCCACGCCACCTTCTGGAGCCGTTCTACAAGGAGACGGCGAAGGAAGTCCTGGTCGCGCTCGCCCGCAATCCCAACCTCCAGGAACGCGACCTGCTCCGCCTGCTGGAGCGCAAGGACCTGCCCGGCGAAGTCTTACGGGAAATCGCCGCGCACAAAGAGGCCGCGCGGAACTACGGCGTCAAACTCGCGCTCGCCCGGCACCCGAAGACCCCGCGCCTCGTTTCCCTGCCCATTCTGAAATTCCTCTACCTCTTTGACCTGTTGCGCGTGGCGCAGACGCCCGCCGTCCCCGCGGACGTCAAGCTGGTGGCCGAAGAGACCATCCTCAAGAAGGTCGAGACGCTGCCCCGCGGCGAGAAGATCTCTCTGGCGCGGCGCGGCTCGGGACGCGTGGCCGCCGGGCTGCTCGTCTCGCGAGACCGCGAATTGATTCTGGCGGTACTCGACAATCCGTTTCTCACCGAGGGCCATCTACTCAAAATCCTGGCGCTCGAAAACCTCCCCACGCTGGTGGTGGAACTGGTCGCCCACCACCCCAAGTGGTGTCATCGCTACCATCTGCGGCTGGCCCT
>Ga0315280_10003603_pt1 | contig 23658 bp, 18 predicted proteins | sample YL17G06_40_MG_FD_203697 | JGI IMG/M metagenome (GOLD analysis project Ga0315280, IMG submission 203697) | Sediment microbial communities from Yellowstone Lake, YNP, Wyoming, USA - YL17G06_40 | ecosystem: Environmental > Aquatic > Freshwater > Lake > Sediment | place: USA: Wyoming | collected... | reverse complement strand
ACCATCGTGGTAATCATCGGCAGGAGGCTGTTGCGGAGGGCATGGTGATACACCACGCGCCGTTCGGGCAGCCCCTTGGCCCGGGCCGTGCGGACGTAGTCGGCCCGCAGATTCTCCAGGAGGCTGGCCCGCCCCAGTTTCGCCAGGTACGCAAGCCCCCCGTACGTGAGGCACACCACCGGCAGCGCCGAGTGCCACAGGAGGTCCGCGAGGTACCTCCCGAAAGCGTAGTTCTCGTAGGCCGGCGCGTGCAGGCCCGCCACGGGGAAAAGGCTCCATCCCATGCCCCCCTTGCCGAGGAACCCCAGGAGGACCGTCCCCGCCAGGATCACCGGGATGCTCCAGAGACCCAGGAGCACAAACGAGGAACCCCAGTCAACCCACTTTCCCTTGTATTGGGCCGCCGCCAGGCCAACGGGGATGGCGATGAAGAAGATGAAGATCTCGGAAATGACGTTCAGCGTGGCCGTCACGGGGATCCGTTCGACGATGAGGTGAAGCGGGTTGCGGCTGCCTGAGGACGTGCGGTACTTGATGCTCTCGCCGAAGTCGCCCCGCGCGAGGTGGCCAATCCAGCGGCCGTATCCGAGGAAGATGCCGTAGAACTTGTCGACTGCCACGGCCGCGCCGCGCAGGACCCGTGCGCCGGCGCCCAGGCCCGCCTCCGGACCGTAGGCGCCGTCCACGGCGTCGCGCAGATAATGATACTCGATCAGGCCGAGGCGCTGGCGGATCCGGTCGGAGTTCTCCTTCATCACCTTCGGGTTGATGTCGCCGGTCTGCGACCGGATCATCGCCTCGATCGGGTCGCCGGGGGCCAGGCGCACGATGCCGTACGTCACCAGGGTGATGCCGACGAGCGTGGGGATCATCAGCAGGAGCCGCTTGAGGAGGTAGGCTTTCACGGGCCGCCCTCCTCGCGCTCGGCGGCGGCCTTGCCGATCCACCACTCGCGCCAATCCAAGCCGAGGGGGTGCACCCGAACGCCCTTGATCCGCGGCGAAAGCAAGATGAGGCTCTCGCCTTGCCACATGAACGTGTACGGCTGCTCCTCGTGCAGGAGGCGATGGAACCGGTGATACAGATCGTTCCGCCGCTTCTCGTCGAGGGTCATCCGGCCCTCTTCGATCAGGCGGTCGGCCTCGGCGTTCTTGAAGCCGACGTGGTTTGAGCCGCGGTCGGCAATCTGGCTGGAGTGCCAGATCTGATACGGGTCCTCCTCAACGCCCCCGCCGCCCCACCCCAGCATGATGGCGTCGTAATCGCGATTGTCGAGTTTGGTGACGAAGACGGACCACTCGTAAGCCCGAACGTGCATCTGGATACCCGCGCGGCGGAACTCCTCGCTCATGATGCGGGCCATGTCGCGGACTTCCTGGCTGGCCGCCACCGAGGAAAACTCGAACTCGAACCGTTTCCCTTCGGCGTTTTCGAGCCAGCCGTCGCCGTCACGGTCCTCCCAGCCGGCCTCCTTCAAGAGCCGCAGGGCGGCCGCCCGGTCGTACGGCCACGGCTTGACGCCCTGGTCATACTGCGCGCTCTTGGTCCAGAACGGCCCGCTGATGACGGTGCCGATGCCATACCGCATGTACTTGACCAGTTGGTCGCGCCAGATCAGTTGTGTCATGGCCCGGCGGACCCGCTTGTCGGCAAAGAGGGGTCTGGCGTTGTTCCAGGCGATGTAGCGATACCCGCCGCCGGGCGCCCGGTAGCGGAGCATCTGGAACTTCTCGCGAAAGCCCGGCTCCTTCTGGAGTTTCGCCCACCACTCCGGCGGGACGGCGACCTCGTCGAGTTCCCCGGCCCGCAGCGCCTGCACCGCCGCCTGGTCCTCCAGGATGAAGCGGAAGGTGACGCGGTCAAACGCCGGCTGCCGCCGCCAGTAGTTCGGGTTGCGCACCAGGACGATCTGCTGGCCGGTCTTCCACTGCTGGAACCGATACGGCCCGCTGCCCACCAGGCGGTCGCTGATCTTGTTGAACTCATTGGGGTCTTTGAATTGATATACGTGCTTCGGCAGGATGCCGAGGTTGCTGGTCTCCAGGCTCTTGAAGTACGTCTTCTTCCACACGAAGCGGATCGTCCGCTCATCCACCTTTTCGCATTTCTGGCAGTCCTCGAAATAGGAGGCGGCGGCCCGGCAGTCGATGCCCGGGTTCATCATCGTTTCGTAAGTGAAGAGCACATCGTCGGCGGTAACGGGCCGCCCGTCGGAGAACTTGGCCCGCGGGTCCAGGTGAAACGTGATGATCTTGCCGTCGGGCGAGACCTCCCACTTGTCGGCCAGGAGGCCCTGCCATTCGAGCGTGTCGAAATCGCGTTCGATCAGGCTCTCGAAGATGTAGTCGTTGACCATCCCGCCATACACGTCCTTGGTGCAGAGCGGGTTGAGGGTCTGCGGCTCGGCGTTGAAGTTTCGCCTCAGCGTGCCGCCCATCTGGTCGGGGGTGAACGTCGGCAGGCCCCCCGCCATGGCGCGAGCGGCGGCCAGCACCACAATCCCTGCGCCGAGCAGCGCCAGGAAGGTACAACGCGTGCCGAACCGAGGCGGGTGGCATGCCCACGCCGCTGTTCGCCTGGGCATGCACACCCAGAGGCCGACGGCCTGCGCATACCAACCTTGTGGTTGGTGTTTGGTCATGCGAATCGGTTCACCGCTCGGGCCACTCGCCCGCGAAGACTTCCTGCATCGGCCCGGTCAGGCGGACCTCGGCGTCGTCGCTGGGCCAGGCCAGTTCGAGGTCGCCGCCGGCGACGTGGGCCAGGACCTGCCGGCCGGTCCGCCCGGTCAGGACGCCCGCCACGCAGGCGGCCGACGCCCCTGTGCCGCAGGCCAGCGTGATGCCGCTGCCGCGCTCCCACGTCCGCATGATGACTTCCTGCGACGACACGACCTGGACGATGTGCACGTTCACGCGCGCGGGGAACATCTCGTGCCGCTCGATCTTCGGCCCGAGCGTCTCAAGGGGCCAGTCGGCGGCAGAGCCCACGTAAAAGACCGCGTGCGGGTTGCCCATGCTCACGCACGTCATCGCGAGGCCCTGCCCCTCCACGAGGATCGGCACGTCGACGGCGCGGCGGCCCTCGACGCGCACGGGAATCCGCGAAGGTTCCAGTATGGGCCGGCCCATGGCCACGGACCCTTTGACGATCTCGCCGGAGGCGTCGCGGAAGAGTTCTACCTCGCGCAGGCCGGCCTCGGTCTCGACACGCACGATGCCCGCCCGCGAACTGCCTATGGTCTGGCCAGGCCTTTCCACTTTCACCAGGCCGCGGTCGACCGCAAACTTCGCCAGGCACCGCACGCCGTTGCCGCACATCTCGCCCTCGGATCCGTCGGCGTTGAACATCCGCATGCGGACGTCGCCGCCCTTGACCGGCGGCATCACCAGGATGAGCCCGTCGGCTCCGACGCCGAAATGCCGGTCGCTCACGCGCACCGCCAGCGCCGACGGGTCGATCACGTTCTCCTCGAACCCGTTGACGTAAATGTAATCGTTGCCGGCCCCGTGCAATTTGGCAAACCGCATTGTCCAGCCTCCCCACGCTCCGTGTGCTATCGCCAGATTATAGCCGCCGGATGGCAGGCCTATCCAGCGTTTTGTCCGGGGCGGGCGAAGCGTTGACTTGCCCTTGCCCGCAGGCTAAAGTGCCCGCGGCATCGGGTTAAGGAGGCGACCATGCAATTCGGCGTGTGTGCAGGTCCGGAAGATTCCGCGTGGCTCAAGACGGCCGGGGCGGACTTTGTCGAGGGCCACGTCCAACTGTTCCTGAAGCCGATGGACGAGACCTGGCAGCCGCCCGTGCCGCCGGCCGCCCTGGCCGTCCCGCTGGCCGCCTACAACTGTCTTTTTCCCACCGAGATGAGGATCACGGGGCCGGGCGTCGACCTGGCCAGCGTGAAGGCCTACGCCGCGCGGGCCTGCTCGCGGGCGAGCCAGATGGGCTCGGCGGTCATCGTCTTCGGCTCCGGCGGCGCCCGCAAGGTGCCCGACGGCTGGCCGCGCGACAAGGCCGAGACCCAACTGGTCGAGGCGATGCAGGTGGTCGGCCCCGTCGCCGCGGCCAGCGGCATCACGATCGCCATGGAGCACCTGAACCGCGGCGAGACCAACATCCTGAACTCGCTCGACGAAGGAATGGAGTACATCCGCCGCGCCAGTGCCCCCGGCATCTCAATCCTGTGCGACTTCTACCACTTTACGCTCCAAAAGGAGCCGCTCGAGAGCCTCGCCCGCACGAAGGGCCTCTTGACCCACGTGCACATTGCCGAACCGGTCGGCCGCGTGCCGCCGGGCCCGGGCATGACGGATTACCGGCCGTTCTTCCGCGGCCTCAAGGCCATCGGCTACGACGCGAGGATCAGCATCGAGTGCGGATGGACCGACATCAATGCGCAACTGGCGCCGACGCTGGATTTCCTGCGCAAGGAATGGAACGCCGCCTGAGAGGCGACTGCGCGGGCGACTGTTCGTGCGCGGCGGGCAGTCCTGCCCTCCGCGATGAAGCGGCGCCCGGTCACGCGGCGGGCAAGACAGCCCGCCGCGCATCGTACAATCCTAGATATGCAATCAGCATCGGGAGGCCCCATGGTCCGCCTCAGCGGTTTTGCCGACGAGATCGGCCCCGACCTCGAACTTCAGATCCAGACGCTGGCCAGCGAGGGCCTCAAGTTCCTTGAACTGCGCGGCGTCTGGGGCAAGAACGTCCTTGACCTGACGGCCGACGACCGGAATCGCCTCAAGAAGCGTCTGCGCCAGGCCGGCATCGGCGTATCGTCCATCGGGTCGCCCATCGGCAAAGTCCGCATCGACGAACCGTGGGCCGACCACGTGGCCCGCTTCAAGATCGCCCTGGACGCCGCGGAATTCTTCGAGGCCCCGTTCATCCGCATCTTCAGTTATTACCCGCCCGAGGGCGGCCGCATCGAGGACCACCGCGACGAGGTCATCCGCCGCCTGAACGAGCAGATGCAACTGGCCAAGGGCCGCCGCGCCCAACTCCTGCACGAGAACGAGGCCGCCATCTATGGCGAGAAGACCGAGGGCTGCCTCGACATCGCCCGCCGCGTGCCGGGCATCCGGCTGATCTTCGATCCCGCCAATTTCGTGTGCGCGGGCGTCAGGCCCCGCGAGGCGTGGCCGGCCCTCCGCGACAAGGTGGTCTACTTCCACATCAAGGACGCCATCCTGGGGAGCGGCCAGATCGTGCCGTCGGGCGAGGGCGACGGCGACATCGCCGAGGTCCTGCGCGACGCCATCGTCAGTCGCGGCTACGACGGTTTTCTTTCGCTCGAGCCGCACCTCGCGGCGGCAGGGCAATTCTCGGGGTTCAGCGGACCAGACCTGTTCAAGAAGGCCGTCCGGGCGCTGAAGGCGGTCCTCGACCACCTCGGCGTGGAGTACCAGTAGGGCAAAGCCTTAAATGGCGTTGTTGTATAACTTCTACAACGCTACATAGTGTGCCTTGCCGCCAGGCGGTCCTTCATCTTCTGGACCAGGTCGTAATGAATCGTCATGGCGCCGGCGCCGAGGCCCATGTGGATGCCGGTGTCGTCGCGGCCGTGCCAGTCGGTGCCGCCGACCTTCAGGAGGCCCAGCCGCTCGGCGGCCGCCTTGAATCGCCGGGCGTAGTTCGGCGTGTGGTCGGGGCTGTCGGTCTCGACCGCCTCCAGGCCGGCGGCGGCCAGGCGCTCGATCCACTCGTCGGTTTCGGCGGCCGAGCGATTCAGTTGCCTCGGATGGGCCAGCGCCGCCAGGCCCCCGGCGCTGCGGATGGCCCCGATGGCATCGACGGGCGTCACGCGGCGCCGACCCACGTAGGCGGCCCCGCCGCGCCCGAGATACTTGTCGAACGCTTCCTCGTGTGATTTGACGTAGCCGCGAGCGACCATGGCCGCCGCAAAATGCGTCCGCGTCAGCACGCCCTCCATCACGCGGTTCGACACTTCCTCCGGCGTCAACGGCAGCCCGAGTTCGTTCAGCCGCGCCAGGATCTTGAGGTTCCGCGCCTGGCGTCCTTCGCGCACCTCGTGCAGCAGGTCCAGCAGGGCGTGGCTCGTGTGGTCCAGAAAATAGCCGAGGATGTGGCAGGCGCCGTCCTGAAACTCCGCGGAGAACTCGACCCCGGGGATCACCTCGACGCCGTAGACCTTTCCGGCCGCCAGCGCCTCCGCGACGCCCGCCACGGTGTCGTGGTCGGTCAGGGCGATGGCCCGCAGGCCGACCTCGGCGGCGTGGCGGACGACCTCGCGCGGCGCCAGCAACCCGTCGCTGACGCTCGAGTGCACGTGCAGGTCCACCAGGTCGGGTTGCGGGGCTGTGCGAGTCACTGGCGCTCCTTCAGCCAAACCTGCCCCTCTGCCGGGGCACGGTGAATTCTGGATTATGCGCCGCCGCGCGGCCGCGTCAAGGCGCGGGCCGACAAAAGTATTGACCCGCCTGCCCCGCGGGCGTAGCCTTCGTGTGTATGAGCCCCATCGCCACCGCGCTGTCTTGCATGTTCAGCGTCCAGGTTCGCGGTGTGCCACGGCCGGTCTTGCTGGGCCGTTCCTGTGGCGGACCGGCCGGCTCGCGGCCGGACAAGACCGGTCGTGGCACACGTGAAATCCGGTCGCTGGACGCGCACATCTTATCGGCTCTTGCCGCAATCCTCTTGATAGCCGGCGGCGCGGCGGAGGCCGCGGCGGGCCTGGCCGATGTCATCGATCAGGCCCGCGAGAAACTCGGCCCCGTCCTCCTGGCCCGCGACCTGTTGGTGGAACCCGGCACGGACGTGGCTCTCGAGGCCAGTTTGCGGACCGGACTGCGCCTGACGGGCATCGAAGGCAAACGCGTCCAGTTCCTCCAAGGCGACGAACTCCTCGGCGAGACGCGCACGAACCGCGCCGGCGACGTGGCACTCCGCTGGAAGGTCCCCGCCAAGCCCGGCGACTACCTGCTTCGCGTCCGCCTCAACCCGCAGGACCAGCAGGAACCGCCGATCGCGGACACCGAACTCCTGGTGTCCGCCCGCAAGGCCGACACGCCCCTGGCGGTCGTGGACCTGGACCGGACGGTCGTGGCCTCCAACTTCGCGTCGGTCCTCATGGGCGACGCCAAGCCGATGGCGGGCGCGAGCCTGGTCCTGGAGCGGCTGGCCAAGACGCACACCATCGTCTACCTGACGCACCGGCCGGACTTCCTGGGGGCCCTGAGCCGCCAGTGGCTCGCCGCCAACCACTTCCCCTCCGGGCCTGTCCTGACCAGCACCCTGGGGGGCCTGATGGCGGGGAGCCCCGCGTACAAGAACGCCCGCATCGAGGCCATCCGGCAGACGTTCAAGAACCTCGCCGTCGGCATCGGCGACAAGATGTCCGACGCCAAGGTCTACGCTGACAACGGCATCAAGGCCATCCTCATCCTCCAGGTCGACTGGGCCGGGGACAAGGCGGAACGCTACGAGAAACTGGCCCTCGAACTGGCGGGGCTGCCCGATTCGGTCCAGGTCGTGACGAACTGGTCGCAGGTGGCCGACGCCCTGTTCAACAAGGCCGTGTTCCTGAAGCAGGATATGGAGAAACGTCTGCGCGACGTGGCCCGGGACCTCCGCGCCCGAAGCAAGGACTGAGCCGGTTGGAGGGCGTGCGCGGCGGGCAGTCTTGCCCACCGCGGGGATGGCCGAGAATCTGCGCTGCGGGCAGGAAAGCCCGCAGCGAAAGCGCGCTGGAGTCTGTCTATGCGAACGCCGATTGACGTTACCTTGTGCCTGACCATGGCCCTCCTGGCCATCTCGCCCCTCTGCGCCGGCGAGGCCGACAAAGAGGAACTGGTCGTGGTGATCTTCCCGTTTACCTCGCCCGACGGCGGGGCGAGCGGCCGCGCGTTCGCCGAGAGCCTGTGCCTGCGGGCCAAGCGACTGGGCCTGGTGACCGTCGAGCCCCTGAGCCTCAAGGAGGCGATGGCCGGCGCGGCCATGCCGAAACTCGACACGCCGGCGCCCGAAATGGCGAAGATCCTCAAAGACCGTTTCGGCGCGCGGTTCGGCCTCTGGGGCGACGTGCGCCAGCAGGGCGAGGGCGTCGTGATGGAAATCCGCAGCCTCGACTGCGACCAGGGCGCCGACAAACTCACGATCTGCAAGACCTACACCGCCGCCCAGAAGCAACTCGTGAACCCGACGCAGGACCAGGTGCTCCTGGAGTTGACCGGCCGCCGCAAGAAACCCGTCCCGGAGGCCACGCCCGAGGCCGACGCCAGGCGCCCGACCGTCGGCCCGGAACTCGTCAAGAACGGCGGCTTCGAGACCGGCGACAAGACCCCCGATGGCTGGCAGCGCATCGACGGCCTCACCACCTTCTGGGCCGACGGCGGCGCCGGCGGCAAGTGCCTCAAAGTCAACACCGATGTGTACCACGACCAGTGGGTCGAGTGGCAGAAGAAGTACAAGGCGGGCGCCACGGCCGCTGAGGCGCCGCAGGTCAACCCGACCTCGGGCGCGAAGTACGACACGGTCGCGGGCATCTACGGCGTGGCCTACGATTCCGCCCCCATCCCCGTCCAGCCCGGCAAGGCGTACAAGGTCAGCATCAGTTACAAGGGGGTGAGCGACGACTTCTTCTTCCCGAAACTCTTCATCCGCGGCTGGGGCGACGTGAAGGGAGAGAAGCGGGTCCTGTACGACGCTTACCTGGCCCTGCGCTGTAAGACCGCCGGCCGCCAGTGGGAATCCAACGTGCGGATCGTCGAGATTCCCACCGACACGCAATCGAAGATCGAGTACGTGGTCCTCAAGGTCTACGCCTACTGGCCCCCCGGCACGTTCTACTTTGATAATGTGTCGATGAAGGAAGCCGCGAAGTAGGCCCGCGGCGGCTCGCGATTGTCTGCGCCCGGAAGCATAGGTGGCATGGCCACAACCTGCCCGTCGTGGCGGGCGCTGTTGCGTGACCGTGCATTTTCCGATGTTGCACGGTCACCCAAGATCGGGTGGCCGTGCCACCCCCCGTAACTTCTCACGCATTGCCCCCCAGGCCCGATTTCAGAACAACCTCTCCGGGCCGCCGGGTAGAATGAACGTCTTGGTGAGGCCGCTCGGGGATGGCAGCGCCCTGCGGCCGGAAGCCACACAGGGAGACTGTCTGCGATGACCACCGGTGGTGCGCCCCGCGAAATCCATGCCGCCAAAGCGCCGGCGAAACGCAAACGCTGGGTCCTGCGCATCGCCCTCGCGGTCGTGGCGGCGCTCGTGCTACTCGTGGCGCTGGCGCCCACCATCATGTCGCTCGACGTCGTGCGCCGGTACGCCATGGGCGTGGCCGGCGACCGTCTTTCGGCCACCCTTTCGGCCCAGGCGTGGAGCCTCTCGTGGTTCGGGCCGCAGGAGGTCCGCGGCCTGTCGATTCAACTGCCCGACGGCCGGAATGTCGTGCAGGCCGCGCGCATCGAACTTGGCCAGGGGTTGATCGGCCTTTGGCGTGCGCCGACGCGTCCCGGCCCAATCCAGATCGAGCAGGCGGCCATCTGGACCGAGGGCGCCGCCGCCTGGTGCGACGCACTCGCCCGCCAGGCGGCCAAGGAGGCGCCGGCCGCGCCACCCCACCCTCCGCCTTCCGCAGCCGCCGAGGGGCCGCCGCCCCTGCCCCAAGCCATCCGCATCGACAGCCTGGCGGTGCACACCAGCGCCGGCTCGCTTCATTTCGGCCAGATTGCCCTCGCCGACGTGCCCGATAAGGAAGGCGTGCAGGCATTCGACGCCACCTACACCGACGGTCGCGGCAGGGCCACCGTGACCAGCACGATTCGCGGCCTGCGGACCGATTGGCGCGGCTACGACGCCATCGAAGTGACGGGCCGCCTGACGATGACCGACCTCGCCCTGGCTCTCCTGCTGACGATCGCCAAGGATTTCGGGGCGGCCATCGATGGCGAGGGCGCGCTGTCGGGCCAGGCCGATTTCACACGGACACGGACAGGCGATTTCACGGCCCAGGCCGAGTGCCACGGCACCGGCATATCCATCACGGGCGCATTCCTGAAAGGCGACCGCCCCACGCTCAAGGCGTTCCGCTTCGGCGGCAGGATCTCGCGGACGGGCAACACGTACGAGGTCACCGACCTGGAACTGGCCGATGCCCCGGTTGCCGCCAAGGCCAGCGCCACCTTTACGCTTCGGCCCCGCGGCATCCCGACGGGCTCCGGCGCTGCCACGCTTGACGCCGACCTGAAGTGGCTGGCCGACGCGCTGCCCAAGACCCTGGAGACCGTGGTGGGGACCCAGAAGAACCTGAAGGTGGAGTCCGGCTCGCTCAGCGCGACAGTCGATATGCAGTCCGCCCCGGGAGGGCGGCCCCAACTGCGTGTCGCGGCTGACGTCAAGGACCTTCGCGGGCAGCGCGAGGGAAAGCCCATCGCCCTCCAGCCTTTCCACGCGGCCGTTGACGTTCTCCAGGATCGGCCCAAGCCCGCCGACGCGACCGAGGCCGCGCGTGAGCCGTCGCTCCTGCACACCATCGAGGTCAAGTCGCTCGCGCTCACCGGCGGGTTCGGGAGCGTCACGGCGAAGGGCCGCCTGGAAGACTTCACGCTCGACGCCCAACTCAACCTGGCCCGCGCCACGGCCGAAGCCGTGCAGCTGGTCGACCTCAAAGGCTACGGCGGGTCCGGCAACCTGACGCTCCACGCCAGGAGCAGCGGCAGCCCGACCGGCAAGGTGGCCCTGGCAGCCGGCGCGGCGCTCGACAACGTCGCGGTTGATTTCGGCGCGGGGCGACGGTGGCTTGAACCGCAGGCATCACTCACCGCCAAGGGCACATTGACCTTCAACGACAAGCGCGAACTCATGGCGGCCTCAATAGATAGCGCCACGGTCAAGACCTCCACGGCGACACTGGCCGTTAAGGGATCGGGCGAGCGGGCTTCCGCGTCCTGGACGTACAGCGCGGGCGCCAGCGTCGACGGCTCCGTGGCCGGTCTGGCGGGCCTGATGGGCCTCGCCCTGGACTTGGCGCAGGCCGCCGAGCCGCCGCGGCCGCGCGCCGCAGCCAGGGACTGGCGAGACCGCACCGCCCAGGCTGCCCGCGAACTCGCCACCGCTGAGGGCCAAGTGCATCTTCGGGCAGACCTCAGCGGCAATTCCGGCAAGTACGTCAGCATCAAAGGCCTGGAGGTGAATCTGCGGGGCATCGCCGCCCCGGCGATCGCGGAACTTACAACCAAGCCGCTGAAGGCCGACGAGGTGAAAGTGACGGGCGACCTGCGCTACGACTACGCCGCGGGCGGGCACCTGGCCGCTCAGAACGTCGCCCTCGTGATTCCCGGCTTCTCAGCCACGCTCACAGCCACGGCGGACCTCGGGAAACTGGGCACCGACCAGTTCCAGGCCGCGGCCGACCTGGGCCACACGTCGGTGGACCTCGGGCAGTTGACGGCGGTCCTGGCGCCGTTCGGGCTGCTGCCCGCCGAGCCGACGCTCGCGGGGGCCTTGGCGCTGGAGAAACTCACCGCCTCGGCTCAACCGGGAGGCACCATTCGTGTGGCGTTCAGCGGACAGGGCAAGAACGTCGATATCCGCTGGTCCGACGGCCGCCGCATCACCGAGCCGGCGGTCGCGGCAACCGCCGAGGCCGACCTCACCCACGACACCGACTGGCACTTCACGCAACTGAGCGCCAAGAGCGCCAGCGTCGAGTTCCCCGCGGGCGCCCTCAGCGGAACGGTCGCCGGCCAGGCGTCGCCGAAAGGATGGACCTGGAACGCCAAGGCCGCCGGCCAAGGCGAGGCCCGGCCGCTCGCCCAGACGGTGGCCCGCCTCCTCAACCGCGAGGCCGGCCCGGTCGAGGGCCGGTGGCAGGTCCAGGCGTCCTACAAGCGCACCGGCGAGGCGGCCAACGACATCGACCTGACGGCCGCCGTCAGCGGCCTCACGGTTCCTGTGGCAAGCGAGGCCGGCGCGACGGGCGCCCGCGAGGCCAACGTTCCCCTCGGCGACGTGGGGCTGGTCCTGGCGGCGCTCGTCTCGGGGGACCGCGTCGAGATTCGCCGGGCCGACCTGGCGGGCGGCGGCATCAAGGCCATGGCCCAAGGCACCGTCCGCTTCCCCGCCGCCGCGGGGGCCTCCTTGGCGGTCGACGCGACGGTCCGCGTTGACAAGGCCGATTTCGCCGTCCTCGAAAAGACGCTGAAACCTTTCGGCGTCATCCCGGCCGCCTGGCGCCTCAGCGGAAAGGCCAAACTCGCCGGCAACGCCACCACCGCGGCGGGCAAGGTCTCGGCCTCCGGCACGCTCGACGTGGCGGACCTGAACATGGACCTCGGCGACGAGCAGATTCGACTGGCCGAACCGTCGGTCCACCTGCGGGCGACATTCTCGCACGAGCCGCAGGATCGCCGCTGGGAGTTCGCGGCCGACGGGATAGAGAGCGGCCTGGTCCGCGGCTCAGCCGGTTGCGCGATCTCCTTGCCGCCCGAGACCCAGCGGGCCGCCGATGCGGATGCCGATGCGGCCCCGGCGGCCAAGGCCCGCGCGCCTTCGCACCTCGAAGCGCGGTGGGACCTCGTCTGCGACGCCAAGCAGGCCCTGGGCCTCCTGGGCAGCCGCGCCCCGAAGGAACTGGTGATGTCGGGCCCCTGGAAAGCCAGCGGCCACGTGGCCGGCACCATCGCCTCCGAGGGACCGTGGAACCAGCAGATCGCCGGCCTCGTCGGCAGCGGCAACCTGGAAATCGCGCAATTCCGGTACGAGGGTCTCGCCGGCGGCAACGGCGTCATCCGCTGGGGGATCAACCAGGGGCAGGTGCTCCTGTCAAACGACCCGGCCCAGCCCAGCCGCCTGAGCCTCGCGGGGGGCACCGCAACGCTCGGCGGTTGGATTGACCTGCGCGGCCCCGTGGCCCGGCTTTACATGGCCCCGGCGTCGCGCCTCTCGCTCCAGAACGTGCGCCTGTCGGAGCCGGGCGTCAGCCAGTACCTGAGATTCACCACGCCCATCCTGGCGGGGAGCGTGAACGAGAATGGCCGCCTGTCGGGCGAGGTCGACCGCCTCGACTTTCCACTCGACGCGGACGGCGCGAAGAAGGCCACGGCCGGCCTGCGGTTCACCATCTACGAGTTCCAGACCGAACTCCAGGGCGGCCTGGCGACCATCCTCGGCTGGTACGGGCAGCCCACGCGGACGCCCGTGCAGACCCTCGGCCCGATCGACGTGCAACTGGCCGGCGGGGTGTTTCGCATCAAGGAGCACCAGGTTGTCTTCGGGCCGGACACGGCCGTCCTGTTCAAGGGCGACATCAGCGTGGAGAAGCAACTGAACATCGAAATCAGCATGCCCCTGACGGCGACGATGCTGAAGCGTTTCGGCGTGGCGAGTTCGGCGGCCCCTTACCTGGTGAATCAGCGCATGTCGCTGCCCCTGACGGGCACGACCGACAAGCCGGGCCTGGACGAAAAGTTGGCCGCCAAGCGGATCGGCCAACTGGCGGCCGAGGCGGTGAAGCGCGGGGTCCTCAAGGGCCTCGAAGACATCCTCAAGAAGAAATTGAAATAGATGGATGACACCGTCGGCGCCCCCGCGGCGCCCTGTCCGGACTTTCTCGTCGCCCGTTTGACTTTGCAGGCAAAATGGGTATACTATTGCTGGAGAAGGCCGAACCAGAGCCCTCGCGAATACAGCGAAACTATGGCGGGCGGCGCGGCTCGCGGCCGTTGGTGAATGCGGTGAATGTACACCGCGATAAGTACCGGCCACGGAGCCGTTCCGGACCGCTACCTAACGCGAGCGAGGCGCGGGCCTTCTCTTTCTTTTTTCTCCCTTTGCGTCTCTGCCCCTTTGCGCGAGCTGGCGTTGGCGTTTCTGTTGCAGCAGCGGGTCGGCCGCGCCGGCTTCCTTGAACGCTTCCTCGCGGCGGCGGCAACTGGCGCAGTTGCCGCACGGCGCCGACTCGGCCTGGTAGCACGACCAGGTGAGTTCAAACGGGGCGCCGAGTTGCCGGCCCAGGCGGATCACGTCGGCCTTCTTCAGGGCAATCAGCGGCGTCTCGACGACGATGTGCGTCTCGGGCCGCGTGCCCAGTTCAATCAGGCGGTTGGCGGCCTCGTAGAAGGCCGGCCGGCAGTCGGGGTAGCCGGGCGCATCCTGCTCAACGGCGCCGATGACGATCCGCGCGGCGCCGATCGTCTCGGCCCATGAGGTGGCAATGGCCAGCAGGTTGGCGTTGCGGAAGGGGACGTATGTGCTCGGGATCTCGCCCGGCTTCTCGTCGGGCGGCACAGGAATCGCACGGTCGGTCAGGCTGCTGCCGCCGATGCGCGCGAGGTGCGGGGCATCGACCACGAGCGACTTCTCCGCGCGAAAATGGGCGACGAGCCGCTTGAAACACGCCAGTTCTTTCGCCTCCGTCCGCTGCCCATAGTTGACGTGAAGCATGGCGATCCGGAAGCGCGCAGCCGCCCAAGCCGCGGCCGCGCACGAGTCCATGCCGCCCGAGGCCAGCACGACTGCCAACTGTCCTGGCATCGATCTAGTCCTCAGCATGTAGGCCGGGGCGAAGCCCCGGCGCCCTTTCCCCTGGCCGAGAAAGCCGGGGCGAAGCCCCGGCGCCGTTTGCCCTGGCCGAGAAAGCCGGGGCGCTGCCCCGGCCTACACGTTAAAGCGGATGAGCACCTTGATGGCCTCGGGCCGGGCGGCCGCCTCCAGGGCCTCGGGCGCCTGGTCGAGGGCATACTCGCCCGTAATCAGCGGCTCAACGTTCACCTGGCGGCGCGCGAGCATCTCAATCGCATCGGCCATCGGGCCACAACGCGAGCCGACCACCGTGATCTCGTCGACGACCAGCGGCGCGAGGTTCAGGCCCGCCGTATCGGCCACGGTGCTCTTGAGGACGATGGTGCCGCGCGGCCGCGTGAAGGCCATGGCCATCGCCAGGCCATCCGCTGCACCGGTGCATTCGACAACCACGTCGGCATCCTTGGCCGGCCGTGCCTCATGGGCCGCGATGGCCTCGACGCCCCCAGACCGCATAATCGCGAGTTTCGCGGGCGAGCGGCCCACGACGGTTGGCCGCAGGCCCCACGCCGCCAGAACCTGGCCGACCAGTTGGCCGAGTCGGCCGTCGCCTAGCACGATGATCTTCTGCCCCGGCTTCAGGCTTACCTGGCGTCGAATCTGGATAGCCGCCGCGAGCGGCTCCGCGAAAACCGCCTGGCGATCCGAGACATGGTCGGGCACGGCGTGCAGGTTGGCTTCGGGCAGGACGAGCATCTCGGCGAAAGCCCCGTCGCGGCCGGCGATGCCGAGAGTCGTCCGCCGCCGGCAGTGGGTCGGCAGGCCCGCCTGGCACATGTCGCAAGAGCCGCACACGCAGTTGATCTCGCCCACCACCCGCCTGCCCTCGTGCCGCCCAGCGAGAGCCGTCCCGACAAACTCGTGCCCCAGGACGCCTGCGAAACCCATGTAACCCTTGACGATCTCCAGGTCGGTCCGGCAGACGCCGGCCAGGCGGACTCGAATGCAGACCTCGCCTGCCGCCGGCGTCGGGTCGGCATAGGAGGGGGCTACCCGCACGGTACGACCATCGAAAACGCAGGCTTTCATGGAGGTGATGGTCCGGGCCTACTTCATCTCGGCCTCGTGCACGTCCTTCTCAAACAGGTTCTTGATGAACTGGCCGGGCCCCTTCGTAAACGTGGGCCGCTGGTTCGCCCCCCTGGGGGGCGGGGGCGGCTTGCCGTACAGGACGAACGGGTCGTCGGCCGAGACCAGAAAATCGGCCCACGCCTGCCTCTGTCGCGGCAGGTTCTGGCCGGTCATGTAGCGGAGGCTTGCCCAGGCCCGCGTGGCCACGCCCACGTCGTTGTCCTCGATGACGGCCACCAGCGCGCCGGCGGCCACCTTCTCGCGGAAGCGGCTCAGGTTCTCTGCGGCCGCCAGCCGCACATCGACGCTCGAATCCTCTTTTAGCGCCTTAATCATGGCCGCGGCGCCCTCGGGAGGGACGCGGCGGCCGAGAGACACTATCGCCTCGCGTCGCACGTAGGGGCTCCTATCGCCCGTTGCGACGGCGGTGAGCGTCTCGAGCACGGCGTCGCCCTGCATCCCGGCCAGGCCGTGGACGGCCGCATCGCGGACGGCGGGGTCCTTGTCGGTCCTGGCCAGGGTGCAGAAGATCGTCACGACCGAGGGAATCGCAGTGGCGCTCTTGTCGGCCGCGAGGACCTGAAGGGCTTCCCGGCGCTCGTCGGCCTTGAGGCTCTCTAACTGGGCGATCCGCGTGGCTGTCGTGGGGGGCGAGAACCTCTCCTTGAACCACTGGTCCGCGGTCTTCCCGCCACAACCCGCCACAGCGCAGGCCAGCAGCACGAAGACGATGGCGCCGGCGGCCTTCACGGGGCGTCCTCCGCGTGGCCAGGGGCCTCCCGTGGAGGGCCTCCGGGCCTGGCGAGGGTCGGCCCGAAAAAGAAATCCTCCGGCGGCACGAGCGACACGGTGCCGATTTCCTCCCCCAGGAACCGGCAGCCCACCTGGCTGAACCGGTCCGGGTTGTCGCTGACGAAGAATCGCATCTGGCTGCGGCCGGGCGGGGCCGCCATGCGCTCGGCCTGGAGCCGCCGGGCCACCTCCGCCGCCACCGCCTCTGCCGAGTCGACCAGGACGACGTCCGGCCCGACTACCTCCGCAATGTCGTCCTTCAGGAGCGGGTAGTGCGTGCACCCCAGGACGATGGAGCCGACGCCCGCCTCGCGCAGCGGCGTAAGGTACTCCTCCAGGACAGCCCGCACGACGCGGTCGCGCGGGGGCCGGCCCTCTTCGACCAGCGGCACGAGCAGCGGGCACGCCTTCTCGACCAGCCAGGCCCCCGGCATCTCGCGCTGGATGGCCCGGCGGTAGGCCCCGCTGGCGATGGTGGCCTCGGTGCCGATGACGCCGATGGGCCGCCCGCGGCTCTGGCGGACGGCCGCGCTGGCACCCGGCTCAATCACCCCCATGATGGGCTGGGGGAACCGCTGTTGGAGGCTCGGAATGGCCGCCGCGCTGGCCGTGTTGCACGCCACCACGATGAACTTCGGGTCGAAGCGGCACAGGAACTCGCAATCCTCGGCGGCAAAGCGGGCGATGGTCTGGCCGCTCTTGATGCCGTACGGTACGCGGGCGGTGTCGCCGAAATAGACGATCGACTCGTCCGGCAGGTGCCGCCGGATGGCCCGGACCACGGTCAGCCCGCCGAGGCCGGAGTCAAAAATCCCTATCGGACGGCTCATGCGGCATGTCCTTTGTGCCGATGTTAGAGGGGCGAGTCGGCAGAGGCGCTATAATAAGCGGCAGGCCCGATAAATCAAGAGCACGCGGTTTTTCGAGCACGCCGTGGTTTTTTCTCGCGTTTCAGCGGCCAAGCGTACTTGACAGTTGCTCCAGAATTGCTTATACTGTGCTGCTCTTTGAGCGTTAGTCGGCGTACCATACTGAAGGGGCAAGACGGGATGCGGGCCAGAGACCTCAAACAATTCCGAAGACTGCTTCTCCTGAAGCGGTCTGCCGTGGGCGGTGACGTCAGTGCCATGGAGAAAGCCGCCCTCCACAATAGCCGACAGGACGCCAGCGGGGACCTGTCGAAGATGCCCCTCGACATGGCAGACGTCGGCACCGACAACTACGAGCAGGAATTCACTCTGGGGTTGATCGAGACCGAGCAGGCCACCCTTCAGGAGATCGATGAGGCCCTCGAACGCATCGAGAAGAGGTCCTACGGCAAGTGCGTCAATTGCGGTAAACCCATTCCGCAGGCCCGCTTGAAGGTCAAGCCCCACGCCAAGTCGTGCATCGAATGCAAACGCCGGGAAGAAAAGGGCTTGCTGTAACCGACCGCCGAAGCCACCTTCGCCTGTGGCTGACGGTCGGCCTGGGCGTCGGCTTGGACCTGGTTAGCAAGTACGCCGCCTGGGGCCTCCTGGGCGGGCCCCCCGATGAAGGCGGCCGCGCCGTCACGGCCATTCCCGGATGGCTTCAATTCGTCGCCAGCCGCAACCCCGGCATCGTCTTCGGCCTGAGTTTCGCCGGCAGCCTCGGCCCGGAGGCCGGCCGGATTGCGACGATCGCCATGACGCTGGCGACGTCGGCCCTCATCTTCTACGTTTTCGCCTCTTCCCTGCCGCGCCAGCGGTGGATCCATCTCTGGTGCGGCCTCATTCTGGCAGGGGCCCTGGGGAACCTATTCGACCGGCTCGTCTTCGGCTACGTGCGTGACCTGATCCAGATTACGGCGGCCTTTCACATCGCCGGCTGCGCGATCGACTGGCCTTACATCTTTAATGTGGCGGACGTGTACCTGGTCCTCGGCGTGATCGCCGTGGCGGGCACGTTCCTGTTTGGCCCCAAGTCGGGCCGCCAGGTCGGCGAGGCCCGACGGACACGCGAGGAGTCCTGAAATGGACGCCTCGAGCCGCGACCGCCTCTACATCCAGCGGGCGCTCGACCTGGCGGCCCGGGGCATCGGCCGCGTCGAGCCCAACCCCATGGTCGGCGCGGTCGTCGTCCAGGGCGACCGCATCGTCGGCGAAGGATATCACCAGCGTTTCGGCGGCCCGCACGCGGAAGTCATCGCCCTCCAGGCGGCCGGCAGCGAGGCCCGCCGGGCCGAGCTCTTCGTCTCCCTCGAGCCCTGCTGCCACCAGGGGAAAACGCCGCCATGCACCGGCCCGATCCTGGCCTCTGGCATCCGCCGGGTAGTGGCCGCGGTGATCGATCCGTTTCCGCAAGTCTCAGGCCGGGGCATGTCTGTCCTGAAAGCCGCAGGGCTAGAGACGGTCCTCGGCGTCATGGAAGAGGAGGCCCGGCGCCTCAACGCCGCCTTCTTCAAACGCCAACGCACGGGCCTTCCGCTCGTGATCGCCAAGTGGGCGATGACCCTCGACGGTCGCCTGGCCACGGCCGCCGGCGAGAGCCGCTGGATTTCATCCGAAGAAAGCCGCCGCCGCGTCCACGAAGTCCGCCGGATCGTCGATGCCGTCCTCGTCGGCGCGGGGACGGTCCTGGCCGATGAACCGTCGCTGACCGTCCGGCACGTCGAGCCCCTGCCCGAGCGCGGCCAGCCGACCCGCGTGGTCGTTGACGGGCAACTCGCCATCGACCCCGCGCGCGAGCCGATGCGAACGGCACGCCAGGTGCCGGTCATCGTGTTCACTTCCGAGGAGGCGCTGCGCAACCGTGCCGACAAGGCTGACGCGCTGCGGCAGGCCGGATGTGAACTGGTGGCCGTGCCGCGCCAATGTAGCACGCCCGCCCCCGGGCGCGAAGGCCGTTCTGCCATCCACACAGCCGAGGGCGGCTGTGCCACAAACGAGACCCAGCGCGGTGGCACTGAAACCGAGCGCGGTGGGCAGTCTTGCCCACCGCGCGGCAGCCCGCCCAACGGCCGCGGCGGGCAAGGCTTCCCGCCGCGTACGGGCTCCGGGGCGGCGACCGCACCCCTAAGCCTGCGGGCCGTGCTCGAGAACCTCGGCCGGCGCGGCATGTCGCGGGTGCTGGTCGAAGGCGGCGCGAGGATCTTTCGGTCGCTCTTTGCCGAGGGCCTCGCGGACCGCGTGATGGTCTTTGTCAGCCCGAAGATACTCGGGAGCGCCGACGCCCTCGGCCCCGTGTCGGGGCTCGACGGCCGCTCACTGATGCAGGCCCTCCAAATCCACGACATGACCGCCGAACCCGTCGGCCCGGATATCCTCATCCAAGGGCGGCTGGGGGAGTTCTAAGGAATAGGCCGGCTCAACGCCCCGGCAATCCGGCATTGAGACGCCGGGGCTGCGCCCCGGCCTGCGTCTAACGTTCCGGCCGCGGGCCGTAGTGCGGCAGCGGGCTGCCGAGTTCATACGCGCCCAGGTCCGGGGCCTTTCCGATGAAGCCGTCGTTGACGGTCGGCAGGACCTCGCCGGCGTCGACGGCGGCAGAGCCCTCTTTCAGACGCAGGTCGATCTTCGCGGGGTCAAACTGCCTGTTGACATCCGCGGGACGCTCGATGCCGCTGGCGAACAGGTTGGCGGCGTCGACCGCCGCCGCGTGGCGTTCAACGGGCGACCTGGCCCTGACATCGTCGATGGTCTTATAGAAAACGCGGTTCCACTTCATGAAGATGTCCCACGGGCCGCCGCCGAACCCGTCGTAATCGAAGTCGCAATCAATCATCGGCGCATCAAAATTCATCGCGCGCTTCGGGCCCCCGATGAACAGGTTGTTGCGGTACACGCAGTTGTAGACCGGCGCCCCCGTGTACAGGCACGACGCCTCGTCCTTCTTGACGACGGTGTTGTGCATGATGATCGCGCCGGAGGGGGCCCAGTCGATCTTGCCAGTCGGGCTGCCGTTGTGGTGCAGTTTGAACGGCTCGACCATGACGTTGAAGAGGACGTTGCGCAAGATGTACGCCGGCCCGCCGAAGATCGGCTGCTGGGAGATGCCCTGGAAGACGTTCGTGAAGCGGTTGTTGAAGCACCGGGTGTTGCGCTCCGAGAAATCCATCTCGCAGCCGTCGTCCATGCACTCGCTGACCTCGTTGTTGTGAAAGTCGATCGCCGAGCAGTACAGCGACGGGAACGTGTCCATGCCGTCCTTGAAGTTGCGGATGCGGTTGTAGCAGACGACGTGTCCGACGCCGCTGAACTGGATGCCGCGGTATTCTTCGGCTTTCGCCCCCTCGTTGTCTTTGCCCCAGACGAGCGGGCCGTCGAGCACGTTGTCGGCGACGAAGAGACACCGGCAGGGCTTCTTCGGGTCAGAGGAATGGTTGTAGATACCGCACCTGACGTCGTACAGGTGGCAGCGGCGGATCACCACGTTCGAGGAGTCGATCAGCATGACTCCCATGTACACATTTTTGATGGACAACTTCTCGAACCACACGTCGTGTACGGCGGCCGTCTCGATGCCGCGCTTGGCCTGGCCGCCGCCGTCGACGATCGCATCGCCGTCGCCCGCGCCGCGCCAGATGACGGGCTTGCCGGGCGCGCCGCTTCGCGTCACCCGCAACGGCCCGTACGTGCCGGCGTGAACCAGGAAGAGGTCGCCCGGCTCGGCGGCGGCCTGGGCGGCCTCCAGGCCCAGGAACGGCTTCTCCTTCGAGCCGTCGCCCTCGCCCTTGCCCGGCGCGACGTGGCGGATTCGCATGGCCGGCGGTTCCTTGGGTTCGGCCGCCGTGCGGGCCGTAAGCACCTTTTCAGTGAGCGAACCGTCGCCCCTGAACAGTCTGAGCATGATCCGGTACTCGGTGTCGGGCGTAAGGCCAAGGATACTGCCGGCAAACAGCCAGGCGCTATCGGGCGGGTTCAACTGGGCCGGATGGGTCTTCTGCGACGTGGCCCCGTGCTGGACCCGGAACAGCGGCAAGCCCCACTTCGACTCCTCCTGGTCCACCTGCCTGTAACAGACGTTGACCCGAGCCTGCTTCTGCTCGTCGCCGCCGATAATCCAGTAGACGCCCAGGCAATGAAGCGTGGGCTCTTCGAGCACCGGTTCGCCGGGCATATCGGTGGGCCGGCTGGCGGGCCAGGGATTGCCCGTCGCCTCCGGCGCCGAGGGGGCTGCCCCGGCGGCGATGGCGCCGACGCAAGACGCCAGGCAGAAGAGGAAACATGCACCCAGGAGGAACACGAGCCTCATTGCGATTCGTCCTCCTGTCGACCGCCGTAATGCCAAAGGAACGCCTTTGTCATTCTGAGGCCCGCTTGCGGGCCGAAGAATCCCGCCGTGACGCCGCTGAAACGACGAGATTCTTCGCTTCGCTCAGAATGACAACCTTTTGGCTGCCGTGCCTTTGACAATGCAGGGCTCAATAACACCACAGCGCCCCAAGAAAGCACCGCGGCGGGCGCCCGGCCCGCCGCGTATCATATCGGTTCCTGCCCGCCCCTGCTACCACTTGCCGTAGCGGGCCTGCCAGAGTTGAAGGAGTCGCTCGGCCCGCTGGGCGTCGCTCATGCTCTCCAGAACTGCCTGGTCCTGGGCGCTCAGGGTGCTGACGAACTCCTTGAGCCTCATCGCCCGGGTTTTCAGGAACTCCTGGCGCTTCTCGGGAAGTTCGCGGAACTGGACGTACTGCTTGACGAGATACTCGCGGGCCGACGGTTCCATCTCGGCCAGGCGCCAGTACCGGTCGAGGTAGGCGCGGCGTTCGGCCTCCGAGAGGTTGGCCCAGCGGATGGCGTTGGCCTGGACCTCGCGCGGGTCGAGGCGCAACTGCTCGGCCAGGGCGAGCGACACGGCGGACTTTGACGCGGCGGCCGGCCGCGCGGCGTCCTGCCCTGCCCCGGCCGACGCCGGAACACCGGCCACGCTGCCGATGAGAATCTGCGGCCCGGCGATCCCCGCCGCCAGCCCGCACGCCAAGGCGGTCGCCAGGCACACCAGCATCAGGCGCAGTCGCCGCCGCCTCCGATGAAGCATTCTCTTGAGTTCCTCACGTCGGGCGTCCATGCCTCACGCTCCGCTGTCCCGCCCACCGGCGCCGGTTAAACGGTCAATCGCCTGGATGACCGCGATTTCATCCAGGAGTTCTGCATCTTCGAGGAAGGTGATATGGCGGCTGACCTCGCGTTCGATGGGGCTGTTGGGTTCCCGCAGGTGCCCGGTCCAGCCGTAAATCGCGAAGCCGATGACCAGGCCGGCCGCCAGCCCCAGGACCGTTGCCGCCACCTGCCTGAGCACCCGGTTGGGGCGGAGGCGTGCCTCGAGGGCCTGGAGTTCCTTCTCCTCGACGATCCGGGCCATCATCCGCTCGGTGAAACCGGGCTGGACAGGCGCCGGCTTGAATTCGTCCAGGAGTTCCCAGGCGTCTTGGAGTTCCTTAGCCCGCCTGCGGCACGACTCGCAACGGGCGAGGTGACGGCGCACGGCGGCGGCCGTCGAGGCCTTCAGTTCGCCGTCGAGGTACGCGGTCAGCACGCTCCGAACCCAGTGGCATACCGGCGAAGACATGTCAGAAGCCTTAAGGAGGCGTCCAGTCCAATGGGTTGAACAGACCGAGGGCGCGAAGGTGTTGCGAAAAGCGGGAAAAACCTACGCGATTCTCTGGCGGCCGCGGCCCGTGCGGATGTACAGCAGAAGCCGGTCCTTCAGATTGTCGCGGGCGCGGGCCAGGAGGCTCTTGACGGCCATCGTGCTGCACCCGATGGTGTGGGCGATGTCGGCGTAACTCATCCCCTCGTACTTGTTAAGCACCACTGCGATCTGCTGCTTCTCGGGCAGCGCGTGGATCGCCTCCTGCACCATGCCCCGGAGTTCAGACTGGTGCATGTGGTCGTCGGGCATGGAGCAGTCATTGTCGGGGATGCCGCGCGGGCCGTCGCCCGTGTCGCCCATCTGGTCGATGGAGACGTCGTCGCGGCGGTTGGCCCGCGACCGCAGGGCGTTGAGGCTGACGTTGGCGGTGATGCGGAACATCCACGTCGAGAACTTGGCGGTCGGCTTGTAGGTCTGCCGCGCGCGGTAGATACGCAGGAACACTTCCTGGGCCAAGTCTTCGGCGTCGGCGGCGTCGCCGATGAAGCGGTAAATCAGGCCGATGACGCGGGCGTGATTGCGGTCGACGAGTTCCTGGAACGCCAGTTCATTGCCCCTCTGGAATCCCAGCATGAGGCCCACATCATAGTCGGCAGCGGCCCCCCGGCGGCCTTCATGCTCATACGCACCGGCGGCAACGGCTAT
>Ga0315280_10003602_pt1 | contig 23659 bp, 27 predicted proteins | sample YL17G06_40_MG_FD_203697 | JGI IMG/M metagenome (GOLD analysis project Ga0315280, IMG submission 203697) | Sediment microbial communities from Yellowstone Lake, YNP, Wyoming, USA - YL17G06_40 | ecosystem: Environmental > Aquatic > Freshwater > Lake > Sediment | place: USA: Wyoming | collected... | reverse complement strand
CTGGGTAAGGTCCCTTTCGGCCTTCCTTATCATGGCGTTTTTTCTTGAAGGCAGCATCTTCTTCCTGCATTCGGGCAGAATCCAAAATCACGATCGGAAACAGCTCTTTGGATGCAGGTGTCAGCAGGACATCTCCGGCAAACCCTTCCTTGACAAGCTTAGGAATAAGCCCGGAGTGGTCTAGGTGAACATGGGTGAGGAAGAGATACTGGATCTGGTCTGGAGGAACGGGGAAGCCCCTCCAGTTTCTGTAGGAATAGTCCCGTTCCTGAAACAGTCCGCAATCGACAAGGATCTTCACTCCGCCGGCATCCAAAAAGTAGCTTGATCCCGTCACTTGACGCGTTGCGCCCAAGAATTTTATTTTCATGAACTTCTCCCTTGTATTCTCTAGCCTATCAGTTTTTCGTCTAACTACTCGCCGGGAAGTATGCCTCTTCTCCGATATTCGTTGATCGTCTTTGACACGAATGGTCGATACTTCTCGAAGCCCTTGTTCAGCATAGCATGCGCGTTTACCGGTGAGAATTTCTGAACGATCAGAAAACGCGACGGAAAGCTGAAGGCATAACACCATCAGAAAACACAACAAAAAAGGGAAACTTAGGTATAAATTCACGCTTGAGCGTTGGTAGCCCGGGAGAGATTCGAACTATCGGCTTTGTCTTTAGCTTAATCTAAATTTTAGCCCACACTCACAAACTTTCAGAATTAGCCTTCTACAATCAAAATAAGCTTAGAATAAACCTGAAATTGGAGTGCGGGGTGGAATTTGAACTCATGAACGTCAAGAGGTGAAAGGTTTTTCGGTGAAAACGGCTAATGGACTTGAACCCATTTGGGTATGGGGAGGTCGAGCCCCACCAAAATTAATTATAATTGTTAATGATTGAACTCGGATGCGCCGCTATTTTTCTGTGCTCTTCCTTAGCTTTTCGTAGTCCAACGGTTTAATAAGCTTGATTTCGTTGACCCGCTTTAGTTCATCGTCATTTGAGATCATTGTTTGCGTATCAGATTTCAGGCATGTAGCTACGTGGACAGCATCATATCCGCTGAGGCTGTACTTTAACGCGATATTTGAAGCCAATAGAAGTATATCTTGGCTGATCTCAACAATTGTTAAAGGGAGGGAATACATGGAGGTCACGGTCACATCTGCTTTTGAGGGGTCATGTTCTATAGCTACGCTCATAACCTCCATGGGGACAAGAGTTGAAGCGATTCCTTGGAGAACCCCTATCTGTAAATCATCGATTATCTTCTTACAAGCCTTTCCGAAAATAGGATGGGCGAACATAGAGTATACAAAGATGTTGCTGTCCACGTAAGCCCTCAACATTGAGCCTTCTCCAAACGACTTTTACGAAGCCTCTCTATCTCCTCCACGGCGTCTCTGCTCGAAGGTATAAGCCCATAAAGAGTTTCTGACGGATTTTGAACTCTCCTAGGCGGTGTTACAAGGATGACACCAGACTTGTATCTCCAACTTAGGATATCTCCAATCCCTATTCGAGCCGCTTCTCTAATCCTCTTAGGAATCACCGTCTGCCACTTTTCCATAACCTTACTTCTTTCACTCATAAGTCATCCTCAATCATTATGTAAGGTGTAAGGTATATTTAAGCATGTAGCTCCGAAAACGATTTCTACGTTCAAACATGCAATTTGAAGCTAGCCGACAAATTAAGCTTCAACGACTGTCTCGGTTGTTTCTACGTCCTTCATGGCGTCAATTTTGAGGGCTATGCTGCGTATAGCCTCGTAGTCTGGCGCCTCCGCGAAGGCTACAATGTCGTATTCTTGCTCACCCATTTATTGTGCCAGCATTCAAATTTCGTTCCTATCTCCTTAGCCTAACTTTAAAATAAATTATTTTCGACTCAAGAAAGCTTCCATAGCCAATTTTGGCTGACGCAGAGGACAAAATGGCTCAAACTTTAACGTTAATAATGTTTGCAGTGGGTGGATGTAAAGGCATAGGGAGCGTAGGGGATTGAGGCCCTTCATGTAAGGATACTGTGGTTTTTATGCTGAAGGCTAGGGTCTCTACGAGCCCTAGTTCGTGAACTTGTTCGGCGCACTTGAGATAGGTCCTTACTGAGCTGATCATCTTCTTAGACTCAATGGTAAATAACTCGACGCCGACTAGCGGCAATTGGGCGAACGTGTCAGTTATTATGTCATTATCCAAGATTCGGTCGATAATCTCTAACAAGCTAACAGGCGCTGCTGAGATGTCTGCTGCCACTTCCATCACCGATCGCATATATGTTCTACAAAAATACATTTATAAATCTTTACCGTATGACAGCCGTCTCAGCAGACAAAAGTCAGTAAAAGAAACATCCAATATGGCTCAAACATCAAAATTGGACCTTTCGGTTTCAGAAATAAACTTTAAAGATCAGCTGCACGGTGCTCTCATAGAGGAGACTAAGCGTGAGAAAGGTTGCCTTCATAACTTTACTATGTGAAAACTGCAACGGGGATGCAGACATGGAGATAAAGCAAATCTCCAACCTCATAAAACAACTTAAAAAATGGAAGCACCAAAAAACAACAGTGTTATCTGAAATTTAGCTCTTTGTGAAAGAGTTACAAACTTTTGTCTAGAACGATCTATTTAATATCTGACGGATATTTTAATGCGGCTTCTCGAATTACACTTTCCACGATTTGTTTCGCCTCCTCAGCGTAGAGGGCGAAGGAGCTAGCAAATCTAAATTCACAATATTTATCGCCCTTTGAGGCGCATTTCTCCTCAACGATCGTGATGTTTTTCTTCTCGAATAGTTTGGAAAGGAAACCTGACAAGAATCCTCTAAAGAAGTGGCAACTTAGCTGACTGTCATCATTGGCTACTGTTTCAAATGAACCGAAGATTAGAACTCTCCCTGAGCCCCTCGTGTAATTAACGTCTCGGAAGGATATTTTTCCCCAGTTCTCCTCACTCTTTAATTCAGAAAGAAGCCTAAGCACCTCTTCCTTTTTCCTAGTTTTCCCCATTATTTTTTCGCATAAGTGTTTGCCGCATTTCCTAGCTGCCTCACATAATATTACTGATGCCGCGGGGGAAGAGAAAATTTCCTCTAAGGCTGACTTAAAATCGCTAAATGTTTCAAATCCTAGCAATATGCCATTGCTGGCCAGCGCTCCCTCAGAAGCAATATTAGCGTTATCTCTACTTCGTCTAGAATACCTTCTAGTAGAAATCAGGGCTTGGCGCTTACTTTCTTCGTCGGCCATTCTTATCAGTGTATATTTGTTTTACGTAGATACACTTTATAAGTTTTATCTAACCGTAAAAGAAAAACTAGGATCATAAAAGAACTTAGAAAAGGCCATACTCAACAATGACTTAAAGGAAAACTAGTAGTGACAGATATGTGAAGACGCTTTAAAGGTTTAAACACATCGCAGTTATCAATGAATTTCCTTGTAATCGCATTTGATTATTGTCTTCGTGATGCCTGAAGCCGCTTCGTCTAGCCCACGCCTCATCCTCTCTATCTTCCTATAGTATTCCTTTCCACAGTACCACTTGTCGCCTTCACAATCCACCTTCAAATGCTTACAGCCTACGCAAACGTACACTGCCTTCCGCCTTCTGACCACTGTCCCAGTATCCAGACCACTAATTTGTATTAGTTTTCTGTATAACAATTATGAATTAAAAATACAGATTCGCAATCAACATTCAAAATGGTTTGGTGGGGCCGAGGAGATTTGAACTCCTGTCTGATGGGCCCAAGCCATCAAGCCTAGACCAAGCTAGCCGACGGCCCCTCGCAATAAGCTCTGCCTATGAGCCTTAAACTTCTTTAGTTCGAATGATTTTAATTTTTAGGCACCAGCCGACTTTTATTTTTTCCGAATAACTTAATTTAGACAAACATCAATCCTTAATCATGTGCCTCGGTAGCTCAGCTGGCTAGAGCAACGGCCTTGTATATCGAAAAGATAGCCGTAGGTCGCGGGTTCAAATCCCGTCCGAGGCTCTAAATTGATCTGAAGGCAAAAAATGTTTTTAGGTATTCCTTTATTGTGTGGTCAGGATCTGGTTATGGGGATTTTAATCTAGGTTTCTGTCGTAGTTTCGTCTGCTTTTTCGAGGAATTTAAGTGAGAATTAAATCTGGCTTGAGCATTTAGGGTCATGAAGGCTTTCGAAACAATAAAAAAGGTCTTAGCTAGATGGCGCGTCAGTAAACGAGAAGCCTCTAGTCTATGCTATCTGCGCGCGTTAAATAAGGGAGAAAGATAAAAATGGGTTTTTACCTTCCTGTCAATTTGGGTGAATCAGCATGTTTCTTTTGACTTCTTCGTATACTGCCTCTCTCAGCTTCTCGCCTTTCAATCCTAGGGCTTTTATTAGTTTGAGTCTTGCGGCTAGTTTGTTGTTGTGGAATATGTCTCTGACCCAGTTTTCAAAGTCTCCTCGCTGTATGTGGAACTCGATCGAAGCCACGTTCACTGCTTTCAGCTGATTGCTGAATTCATCTAGGCTTGAGGCTATCTGTCCAGTCGGCGCTCCTATGTTCGTGTAGAAGTAGAAGGCTTTTTGAGGCGGAGCTGAAAAGGATGTTTGGGACGGGTTTTTCTTGGCTGTTGTCTTTGCGCTATATGCACGGGTTTTTTGTTTCAACACGTTGGGACACCTCCATTTAAGCTATAATACATTGTATTCCAGATTCAAGAAATATAATACGATTATGAATATGGAATACGTATTGTAAATCTATATGTTTTATTTCCGCCTTTGAAACAAAAGTGGTAAGGCACTATCTGAGTCGACGTGACTGTTCCGATCTAAGATTTTGAAAGTGGAAGAATATGCCGGGGGCGGGATTCGAGCCCGCGACTTCTGGTTACATTCGCGCTTGGAGCGTTGTAATCTCCAGATTATGAGTTTCACCTATCCCCTTCGGGTCTGGCGCCCTAACCAGGCTAGGCTACCCCGGCTCCATCTCCATATTTTGCACAGCACAAATTTAACCATTTATCAGTTAGCCTTAAGCGGCTAGCTACTTTTTCTTTCGAGCCTTTGAACAGAAGTCGGCGTGCCTAAGTAAACCATATCAGCCATTTCAATGAATAAGCCTGTTTCAATTACGCCTGGAATAAGTTTGAGCCGTGTGTTTAGTTCCTTTGGCGCGGATATTTGGGCGAAATCTGCGTCGATTATGAAGTTTCCGTTGTCTGTTATTACGGGTCCGACTTTGCCTTTAGCTTCACGTAAAACGGGTTTTCCTCTCATTTCCTTTATTTTTGACATAACTGTGGGCAGGGCGAAGGGAAGCAGTTCAACGGGCACGGGCTGGTCGGTTCCCAACTTGTCCACGAGTTTTGTTTCATCCGCCACTATTACAAGCTTTTTAGATGCGGAGGCGACGATTTTCTCTCGGGTTAAGGCTCCTCCCATGCCCTTAATAAGGTTTAGTTCCTTGTCTATTTGGTCTGCTCCGTCTATGGCTAGGTCAAGTTGAGGATGCTCATTTAATGTTGTTAGAGGAATGCCGCTTTCTATGGCTAGCAGTGAAGCTTGATGGGAAGTTGGAACCCCTAAAACTCTTAGGTTTTTCCCTCGAATTCTTTTCCCTATCTCTTCGATGGCGTAGGCAACGGTACTTCCGCTACCAAGTCCAATCACAAAACCGTCTTCCACAAGCTGCACCGCCTCCAAGGCAGCTTTCTTCTTTGCCCTCTCTATCCAGCTCACCTTTTAAGCCTCTGCCTCGATCTGGCCTAACCTTTCCAGAACCTTCTCTACCTCTGCTCGAATCTTTTCGATTCTTTCCTCAGCTTCAGACTTACGTGGAACTGGAGGCGGTCTCCGCTTTTTCCTTTCTTCCCTTAGGGAAGGAGCGGTAGCGGGGGGAAGAGTAACTGGGGAGGGAATTGGTACCTCCCTTACTAGCTTAATTTCGAGGTGCGTCCTTAGATCTTCGATTTTTTTGTTTAAGTCGTCGAAGCGTTCGCTGAACAGCTTGACGAGATCAACTTGCATTCCTTCTAGCTCATGTAGTGCCACTAATGATTCGCTTCGCGTGATAATATCCTTAATTTTGACCATTCTTTCCTTGTATTTGCGTGCTAGGCGCTCCCGTTCCTCCTCGCTTATTTTTCCCTCCGCCTCCGCCTCATATAGGCGTCGGATGGCATAGCTGAGAATTTCTCTTTCAAGGTTTAGCACCCTGAGCTCGTCCTGCGCCTTATCAACCTCGGTGGGCGTCACGCTGCGCTCAGCCTTTAAGGGCCATTTTTCTTCAGCCTCGAATTCAACGTCTAAGGCTTCTTTTCTTTTCTTTTTTCCCGATCGTGTGGCGTAAAGAAATACTAGAGCCACTATAAGGGCTCCTACTATGACTATTGGGTAAAGCCAGGTCTCGAAGTCCAAAACGGCTCCCTCGATAGGCTTATGGTTTTATGTTCTAATATAAATATAAGAACTACGTTTAGGGAACCGTGATCTTAGATGATGTAGTCAACTCTATCTCTGTTTAAGAGCCTCAAAAAGTGTTTAAGCCTCTCCTTCTGCCTTTCCTTCTCCTCTACCTTTTTCAAGTCTTCCTTGATTTCTTCTATTAATCGCCCGATGGTTTCTAAGGTCTTTTTTGCTTCTTCCGAATTCATTTAAGTGGAGCTCCGAAGGTTATTCGAGAATCTAGGGACAAAATGGTTGTGAATTGGAAATACAGATTACAAGTTCGTGTCTGAAGTGGAAATATGTTTTATATTCATTTTAAACCATAGCAAAGTTACAGATTCTGAATACGGTGAGTGGTGCAACGAAAGAAGAAAGGATGCTTAAATTTCAGACAAAATGGATACGTCAAGACGATTTAACAAATGAATGCTGGAGCGTACAAGTTTTGGGCCTTCAAGCTTGCCATGAGTGCAAATCTAGAGACAAGCCTTATCAGTGCAGCGGCATAAACATTAGAAAAGTAGGAATGAACCGGAAGGGTCTGGAAATTCCCCTAAGGAACATGAAGTCCCCCGATTGCTAGAAAAAGGTAAAGCACTACCGAATAATGAACTATTGTTCTTCAATAAATGGAGCCTATTGATATTTTAGAATCCGGATTCGAACCCGTTTCCCGACATGCCAGATAATTTGCTTTGTTTAAAAATGCATGCTGCTGAAGTGTAGTATTTTTTAGGAAATACGTTGTTCTAAGGCTTGATGCCATGAACTTTGATACTTGCAACTGAGTTTGCGATTTCTTTTATTTTTTCAGTGGATATATCTGCATTTTCAATGATGACTTTTGCAGTAGGGTCGTTAATCATGCACTCCACTGGAAAAGTTGTTTTCGCGATTATTTTTACCTCCTTAAAACCCGCTTCTTTTATCGTTTCTATGTATTCGTCTTCCATTAATGCGCCAGAAAGACAGCCAACGTATGCTTCCACGTTCCTCCTAATAACTTCTGGGAGTTTCTTCAATAACACAATATCTGAAACCATCAGCCTTCCACCAGGCTTTAGAACTCTAAAAGCTTCTTCAAAAACTCGTCTTTTGTTCGGCGAAAGATTGATCACGCAGTTTGATATTACCACATCAACAACGTTGTCAGCGACAGGAAGATTCTCAATTTCACCAAGCCTAAACTCCACATTCTTATGTTTACCTTTTCTGGCGTTCTCTCTTGCTTTGTCAATCATTTCAGGCGTCATGTCCACACCGATGACTCTTCCTTTATCTCCGACTTTGTTCGCAGCAAGGAAGCAATCTAGCCCACCACCAGAACCAAGATCAAGTACAGTTTCCCCTTCTTTCAATGACGCTAACGCAACTGGATTGCCGCAACCGAGACCGAGATTGGCGCCTTCTGGAACAGAGCTGAGCTCATCCTCACTGTAGCCTATGCTCTTGCTGACTTTTTCACGCAGAATAGCACTGCCGCCAGTCGAAACCTTTGAACCACAACAAGAGTCGTTCTGTTTAGCTATCTTAGCGTAGTCTTCTCTTACGATTTTCTTTATCTTCTCCTCTTTCACCTCTATCACCCCCTATTTCAAAACATCCCTAAGCATAGGACTGAGGAAGTCTTTTATTGTACGGCCAAGCTTTTCCGCTTTGACCACGATGATGCAGCATATCTCTCCGTTTCGTTCGCAGCCTATAATCGCTAGTTTGTCATTCGGTTTCAGTTTCGCTTTTTCCCTTACATCTTTTGGAAGAACTATTTGTCCTTTTGAATCAATCGTTGCTACAGCATCAACTTTGCAACTTTTTATGTTATTGGACACACTCCTCGCCTTGTGAAGAAAGGCATTCCGAATAACTTAAACTTTTCTTATTTTTCGGAATTTTCTGAATCTGGGGATAAAGGGCCTGTCTGAGCAGTTTAAGGTGGAGCCTCGGGCGGGCTTTGATCCCGCGACCTCCGCCTCTAAGGCTTTCGGGGTTACCAAGGCGATGCCCTAACCAGCTAGGCCACCGAGGCTTGCTTGCGTGCAAGGAGATAGGAGTAGGGTGTTTTATTTGTTTTATTGTTCGTGATCAAGCCAAACAAACTAAATCTTTTCAAGGTTCACTTTTTATATGACAATAGAAGTATTTTTGAATGGTTGCCTTGCGGGGGTGTCCGAGTCTGGTCAAAGGAGCAGGGCTTAGGACCCTGTCGCGTAGGCGTTCGTGGGTTCAAATCCCACCCCCCGCACCTTCATAAGTAAATTGACGGGGGGCCCGCGAAGCTGTATGAATCGAGGCAGAAAAGGTCGAGAAGCGAATGGATAGAACTGCACTTCGAGAGCTTATTTTTCAAACCAACTGAATAAGAAAGCGAAAAAATAATTAATACTGAGCATATACTGCGTCAGATGCGAATTTTAGATGAACCTTTCCAATGGTCGAATCAGTTATCCTGCAAGCAAGATAAGGCTCTTCATGTCCTCTCTTATGATAGCCAGTCGTTTTCCATGTCAGGGCCAACGAAGATTATATAAAGTGAAAAGTGACAAAACAGCTCATGAGGGCACGAGCGCTCTCTTGGGATGAATAGAATTGGAAAGAATTCTAGCTCCCTCGCAGCGGCAGAATAAGCCTATGAACAGTGCGACAAGAGTAATAGCCTCAACAGTCGGCGTTATTGTTGGACTGGCTGGTATTGAACATGGATTCTTTGAAATGCTTCAAGGTAATGCTACGCCAAGCGGTCTAGTTATAGATGCCATTGGTCCAGCGCAAAAGTTATGGCCAGGTGCAACTGAACCTGCCTTGACAATTATTCCCAACTTTTTTGCAACGGGTATCTTAGCCATGATCGTTGGTCTCTTAGTCACAATATGGGCTGTTGCGTTCGTTCAGAGGAAGAACGGCGGCGCGATCCTGCTTCTTCTCTCAATCATACTGTTTCTGGTTGGCGGTGGCTCTCCACCATTATTCCTTGGAGTCTTGGCTAGTGTTGTCGCAACCAGAATAAATAAGCCCTTAACTTGGTGGCGTACACATCTCCCTGTTAATGTACGGGGCTTCCTTGCAAAGTTGTGGCCGTGGGCTATAATCGCCTTTGTGTTAATATTCTGGTTTGCCGTTGTAATCGCAATCACCGGGTGGCCCTTAATGTTGTTCTTTGATGCAAACACGACAGACTTTTTACCTATTCTAACTGTTCTTGGTTACGTCAGCGATGTGCTTCTTTTGTTTTCTATCTTTGCTGGATTTGCGTATGATATTCAGCGTAGAAATGCGGAATAACCGAACACCGCCACTATCAGAATTAGATGCATGGAAAAATCCCAAGCAAGGGGAATTGAAAGATTAATATGAATCTATGTAAGGCTTAAATTCCGAGAATTTAAACCGATGTTTAAACCTAACCCCCCGCACCATGGCATGACAAGATAGAAAGGTTTTGGCTAGATTCTTGGTGGTCCCATCTTTATCCTCTTTAAGGCTTCTTCGGAATACCTTATTCCATGGATGGATTCTAATAACCATGTTATGCAGATTGCCGCTTTTATTTTGATGCATCCAAAATAGAATTTTGACCGAGAGGACTAAAGTGCTTTAGGGATTGCTTTTATGTTCACTAACCCAGTAAGAACTCGTTTTCCCCTTCCTGCTAATGGCATGTTCTTTCTTGAATATGGGAGCCTCCATTTTATACCGCTCTACCGCCTCTTCCAGAACTGGAAAAACGTTATGTCTATGGGCGCCAGCCACAACAACGTAAACGAGATCATCGCCCACGTCGAATTCCCCCAAAAAATGATGAATTTGCACATCAATTACACCCGCTTTCCTTTTAAGTTCCTTACAAATTTGGTCGAGAACCTCGTCAGCCTTCTCCTTATAAGCCTCCAACTCCATTTTTTTAACAGTCTCGCCGCGAGGGGTTTCGCCTCGCACCACACCCACGAAGATTCCCATAGCACCAACTTTGTAAAAGTCTGGGTTGCTTCTCACCTGTTTTAGCAGATCAGAAAGTGACAATTCCCCTTTCTCATGAACACCGGAACGTTTAGCCGCTTGCATGCTGAATCCCACTCTTGAAATTCTATTTAGACTAATTATTGTTTGTGATTTTCGGTGTCAATGCCAACTTTCATCTTGAAACGCGCTCTCCTTTTTATCTTTTTATGCTATTTCTGCAAATAACATGTTAACATTGTTGGTGAGAAAATGATTGTGGGTTTAATGGCGGATACACACGATCGTTTGCGTCTGCTGGACAAGGCTGTGAAGCGCCTAAATGAGGAGAATGTTGAGCTTGTGCTTCATGCTGGCGACTATATTGCGCCCTTTGTTGTGCCCCACTTTAAACCATTAAAAGCTCGATTGATCGGCGTGTTTGGCAACAATGACGGAGAAAAAGAACTGCTGAAAAGGGGCTTCGCAGGCATAGGAGCCGAGCTTCGAGGAAGGTTTGCAGAAGTGAAGATCGACGGACTTAGAATTGCGGTTTTGCATGGCGAGGAAGAGGAGCTTCTAAGATCGCTTATTGATGCTGAGAGCCACGACATAATCGTTCATGGGCACACCCATGAGGCGAAAACCTACAGGAAGGGAAAAATGCTTGTCATAAACCCTGGAGAAACCTGCGGCTACCTAACGGAAAAATCAACCCTAGCCATACTGAATACTCAGACGTTAAACGTGAAAACCATCCTCCTAGAGTGAAACGCCCGCGCTCAACTGAAGGCTTCAGTTAATAAAATTACGCTACGTCCATGCTTAAATAGTGGCAACTGACGCAACGCGAACAGTTAATTCACGCCTAGGAATTTCGTTACGTAGTTTTTCACATCCTCTAAGCCTTTCTCAGACTTTATGTGAACGATGTTAAAAGCGTCCCTCGAAGAAATTTGCTTAACCTCTTCTCCCGTAGCCTGTCTAATTAGGAACTTCGCTGCCCCTAAAACCTTCTCGTTGAGGCGTGAGTCAGCAATGTCTGCAATGTGAACGATGAGAGCCTCCAGGGTTTTTGGGGATACGGGCCCAAACTCCGCATGATGAGCGCAAACTATGTGAATGAGGGGCAGGGGAAATCCTCTTCGAATTAGTTCGGAAGTTATCAGCGTTAGGTGGTCGAGGCGCTCAGCCAAAGGCGAAGCCCTATAGATTCCGTCCTCCATTTCAGCGTAGGTTAAGGGTTTGAATATGTCATGTAAAACAACGCCGCACAACACTAGATCCGTGTCAACTTTTCCATGATAAACTTTCTTAACGACCTTACATAGGGTCAGGGCAATCTCAGCCGTGGCGGTCACGTGTTCAAGCCAGCCTCCAGGATAACTGTGATGACGGAAAACGCTTGCGGGCGAACGCTCCAGGGGTAGCCCCACGTAGACCTTTCCCTCTATTTCAATGGTGGGCTTCTCAACCAGTTGAGCCACTTTCTCTCGAAGGGAGTTATCCCTAATTTTGTCAATAATTTTCTTTAGACTTGAGTTCAATTTTCTTCCTCTTACTTGGCTATTTCATGGATCTGGACCACAGAAGGTCTTCGAGGAGGCTAATCATTTTAGGTTCGTTCCTTACAAGGTCTGTGGCGGTCACTATTCCGATGAGTTTTCCGTCCTTTACAACAGGTATCTTCTTAATCTTCTTGGCGGTCATTATTTTTGCGGCCTCTTCTATGGCTAAGTCTTCTCGTATTGTTACGATGGGGCTCGACATAATTTGCCTAGCCCTAACGGTCACGGGATCTAGGCCAGACTCAAGTATCTTTCTTAGGATGTCTCTTTCCGTTATGATTCCAACTGGCCTCCTTTCCTGAACTACTACTATGGAGCCCACGTCGAACTTATTCATTTTTTGGATTGCCTCCATAACACTAGAGTCAGGCCTAACGGTTTTTACGTCGGTTTCCATAACGTCTCTAACCAAAATAACTCCAGCCAATGTGTTCACCTCTACCACGCGCAAATTGATGCCTAATGGATTCCTTTTAGTGTTCTCCCTTCATCAATTTTTCCTATAAAATGTCCAGCCTAGATTCTTTCATGGATTAGGCTGTCGCCTTAGAGTGATCAGTGCGCGAATCGAATTTGTGCGTTTTTAGGTCATTTTTCTGAGGAGTTGGTTGATGAGTTTGTGAACCTTGCAGTTGAAGCATATTTCCTCTGAGATAACATTGCATTTGGAGCATGCTTCTTTTGAAAGTTCTATTAAGATTTGTCTTGTGTTTGTTTTCCATGTTGGCGTTAATTTGGTTGTTAGGCTTTCCGTTAAAGTGTTCATTAGAGGTACCAGTTATTGTTAAACAGTTAATCATATTTAAGCTTTTCCGTAAAAATGACAGTTATTACGCTCGTAAAATTCAACTTTCCCTAAACATGAAGCATTAGGAACTTCCCGTTCGGCAACATGCCATGATCATTATTCAAATAAATGTACTTCCTGCTAGCGTCAAGCCTTTTCACTTCATCCAGCATTTCTTCGAGTTCACGCTCCGAGTAGACATAAGCATACCACATTTCCCTCCCGTGAAGCCTCAAGTAAACCACATCATTTATGGAAACGACTTCTGTCGGTAAGCTTGGCGCATCAACAGAGCAAAAGGCCAATCCAGAATCTTTACAAACGTCCTTTTTATTCCACCAAGACGTATGCCTAAACTCAACAACCGCAGAATTGCCAAGGTTTAACTCTGAGAAAAACTTTGAAACAACGCCTATGCTTTCCGTGGTTGCTGTGAAGTTGGGAGGCATTTGAAAAAGCCAGAAGGCGATTTTGTCCTCCATTTCCTTAAATAACGATTTGAATTTCATCCATGTTTTGAGGGCGTTCCACCCCAACTTCCTATAATGGGTTATTGCCCTGTGAACCTTAATGCTGAAGTCGAAGCCGCTTGGACATTTTTCCCAAGACCTTATCCAACTCTTAGAAGGGAAACGATAGAAGCTAGCATTAATTTCAACGGTTGGAAAGCCCTGCTTACAATACCATTGAAAAGGAGTAGGCGTACCCTCATTCCAAAAGTAGCTATAGCCCGAGGTGCCAACCCTAATTTTGTCCATGCCCATCAATTAAAAACTCCTTTATACGTAGTTTATCTGCATTCCTCCACTTCTCTAAGTCTTTTCTTATAGGATCTAAGGAACACTAGACATGTGCGGGGGTTAGGTTTAAACATCGGTTTAAATTCTCGGAATTTCTGTTTAAAAATGACTTCGATTCATTCCTCTCCCCATAATTTGACAAAACTAAAATAAGAGTTCAAAACTCTCCTAGGCTACCAAGCCCAAAAAGCAGGCTTTCCCTCTTTCTGTATATAGTCAGCGTCTTTTTCAGAAGGTTGATATGGATTCTGTTATGGCTATCTCAGATTCGGCATAGTTGCTAAGGATGGGAGCGAATGTTTTTCACAAGTCTAATCTCGTTTCTTCTCGGAATTGCAGTCGATAGAAGGAGCTGTACAAGCCGTTTTCATGCATTAATTGTTCGTGAGTGCCTCGTTCGACTATCGAGCCTTGATCGATTGTTAATATTTCATCGCAGAGCCTAATCGTCGAAAGTCTATGAGCAATTATTATCGCCATCCTGTTCTGCAACAATTTTTTCAGGGCCCTTTGTATCAGCAATTCGGTGTAGGCATCAATCGAAGACGTTGCTTCGTCCAAAACTAGGATTTCGGGATGTGCGAGTAAAGTTCGCGCGAAGCTTATCAGCTGCCTTTGGCCTATGGAAATATTCGAAGACCCCTCTTGTACCATGTAATCATATCCTCCAGGAAGTTTCATAATGAAATCATGGGCTCCGATTGATTTGGCTGCCTCGATTACTTCATGGTCTGTTGCTTCAGGTTTTCCAAATCTTATGTTTTCTTTTATGGCGATGGGAAACAGGAAAGAGTCTTGTAACACTGTGTTTATGCAGGCTCGTAAGGATTCAAGCGATATGTCCTTTATGTCATGCCCGTTTATCAGGATTCTGCCCTCATTAGGATCGTAAAACCTCGTCAAGAGGTTTATTATAGTGCTTTTTCCAGCTCCTGTTTGACCCACTATGGCCAGTTTCCTGTTATGCGTCAATGTGAAGCAAATGTTCTTCAGAACTGGAATATTAGGGTCATACCCGAATGTGACGTTTTCAAACTTCACTTCCTCTATCGACACAGAATCACCCTTTTCTCAACTGGCGCCTCCACAACTTCAACCTTTGTATCTATCACATCGAATAACCTTTCAATTGCTGCCATGGCAGACTGGTATTGATCATACATCGCAACGATGTCTGTTAGTGGCATAAAATATGAGAACTGATACTCTATGAACGCAACCAAAGTGCCGATTGTAATGGTCCCTTGAATAACAAACATAGCGCCAAAATACAGAATTATCACTGTGCCGATTAATCTCATGGTGAGAATGAAAGGCATATAAGACGACCCTATCATTATCGCTTTTAGATTCGCTTTAACGTTCTCATCTTGAACCTTCTGAAATTTTTCCCCAGCTTTATCTTCTTGAGCATAGGCTTGAATAACCCTCATGCCAGCCAAATCTTCCTGTATTCGCGCTGTGAGCCCACCCGTCGTAATCAGTGTCTTTCTGTAAGCAGCCCTTGAGCGTTTCCCCAAATACCAAATCAAGGCCAAAGCTGCTGGTAGTATGGCAAGTGCAAGAAGTGCTAAACGTAAGTCGAGGGCGAATATTATGATGAACGTACCCAATATCGAAGAGACATCCACAAGGATGCTTGTCAAACCGAATCTCAAAAATATCCTCACCGTGTTGGAATCATTTATAAGCCTCGAAATGATTGATCCAATTTCACCCTCTGAAAAATATCTCAGCGAAATTATCTGCAACTTTTCCATGCTTTCATCCCTCATTTTTGCAACGACTCTTTCCCCGAGTATGCGCATTTGATATGTTTGAACGTACTGAAACACGTAATTGCCCAAAACAACGACCGCGAAGATGGGAATCCACCATATAAAACCAGAAAGATTTCTAGGCTGTATTATCTGATCTATGGCTATCTTGTGCATGTAAGGCGAAGCCAAACCTGTAATTGCGCCCAGAACTATAGCGGTGAATCCAATAAGGATGTGTTTTCTGTAGGTTTTTACGTAATGATAGACCCTTTTGATCAAAACCCTGTCGGGAACGGTTCTTTTCCTTTTTTCTTCTTGTCGAGTTGAAAAGGCTCCCCATTGACTTGACATTAGTCATCAACTTCCGTTAGAATTGAAGACTTCTCGATAAACTGGGTCTCGTAAATTTTCCGGTAAATGCTTTCTCTTGCCATAAGTTCTTCATGAGTTCCGAATTCAGTGATCTGGCCGTTATCAAAGACTAGAATTTTGTCTGCATGTCTTATAGTTGAAAGTCTTTGGGCGATGATTAAGGTTGCTCTGTCTTTCATCGCTTCCTCAACGGCAGCTTGAATCTCCTTCTCTGTTTTCGCATCCACAAAAGACAACGAATCGTCCATTATCAATATCTTAGGGTCTACGAGAATTGCCCTAGCAATAGTTATTCTCTGTCTTTGACCACCTGATAAAGTGACGCCCCTCTCACCTACCAAGGAATTATATCCATTGGGTAAAGATTGGATAAAATCGTGTATTCTAGCCATCTTGGCAACTTCGACTATTTCCTCCATTGAAGCATCTGATTTACCGAAGGCAATGTTGTCTCTAATAGTTCCAGAAAAGAGGAATACGTCCTGCAGAATCACGCCTACCTGTCGTCTCAGTGAAGACAATTTGAACTTCCGTATATCCGTCCCGTCTATTGTTATGCTTCCCGATAGAACATCATAGAATCTGGGAATTAGGTATATGAGGGAACTCTTTCCGGATCCTGTTGCCCCCAGTATAGCAATTTTTTCGCCTGGATTCACTGTGAAACTTATGTTCTTTAACACTGGTTTATCTTCCACATAACCAAAAGTCACATTCTTGAACTCCACTCTTCCGTGTTTAATGGTTATGTCTTCCGCATCCGAAAAGTCTTGAACTGCTCGCGGAGTGTCCATAGTTTCGAAAACTCTCTCTAATCCTGCAGAAGCATTTATCCAGTTTCCGATGGACGCGCTCAAATCTCTCAAGGGAAAAGTTAGTCTCATCATGTATCTTGCAAAGAGGATTACGCTTCCAATGGTTAATGCTGAACCAAGAGCGGTTATTGAATAACCAGCGTAGACATAAACCGCAGCGATTCCAAGCGTAAGAATTGTCGGAGAAAGAGGCATCAATTTTGACTGGATTTTGCCAGCTTTAATTGCCGTTTCAACGAAAATCTCCTCTGCTTGTTTGAATCCTTCAACCATGTCTTTCTCTCGGCGAAAAATCCTTACGGTTTTCATTCCAACTATATTCTGCTGGATGTAAGAGCCTAATCTTCCAAGGATAAGTTGCATGTTTCTGAACAGCGGCATTGTTTCGACGAAAAGGATTGTCGTAAAGTAAAAAATCAACGGCATCGTGGCCATAGAGATAAGCGTCATAATTGGACTGATGGAAAGAATCACTAAGACAATAGCGACTGCGGTAAACACGGCGTTCAAAACTGTGCCGAGCCACGTTCTTAGGAAAGCGTCGACAACTTGAAGATCCATCGTGGCCCTAGCCGTAAGGTCTCCAATCGTAACAGAATCGTAAAAACTGTAGGACTTGCCCTGCAGCGAAGAGTAATAATCGGATCTTATGTCTCTGACTATAAATTGCGCCATCGCGCTATGCACAAGGGATACAATGAAGTTAAGAACTGCGAATCCTACACCTGCAGAAAGTATTATTATCAAATAATTTGGCAGAAGACTAGTATTTCCTGCGATCACGACTTTGTCGATGATAAGGGAGGTATACAATGGCTCGAGCACGAATAAATAAGACCTTCCCACGCAGAGGAGCACAATCGCAAGGATGAACAAATAATACTTCTTATGATATTTCAGCAGACGCTTGAAAATCGAAACTGATTGTGCAAAATTCTTCTTCGGTTTAAGTGACCTCACGTAATCTATTAGCGGCTTTGCCACGCTCATTGTGTACCCAGCAAAATACCAAAGCATACCGAGTCAATTATAAACATTTTTAAGACATTTACAGTTTCTTGTTGCCCGAGTAACGAGTATACATTGGTGATTTTCTGAAAAATACAAGTGATTTAACAGATAAATCGAAAATATATATATGCCCTGAATCAATGTGACAGGTGAACAAGTTCAGCATTTCTCCGCTTCATTCATTTGACTAAGATCAATTAATGCTCGCTCTTTGGCTAATCCAATTTTTAGCTAGAGCATCTCAAGTAGTATATACGGCAATAACGTGAAGAATTATTCCAAACTACATTCAAATCCTCAAAACGTATACAAATGAGTTTTCTCTGACAGATTTAAAATACTGAAAAAGTGCGGGGGTGGGATTTACGCACGAGTTTACCAGTAAAAATATGCCGAAAATATTATTTAATGGCTGGCAAACTCGAAAAACTGAATAAGCACTGGGCACGTTAGCTTTTTAATAATCAATAAAAACTTTAGTAAACAACTAGGAAAGAGGGAATCTGAATGGTGACGGAGTCTGAGGTTTTTTACGGGTTTTGTAAATATTTTTCATCTCTGGGAATAGGTCATGCGCCTACCCCTATGTATTATCTGCAATTGGAATCGTCCTCTCTTGGAGGCTTCTCTCTAAGTAGCTCTGAAGATTTAGGAAGACTGGTTTAGTTGGCAGAAAAGAACGAGCCTATTTGGATAGCGCGAGACCTTTCGAAATGTAGCGGGTGCCGAAAATGTGAGATCGCCTGTTCGCTTCATCATGAGAACAGGATCTGGCCAGAAGCATCAAGAATAAGAGTCTTCATGTTGGTCCCTGGAGCAGATTTTCCGCATTTGTGTACCCAGTGTGAAAACTACCCTTGTGTTAAGGCTTGCCCTTTTGAGGCTCTGTCTGTGAGCAAGAAAACCAGTGCTGTCTTGGTCAACAACGAGAAGTGCACTGCTTGCGGCAAATGCATAGAGGCCTGCCCGGGAAGAATTCCGCACGTTCATCCAGCAAACAAGAAAATTATAATCTGTGACCTCTGTAACGGCGATCCACAGTGCACGAAAGTCTGTCAAGAAGGCGGATGGGGGGTCTTGAAAACAGTCGAGAGAGGAGAACATCCGTACAAGCTTTATGCACGCACCCCTGAGGAGACAACAAGAAACCTCGCGACAAAACTGTACGGAGAAAAAGCGGAGGAGTTCCTCTAATGCTGGGCTACGCAGGAAAATTCCTAGAGGTCGATCTTTCACAAGCAAATTTCAGAGACGTTGTACTTGATAACGAGTTGCTGAAGGATTACGTTGGAGGTAGGGGGCTCGCAGCAAAAATCCTCTGCGACAGACTGATCCACAAATGGGAGGAAGTAGACCCTCTCGGGCCCGACAACATTCTGCTTTTTCTACCAGGACCTCTAACGGGATTTTTCCCAGGCGGCAGAGTTTGTGTCTCGGGTAAATCGCCTCAGAGCAACGGGGTTGTGGGCTCGACTGTTGGCGGCGAGTTCGGAGTTGAACTGCGATGCGCCGGCTATGACGGAGTAATTGTCACGGGCCAGGCTGAAAAACCCGTTTACTTATTCATTAAAGATTTCGATGTTGAGATCAGAGATGCAAGCAACATCTGGGGCAAAGATGCAAAAGAAACGAACACGTTACTAAACAAGGAATGCAGGCGACTGCTGAGTGAGCGCTATTCGCGTTATGGCGAATGGAAGGAACCTGCTAAATTGTACATCGGCCCCGCAGGCGAGAACAAGGTTCGAACGGCGGTAGTTGCGGCCAAGTGGACGCATGCAGCGGGCTACGGCGGTTATGGGGCCGTCATGGGCTCAAAAAAGCTTAAGGCGATCGCCGTTAAAGGCACTGGTCCTTTGCCAGAAGTTGCCGACCTAGAAAAAATCAAGCAGATGATCAAAGCTGTGAATAGGAACGCCTACGATAATGTGTTGTGGAGAAGGTGGGGAACCGGAGGAGGTGGTTACACTTTTGCTGCTAAGACTAGTTCCGAGCCCGTTAGGAATTGGCAGGAAGAATGGCACAACAAGAAAAGCTATGGCGTGGACCAGTTTGAGAACAGGGTGTGGGTGAAACAGTCCTGGAGCGACTTCGGCTGCCCCACAAACTGTCTGAAAATCTCACTTGTCAAGTCTGGCAAATTTAAGGGGGCGATAACTGATAATCCCGATTATGAACTGCAAGCATATCTTGGTCCGAACTTGGGCTTGTTCACTCCTGAAGAAAACGTGTTTATGTCTTCGCTGATTGATGACTTGGGCTTGTGCGGCATTCAAACGGGAAACCTGTTAGGTTTTGCCGCTGAACTGTTCCAGAGAGGTGTTCTATCCAAGGACGACCTTGACGGAATAGAATTGAAATGGGGAGACGCTGAAGCTTTTGCGAATTTGGCAAAGAAAATTGCGCTAAGAGAAGGCATAGGCGATTTGTTGGCTGAAGGCACATACCGAGCGGCAGTGAAGATAGGAAAGATGAAAGGCAAAGAAGTGCTGCAATACGCTGTTCAAAGTAAAGGCATCGGGATTGGCGCTCATGGTATTCGAAGCGGCAGAGATTTCTCCACGGATATAGGGTACGCGTGCTCTGTGCAATGTGGCGATCATACCTCAACGACTGACTTACCCATTGACGGCTATGGAAGCGAGGTATGGAAAGTATTCGACGATTCAGCAGTCTGTTGCATGTTCAACACGTTTGGTTTGGGTGAGAATTTCACGTTTAGATTCTACAACGCAGTTACAGGGTTAGGTCTGACCCGCAAAAATTGGGCAAGAGGCGGTGGGCTGAAAACGTTGCAGATGCAAAGGGCACTATTGCTTTTGGGAGGACCAGATTTGAAATGGAACCCAAAAGTTGATGATGATAATCCGAGCAGATTCTATGAACCGTTGCCTTCTGGCCCATGTAAGGGGAAAGCCGCTGACAAGGCTAGCGTAAGAGAAAGCGTACAAAAGTATTATCAGCAGGCTGGTTGGGACGAAAGCGGAATACCCAAGTCGGAGACACTTGAGAAGCTGAAATTGGAATATGTTGACAAAGCTCTAATGAAACTACGCAACTAATCTCAGCCAATTAAAGTCTTCCTTTCCGCATATGCGGAAGACTACAGTAAATCAAGGCAAACAAAATAGAAAAGGAGGATACGCGTTAGAGCCTTTGTGCAAAAAAAGCGTTGTACTTACTATACACGTTTTTGACTAGTTCGCCTGCTTTAGGATTATTCCAATTATTCATCCATTCAGATACTGTTTGCATCCATGTGCAAGGCACTACGCCCGCTTGTATCATATGTTGTATAGCTGTATTGTGTGCATCTAATGATTCCGAACCCGCAACGTCCATTACTCCAAACACGTCGAACCCTTCTCTCAAGCCGCTTAATGCTGTAAAAGCAAAACACATGCTTGTCCATAACCCTGAAAGTACTAATTGCTTTTTCCCTGTTTGCTTAACTGCACTAAGTACTTCCGGGTCGTCAAAAGCATCAAATCCGGGCGTTTTACGAGCAATTACATGAGTATCAGGAAACATTTCAACAATTTCAGGCATAAATTGTCCGTTAATTTTTTCTCCTATAGATGTAAGAATAGTGGGAATGTTCAATATATGAGCACCCTTTGCAATTGCAAGCACATTGTTTTGAATAAGCGTGCGGTCGCTAGACTCTACTCCATAAAGCATTTTGGGTTGATAATCTATTAAAAGAAGAACGCTATTATTAGCATCTAACGGTTGAAAAGACTTATTGCCCATAAATATTACTTGCTTTTTTACTAATTTATAAGCATAACTATTTCTCTACAAATCGCAACTACATAAAGCGTTGCGTCTGACTGCAAGAGCGTTAGAGTCGATAAATTAGAAGAACTCAAAACAGATGAATGCTAGACTATGGAAGAATGGGATATGGCGCGCGCTCCTTGCAAACACAAAATAACTAATCAAACGATTTTCTTGATCAAGCTTCTTTTGTAAAGAAGGTTAAAGCGGGTTCGACGGGGCGAATACCCAAAAGGGTTCAAGTCCATATTATTTCGGCAAAGATCATCGGCATATTTACCGGCAAACGGGTGTTCAAATTTTAACCCCGCTTACAACGTCACAAATTAGGCTTATTTAGCTAAAATACGGCTAAATTATGCCCTGAATTTGAGTGCGGGGGGTGGGATTCGAACCCACGAACCCCTACAGGACAGCCGCCTCAGGGCTGCGCCTTTGACCTGGCTTGGCAACCCCCGCTTGGGCTAACCTACTAACTTATCTGCTTTTAATTAAATATTGCCTCACTTATTCGTAGACATTCTACCGCGGCAGAAACAACCACTTTGACTTAGATTGGCCTTTAAAGCACGTTTACAAGCCGATCCTAGAAACTTTATAATTTGGAAACGGGCTTCAGCTTGACTGCATAGTTTTTAGGCTTGCCTCTGCTTCCTCCATGTCTTTTTGGGTTTCTATTGATTTCCAGAAAACGTCTTGATACTTGAAAGCCTTCAGTTTACTTTCCTTAGCCAACTTAGGGAACGTCACGGTTTCTATGTTGCCCTTCTCAGGCAGATAACTAAAAATCTCGGGCTTGAAGCAGTAAACGCCTGCATTAATCCAATACTCTGGAATTATGGGCTTTTCTCTAAACCTTCTTGCAAAGCCCTCCTCATCCGTGTCAACAATCCCAAAAGGCGACTTAAGTGGGACAAGGGCTATTACTCCCACAGAGTCGCTAATCTCATCAACCATTCTCGCCGGGTCTAAGTTTGTTATTATGTCCCCGTTGACAACCAAAAACTTATCATCACTCTTCAAAAAGGCTTCAGCGTTCCTGAGGGCCCCGCCAGTGCCAAGGGGGTTCTCCTCAACCACATAGCCGACCTTAAGCCCAAAACGGTTTCCCCCTCCCACATGCTCTATTATCTTCTCCTTCAAGTAGCCCACACAAAGCACCATTTCATTAACCCCACACTTTTTAAGCCACTCAATCTGCCAACCCAAAATAGGCTTACCAGCCACCTCAAGGAGCGGCTTAGGCTTAGCGTCTGTTAAGGGACGAAGCCTCTTGCCATAGCCCCCAACCAAAACCGCCGCCTTCAACCCAAAACCACCAATCGTCAACCATCCATAAGAGTAAAGCAAGTTTTTAAAACATTTCCCATTTTAGCTAAAACTTGTTCAAGTACCTGTTCACCAGGCATTGGGACGAGTTTTAGCTGAAAACATGGTGACTGAAGAAGACCTTCCGCTCTTTGATCGCTCTGCAGTGGACGGCTACGCCGTTAGGGCCACTAATCGCAAATCATAATTACACTTTTGTCGAACTTAATAAGCAATAGTGGTAGATTTGACCAAGTCTCACGTAGGAAAAGAAGTTTCTGTTTCAGAAAGTAAGCAGATGATTAAAGTCTTAGAGCATGTTGGAAAAGTTCTTCAATCTTTAGAACTTGCTGATATAATTAACAAGTTACCTAAGGAAACGGCTTCAGATAAAAGAGAAATTAACGATTCTCGCTATTAACAGTTTTTCTACATTTTAATCCTCTAGTTGTGAATGTTGTTAAAATCTTAGTGGCAATTACAAATATTGAGTCAAGCGTGTTCCTTTTCTGAATTGAAAAACTTTATGCTCTCCATTTCTTCTATGAAATATGGAGAAAACCTCAATTTCGGGGATATGAGTAGATATTTCCTTTTCGACTTCCTTTACTTCAGGTGATGATTGAAGGATAAGATTAAAGCTGCCTTCCGTAATTTCGGGATAGAACTTACTATGAGGATTTCCCTCTGGATGCACCTCAGCCATAATCCTTAGTCTAGGTCTCACTGAAGCCTTTTCTATGATTTGGGAGCTTGCTATTATGGTTTGGTCAGTAACATAGGAAAGGGCTTCTTCAACTTTCTCTAGCGTTTCTGGAGGAATTTCTATTTTCTTCTTTTCTAAATGGTCTCGCAACACTTTCAGAAACATTTGATAAAATAGGTGTTCTTTGGGAACAGTCTCGAAAAAGGAACCATCAACTAGAGAAACCTTCACTTTCTCACTTTCCTTATGGGTCCTTATAAGATAGAAACACATTCTTTCAAAATTGAAATAACGTTCATCGGAAGCGAGTTCACCATCTATAACTGTAGCAATTCTTGAAACTAATTTATTGCCGTTAACTACATCTATTTCTTCAAGTCTTTTATATTT
>Ga0315280_10003601_pt1 | contig 23663 bp, 26 predicted proteins | sample YL17G06_40_MG_FD_203697 | JGI IMG/M metagenome (GOLD analysis project Ga0315280, IMG submission 203697) | Sediment microbial communities from Yellowstone Lake, YNP, Wyoming, USA - YL17G06_40 | ecosystem: Environmental > Aquatic > Freshwater > Lake > Sediment | place: USA: Wyoming | collected... | reverse complement strand
ATTAGCGCCTCGCAACCAAGCTTTGAAGCACCATACGTAGAAATGGGAATTAATGGTCCATAATCCTCTGGCGTAGGAAAAATTGCTGCTTCTCCATAAACCGTGGAAGTTGAAGCAAACACTATGGTCTTCGCAGAGTTACTTGTTCTCATAGCCTCCAAGAGGTTACAAGTGACGCATAAATTCTCATCAAAATGTACTTTAGGATTTGTTTCGCCTACACGAACCTCAGGGTTCGCAGCAAAATGAAAAACAATATCTATATTTTCTCTAATTACTCGTTCAGCATCCATAGGTTCTTTTAACTCGCCTTTTACAAACCTAAAACGTGAATTTTTCAACCACCGTCCAAGGTTCTCTAAACTTCCGACACTCAGATTATCAACAACAATTACGCCATACCCAATATCCATCAACCGATCCACCAAATGACTGCCAATATAACCCGCCCCACCAGTCACCAAAACGTTCATCCAGCATCACCTAATCCCAATAATCCTTCCTATTCAGTTTTTAACATTTATCTCCCACACTACACCGGAGTTAAGAGCTACAAAACCAATTATGGTTATGTTAGCGCGCGCGCTCCTTCGGCTGGAAACGTTCAGCCTTGGCGCTTTATCGTGGTCCTAGACTCATTTAAGAGAAGAGAGATCGCTAAGGGATGCAGATATGGTCGTTTTTTGGCAGAGTCGCCTGTGGTTATTGTCGGATGCGGCGATCAGAAGGCTTCTCCGCGTTGGTGTGCTATTGATACGTGTATTGCCATGGAGAACCTTGTGCTCGCTGCCACTGGCAAAGGACTTGGAACATGCTGGGTAGGCGGCTTCAACGAAAATAGAGTCAGAGAGATGTTGAAGATACCTGATCATCTGAAGGTTGTCGCGCTCTTGGCTTTAGGTTATCCGAGACAGAAACTGGATATCTTAGCTAAGGTGGCTCACTTGATGAGACCTAGAAAGAAACTGGAGAAAATAGTTTACCTCGAAGAGTATGAAAAAAAAGTTTGCAGTTCCTTCATGATTGGATCAAACTTGTCCTGAGAAGCGATGGGGACCCAAATTGTAGCCATTAAGAGTATCAAAGAGATACTTGATGAAATCCGCCTGACCGACGGGCACATAGCTAGCCGCGCGCGCGGTTTATCGTAAAGTCTTGTTAAGGTTTGTGTTTGTGGAAGTTGTTGACTGAGCACCCGTAGTAACAACAAACTTCTTTGTGGATGTGTTGTTTTGTGTGAGTATTAAGGTATATCCATAAGTTCGAGGATCTATTCTCTCTAGGTTTTTGCATTGAATTTTTAATAAGCTCCAAATAGAGTGTTTTTGGTTGCTGAGGATGAGTGTGTTGTTAGAATTAGAATTTCGATTAGTTTGTCAATATTCGGCGAGTTTTTCTTTGCTTGTGCGCTCGCAGCTTCTCCCCCGGATCTTCTATATGATCCAGATATGATCCGAATAGGCACACATTGGTGCGTGTAGCTTAGGAAGATTATTGGATATAAATGAAGAGTTAAAGGGATTTGAAACTTGAGTACAATTAGAAGATTGGAAGGGAGTGTGGAATCACAACCTCGTCCTTCTTACAATTGGGAAACTCGGAAGCAAACAAAGTAACCTCATGACCACGCCTAACCCACAGTTTAGCAACCTCGTGAGTAAAAACCTCAGTCCCACCCATAGCTGGGTTAAGCCAACAACACGATTAAACAGAAGAATCCTAATCGTTTCCAAGTCTTTAGCTTACTGAAACAGTTTCGACGATTCTTTCGTGGCTATTCATATGTTTCAAAAATTGTTTGCAAGTTCGCCTCATCGAAGGTAATCCTAAAACGCCTGAATATATCTGTTCTGCCAAGAAGCCTTGGAACTTCATTGGAATCAGCAAAAGCTATGCTGGCATTCAACAGTGTTTCACCAATCCTCATTTTAACGTTATGAATGTACGTTGGCATCATGACCTTGCCGATTCCTACAATTGGGCTGTACTCACCTTCATAGAGGTTCAGCTTGAGCAGTGATGCATCACCTTTAGGGAACAACGAAGTGTCAGCTCCAGAATCCACATACGGATAAAAAAGGTATCATGCGCCATCTTTTGATTGCAGGCAAACATGAGTTATTGGTCGATAAACAATGCCTCTCTTGGATGGTTCAGGCGAGTACTTGAACGTGTAGCGTCTCAAAGTATAAGCACATCGGCAACTTGAATATAAAAGAGCGCAATCTGCTCAGGCTTCAACTTTGGGTAAATCTTCAATGCCTTTTCAAGGGCCTCTACGGAGTTGCTACCATCAGCTATTATCCGCCCATCATACAAAGCCACATGTCTTCCCCTATACTTCTCATACTCCTCAGGGCTTATCCTCGGAGCCTGATACACAATTTCAGACATTACTCAACCCAACATTAATAATTGAGCACGATTATTTATATCCTTGTGCAACTCATCAACCACATCTATTTTCAACCTCTAGCGCGCGCTAACTCGGACTCCACCTAAAGTTTTCAACTCTATTCTAGTCTTCTTCTCCTAATTTTCTTCTCTGAAGCTTTCCAGCCTCTTCCGCCGTCTACTTCTCCTGTGAGTTCGAGTTTGACGTTTTTGAGTTTCATTTCTTCTACTACGACCATTTCGGCTATGGTTTTTACGTGATTTGGTCTTCTGAGCCTACGTTGTAGATTTCGACTTAGTTTTTTGCTTTTTCCAAGCCTAGAAGCATGCTTGGACGCAGTCGTTTATGTGTAGGTAGGATTTGTTTTGGGTTCCGTCTCCGAGGATTTCGAGTTCTTTAGGATTAGTCTTTAGTTTTTGAAAGAAGTCGTAGATTACGCCGTGTTTGCTTCTTGGGCCTACTATGTTGGCTAGTCGATAAATTATGGCTTTGAAACCGTATGTGTACGCATGCATGCAACCTGTTGTTTTGGATTTGATTGCTTTGCCCCTGAGATCAGTTTGGGATTGGGCATTAATGGTTTTCTTCATTCGTTGGTAATGGGGTTAGTGTTGAACCGATAAAACATAGAGATGGTTTAGGTGTTAAACCCATCCTGAGATGTTTTCATGTTCAGGGTTATGGTAGCAACGTAGGATCCATTGTCCACAAGCAACCAATAAGACCAGGCCTTGTTTACCGCAGACTTTGCATTGACCATGGACATAGCATCCTCGCTCTGCCATGAACTTTTCCATTTATTTCATGCTTTAGCTCGTCTAGTACGAGCCTATTTGACTCCAGTATGTCTTCGGGGGTTCCTATGTCTTTCCACCAACCCTCAACAAACTTGTAGTCAACATTGTATCCGCGAGTTTTTTACACATGAACGTGTAAGCTGTTGGACGTCCTACACGACCCGTTCCAATCTGAGCTATGTGCAAAATCAACTGTGTCCTCTAATCTTAGTAACGGTGTTACTGTTCGCTATGGTCTTGGGGTATGTGTGCTTTTTCAATTAAATACTCGTTAAGTGCTTCTTTCCATTCTCTAATTTTTATGTCGTATTTGGGCAGTTTTATGCTTTTTAATGCTGAGAACTCTGGTCTTTTAGCTTTCGTTGGCATCTGGTGCGTTTTTATTGGTGTTAAAACCGGATTCAAGCCTGTGAGTTTGAATATTTCTTTGGTAAATTCGAACCAAGTGCAGTAACCTTGGTTTGTTGCATGGTATATTCCAAACGGTAGCTTTGACTCTATTATTTTTTTAATTGTCAAAGCTGCGTCTTTTGTGTACGTTGGGCTCATCCACATGTCGTCGACAACAGTAATAGATTCATTTTTTTTGGCTTTTGTTATCATTGTTTCTATGAAGTTTCCTCCTTTGCCACTTGCTCCTGCTATGCCGAATAGGCTTGCTAGCCTGATTATGTAATGTTTTGGGTTTTGTTTTGTGTAGAGTTCGCCTGCCAGTTTTGAGATTCCGTATGTGTTGATAGGGTTTGGCGCGTCGTCTTCTGTGTAGGGTTCGTTTTTAGAGCCATCAAAGACGTAATCTGTGCTTATGAAAATGGTTGTGGCTTCCATTTCTTTGGATGTTGTGGCTATGTTTCTGGCGCCTATTGCGTTTATAGAAAATGTTTTTAGGGGTTCGTCTTCGCACTGGTCTGTTTTGTGGAATGCAGCTGTGTTTATTATTATGTTGGGTTTGTGTTCCTTTAGAATTAAGCAGCTGTTGTAGTCAGTGACTTCTATTTTTTGATGTGTTAGGCCTATTACTTCGTGTTTGTCATGGAATACTTTCATAAGGTCTGTGCCAAGTTGTCCTGTTGAGCCTATAATGGCTATTTTCATAATAATGCTCCATTAATTTCGACGTTTTTTAAGAATGTTTGCATTTCTAAGAGATTTTTGTACCATTTTACGGTTATTGTTCTTGGGTCGTCTGCATTTAGTTTTCCTTCTTTTAGAGCGTTGAATACTTCTTTTGCTCCATCTCTTAGTGTGTATTGTGGTTTGAAGTTTAGTGTTTCTTTGATTTTGTTAAAACTCACTCGGTAACTTCTATTGTCGGCTGAACCGTACCATTCGTAGTTGAAGGGCAAATTAATAGAATCAGCCACAAGCTTAGCCAAATCGAAAATCTGAACCGTTTGTTCGTTGCTACCCACATTAAAAATTTGACCGTTGACAAGTTCCGATTCTGTTTCTAAGACTTTTATGAAGGCGTTAGAAGTATCTCTGACGTGCACAAAGGGGCGCCATTGTTTTCCATCTCTCATTATTGGTATTTTTCCGTTCTTAAAAAAGCCTAAAACCATTCCGTTAATTGCTAGGTCGAATCTCATTCGGGTAGACGCCCCGTAAACCGTGGCTTGTCGAAGCGTTGTCACAGTGAAAGACTTGTCTGCTAACGGCAGAATTTCTTTTTCAGCCAAAGTGTTAGCCTTTGCGTAGGTTGTCAAGGGGTTTAGGCTGGATTCTTCTGTTAGCATCTCTTCCTGAAATCCATAGACGCTGCAGGTGCTAGCTAACACGTATTTGTTGACGCCGTATTTTTTGGAGAGGTTGGCTACTCTGACTCTGCCCATGTAGTTTATTTCTAGTGTCTTTTTGGGGTCTAATTCGCCGCTTGGGTCGTTTGAGAGTGATGCCAAGTCTAAGACGGCGTCTATGCCTTTTAGGATTTCTGGCTTGAACCATCGGATGTCGTCTTTGATTATGGTTATTTTGTCTGAAACGTCTTTTACTGGGTCGATTCCGAAGAAGAGCCTGTCTAGGCATGTTACATCGTAGCCTTTTTCTAGGAGAAGTCTGGAGAGAACGGAGCCTATGTAGCCTGCTCCACCTGTTAATAATACATTCATTTGTTGTTGCCTCTTATTTGTGGGGAGGGAATAACCAGTCCCATGGTTTGCCGACTCGTGGGTCGTCTGTTTTTTCGTTGATTAGCTTGGGAACGATTGAAAGATCGTTCCAGGGTCTCCTTAGCTCGTCAGGTTTTCCATAATCATAGAGCCTATTCACGAAGTAAACATGAAAGGCTGGTTTATTACCTGCGACTTTGAACCCGTGCCAGTAGTGCCCGGGGATTTTCACTATTTGTATGTTGTCGCCGGTTGATATTATCTCGTCAAGTTCTTCTGTTACGTCGTCGTATGCGCAGATTTTTATTGCTCCTTTTATTGCGACGAAATAGTCTATTTGTCCTCTTTCGTGTTTGTGCCAAGCTCTTACTATGCCGGGATATGTTATTGAAAGGTTTGCTTGGACTATGTTGTCTTCTCCAAGCAAGTCTTTCCAGTCGTTTCTGAATATTTCTGTGAAGAAGCCTCTTTCGTCTGGGAAGCGTTTCAATTGCTTGACTACTATACCTGCCAACATGTTATGTTAACTCCATAATTTTGAAAAGATATTCAATTTTAATGTCTATTTAAGATTTTGTTTCAATTAGAGCATTTCTAGGCTTTATTTAAACTTCTACTTCGGAGTAGTCGCCTATGTGTAGTCTGATGGCTTTGTTTCGGTGGTTTTTTGTTACTTTCGTGTTTCTGCCTATCAGACTTTCTTCTAATCGGTCCACGTCTTTGATTAAGGCGTTATCTAATACGACACAGTACTCTACGTTGGAGTTGATTATTTGCGAGTTGTTTCCAACACTTGTGTAGGGTCCTATGAACGAGTTTTCTATTAGTACGTTTTTTCCTATGGCGCATGGTCCTCTGACCCTGCTGTTCAATATTTTTGCTTCAGGTTCTATTTTGACTCTGCCTTCTACGACGCTGCTGTTGTCTACGTTTCCTTGGATTTCTCTTTTTATGTATTCGTCGAGAATTTTGGCGTTGGCTGAGAGTATATCATCTTTTTTGCCCGTGTCCACCCACCAAGTGCTGAGTACTTCTGCCTTAACCTTAAAGCCCATGGCAATCATTTCTTGTATTGCATCGGTGATTTCCAGTTCGCCTCGCCAAGATGGTTTTATTTTTTTTATGGCTTGGTGGATTTTGTTTGATAGTAGGTATGTGCCAACTATGGCGAGGTTGCTGGACGGTTCCTTAGGCTTTTCTACTAGTTGTACAATGTTGCCTTTTGTGTCTAATGTGGCTATCCCAAATTTTGTTGGATCATCTACTTCTTTTAAGACGATGAGTGCGTCTAGTTTTTCTTGTTCGAACCTTTTGACTAAATTAACTATTCCTGCGCCTTGAAGGTTGTCTCCGAGGCACATGACGAAGTTGTCTTTTCCGAGGAAGTTTTCGGCGGTTTTCACAGCGTGGGCGAGGCCTAGCGGCTCTTGTGGGATATAGTTGACTTTAAAGCCCCATTCTGCTCCGTCTTTTACGTAATCTTTAACGTAGTTCCCAGTCTCTGGTGCGATTATTAAGCCAACATCTTTGATGCCTGTTTGGGCGACTTGGTCGAGTACGTGGCCTAAGATGGGTTTGTTTGCAACGGGAATGAGTTGCTTAGCCAAAGTAAAGGTTAATGGTCGGAGTCTTGTGCCTTTGCCGCCGCTGAGGACGAGTGCTTTCATAATGCGATGGTTTTCTATGTTCTGGTATAAGAGATTTTGCCATTGTGTTTGGGTTTTGGATATTTAGCGCGCGCGGGTGTATGAAAAGCCAAAAATACTCTGTGTTGCGTGTTAGATGTTGTGGGTGCTTTGGTTCTTTACAGGCGTATAGTGAGTGGCAAATTCTACGTTTTGTGGATTTTCTTGTTTGGGTTAACCATCAGGGCGTTGCCTGAATTCCTGAGTGGCTCTTATCCTGTTGGTTTTGATCTCTTGGCTGGGTATGCGCCGTCTGTTTTTGCGTTTCCAGATTTTTCGCCGCTTAAGTTGTTTGGGTGGGCTTATTCTCCTTTGGCTGTTGCTGTCTTGTGGTTTTTCTGGAGGCTGTCTGGGGCTGATTTGTATTTGTTGTTGAAGGTTGCTGGTCCCGTGTTTTACGGGTTGTTTGTGCTGTCTTTCTACTATATGCTTTCAAGAGGGTTAGGTTGGAATAAAAGAAAGTGCTTTGTAACGGCTTTGGTTTTTTTGTTGCAGCCTGCGATTTTGAGGACTGGTTGGGATCAGCTTCGTGAGGAATTAGGTCTGATATTCTTGTTTGTTTTGCTTGGCAAGGTTAAGCTGGACTTGGTTGGAGGCGCAAAGTCCAAGCCTTTCTGGATTCTTGCATTATCTGTTTTGATTGTGCTTTCGCATCAACTCGCGGCGATCCTGTTCTTTGTGGTCACGCTTTTTCAATGGTGCATTGCGTTGGTCAAGAGGCAGAAAAGCTTTGGACTTGGTTTTCTCGCGGTTCTTCCTTCTGCTGCAGTCTTTGCTTGGGAACTCTATATGTCGTATTTTGTGAATCCGGGGTTCAGTTCTCATTTTGCTCCTATTTCTCTGCCTTCAGGTTCAAACAACTTCGTATTCACCAACTATTTTTTGAGTGATCCACGTTTTTTGGGAGGCGATTATTTTACGGTGTTGGGTTATGTTGGGTGTTTGTCGTTTTATGCTGTTGTTCCCTTGGTGCCAGTTGCTTGGAAAGGCGTTTTTAGAGACAGGGTTCTTGCTCCTATGCTGGTGTGGCTTGGTGTCATGTCTTACAGTATTCTTGCGTATCCGTGGTACGCATTCGCGCAGTACTGGTGGTGGATTCTACTACTGCCGATTCCGCTCACAGTCTATCTCGGAGAAGGATTGGAGAGACTGGAGGTCTTCACTAGTCCCAAACGATTCAGAATCACGGTGGCAGGGCTGATCCTGTTAGGCGTTGTTGGGTTTGGCTACGCAACGTCAATAATCCGCATAGGCTGTCCCTACATGCCCTCAGGACTTGTTGAGTCAGCAATGCCCTTCGAAGACATATCGAACTTGAAGAAAGCGTTAGAGTGGGTAAACCAAAACGCATCGTTCAACTTTTCTGTCATTGTGGATGAGAAGTTTCAAGGGATTGCATATACAGAATTGCGTACAGATATTAGAATACTGGTGGCCCCGCCACTGATGAAACTTTCTGAGGTTTTTGAAATTATTGATAGGGAAGTTTCGTTGCCTTGCTTTGCGGTCTACTACACAAAAAATGCTGAAGAATACAATCAATATAGAGAGGCCAGTTTTGGAAAAATAGGAACATACTTGTTTAATTAGAGGAAAAAAGCAGAGTTGGTCTTTAGGTTAGAGGAAAGACATATTTATGCTATCTATTTTACTGTGGATGTGGACGCAGACAATAATGCTAACATAAAGTGTTGAAGGATTCGGAAAAATATGAGTACACTATGTATACTTCTCGACTTAAGAAGCTATAAAGTAAGGAGGTCCTAAGAATGTCAACAAACAGAATTTCTAAGATGCTAGGGATTTTCGCCGTAATTCTTTTGATTGTCTTAACTTTTTTGGGCATCGATGCTATACCATTGCCTATTGCAGAGAATTTTCCAACTAAAAAGATCCTTGATCTAAGCACATTTGTGATCAACCCTCAAAATTTCTGGGTTGGAGGAACAGCATACACGCAAAGAAACTTTGTAACTCTTAACATTCCAAGTGAAAACGAATCTTTACTGGGCTTTGGTGGAATTTTCAACTCAAATGCAACTGGGGAGATCAGAATGTATTACAATTTTAGTTTAGTACAGGATTTCTCAGATTGGGAATACCTAGACATATCTTTGTTCGCCGAAAATGCGACTGCAAAAAAGGTTTCGACTTTTCAAGAGTTGTCGCACCCTTCTTATTCTTGGGGGTTATACTTGTATGATTTGAACGGACAGTGGAAAGGTTACGATGGCTATGGTCTTGATTGGCTAGGACTCAAGGATTTTGTGGTTCCGTTGAGATTCCGCCCCAGCTACATTGATGTCTCAAAAGGTTGGAATGATGCGTGGTCTCTCAAGCATATCGTTTCTCTAGGAGTTGACCTGAATAAAGAGGTTACAACCCAAGACTTACAGCCGCACTATCTCTATCTTAGGCGGATTGCTCTAACGAAGAACGATTTCACCTTATACAATAGCGCGGTGTTTGCTGGAGTGCTTCTTCTATTTGGTAGCGCTGTATATCTCATCGTGAAAAAGATACCATTTTTCGATTTTCTTAGTGAGCGTTCTCTCATTTCAAACAAACAAGTAATCAAGCATTCCTCACTGGTCGTAATGATTGCTATTCTCGTGAAGGCTACGTTAATGACGGTTACTCCATTAAGCAGTGACTTCATTGACATAGTGTTTGGTGCAACGGGTGCTGTGAATGGCTACAATTTTCTCTCAGGAGCTCCGACCGAAGGAGGACTCTTTGCTATTTTCCAGCATGGAATATACCATATTTGGGCACTTATTCCAGTTGACCATCCTAAAGTTCTAATGATGTTCCCCGGGAACTTTTTCCAGCCTACATTGGGTCGTTCGATCTGGTATTTCCCCCATACGCCTGGAACTTACCTTTTTGTTTTCATGATGAAGTTTCCGAACCTAATGTTCGATTTTCTCATTGGCGTGCTCTTGTATTACATCGTGCTTATGGTAGGAAAAAACAAGTCGGTGGCTATCATTGCAAGTTTGTTTTGGTTCCTAAACCCCTACGTAACTCTAATTGCTGAAATGTGGGCATCTGTCGATATTGTTGCCATCTTCTTTCTGATATTGGGGATATACCTCTTTATGAGAGGACGATTCTTGAAATGTGCAGCATCCATAGCCCTCGGTGGAAGTATAAAGATCTTTCCGATTCTCTTTTTTCCGTTTTTTTTGTTATTCTTCTTTGACAAAAGTCGCATTCCGAAAGAAAATAGATTTCGACATCTTGTAATCTTCGGTACAACCGCATTGGTTGTTTTTATGTTACTAATTCTTCCGTTTTTTTGGTACGTGATTTTTATTGCACCGTATGCGTCGCGAACCGTTTGGTTACCATCGTTACCTGATAATACCTTCATACTTGGACCAGAAATTAGTAGTCCTACGGGATGGTCTTGGTATGCAGGAGGGTTCATCATAGTAATAACTGTGCTTTTCGCAGCCCTGTACTTTCTAATAGTTAAAGACTACTTCAAGATTCATACTCGGAGTTATATCGGTATAATGCTTGGATTCGCTGTGGTGCTTTTTGCTTTTACTCGTTTCCAACCTCACTGGTTGCTGCTGGTCATGCCTTTCTTAGCTCTAGATTATGCGCTAAATCCTACGAGACGGAGTTACCCCCTGCTTTACCTAATTAGCTTGTTTTCTTTTGTATTGGTGTGGGGCGGGTCTTACTTTTCATCTATGGGGAATAGCGTCTTCTTCGTTCCTAATCTGAACACTACTATGGAAGGCGTTTCTGCGGCGTTCTACAATTTGTCCACGAATGGAGTTTTAGTTGATACCCTACGTTATCTAGACATAACGAGATCGTTGCTGACGGCAGTTTCTCTTGGTTATGTTTTGCGCATAATTCTTCAAAATCAACGAAACATGTTAATTTTTAAGCGGTCAAACAAAAATGTATAATACAAGATCCTAGGATGTTTTCTATTACATTTTATTGCTCTTCAAAATCACAGATAATCATACAACCCCAATATGGAGGACTGCTATCGCTCTTTTTCAAAAATAAACAATAAAATATGCCTGCTAAAAACCCTCTTACTCTTTTTAGCGACATAACTTTGTATTTTAGCCATACTACGCAATTCCTAGATCCACGTATCTCTGCTTGAGGAATAATATTCTTGACTTCATTTAGATTTGGATGGATTGACTTAATGTGCTCCGCTGTATTCGCTTCTTCGAATCCGTAAAGTTGTTTAAACAGATGCTGAAATTTGATATCGTAAGTTCCGCCGCTAAAGTATCCATTATCACTCTGAAGAGGAAAATGTAGAATCAGCCTCTTTTTGCATACTCTTTGTAACTCTCCAAGGAATGTGCTCCGCAGCCCTTTAGGTATATGCTCATATGTATCGACCGAAATGGTTGCGTCAAAGACCTTATTCCTAAATGGTAGTTTGCAACCGTCGCCAACTATTGTTTCCACGAAAGATTTTTTGTTTAATTTTGTCCTTTGCACATCTACTATTGTAATATCATAGATCAAGGGATTCAGAAAGTTTGTAATTCTTCCTTCAGCAGCCCCTACATCCAGAACTGACTTAATGCGTCTGCCTTTGAGATTGGCATCTTGTATATCCCTGGTAATATCGGCATACCTTGTCCATTGATCCATCGCTTTAGGAAAGAAGAATGCATCAAATATACCATAGTCGAGATTTCTAACTCTATAGAGTCGATCTCTGATATAAAATAGCAGCGATTTTAACCCTATGTTTTTTGGAAGCACAATACCCTCAGCCCAATTTGACCAAGTTAGCTGTAAGTTAGAACCGTCCGCATCCTAAATATTTAATTGTATCTATTCAATTAAATCAAATCATGGAGCCGTTAGTTTCGATTATCATAGTAAATTTTAATGGTCTAGCGTTTCTGTATGATAATCTAAGATCAGTTCTGAATACGAATTATCCAAATTTTGAGATAATTCTGGTTGATAATGCTTCAACGGATGAAAGTGTGAGGTTCATTAAAGAAAACTTCCATGGACCGACAATCATTGAGAACAAAAGGAATCTGGGTTTTGCTCGAGGAAACAATGTTGGAATCCAATACGCCAAAGGCAAATATGTTGCATTCCTTAATACCGATACTGTCGTAGATAAGAATTGGCTCCTAACAATGGTACACATTGCGGAGAAGGATTCGCAAATCGGAGCTTGTCAGAGTAAGCTCCTTTCGTTGGAAGATCCACGATTAGTAGATGGCACTGGTGACTTTATTTTGGTTCATGGGCTTTCGTATATTCGAGACCATCGCGGCAAGGATGTAGATTACAGGAGAGTCGAGGAAATCTTTTCGGGGAGAGCAGCAGCCCTTTTGGTTAGACGCGATATTTTAGAACAAGTAGGATTGTTTGATGAAACTTATTTTAATGGATACGAAGATGTTGATTTATGTTGGAGAATTCGGTTAAGAGGCTATAAAATAGTTTTGGTTCCCCAATCAGTAGTCTACCATGCAGGGAGAGCCTCAACAAAAAAGAACACTTCACAAGAAGCCTTTCACAAGCACAAAAATTACCTTATAACCATTACAAAGAATTATTCAGGTAAAAATCTTATACGGTACTTCTTACCTTCCGTTCTAGTTCGACTTTTGGTTAGCATTTCTCCAGCGTCCGAAGTTAAACAAATCTATCAACCAGGTTCAGCCGGTGTAAAGGCCTCACTCTGGTTTTTGGGCAATTTCAAGTACACTTGGCGAAAACGTTTGATTGTCCAGCATTTTGTGAGAAAAGTTTCGGATTCGTATTTGAAGTGTTTCTTCCTCAAATCCGACTTTGAAATTCAAATCTTAAGATGGTTTCTTTTCTATCGATCGAAATATGATCTTTGGAGTTATGCTCAGATGGCAATAATGATGAAAAAGTGTTCATAATGATCAGATTGTCAGCTTGTTACTATATGCCATAGCATTTTTAAGCCGACTTTAAACGCTAGTGCTTTATTCCCCCCTGCGCCCTTGGACACCCCAACTCGCTTTCTAAAGGTTAGGGGAATCTCTATCACTCTCAATCCTTTTTTGAGCGCAACCATGGTCATGTGTGGAGAAAAATGATGTTCCGAAACCGTTAAGTCATCAATTATCTTAGCCAAAGCCTCCTTCTTAATGGCCCTCATCGTGCATCCAACATCCGTCAAACGGATCTTGCCCAAAAACTTCAAATCGAAAAACCTAAACTGCAACACCTTAGCCAAAAACAAATTACCCCACAAATAAAACCAATCCATCTGGGAATCAGAATCAACCAAAGTCATGTGCGTTCTGCTACCAACCACCATATCCACATCATCTAGATAAGGCAACAGCTTCCAAATATCCCTGCCCCGAAAAGTCATGTCACCCTCAGCCAACACAACAACATCTGCATCCCCACACGACAAAGCCTCTCTCAATCCCCGAATACACGCATACCCATAACCCTGTTTTTCCTCTCGAACGACTCTGGCGCCAGCATACACTGCTTGCTGAGCAGTCCCGTCATGACTGTTGTTATCAACAACAATAACCTCAACAACATTCTTCTGAGAAACAAACTCCCTCACCCCCTGGCAAACCGCCTCATGATCATTGTAAGCCGTCAACGCAACACAGACCCTCCTATCAAAGAAAGAGCGAGGACGCACGTACCCCACAGTTTCAGGAACAGCTTTATCTAACAATCCTGTCTCAGACATTACAACACTTCACCATTTTCTGGGGACACCAAAAGCTCAGCGGAATATGCGACTACGCCTTTCTTTTCGGTTTTTACCCATCTTCTTGGCCTACGCAACAGAATGAGCAGCACGGCGTACAGTGCAATGAACGCCTGAAAACTCCAGTAGAAATAGATAAACGGAAGCCACAACAAATTCGCCACCTTCCTCGGCTTCGAGACATAAATCAAGGCAAAACCACAGACAAGCACGGTAAACGTCGTAATTATCGTCGCAAATTGCAGGGCAAACTGCCACAAAATGTCAAAAGGAAATGCCGTAAAGAAAGTACAAAATGCCCCAAAATAAGTCACTAAAGAGGCAATCAAAACAAAAGGTCCAAACAAAGTTGCCTCAGCATCAAGGCTTTTCCTACGGGGCTTAGCCATCAACTTGCCATACTTGAAAGCAACCTCCATGGTCCCCCTAAACCATCGCGTCCGTTGCCTCAGCAACTGTTTCAAGTCAGCTGGGCTTTCCTGCCACGAACGCACATCCGGGGCATATCTAATCAGGCCCCCCCTTTCAGTAAGCCTCGCAGAGATCTCCAGGTCCTCCGTTAGCATGTCCTCGTCAAAGCCCTTCAGTTCTTCTAGAACATCCCGCCTTATGAACTGGCAGCTGCCCCTCAAATGAACAAACAAGCCTAAGGCGTCCTTACCACCCATATATGCCTCACAATAAACGGCCTCTTCATATGAAAGAAACTTGGTCAACATGTTTTGCTCAGAATTAATCGACAGTGTTCTACCCTGGACAGCCGTGACATTAGGGTCTTCAAAGTATTTGCACACGTTCAGTAATGAATCCTCCGCGGGAAGACTGTCTGCGTCAAACACCCCGATAATTTCGCCTCTGGCACGTTCAATGCCGTAGTTCAAAGCTGATGGCTTGCCGTTTGAAAACGGCTTGTGCAAGATCCTCAAGTTAGTGTTAGGGTCCTCCGCACACGCCGCGCAAATGTCGGAAGTTGTGTCCGTTGATCCATCTTCAACGACAATTATCTCCTTTTTATCTGCAGGATAATTCAGCTTGGCCAACGCATCCAACAGTCGACCTATAACTTTCTCCTCGTTCTTCACAGGTACAATGATTGAAAAAGTCGGCAACTTCGTCTCGCTCAGGAGACCTTTCTCAAGCTTTCTCCGACTTCTGCGCAAGTGCCGAACGCCAGCCACTAGGATAGGTAAATTGTAGATGGACCAGACATAAACTGTCAGGAACAGAAGAATCAAGATTATGTATATCAGGATTGACATCACGTTTTAGACTCTTCCATTGTGAATAAAAGACTTTCGATACAACCCTGCCTCGCTGCTGACTCCATAGGCTGAATCAGCAAAGCATTAATACTCTTTTGCAGACATCATCTTTCAAAATGAGAAGCATTGCTGGATACAGCGTCAACAGTCCATTGCCTTACGTAATCATAATAATCGTCAACTACGGCAAGGGTTGGCTCCTCAGGTGCCTCCCTTCAGTAGTCGCGACAGATTACCCTCGCTCACGATTAGAAATAATCATAGTGGACAACGCGTCCAGTGATGATCTCGCATCAATAAAGGAGACCTTTCCAGAAGTCAAGCTAATTCCACTCACGAAAAACGTTGGTTACGCCAAGACTGCCAACATAGGTGTGGAGAACTCCAGGGGAGGATACATAGCCGTTCTAAACAACGACGTCATCGTCGCTCCTGACTGGTTGAATAAGCTTGTGAGTGTTCTGGAGCATGATAGAAACGTTGCTGCTGTGTGCCCTAGGAAGAGATCGCTCTTAATGGACCAAATACTGGACGGGTGTGGCGGTGCGTTTAACATTCTGGGTCAAGGATGGGATCGAGGTGAAAGCGAGGTTGACGTCGGATAATTCTCAGATTATGACGAAGCCACCCACCCGCCCGGTGCCATATTCTTGACCAGAAAGAAGGTGATAGACGAGATTGGCTTCCTTCTCAATCCGGACTTCTTCATGCTCATTGATGATGTGGATTTTGGCCTAAGATGCTGGAAAGCAGGGTACAAGGTGGTATACACCCCAAACTGTGTAGTCTACCATGCGAGGAGCCCTACCCTCGGCGGATTGAATGAACGCAACCTCTATCCAAACACAAAGAACCTGTTAGCGACGATGTTTGAGATCTTCGACCTGCCCATCTCCATCCGACTGATTCCAATCATAACCCTAACCCAAGCGGCCCAAGCCTTCTACCTACTCTACTTCCACAGCAAATCCCACGCACTCCCATCAGTCTTGAAGGCAATCAAAGACTTCTTGTTTAACCTGCCACTCTATTCTAGAAGAAGAGTCAGAGTGGACAAAATAGGTGACAGAGAGATACTGAACAAGTTCAGTCGATCACTGATCACGTATGAAGAGAGTAGACGCCATGAAAAACCAATCAGACTATTCCTTTCTGCCGCCAACATTTACATCAGATTCATCCTGCGTGCCCAACCAATCAAAGATATAATATACCTTAAGAAAAAACCAAGATAGCTGATTGGCCATTTATAAAAGGGGGAGTGAAAGCAGGCTTATGGCTCATCGAAGGGTGCCGTCAATTAATTATTTATTGATTTTGAATGAGCGCGCCACAATCAGGTGAAGTTCGTGGTTTCCTACTCATTTGACAGCAGCTGTCAATGCTCTTCCTAGAAAAATTTCCCATAACAATCTTCTAAGATAAATTATATATAGTTCCTCATTACAAACAATCGAGAAGGATACAAATTTAGGAGAAAAGAAGGAAATAAAAATGAAGAAAAAATCAACAGTACTAATATTGTTGTTGGCGCTATCATTGATATCGATGATACCAGTGTTATCGATGACACATGTCGCTGCGGAACCAGTCACCTATCCCAGTCCCCCATACCCAAATGCCGAATACCCAATAGTCGAGTGGTATGTGCCGACTGGACATGACTATTATTTATGGCTCGCGCCGAACCCTGAATATCTAAAGCTGAAGACAGAAACACCGATTGAAACCAATACAACGATAATCGTGCAAGGTAAGGACACATACGGACAAAACATAGAAGCCACAGTCTTAATAAACGGAACCCATAACACGCAAAGCCCGTACTATATTGGTCCTGAACAATCTTACATATTTAACGACACCCACAGTGGCATGCCAGTGGCCTTCGCAGAGATAACGGGTATAATCCAACAGAACGGAACACACAACAACAAATTTTCAATCTGGACACAACCTGAGCACTTCCAAGAGTACCTAGGACAGTACCATAAAACGGAACTCCTTAAATGGAAGCCAGGTCAGTACCTGTGGGAGTATTCCGCGGGAACTAAGTATCTTGTAGGACACGGAGAAGGAACAACGGCTACAGTACAAGATGTTCCTGTTGAACCATCCAACCCAGACCCGCTCAAAATCTTGATCAACTGGCACGAATCAGACCATGACCTATATCCCGATTCCAGTGAGCTATACCCAACCGATTCTGGTCAGCATGCGACTCTTAATGCTTGGCTTTGGATCGAGGGCCTGGATCAGAAAGGAAACAAGATCGCATATAACTTCACGATCAATATTGGTGACAGCATCATTTCCGAAGATTGTGACCACACGTGGTCTTCTATTTGTAAGGTGGAGTCAAACGCGACTGACAGCTACTACATCTTCACCCATCCTAAAGATCCAATGCAACTATTCTGGTACACCATACTGATCGACCACATCACCATCCATCCCGCCTGCTACGACATCCTGGCCTATCCGTACAACACTTCCATCACCCCCTATCCAGGCGTGACAAACATAACAGTTGCCTTGAGAGATCACGACGGTAACCTGGTTCATGCGGCCGCTCCCATCGTAGTCAATTTCGCGACGAGCGGAGGAAAGATTCAACCATCTAGTGATGTCTGGATAAACCCGTGCAACATTACAGCTACGGCAAACCTTACTGCGGACACCAATGCCAGGACAGTCAACGTGACTGCAGATGCCAATGTCCCAGAATGCGATTATGCTCCAGCGATGAACCTGTTTGCTTGGACCGAACTCACCTTCGACGGAATAAACTCGGTCAAAATCGACGACTCAACCCAGCGCATACACGCGATGATGTGGGGCTGGCGTTCCTGGAACGGAACGGCATGGTTTAGCACATACACCGGCCCTGTTCCTCCGAAGCCTTGGCTACCAGAATGGCTAGGAGGCCCTATAGCAGGCTCAATGTCATCTCCCTACAAACTCGACGGACCCATATACGAAGTCATGATCCCGCTGTACGTAGGATGCAACCTGATCTCATGTCCAGTCCACCCAATACTCTGCAACACGTACATGTCTGGCTACCCCAGCACGCCTTGGCCAAACGGCATACCCATGAGTCTTCTGTTCGGCAACACTTCTGCAACAACCTGCATAGAAGCGGTATGGTGGTACTGCGCGTGGGGCGGCTGGTTCTACTACATCCCAAAAACCGGCTACTCCAACGTAGCTAACCCCTGCTTCACCGACGGCGTTGGCTACTGGATAAAAGCTGAAAAGCCCTGCACATTAGAGATTAGCGGTGTATCAATGGAAAATGCCCCATTCACGCCTTCCGTATATCCGCTGAAAGCGCAATCGTGGAACCTGATGGGTGTGACATCGATCACAGCAATGAGCATTAAAGACTACTTGGAGAGCATCAATTCAGGTGACCCTGCATACATAAGTGCCGCCGGACCAGTCTGGATATACGACGCCAGATGGCAGGCATGGGCCAGGAATCCAACACTCCTCTACCCGACATTGGGCTTCTGGATCTACAACAAAGTACCAGCGGACCTGTACATAGCGCCATAAAACCTTTATAAACCCCCAACTCCTTTTTTTTTGTGATCCATAATGAAAGGAAAAACTATTCTTGTATGCATAGTTACGCTATTAATCCTTTTATCAACGCCTAAAGTAATCGCTCAACCGCCCATGCCAGGGTGCGTGTTTTACGGGTATGTATATGTTGGAGGAAAGCCAGCCCAAGACGGCTTGAACGTCACGGCTGTAATAAGCGGCACCACGCTCAAGTGGACAACAGAGACGAGAAGTGGAACTTACTCCCTCATGATACCGAGTGACGACCCAGAAACCTCGGAAAAAGACGGCGGCTACACCGGTGACAAGGTCACGTTCTACGTCAACGGGACCAAGGTAGACCAGACTGCAACCTTTGAATCTGCAAGCGCTAAGAAATCTGATCTATCGATCTCAGGGTCCACACCCGAACAACCAGAATCAACGCCTAACCCATATCCCTTGTATGCCATATTAATTGTGATCGTTATAGGAATGGGTTCAGTGGCCGCTTTTTGGATATACAGAAGGGGGTATAGAATAAAAGTTTTGAAGAAGCGCGCGCTTATAAGTAATGGCCTAAATGCTCAGATCGAACTATAACATACTAACAATATTGTTTCGAACCATAACAATTTCGTCGATGTTTTGAATATCCCGAATGCCTCCGATAATAATCTTGGTTCCATCGACACTTCCATCCTCGCTGAGCACGATTTCCACAGGCATTCTACGACTTACAGTTTCATAGAACCCCAAAACAACGCTTTCAATAATGTCCGCTTCGTTATGCACAGGCATCAGTACAGCCACTTCAGCTTCTTCAATTCCAGTCGTGAACGTGTCTATTACGGTGCCATAATTCTTATTCATAGAGGCTCTTGTTCCATCAGCAGATGCTTCCCACAACACTACCGCCTCTCCACCTAATGGCTTGCTACTTCTTTACGTCTGGCTACATAATTATTGCGTAGTTCACGCAACATCCAAATATCAGTTGTAACATCGACTTTACGATCACTCTTTCCAAGATGGACTTCATCATCTCTTTATCATCTGCTTGTTATAATAATATTATCTACTTGTCCATAATCTTTTACTCAGGCGCGCGCTAACCAATCGGACAGATGCATTCAGCGCATTCCATAAGAGAGTATATCTACCATACGCAGAGAGTAGTTCAGTAGGAAAAGCAAGATTAGTGTGATTATCGATATCCTGAGTATGTAGAAAGCCTTGGCTGTTTTGAAGTTGCCCTTTGTATCTTTAACCTTGTTGAATATCAAGTAAAGGCCTGCAGCAGCTTGAATCTGCAAGGGTATAAGGTATATGAGGCGAAAGTAGAATGGTTCAGAAACAGGCAACAGAGCCAAAGACGGAATCATAACCCAAAGCAGCATTATTCTATTGAATCTCTTTGTGAAATCCATCATCGAAAACACACCGGCGACAGCTAGGATTATTAGCATAGGGTCTCCAAAAAGGCCTCCTACGCGTTTTTGAACCATAAATGCGAGATTATTTTGCAGATTGAAGAAATTGGAAATGCCGATATCCGATGTGAGCTCATGTAAGACTCCTCCTTCTCCATGGCTAGCTCCTTTTCCAAAAGGTGTCAGGGTGTAAACCGCGTAGAACATCAAGTTCGCCGCCAAAAGGAAAATCAAGAGTGCAATCTCGAACTTTTCTTCAGGTTTTCTCCTCAAGAATATCCATATAAGGTAAGTGATTAGGATGGCCATTAGAACGTTCCACGTGTATGGATGAGTGAGAAGCACAGTCATCCCGATAAGGGTTGAAATTGGCATGTATTTCCATGAGTGCTTTTCAAAACTTTTCAATAGAAAAACCAGCAAGAGAAAAATCTCGATGAGGGCAAGCCAATTTGCCAGGAAGTAGGCAAACACACCTACCGTGGTCTGAAGGGAGAAGGATGTAAGAAGTGATGACATCAAAGCTAGAAGTTCATTCTTCGTTCCTACTTTGACAAACCAGAAGATAGCTAAATTGAGGCTTACAGCAAGTAGTATAGGCATGACTCTGATAACAGTTTCAGGCGGCGATGCAGTTACGTATCTGATGAAGTACATAAGTAGGTTAAAGAATGGCCTGTCTCCATTCAAGGCTATGAATGGGCCCTTTTGCATCATTTCTTTCAGGTAATTGTTATAGTCAACAGAGTCTATTCCGACTAGTACGGAGCTGGGAAGACGGATGTATGGATAATAGACTATGAAGGCCGCAGCTGCCAACGAGAGAAGCAGGCCAAGAGCCAAGGATCTGCTGTTAACCTTGAGTTGCGAGTGCAAGTTGTCTACGCGTTGAATAGGTGAGAGGTTGCTTTTCTCAGTTCTTAAGAGAGTATGCTTAAAGACTGAAAATCTAGAAAGTATGTACTTTGAAGCTGGAATCCATATCCAGCTATAGAGAAAAACTAGAAAAAGCCAGGAAGTCAACGGATAGAGTGCATTAAATAGTTGAAGATCGATCCAAGGAAATATCCAACGCAAAGTAGAGACCGACTCAAAGTAGAGACCAAATGGGATTTCATAACAAAAAATGTTCGATACCCATGATGAGAAAGAGGCCAACTCGATGAGTATGAGCAAGCCTGTGATGCACATTAGCGTGAGTGAAAATGCCTTTTCCCTTCTGGTAACGAGATAACCATTGCCATAATAGATTGATAGGCCTACTATCATGAAACCCAAAGGTATTGCGAAGTAGGCTATTCTGTCATTGACAAGTAAAACTGCAAGCGAGACAGGTGAAAAGAGGAAGGGTAAAAATGTCCAGCGAGGAAAACTGAGACTACCCAGAGTTTTCATCAAGAAAGTTACCAGTACTATGAAAAGAAGTGAAACACTCCATATCCACAAATCCACGGTGGGTGAGAAGATCGCGACATTAACCACTTTTGGAATATTACGGTAATAGAATGTGATGTTTAGAAGGTTTATGAACTTCAATAATCCAAGAAAAGCATTAACCGACGTGGCCAAAGTAATTAGAACAAAGTTCAACATCAAGACTCCGTGTGAAATTGGTCTTGGCATTGTCCGGTCAACAAGGTCTATGTGGCTGCGGCTAAGATATGAGTTTTTGGTATATCCTTTCTGACTCGTCATTCTTTTCGAGCGCGTGGCTAAAAAGCGCACAAAGCTCTAGACTATGTAACTTGAAGTTGACTGGAACGATAACGTTAGATTGACCGTCTGCGTTTGGTAGCGCGTGCCTAGGCTTGATCAGAAATGTTTGACCGTATTTCATCTTCTTGAACAAAGCTTAGTGTTTTAAGGTCTAAGATCGTGTGCCTTCTCGTCCTGGTAAGTTGAGATTCGAAGTCGAACCTTACCACATTCTTTATAGGAAATTGCCTAAAATCAAGGAATTAATAATCTGAGAGTTCTCTGAGAGTGGTCTAATGGCGGAGATGCTAGCTAAAGAACAAGATTTTTCTTCTAGAAGAATTAATGAGTTCTCTGAGAGTGGTCTAATGGGGGAGGTACTGGCGATTGGAAAACTTTCTGAACGCGGACTCAATGATCTGGCGAAGATCAGGCTGCTGGCTCTTCGTCGAGGAGTCTTTTTCAGAGTTTTAAGTAGGGTTGAGCGAGCATTAATTTATTTGGCGCCAAAAGTGACCAGGAACGTGCGTAGCGCAGTGTTAGCCAATGCTCTTAATTCAATAGCGAGGAAGCTGCTGGATGCCATGGAAAGCAAGTTCAAACGACAGATGAGACAAGTCGGAGTCCCGCTCGCCAAAAAGATAAGTAAAATTGCCTGGAAATGGGGCAACAAAACAGCCTGTGAATGGGCGAACGACCCTGGTTTCATACAGTATTTAACAATAACATATGCAGGTGTGACCTAGGCGGTGGAGACAGAAGATAGCAGAGTAGTTCTGAAGCAGAGTGCCGAACACAAGCCGTTCATTGTTGTTGGCATACCGGCATTCAACGAGGAGAAGACTATTGCTAGGGTTGTTTTGAAGGCGCAGAAGCATGCAGACAAGGTTGTGGTTTGTGATGATGGTTCTTCGGATCTGACTGGTGTGATAGCTGAGAGGCTTGGTGCTGAGGTGATTAGGCATGATAGAAACTTGGGTTATGGAGTAGCAATTCAGAGCTTGTTTAGGAGGGCTAGGGAGCTTGACGCTGATGTTATGGTTACATTGGATGCTGATGGCCAGCATGATCCGAACGAGATTCCAAACGTGGTTCAGCCCGTAGTTAAAGGTGTGGCTGACATTACCGTCGGTTCAAGGTTCGTTGATAAGCGCTTGGCAAGCATTATGCCGTGGTACAGGAGAGCTGGTATAAAATTCATTTCAAAGCTTGTGAACAATGAAACAGGGCAGGGTGTTGCGGATGCTCAAAGCGGGTTTAGAGCCTACAGGGGCAGATGCCTAGAAAAGCTGGCAGTGGCAGAAAACGGCATGGGCGCAAGCGTCGAAATTTTAATGAGTGCTATGAAGCAGGGTTTAAGAATTCACGAAGTTTCGGCAAAATGCGATTACGGAGGGGACGTGAGAAAGCATGTGCATAACCCCGTGAGGCATGGGGTTAACGTCTTAATGTCAATCGTCAAGCTTGTGGTTGAAGATAAACCCTTGTTGTTTTTGGGAATACCTGGGATGTTATGCTTGGCAACTGGAGCGTTTTTTGGGGTTTGGATGCTGCAGATCTACGCTTTGGAACGGCAGATAATGACTAACGTTGCGTTGGCTTCTATTGCTTTCATACTCATCGGACTTTTCTCTATTTTCACTGCCATAACGCTTTACGCCATATCTAGACTGATGCAGAAGACAAATAATAAGCACTAGTTGACGCTCTGAAAATGTTGGAGATTGAAGTTTGCGAAGTGAGAGGCAAATGCCCTGTTCACAAGGTAGGCGATAGAATAATAGTTGATGATCCGAAGATCGTTCTGCGCGAGACTGATGCCTTGTGCACGCATGCTCTTTCTTCTTTGCTGCATTATGTTCTCGCTTTAGAAGAGGGCGCTGACCCTGTTAAGTTGGGTTTGTCGAAGCCTGAGGACAGAGAACACGCTTACATTCAGTGCGTAGATCCTGGAAAGCCTTACACTAATGGTGGAACAGTAATTTTCAAATGTCGAAGAATTGACGGGA
>Ga0315280_10003600_pt1 | contig 23663 bp, 22 predicted proteins | sample YL17G06_40_MG_FD_203697 | JGI IMG/M metagenome (GOLD analysis project Ga0315280, IMG submission 203697) | Sediment microbial communities from Yellowstone Lake, YNP, Wyoming, USA - YL17G06_40 | ecosystem: Environmental > Aquatic > Freshwater > Lake > Sediment | place: USA: Wyoming | collected... | reverse complement strand
GCGAAGAGCCGGAGCTGATCGCGGTCCTGCAACTCATAGAAGCGACCGTCGCTGCTCATGCTTCCTTACTTCTACAGAGAGCGCCATACCTCCTTCCAGGCAAGCAAGCGAATTATGAAACAACTTCGGCCATACGCCCCTACAAGCCCTGCCCACGGGATCAGCGCGCGCCGAAAGCGGGAAACGGACACCGTTGAGGACGCGCGGTAAACAGGAGGGCCCCGGCATATCGGGGCCCTCCCCGTCACGCGGCACCCCGACCCATCGGGGTGCACAGGTAGTAGGGGCGTATGGCCATACGCCCCTACTGACTGTTACGAACAATTGGCCTGGGCAAAGCCCGCTAACTCGTTCTTCACATCCAGCACCTGGTCGCGCGTGTAGTCGCCCGGGTGCGCGAGAATGTCGAGCGCGGCTGCGATGGCGTCGCCAAGACTCACCGTCCCGCATGTGCAGGGCGCCGTGGGGGACCAGCCGCACACGCACTCAGGAACCAGGCTGCCGTTGCTCGGATTCGGCAGACCAGGATTCTGGGTCAGGTTGATTGTCAACTGGTCGGCGAGCAGGAACGCCTTCAGAATGGTCATGTAGTCGTCGGGGTTAGCCGACCACCAGTCGAAGATTGCGTCAGCGTCTGCAATCGTGGCTGCTATCGTGCCAGGCAGCAGGCTCGAGAACTGGGCGTCGGTGTAGTGGTTTCGCCAGTTCTTCCAGTAGCCAGGCGTCAGGCCCATGCAGATGGAGTGGTTGGTGAAGGTTACGGTGGCTTCGCCGCCAGCCGCCAGCGTCACGGTCGTCGCGTCGGAGCCGACCCAGCCGTTCTTCATCGTCTCCTTCACGACATAGGTGCCGCCGAGGAGGTTCTCCCAGCAGGCAATCCCGTCGAGCCCCGTCACGATCGGCGGCGCGGGGACCGGATCCAAGCCGACGCACGGCTGTGTCGGGTCGCAGCCGCCGGGCTGAATCGGGGTGGCAGCCGTAGCCGGTGTGACGCCGTCTGCCTGGTACAGCTTGAACTCCCAGCCTGCAAGCGGCCCGCCTGTGCCGTCCTGCAACTTCCGCACGCAAAGCTTCGCCAGCTTGTTGCCAAAGCAGAGGCCTGTAACGACCGTCTCGGGGATCGCTGTCGCTCCGACGTTCACAATGTAGCAGCCGCTCTTGGCGATCACGTCAACCGGGGCTTCGAGCGGCGCCAGCCCGAGCGGGCAGGGGCCCTCGCCGGGGTGGATGATCATCTCATCCGGCCCGGTGTTTGGCGCGGTCTGCTTCCAGCCTGCCTTGAGAACCTCGCGCACGCGGTAGGTCATGTTGACGGGCAGGTTCCCGAAGTTGAAGGTCCCGTCGCAGGCGGTCGTCTGGCAGGGCACCAGTACGCCGTTGTTGTCAACCGCCTGCATCCACGACCCATTGCCATTCTTCATGTCCAGGCAGACCTGCCAGCACGGCAGGGGCGGCTCTGTGGCCTCGTCCCACAGCCCGTTGCCATTGGCGTCCAGGAACTTGCTTCCGGCCAGCGAGACGACGGGTGGTGGCCCCACGGGCTTGTTCACAAAAGTCCCGATGTCAACCCGCGCGCCGCTCTTCATATGGCGGTTCGTTATGTTGACGCACATGGGCCCCGGCGGCGAGAGGCGCTCGTAGCCAGAGTAGTCAAACCCGCACGCCGCAAGGCTGCCAGCCAGGTCCTCGTCAACGCAGTATTTCCCTGCGCCCATCTCCCTGGTGATGCTGAACGAGAACTCCCCGTTCGCGTCGGTGCAGGCCTCGCCAACGGGCACATTCGTGTCCTTGCCCTTCACCTTCACGACCTGGTAGAGGATGATGTGGACGCCCTCGAGCGGCTCGCCCTGCTCGTCAACCTTCCTGCCCCATATCGAGGCGCCCCATACCTTGAAGTTGTCGGTCTTGCTCTCGGAGGGAATGAACCCGAAGCGGGAACCCGGATCCAACGGATTGTAGGCGCTCACGCGCGTGATCCACAGCTTATACACTCCGCCGGGATTCGGGGTGTTGTCGAATGGGCACAGCGCGATGGTCGTGATCCCAGTGTTAATGTCGGTGCAGGTCTCGTGCGGGTCCGGGCAAGTCGTGACGGGCGGTGGGCAAGTCGCCTCGGGCGGCACCGGGTATTCGATATACTTCTTCCCCTGAGCGTCGGTGCCCACCCTGAACCGCCGGCACTCGATGTCATCGTTGCTCAGCAGAACCTTTCCCGCGGGGTCGGTTACCTGGAAGTAGTAGCAGCCGTCAGGCACCCAACTCCCCGGATGGGCGAACGCTGGCCCGCCGTTCAGGAAAGGCACGAGCGGCGGCGAGTCGCATGGTAGCACGCCCGGCGGAGGTGGCGGCGGACACTTCTGGTCATAGATGTTGCCGTTTACCTTCTCGCCCTGCGCAGTGGTAGTCCAGACGGCTCCGGTGAGCCGCGCTGACGCCGGAGCCGCCAAAACCATAAGCGCCACGGCAATCAGCCCTAAGAAACTCAACTTAAGCATCGCATGTCTCATGTAATAGCCTCCTTCTGCTTTGATGCTGTAACTCGTCTTTGCGCGGCTTTCGGAGGGACAAAGGCAATGCTTCCTGCGAGGATGCTGTTTGCTGCGTCTAATTCCCGGGCCCAGTCCCCGGGCGACTGCGATGCTGTGCGATGTCAGTGAGTCCGATGGTTCTGCGAAGCCTTTCCTTCAGCCGCTGATGCGCTGATTCCCCCGGTTCACCTCCTTTCCTGGTTCCCCAGTACGGGCCATGTCATGACTTCCTGGCTGGCCGCTGTTGATAGCCCTGTAATAGCCAAAGCCATGCGGCTTGTCACAGACATTCCGCTGGCCTCTGCTCATGCAGTAGCCTGAGTTGAGACGAATAGCCTCAAGCTGCATTTGGGGTTTCCCCAGGCTGCGTAGAGCTTCTTCCCTCCCGAATCCGATAATCCTGGGGCTGCGGGCAAGCTACAAGATGGCGACCCGATTCCTGCGAGGACCCATCGCTGGGTGCTCCTCCTTCGTTCGCTCGTCATCATTATGCTGGCTCCGGTCGCTTTTCTCCTTCTACTTTATGGTTGGCGCGGAAAGAAGTTTTGCCCCGAGGCTGCAAACCGGCGTTTGATAGCTCTGCAATAGCATCCTTCCTCTGCGCCGTGTTATCATCTCGACTGCTTGCCGCCGACAGCCTATGGCAAGGTGGCGCACCTGTGGAATCCATGGGTCATCAACAGGGTCCCGAGCAGATAAAGGGCGAGCTTCGCTTCGTGCGTTTCCACGAAGAGAACTCGGGCTTCACCGTCGCCAGCTTCGCGCCAGAGGCGGACAGAATAATCACCGCCGTCGGAACTATGGCTCAGCCCAGGGCAAGCCAGTGGTATCTCCTGTGGGGCCGGTGGACAACCCATCCCGAATACGGCCGGCAGTTTGAGTTCGAGCGATACGAGCTGTGCGCCCCGGCGACAAGAGAAGCGGCAGTCCGCTATCTTTCCTCAGGGGCCATGCAGGGCGTCGGCCAGGAGCTGGCCGAGCGCCTGGTCGCCCGCTTCGGCACGCATGTTACCGAGATCCTCGATAAGGCGCCAGAGCGCCTGGCCGAAGTGAGGGGCATCGGGCCCAAAAAGCTCCAGGCCATAATCAAAAGCTGGCAGAAAGAGAAAAATGCTCACGAGGCCATGACGTTTCTTCTCGGCCACGGCATAGGCCCTCGCCTCGCGGTCAGAATCTACAAGAAGCTTCGCGAGAAGACCGTTCAGGCCGTCAGCGAAAGCCCCTATCTTCTGATCCGCGAGGTCGAGGGCGTTGGCTTCGCCACCGCCGACAGCATAGCCTCTTCCCTTGGAATAGCGCCCGATGCTCCGCAGAGACTCTCCGCAGGCGCCATCTACACCCTCCAGAGGGCACTGGAGGAGGGGCATGTCTTCCTGCCCCGGGAAGTTCTGGTCGGAGAAGCCCAGAGGATTCTTCGAGCAGAAGAGGACCCGGTTGAGAGAGCGGTGCAGGCGGAAATTGAAACTGGCGGCCTGATAGCCGATGAATCCCTTGCTACTCTGCGTAGTCCCGGCCAGTCGGGACGAAGCACGAGCCCGGGGGAAGCCCTGGCCGGGCCGGCCATCTACATTCCGGCGCTTCATTCGGCCGAGAGGGCAGCCTCGGCTCACCTTTTTCGCCTTCTCGAGGCCTCAGCAGCCGCGCGGGTGCCAGAAGCCAGCTTGCAGCGCTGGGCCAGAGGCGAAGCGGCCGACTTCGGGCGCGAAGCTGGCGCGCCGCCTGGCGGGCGCGCCGCGCAGCGCACGAGCCAGGCAGCGCCCGGCGGCCCCAGGTCCGAGAAATTCGACGAGCCCGCGTTGCTCCTTTCCCAGGAACAGGCCAGAGCTGTCGCTCTCGCCCTGAGCAGCAAGGTGAGCGTGATTACCGGCGGCCCCGGCGTTGGCAAAACAACTGTCGCGCGCGCAATTGTCGAGCTTGCCGAGCAGGCGGGCGCGAGGGCAAAGCTCGCCAGCCCAACCGGGCGGGCTGCAAAGCGCCTGAGCGAGGCCGCCGCCAGACCCGCTCAGACCATTCACAGGCTGCTCGATTTCGACCCCCTTGGGCGAGCCCCCGGGCAAGCCTTCTCCGGCGTCTTTCGCAGAGACGAGCAAAGCCCCCTTTCCGCTGACCTGGTCTTGGTTGACGAAGCCAGTATGCTCGACCTGCCGCTTGCCTGCTCGCTCCTCAGTGCCCTCCCCGATGGAGTCCGCCTGATCTTCGTCGGCGATGTTGACCAGCTCCCTTCCGTCGGCCCGGGCCTTTTCCTCAAAGACCTCATAGCTTCCGGTCGCGTTCCCGTCGCGCGCCTGACGGAGATTTTCAGGCAGGCCCGCGAAAGCCTCATTGTCATAAACGCCCACAGCGTCAATGCAGGCCGGTGGCCTGTCTTGCTGCCTTTGGTCGAGCCCGTCCGGAACTCGACCCATGGCCGGGCAGGCGACGAAGCCGCCCCTCCATGGCCGGGCGGGCGAACCGGCCCCTGGTCGTCCGCGAAGGCTGACTGCCTCTTCATCGAGGAGCCCGACGCCCTTCGCCTCGTCGAGAAGCTGAAAGACCTCTGCTGCCGCCTGCTCCCGGAGAAAGGCTTCTCTGCCGACGACATCCAGATTCTCACCCCCATGAACAAGGGACAGCTCGGCACGGTGGCCCTCAACGGCATATTGCAGCAGGCCCTGAATCCTCCCCTCGGCGCAGCCCTCGGGGCGGCTTCGGGGTCCAAAGCGCAGACCGTTCGCGGACAGCGCATTTTCAGGCAGGGCGACAGGGTCATCCAGACGGTCAACAACTACCAGCGCGGCGAGGGAGTTTTCAATGGAGACATCGGCCGCATCGTCAGAATCGAGGAGAAGAACAAAAGGTTGTGGGTCGAATTCCCGGAGCAGACGGCCGATTACTCGTATGACGACCTCGATGAGCTCGAGCTCGCCTATGCTTTGAGCGTGCACAAAGCGCAGGGAAGCGAATTCCCCGCAACCATCGTCATCTGCCACACCAGCCAGTGGTTCATGCTCCAGCGGAACCTCTTTTATACTGCCCTGAGCCGCGCAAGGCGCCTGGCCGTGATAATCGGCGAACGCAGGGCCGTCGGCAGAGCTGTCCGCAATGACCGCGAGGTCAGGCGCTACTCCGCCCTGGCGTGGAGGCTGAGAGAAGCTGCATCTTAACAGGCCTGTGAAAGTGCCGTTGCGCCCTGCGATCGACCAGCCCGGTAGGGGCGGCCCTCGCTCCGTCGCCATAGCTATGGAGCGTCGGCGACTGCGGCCGCCCAGGGAGCTTTTCCGCGTAGGGCAGGAGCGCGTCTCCTGCCCCAAGGCCGGCTGCGTCTCAGCTCGCCGCCGCTGGTTGAGCGGTCGCAGCTTCGGCCTCGAGCGTCTGGAGAAAAAGCTCCACAATCCCGGGGTCGAACTGGGTTCCGGCATTGCGGCGCAGCTCGGCCAGCGCCTCTTCGTGGGTCATGGCTGGCCTGTAGGGCCTGTCGCTGGTCATGGCGTCATAGGCGTCGGCCACAGAAAATATGCGCGCGGCGAGGGGAATCTGCTCGCCCTTCAACCTGCGAGGGTAGCCGGTCCCGTCCCACCTCTCGTGGTGGCAGTAGATTATGTCGAGCGCCGGCCGCAGATAGCCAATCCTCCGCAGCGTCGCGCAGCCTTCCACCGGATGCTGCCGCATGACCTTCCATTCTTCCTCAGTCAGCGGGCCGGGCTTGTGCAGAATGCTGTCGGGTATGCCCATCTTCCCGATGTCGTGAAGTAGAGCGCCCCGGCGAACATGAACCAGCTCTTCTTCGCTCATGCCCATGGCGCGCGCAAGTTGCAGCGTCATCTGGGTGACGCGCTGCGTGTGGCCCTCAGTCCTTTCGTCTCGAAGGTCCAGCAGGCGCGACCAGCCCTCAAGAGTCGTGTCGTAAGCCAGCCTCAGCTCTATGTTCGACCGCTGTAAGTCCTCGAACAGCGAGGCGTTGTCTATCGCAATCGCAGCCTGCCCCGCCAGGGTCTCGAGAAAGTCCAGCCAGTCCGCGTCGGGCACGAGATGGGCGCGGTGGAAAATCTCCAGGACGCCCTTCACTTGCCCTTTGGCGATAAGGGGCAAGCCGAGGTAAGCTACGAAGCCCTCGCTCGCCAGGAGAGCACCGTGCGCAAACTCCTCTCGCGCCTCGGCCAGATCGGGCACGCTGATCATGCGGCGTTCGAGCGCGGCGCGCCCGGCGTGGCCTTCGCCAAGCCGCAGGCGCGACCGTTCCGGGCCATTCGACCGGAAGCCGCGGCTGGCCGCATATTCCAGCGTTTGCGTCCGAGGGTCGAAGACCAGCACGGCAGCAGCGTCCACGGCGAGCCGGGAGGTTACCTGGTCCAGGAAGACTTCGAAAATGAGGCGCAGGTCGAGGCTGGCGTTGATAGCTTGGTCAACCATGCGCAGGGCCTGCACCTGCTGGAGCTGGCGCTGAGTTTTCTCCTCCGCCTGCTTTCGCTCCGTTATGTCTCGGCTCAAGCCCACGATCCCTACTATCTTCCCGCTGCTGTCCCGCCACGGCACCTTCGTGGCCAAAACCCATCTCGTGCCGCCTTCGCGCCCTACGCGCGGCTGCTCCCTGTTTATCAACGGTTGGCCAAGCCGAAGGATCGCCTGTTCGTCCGCGTAATATCGCTCCGCCAGCTCTTCGGGGAAAAAGTCGTAATCCGTCCTCCCCAGGACCTCCTCCTGTGATGCCGCCCCAAGCGCACGTATATGGGCAGCGTTGTTCAGAAGAAAACGGCTTCCGGTGTCTTTCACATAAATGTAATCCGGCAGGTTATCTATCACGATTTGCAGCAGGTCGCGCTCTTTCGCCAGGGCCTCCTCCGCCTGCTTGCGCTCCGTTATGTCTCGGCTCAAGCCCACGATCCCCACGATGCTGCCGCGACTGTCCCGCCACGGGACCTTCGTCGTTGCCACCCAGGTAATGTTCCCCTGCGCGTCCGTGCGGGCTCGTTCGCGGTTCACCAGCGGCTGGCCTGACTGGATGATAGCCTGTTCATCATCATGAGCTCGCCCTGCGAGTTCGTGCGAGAAGAAATGGAAATCCGTCTTCCCAAGCGCGTCCTCCTGGGCGGCCGCTCCCAGGGAGCGCACGTGCGCAGTGTTGTTCAGAAGAAAACGGCCTTCAGTGTCTTTCACATAAATGTAGTCCGGCAGGTTGTCTATCACGGTGCGCAGCATATCCCGCTCTTTCGCCAGGGCCTCTTCAGTTCGCTTTCGGTCCGTGACATCTCGCAGCATGACCGTGAGGGTCACGCGCCCATTGTCCGACTGCCTGCCCGGGCAGGGTTTGGACACCCTCACCTCGGCTGGAAACTCGCTGCCATCCTTCCGCCGCGCCAGGACCTCCGTCCCTTCGCCGGGCGGCCAGGCGCCTTCGGGCGCGTCGCCAAGGGAGTGAATCTGCTCGCGGTGGGCTTCAGCGAAGCCGGGCGCCAGGAGAAAATCGAAAGGCCGGGCCACCACCTCGTCAGCCCGGTAGCCAAACATTTTCTCCGCCGCCCTGTTAACCGAGAGGATGCTCTGCTCTTCATCCAGAGCGATTATGGCGTGCGCTGCCGAATCGAGAATATGCGCCAGGCGCGTCTCGCCGACTCTGAGGTCGCCTGCCCGGCCAGGGGCCTGGACGGGCAGGCGCTCGACCTGGCCCTCTCGCAGGGCTGCCATCTCGCCAGGGCCATGAGGCAGTTGCCTCATTTCCTGCCGTCCGTATGTCAGCTCGGCGCGCTCGTTCGGGTCTCCAGCGGCCGGCCGCTTTCCGCCGCTCAGCAGGCGCCCGATCCGCCGCAGGGCGGACCAATCGCCGCCCTCCCGCGCTGCCGCACGCGCAAGCCGCGCCCGTAACCTATCAAGACATGGTAGGTTCATAGCCGCGAAACGAGCCCCGCCCGCGGGGCCGCCCACCCCGACGCCGCAGGCCCCTGCTGCCCACTCGTCAACTCATTCCGCCTTCCCCCCCTCCTCTGTCCAATCTCGTGCCGCCGCAAGCCAACCTCCTTCTGCCCGGACGCGGCAGACAATCCACTCCCTGAGCGTCGGCGGCCGTCCAACACTATCTCAAAGCAAGCACATGTCATACAATCCCTCGCTTGCCTGCTAAGTATATCATTCCATATTACTCGCCCCCAGCAACATCGGCCGCCGAAGAAGTCCACCAGGCAGCCGCAGCCTGCGCAGCTTTTTCCGGCCCCCCCAGCGCTCAGAGTGCGAAGAGAGAACCACAACCCGCTGCGCCCTTGCAAAGCACGCCATTCCAAAAGCGACGCAAGCCCGTGCTCAGGCGGCCGTGCTCCCTGCCCCTGCGGCGGGATTGGCTCCCACCACCTCCCCTTCCAAAACGGTGACAAATGTCTCAACGAGCCCCGGGTCGAATTGGGTTCCCGCGTTTTGCCTCAGCTCCTCGAGGGCTTCCTTCGCAGTCAGCGCCGCGCGATAAGGCCGCTCCGAAGTCATCGCCACATATGCGTCGGCAATGGCAATTATGCGAGCCACAACCGGTATCTCTTCGCCGCCCAGGCCGTCTGGGTATCCCTTGCCGTCGTAGTGCTCGTGGTGGTGACGCACGGGCAGTAGAACCTCGGACATGTGGGACGCCTTCGAAAGGATCGCCTCTCCCACCGAGGGGTGCGTCTGTATAATGCGCCTCTCCTCGGGCGAAAGACGGCCGGGCTTCATCATTATGCTGTCAGGAATTGCTATCTTTCCGATGTCGTGCAGCAGCGCGGCTGCCCGGACAAGAGTCTGGTCCTGCTCCAGCAAGCCGCCGGCTTTGGCCATCAGCACTGAATATTCAGCCACCCGGTTTGAATGCCCGGAGGTATATGGGTCTTTCGCCTCCACCGCTGCGGCCAGGGCCTGGATGGTGCTGATCTCGCCGTCTTGCAAGAACTGATAAAGGTTGGTCGGGTCGCTTCCCGCCTCCACGCCCGGGACGGCGTCGAACGAGCAGGTCTGGTTCCTGCCCAGATGCTTTGCCCGATACATCGCCAGGTCCGTCGCAATTATCAGCCCGTCCTTCTTCGTGGTGTGAGTGGGGAAAGTGGCCACCCCCACGCTCACTGTGATTCTCACCTCCGCCTCGCCCGAGGCCTGCCACTCATCTGAAAGCGCGCCCAGACGCGGAATGCGAAAGACATACCTCTCGATCTTGCTGCGCAGCCTGTCCGCCGCATCCAGGCTCTGAATGAGGTCGGTCTCGGGCAATATGATGGCGAACTCGTCGCCTCCATAGCGCGTTGGAATATCCACATCTCTTATGGAGTCCTTTATCAATCGAGCCAGGCGCCTCAGAGTCTCATCCGCGACGACATGCCCCTCCCTGTCGTTTATGCGCTTGAAGTTATCAACATCGAGGATCATTAGGGACACGCGGAATCTGTAGCGCTCGCCCCGCCTGAGTTCGTAGTCCAAACGCTCATGGAAGCTGCGCTGGTTGTAAAGGCCCGTGAGATCGTCAATATTGGCCCGGGCGGCCAGCAGTTCCTGATTGCGCCTGACCGTGGTGACCATCCTGTTGAAGGTTCGCAGCAGCAGCCCAACCTCGCCCTCCCCGAGCTCGGGCAGCGGCTCTGGCCAATTGCCAGCGGCCATGATCTGAGAGGCGTGGGCGATCTGCGTCAGGGGAACCGAGATGTGTCGAGCCGAGGCGTAGCTCAGCAAGATGGCTAACGACCCGGCCAGGACCACGATGAGAAGCAGCCACATCCTAACCCGCGCAGAACGAGCCAGAGCCCTGTCGAGCGACCGATGGACTATGTATATGACCTTCAAGTCTCCGCCAGGCGCCGTCAGAGACCTCGCGAGGGTAAGGAAATCCTCGTTTCCGAGGCTGATGACCTGGGCTGTTCCATCGGTTCGCAGATGCGCCCGCTGCAGCTTGCCATTCAGTTCTTTGCGCCCCCTCAGGGGCCAACTGCTGGCCAGCGCCTTCCCCTTGGCAACAAAGGTAACCTCGTTTCCCGTATCTTCCCGCAAACCCTCGGCCAGCTCGTCGTCAATCGGCGCCCCTACCGAGACAGCGCCCCTTGCCCTGTTAGCTGACATCAGGGGGACGGTCGTTACCTGATACAGAACTGGGCCGTGAAGCTCTACAGTTGTTGACCGACGATTGCCCAGCCCCGCGGCGGTTGTCGCGCTGCTTTCTCCCACCGGGGGCGGCTGGCCCGCGAATGCGAGCAGCCTGCCCCGGCTGTCGGTGACCCGCAGAAGATAACCTGGGCCCAGGTTGACACGACATTCCTCAAGTGATGCTTGAAGCGCAGCCTCGCTGCCGCTTCCCGCAGCAAACTGCAAGGCCGGCAGCATGGCTATGAGTCTCGCCTGGCTGGCAAGCTGCTGGCTCCGCAGGGCCAGGCGGTGGCAGAACACTCTCTCGCCCGCGGCCATATCGCCGATCACGTACGCGCGAATCTCTCGGCTCAGCATCCTGTTCACGACTGGCAGGAAGCTCAGGGCAGTGACAGCTCCGATGCCAAGGCTCAGCAGCACGTGCCCCCGGATGCTGAGCCGGCCAATCGTGAGGTGAGCCAGCTTCCTCGCCAGCTTGGAGAGGGGCGACGGAGGCGAGGCTGACGACCGATCAGGCTGGGGTGGCGTCATCGTGATTCGGGTCGAGTTCACTCTCACCTTAGCACCTTCGGCTCTGCTGAACGTCGGTAAGTGAAACGCGATGCGGGGCCTCCCACAGCCCTGCCCGGCAGCTCGATGTCCATCCCGCGAAATGTCTTCATCTCCCGTTCGCTTCCCGACTGGTTCTCGCACCAACTGCTGCGGAGAAGACGGCGCCTACCTCCTGAGCCGACCCGAACCGTCCGCCGACCAGCAGGCTAATTCTGCGACGGCCGCCCGCAGGCAGGTTGCCGCTGCCTGCGCGCGCGGCTTTTCATTTCTTTCCATGCGGGGCGGCTCTCTTTTTCCCCCAGAATTGTTCCATATATGGCGCATCCGCGACAGATCCTCGAGAGGAAGCGGTCAATCGCCATGCGAGCAGGCAGGCGGCTCTTTGCTTTCCGCGCTTACGGGTTCCGGCCAGCGGACCTGTTCGAAGAGGGGCTCGAGTTGCTGGTCGGGCCGATATGCCCGCTTGTTGTTCGGGCCCCGGCGAAGTGAGGGCAAAGATGTGAAGGCCGCAGACAAGCCGTCGCGGCGATCAGGGGAGTAGGGCGAGCCAGAGGGGACTTGGGATGCGAACGGATGTTCGCACCAGGCAGGGCCACTCGCTGGGCAGGCTTGTGCGTCCTGCCCCATCAATGCCGGTGGCACAGGATTGCATCCTGTGCTGGGCACAGAGGCATCCGGCTGCAAATTGTTTCACGTGAAACAATACAGGACTGGGCGGTCTGAAACTGGGCTGCGGGGGGAGGCCCTGGCTGGGGGCGGTCGCGGCTGGGCACACGATACAGGGCTGCGGCGCCAGGAGTTGCCCGCAGCGCAGCAGCAGTCGAAGCGTGGGGCCTGGGGCGTTTGGCCCGGGGCGGGAGGCACCGGCGGCTTATTCTGACGCCGCCGTATGTGGCGACTGCATGGAGGCGGCTGCCGAAGGCGAGTTCTGGGAAAGCGGCCTGCCGGTCACTACCTCGATTATTCGCTCCAGCTCCTCCTGACCGTAGAACTCAATTGTCACTTTTCCTCGCTGGCCGCGTCGGGAGATCCGGACCCTGGTCGCGAGGGCTTGCTCCATCAGGCGCTGGAGGGCGACGATATTCGGGTCCTCGGTTTTTCCCCTTGGGACAACTCGGCTGCCGGAGCTGACGAGACGCTCTGTCTCCCGAACGGAAAGTCCCTTCCGCTCGACGATGGCGCAGAGTTCCTGCATCCGCTGCTGCGAGACAGCGCCGAGAAGAGCTCTGGCGTGGCCTTGGGATATGCGGCCCTGCCTGAGGCTCTCTTGCGCGGAAGGCGGCAGATCGAGCAGCCGAAGAGTATTGGCAACCGACGAGCGGCTCTTGCCAACGGCAGCGGAAAGCTCTTCCTGGGTGAGGTGAAATTCGGTGGCCACGCGCTTGTAGGCGAGAGCGACATCCATAGGGTTCATATCCTCTCGCTGCAAGTTCTCCACAAGCGAGAGCTCGGCAGCCTGGCGGTCTGTGCATTCCCGGACATAGACTGGTACGCTTGCAAGGCCGGCGCGGCGGGCCGCCTCCAGCCGCCTGGTTCCTGCTATCAACTCGTAGCCCGCTTCGATGGGCTTGGCGACCTGCCCGGCCAGGGGCTCGCCCAGGGGCCGCACGAGAAGCGGCTGAAGCAGGCCGTGGGCGCGGACCGATTCGACAAGCCCCTCAAGCTCCTGATCGGCCGTAGTCTGCCTGGGCTGGAAGCGAGCCGCCTGAATCTGGGACAGCGGGAGGGTTGCCGCCTGCGGCCCGGCCTGGGCAGCCTGTGTCGGTATCAACGACTGGAGTCCTCTTGGTCTGTTCTGCACGCTGTATCACTTCCTTTGCAAGGTTTTCGTATGCAAGGGCTCCTTTTGAGCCCGGGGCGTATGCAGATATGGGCGTTCCTCTTGCGGGGGCCTCGGAGAGGCGCACGCTCCTTGGAACCACGGTCTGAAAGACAAGGCCAGCGAGCTGTTCCCTCACCTGGCGCTCGATGCTTGAGGAAAGGCGAGTTCTGGCGTCGAACATTGTGAGAAGGAACCCAGTTATTCCTAATCCAGGATTCAGGTGTTTTGTCACAAGACTTATGGTGTCCATTAGCCTGGAGAGACCGGCGAGCGAATACTGCTCGCACTGGACGGGAACGAGGACAGAGTCGGCGGCAACCAGGCAATTGACGGTTAGAAGGCCAAGAGAGGGGGGCGAATCGAGGAGGATATAGTCGAAGGTGGAGGATACGGCTTGCAGGGACCGGCGAAGGCGGTGCTCGCGGGCGAAAGAGGCGACCAGCTCGACTTCGGCGCCAGCCAGGTCTATCGAAGAAGGAACCAGAGAGAGGCCAGCGACTTTGGTGGTTGAGATGATGTGATCGAGAGGCATTCCGTCGGCGATGGCATGATAGAGGTTGGGCGATTCGGGCGTAGGGAGGATGCCGAGACCGTAGGTGCAGTGAGCTTGTGGGTCCGCGTCAACGAGGAGGACTTTTCTGCCTGCCGAGGCGAGCGCTGCGCCAAGGTTTATGGCGGTGGTGGTCTTGCCGACGCCGCCCTTCTGGTTGATGATTGCTGTGACGAAAGCCATGAAAACTGGTTCTTGCTCGCGGCAACCGGGAGGATTATATACGAGCGAGGTTGTTGGGTCAAGGCAGTGCCGAGGGGCAAAGCAGGGAACCCGAAGCAGAGCCAAGAAGCGGTTTGGGGCGGCTGGCTCTGCATTGAGGAGTGGTCGCCCGTTCGGGCTTACTGGGAGCAGTGGGCGAGACAGAGCCGGCTGCAAGCAGCGCGGGGTTTTGTGAAGGAAGGGGCGGATGGCAGATGCGGAGCTGCCGGGGCCGAGGCGCGGGGCTTGGGGGAGGTAGAGGGTTGGCCGGTAAGCAGGCTATCAAGCGCTTGTCTGGCCAATGAACGTGATGGCAAGCGATTGGTGGCCTTGCGGGTCTCCTTCAGATTGTGGTGAGAGTTTTCGTCATTCGGAGGAGGCCATTTCAGATTTGAGATTTGAAATTTGAGATATGAGATTTCAGATATGAGATTTCAGATACGAGGGAATTGGGGTGAGCGCTGAGGCGCGGACAGTAGAGGACGGCCTGGGCTGGGCCCGGCGAGTTCTGGAGGAGGCCGGGGTATCGAGCGCGCGGGCTGACGCGGAGCTGATACTCGAGGTTTGCCTGGGCGTCTCGAAGGCTTATCTCTACGCGCATCGGGAGAGGGAATTGGCGGCTGAGAAATGGGCCTGCCTGCGCGAGTGGGTTTTCAGGCGGCGGGCGCGCGAGCCTGTGTGGTATATAATCGGGCGGGCCTGGTTCATGGCGCTGGAGTTTCTGGTTGATCGGCGCGTGCTGATTCCGCGCAATGAGACCGAGCTTCTCGCGCAGGAAGCTCTGAAGGAGGCGGAGGCGATTGAAGGCCCGGCGCGCATTGCGGATGTCTGCACGGGGAGCGGGTGCATCGCAATCTTTCTGGGGCTACGGTTGAAGAATGCGAAGATATTTGCGACGGACATATCGGCCGATGCTCTCGATGTGGCTCGCGAGAATGCGCGGCGCCACGGGGTTCTGGAGGCGATCACATTTCTTCAGGGAAGCTACCTGGAGCCTTTGCCTTCGGGCCTGGACATGGTGGCGGCGAATCCACCGTATGTGTCAAGCGAGGAGATGAAGAGCCTGCCAGCGGAAGTCAGAGACTACGAGCCTCACGAGGCGTTGCTTGCTGGCCCCACGGGGACAGAAGCCATTGAGGCAATAGCAGCTCAAGCCGCGGATAAGCTCAGGGTAGGCGGCGTGCTCTTGATGGAGATAGGATTCAGGCAGGGCGAGGAGGCATTGAGAATCGTGAAGGAGAGGTCTGGCTTCACGGAAGTCGAGATTGTGAAGGACCTGGCGGGAACAGAGAGAATTGCCAGGGGGCGAAAAGGTTAGAGGCTGTGCTAAAAACGGTTGACTGTCGTCCTGAGCCCGGCAGGCTTTGCGCCAGTGCTCAGTTACTCCTGAATCTTTGGGAAAAGCCGGTTGAGTTTGATGCGTGCCTCTTCGGCGGTTCCGTAGGGCATGAGCTCGCCTTCTGCCCGCCCCGTGCTCCTGGGCAGGAGGCACTCCGCCGGCTGGCGGACTGCCCTACGGGCCTACGGCAACCATTCAGATCAAGGTTGACACAGCGCCAGAGGCGCATCCGCCTCCGGCGGACAGGCGGGCGAAGGATCTGGTGGCACAGGTTTCCAACCTGTGCATACGCAGGATGCAATCCTGCGCTACCGGGATTCTTCGGCTTCGCCTCAGAATGACATTACGGCGGGGGTCTTCTGGATTTCTCGGATGGGCTGTTAGAGCATGTAACAAAACGCCATTTTTCTGTAGCCGCCCTGGTGGGTCGGGACGTTGTTTGGCGCACCACCGCGAGGAGCACTCGCAGGCTGAAAGCCTGCGGCTACGGCCGGCACCCGCTTTTGTTACAAGCTCTCAGTGCTCTTTGGCACAACTGTGGTTGTGTCGCCTCCTGTAGAGGCGGAGGAAGTGCGACACTCAGTCTGCTGGGGGCCAGGGAATTGACCGCACAGAATAAGAAGGCGCGCATACCGCGGAATGTCGTGCTGCTCAGCTTTACGAGCCTGCTGACGGACCTGAGCAGCGAGCCGATTATCGCCGCCCTTCCTTTTTTTCTGCTGAATGTGCTTGGCGTGGCGACGCCGCTGATAGGGCTGATAGAGGGCGTGGCGGATGGGGCTGCGACGGGGCTGCGGGCTGTTTCGGGCTTTCTTTCAGACCGGCTGAAAAAGAGGAAGCCGATTGTCTTTTCCGGCTATGCGCTGTCCGGGGTTTCGAAGGCCCTATTCTATTTCGCTGGAAGCTGGGTCGCGGTTCTGGTTCTGCGGTTTGCGGACCGCGTTGGGAAAGGAATGAGAGGGGCGCCGCGGGATGCGCTTGTCGCCGATTCAACGCCCGCGGCGATCAGGGGGCGGGCTTTCGGGCTTCACCGCGCGTTGGACCCTCTTGGAGCGGTTCTCGGGCTCGGCGCTGGCGCGGCCATAATTCACTTCTTTTCGCCGTCGGCGAAAGTCATGAGCGAGGCCATCTTCCGCACGATCGTGCTGGCGAGCATAGCTCCGGCCCTTGTGTGCCTGGTTCCGCTTGTTTTCGTGCGAGACGTGGCGGTTGGGGCGCGGCCTCAGGATGAGGGCAAGTCAGGCAGCGGGGCAGAGGTGAAATCGCCTGGCGGGATGGTAAGCAAGCCATTCCTTATCTTCCTTGCAGTGTCTGTGCTGTTCCACCTGGGCAACAGCAGCGACGCTTTTCTACTCCTGCGGACGCAGACCGTGAGGACGCCTCTTCCCCTGCTGTTCTTAGCTCTGGCGGCGTTCAACCTCGTGACTGCGGCGTCGGCCTATCCGGTGGGGGCATTGTCGGACAGGATCGGGAGAAGGAAGCTGATACTCATGGGCTGGACGCTTTACGCGGCGATCTACTTTGGGTTTGGGCTTGTGAAGACGCCTGAGGCGGCGCTGGGGCTGTTCGTGGTTTATGGAGCTTATTACGGCGCGCTGGAGCCAGTGAGCAGGGCGTTCATTGCGGACCTGGTCCCGCCGGAAAGGCGAGCGAGCGCCTACGGCGTGTATTTTGGGTGCATGGGTTTTGCGTTGTTGGCGGCGAGCGTGATAGCGGGCTGGCTGTGGCAGCATTTCTCGCCTGCCGCGCCTTTCTTCTTCGGCTCGGGGATGGCGGTCGCGGCGGCCGCGGCGTTTGGCGCGCTGGCGCGCAAGTGAAAGCGGGGGAAGAAGTTAACAGCCCAAGCGGCTTCCGATATGCGAGGCGGCGAGCGTTCGGGCCGGCCCGTATCAGCGGTTGACGGTTTTGTCGCGGTTGAGCTGTATGTAGCTCTTCCACTGCTCGGGCATTTCGTTCTCGTGGAAGACGGCGTCAACAGGGCATTCTGGTTCGCAGAGGCCGCACTCGATGCATTCGTCGGGATTTATGTAAAGCATGCGCTCGCCCTCATACTCGTAGATGCATTCGACGGGGCAGACCTTTACGCATGCGCGGTCCTTCACATCAATGCACGGCTCTGCGATGACGTAGGCCATTGTGTCCTCCTTGGTTGCCGGGCGCGAATTCTGTCAATCATGTGAGCGCCCACGGTTCTGTATCGCAGCAAGGCAAGCCCTATGCCGCCGGATTATACATGGGAAATATCGAAGGTTCAAGGAGAAATGTCGTTCGGCGCCGGGCCTGGCGCTACGAGTGGGAGGGCAAGGAATACGTCCGGCGCACCTGCCCGGCCAGGGAGGCCGGACGCTACAGGTGGCGCAGACAGCGGAGGGCTCCGGGGTAACTTGCGGGCGGTGTCGCGAGGCAGGTTCACGGCTGGCGTTGACTTGCCATGGCGCAGAATCTATACTGCCTGGCGCCAATCTGCGCAGTTGTGGCGGCGCGCCTCTGAGGCGCTGCGCCGCCCGCCGCGGCGTCCCGATGCGCTGGGGCACCTCATGGGGCGATCCGCAAACTGAATTGCTCAAGAAAGCGTTAGGGGGAGAGATGAAGATAACTGCTACTGCTCCATGCCGCGTTGACCTCGCAGGGGGAACGCTCGATATTTACCCCTTGTACGTTTTCCTCGATGGGGGCGTGACGGTGAATATGGCGATTGATCTTCTGAGCGAGGTGCGGCTGGAGACGCGCGAGGACTCGCACATCCGCCTGCGCTCGCTTGACACGGGCGCGGATCTTTTTGCCAGGGACCTGGCGTCTTTGAGGCCGGAGGGGCCGCTGAGCCTGGTGGCCCGGGCGGTGAGATTCTATAGGCCCGGCGTGGGGCTGAATGTGACGACGAACAATGCGGCGCCTCACGGGTCGGGGCTCGGGGCATCGAGTTCTCTTCTGATCGCTCTCACCGGGGCTCTCGACGCGCTGAACGAGACCAGCCTGAGTCTTCAGCAGATCGTTGATTGGAGCGCGAATGTGGAGGCCCAGGAGATTGAGATACCCACAGGCAAGCAGGATTACTACGCTGCGCTCAATGGGGGAGTGAACGCGATATGGTTTGGGCTGAAGGGGAACCAGGTTGAGCCTCTTGCCGAGAAGCAAACCGTTGAGGAGTTGGAAAAACTTCTGGTGCTGAGCTTCACGGGGGAGAGCCGTTTTTCCGGCGCCAGCAACTGGAATATGTTGAAGGCTTTCATAGAGGCGCAAGGGCAGACCAGGCAGCACATGGAGAGGATAAAGGCGACTTCGCTCGAGATGCGGGAGGCGATAAAGAAGAGGGACTTCGACTGGTTTGCGAGGCTTCTGGATGAGGAGTGGCGGAATCGGAAGGAGCTGGCGGCGGGGGTAACGACGGAGCAGATTGATCGCGTGATGGAGGCGGCGAGAGAGGCCGGGGCTTTGGCGAGCAAGATATGCGGAGCCGGCGGCGGAGGCTGCATGATAACTGCTGTGCCCGAGGGCAAAAGGGAGGCCGTTATCGGGGCGCTGGAGGAGAATGGGGCGCGGGTTCTTCCGTTTCGGATATCGAAGGAAGGACTGAGAGTGCAGCGGGAGGCAGAGCCATGATATGTCCGAGCTGCAAAGCTCCGAACGCGCCGGATGAGCGATTCTGCTGGAGGTGTCATGTCCCGTTGGAGCCGGGGAAGCCCTATCAGCCCCACTGGGCCTCGCACAGCTCGACGGTGAGGACGAGGAGGCGGGCAATCATCATACTCGGGCTGGCCGTGGCTGCGGCGGTGGGGGTTCCGAGCGTTCAGTCTGTGTTATACAAGCGGGGGCCTGCATACGTTGTGGGCAAGTTTCTGGAGGCGAGAGAGAAGAAAGATTTTGCCAAGATGTATTCGATGGTTTCGTCTTCGACCCGGAGGCGGTATAAGCTGAAGGATTTCAAGGAGAGCTTGAGCCGGCAGGCCGCGTTTGCCGAGGAGTATAAAGTCCGGTCTTCGTCTGTGATTGGGAAGAAGGCAATGGTGCAGGTGATGGTGATGAGTAGGCTGAAGGCGAGCGCCTCGAACCCGGAGGGCGGGGCATTTCCTGAGGAGAAGGTTTTTCTAGCCGTTAAGGAGGGCGGGATTTGGAGGGTGGATATTCCGCCGCCTGAGCGTGGGGAATAGGCGACAGGGCTTGTCCGCCGTAGTCCGCCAAAGGCGGACGGAGGCGGGAACAGGGAGCAGGCAATCCGCCGGCTGGCGGACAGCAGGGCTTGCCCGCCGAAGCCTTGGCGAAGGCGGGAACGGGCAACGGGGGTCCTGAATCTCGAATCCGAAATCTCAGATTGCAGGCTTGGGCGGAGGATAGGGAAAGGGGCGGCCCGGAACACGGAACAGGCGATCGGCAGGGGCGGAGGACGGTGAGCGAGTTGGGGCGCAGCGCCTTTCGCTCCCAGCGGTATGGCGTTCGGGCGGGGAATGTGAGGGAGGTTGGACCCCTGGTGCTATTCCGCAAGATTGCTGCTGCGTCCCGCTGTGGGCTGCGCCAATGTGTCGGCGCGCTGGCTTTTGTCCTGCTGAGCGGGTGCGGGAGGCCGACGCCTCAGCAGATTCTGGAGCGGGTCCGTAAGACCTACTCTACTGCGACGGATTTTCAACAGAGCAGCAGGGTCACACTCTCTGTGGGAAAGGGAGGCAAAGAGGCGACCTTTTCGTCGAAGTCGAGCCTTGCTTTCAGACGGCCAAACCGGGTCCGCTTTGAGTCTGGGCGCCCGTTCAGCACCTTGCTGGTGTGCGACGGGAAGAAGCTGTATGTTTATCTGAAGCGGTTCCAGGCTGTTATTGAGAGGGCGGCTCCGAAGGATTTGAAGGCTTTGCGACGGAGCGATGAAGGGCGCTTTCTCACGTCATTTCCCAGCGACATTGACTTCAGGTCGCTTCTGGCCGGGGAGAAGGTGTCGGGGAAGCTCAGGGGGCTGCGGCTGGAGCCGGGGATGCCAGTTCTGGAAGGGCAGAGAACGTATGTCTTGAGGGCGAACTTCCGTCTTTCCGGGGCCCCCAAACTCGAACCCAATGTAGGGCCTGGCACACAGACCTTCTGGATAGGTTCCCGGGACTGGCTTATAAGGAAGATAGAGATAAGGCTGCCGTGGCGCAGGAAAGGTAAGGGCGGGGCTCACGAGTTGACGATGATTGAGGTGGTGAGGAGGCCGAGAAGGAATTCCGGGGTGACGGCCAGCGTGTTTGCGTTTCGGCCCGGACCGGGTGTCCGAAGGGTGACGAGCGCGCCGGATACTCTGGGAATAGGCGCATCGAGCGAACCTCTGATCGGAAGCAAAGCGCCTGACATAAAGCCGGCCAGATGGTTGCAGGGAAAGATTGAACGCGCGGGGATGAAGGGGGAGGTTGTGATTCTGGACTTCTGGGCGACATGGTGCCTGCCATGCGGGGAGACGCTGCCTCATCTGCAAGCGGTGTTTGAGAAGAACGCGGGGCGTGGGCTTCTGGTGGTGGGGATTCACGTGTCGCAAGGCGAGGCAACCTCGATAATGAAGATGGCAAGAGAGAACAGGCTGAGCTACCCACTCGTGATAGATTCGCCCTGTGCGGCCGGGCGGGGGTTTGGGGAGACCTGCCGCAGATACGGCGTGCACAAGATACCTTATACCTTTGTGGTTGACCGGCGAGGGATGGTGCGGTGGGCTGGTCATCCGATGGAGCCGGGATTTGAGGAGGCGGTGGAGGAGGCGCTGGAGGGGTGAGCGCGGGCGTCGGCCACCGGGGATAGGCAGAGGGAGCCCTGCGACGCGCCAGGTCGCTCGCTGGCTTTGCAGAGCAGGAGACTGGCGGCTCGCACGGAACGACAACGCAGTGCCTGAGGCGCGGGACAGACCCAGTGAAGGTGCGCGAAGTCATTAAGGTGATGGAGGCGGATGGTTGGTTCCTGGTGGCGGAGAGAGGGAGCCATCGCCAGTACAGGCACCCGACCAAACCGGGCCGGGTGACCATCGCGGGGCATCCCAGTCACGACCTTGCTCCTGGCACGCTGAACAGCATCCTGAAACAGGCGCGATTGAAGGGAGGAAAGTGAAGGATGTACCGTTTCCTTGTCGTTATCGAGAAGGCGGATGGCAACTATTCGGCATACTCACCGGATTTGCCCGGTTGTGTGGCGACTGGTGAGACCAGGGAAGAAGCACAGCGAAATATGCATGAGGCGATTGAGACGCATGTGAAGGGACTGCTGGAGGACAATTTACCAGTCCCAGAGTCGCAGTCTTTCGCAGAATACGTTGCGGTCGGATGAGAAGGGGTTGGGACCTTGCGGGCGTTCCCGCAGAGTCGGAGGGGGCTGCCCCACAGTTTCGCCACTCCCCGCCTCGTTGCCCTCGCGGGGCCTGGTGAGGCAGGAGCCTCACCTGTCGGCATTGAGGCCGAGCTGGACTGAGCCCTGGCTCAGGTTTTCGACCTTCGTTCCTCCACGGAAGCGGTTGCCCATTATTATCGCTGCTTTCACTTCGGGGCCGAGCGAGATCTGGGATTTGCCCTCGTCCATGAAATCGCAGCCGATGACGGTTATACCTTCTCCGTTGACTTGCAGGCAGGGCGCGCCGGTTTTCTTTCGGTCCCATCCGTTGAAGTGGCAGGAAGAAAATGTCACATGGCCGCGGCCCGCTATGCGCGCGTGATTCTCCGTCGTATTGATTCCCCAGAAGCCGCACGATGTGAACTTGACGGGGCCCGTGTTCGTCTTTTCAACCTCGATGCCGGCCATGAACTGGCCATTGACGAATGATATTCCGGCGTGGGCCTGGCAGTCCTCGACCCTGACGGCAGTCGGGCCGACATCGGAGCCGCACTGAGTGAGCACGACATTCCCCGGGCCGTGCTTCGCGGCGATGAAGCGAAAGCCTACGCGGTAGCCGATGCAGAAGCAGTTGAGCATATACTCCCAGTCGGTGCGGCCGAGGATGAAAGCCTCGCCGTGGTCGAGGGTGAACTGGCGGAATTTTTCGTCGAGGTTCCAGAAAGGCCAGAGGTGGACATCCTCGATGCGGCCCACATCGAAGCACTTGTCAACGAAGATGCCGCGGAAAAGCGCCTGGGCGTAGAGGCCCTTTATGTAGTGCCTGCCGGCAGGCTCGGTGCCGAAATCAACCGCCTGGTAAGGATTGACCATGAGGACATCAACGATGGAGCAATTGTCGCCGATGCCGCGCACCGTCCAGGGATAAGCAATCGGAGGGTTTGTGGGGGTCTGGTTGGGATAGAAGATGGTGAGGCCCTTCAGGGTTGAATTATCGCGCAATGTTATGAAGGGCGCGCCTTCGGGATTGCCCGCGCCCTCGACCGCGAGAAGGGTTGTGCCCTTCATCTGGGTTCGAGCCGTCGGGGCCTCGAACTCACCGCGCAGGACGACATGCGGTGGGATTTCGAGATGCGTTGCGATGAGATAGTTGCCGGTTGGGGCGAAGACGGTTCCGCCGCGTCGCGCCGTGGCTTCCTGGAAAGCCTTGTTGAAAGCGGCAGTGTCATCGGTCTCGCCGTCGCCTTTCGCGCCAGAGTTTGTGACATTGATCATTGGTTTCATGGCAGCTTTTTCCGTGCGCGCCGATGCCGGCGCGAGGGCTGAGACAAATCCAGCGAGGAGCGTCGCAGTCCAGAGCCTCGACATTTGTGGGCCTCCTTTTGTCGTCGAGTTCGGATTTCAACGGGGAGACGAGCAACGAACACGCCAGTAAGGGAGGGGGGGCAGCAGTCCGCGCTCGGCTGTCGGCGTCATCTCGGTGAACGGTGTCGGCTTTGCGGTGGAGAGCCGGAAATCCTTTCTCGGGCAGCGGCTGAAAATGTCCCTCGGCCGGCCGTCGCTCGTTGACATGGCCCATCTGACGGCGTAGTGTGTGAATGCGGGCTGCTCTGAGGGTCGCAGAAGCCTCGGACATGGCGCCGAGCAAGGGGGTCAAGATGAAGCGCATCGTTTTCTCTCTGTTCTGGCTGGTCGTTTTGGGTGGGTTGGCCTGGGGGAACGGCGAGGAGATCCGGTATGATCCCAACACCGGGGTCATCCTACCTGCTGGGCCCACGCAGGCGCAGGTGGAGCGGGAGAAGCTTGAGGTCGAGTTCCGGCCGCGGGAAGGCAGCAAGACGACTGTCTGGAAGGTCAGCGTGCGCGCGCAATACTGGCTGCGCAATCCGACCGACAAGCCGCTGAAGCTTAAGATAGGGTTTCCCGTGCCGGGCGGCGCAGTGCAGTTGATGGAACCGCCCGTGCGCCTCGATGGGCAGCCTGTGGAGTGGCGGCTGCTGGAATACGAGGAGCTGCTGAAGCCGCTGAGGCCAATCCTCGTCAGGGCAATGAAGCGCTGGGCGGAGCAGCACCCTCACGCGATTGGGTTGTCTGGTGAGATGCGCGGGCTATCAGAGCGCGATATGTCGCGCTCCGAAAGACGGCGGAGGGAGGAAACACTTCGGGGGCAGTTACGGGCCGAGCTCGTGAAGTCGGGAGCGACGGCGCCTAGTTGTGCTGTCTTGATACATATGGCAGTAACCTGGGGCCTTCCTCGAAGAAGACTGAGAAGGTCAGTTCTTCGAGGGAGGACGGGCTGTGGATTCGAAGAAGAAGCGCCTCTGGAAGGCGCGGCGGCAG
>Ga0315280_10003599_pt1 | contig 23674 bp, 24 predicted proteins | sample YL17G06_40_MG_FD_203697 | JGI IMG/M metagenome (GOLD analysis project Ga0315280, IMG submission 203697) | Sediment microbial communities from Yellowstone Lake, YNP, Wyoming, USA - YL17G06_40 | ecosystem: Environmental > Aquatic > Freshwater > Lake > Sediment | place: USA: Wyoming | collected... | reverse complement strand
CTCAGCCTGGTAGATGTCAAGCAATAGCCGAAAGCGTTGCCTTGGTAAGAGCGTCTCTATCGAGCGCTCACGTAGAGGCAAAGGTCGCGGGTTCAAAGCCCGCCCGGGGCTCCACAATCTCCGAGTAGCTTGTCGGGAAATTGAGGATTTACGCAGGGACCCGGTTTTTGCGTGAGACCTAGTGACATGTGTCATTAGACCCTAACGACATACACATCGGAGCCTTATCTAGTGGCTGCGGAAGTCTGGCTTGAATTCAAGTTGTCAGAAGAGCGCGGTGACGACGAATCGGCTGGGCGGGGCTTCGACATCTATCGCGCTGGCAATGTGAAGCGTCTGGGCCCAAACCAATTCTTGGTTAAAACTGAGAATGGGGCTGGTTCGTTTTTTGTTGAGCGTGTAGACGGCGGTTGGAACTGTGATTGCAGCTCTGGCCTACTGAATTGTGCGCATCGTCACGCAGCTCGACTATGCGCAGTCGGCTCAACGGTACCATTCAACGATGATGATGCGCCTGAGCCAAAATGCCGGTACTGCGGCTCGATGGATGTGAGTCGATGCGGGTTCCGGTACAACTCGTATGGAATCGCAAGGCGCTACAGATGCAATGAATGCATGCGAAAATTCTCACTCAAATACACTGACGCCGCATTCGCCTCTAGGCTCCCATCAGAAATGACATGGCTAATCGCCGAAATCGGAATGGTTCTAAACAAACTTGAAGATCTCATGGAAGCGTTCGCAAGACTCCCTGTCGAGTACCCACAGACCGCCAGTTCAGCTATCCAACAAATCAATCAATGAGCGGTGAGGAGTCATGAAACCTCGGAAGATGAGAATTCTTGGAGTTCATTCGAATGGATACGTTCGAAACACTTCCATTAAGGCAGCATGACTTCTCTCGCGCCAACCTGCCAATAACTTGCTTTTGCGTCGAAAGCGGCCTCATAATTGCCCATGTTAGCAAATGAGACGTGATCAAGGCATGGATGTCGGTTCTCGAAATACTTCGAGATTCCTACATCGCGAGCATGGGGTTGAGGATTGGTCAAACCGAGGCTGCGGGTTCAGATACAACGCTAGAGGGATCGCTCGCCGATATTTCTGTAACGAGTGTCGCAGGAAATTCTCAGTCCCATACGTCGAACCACATGCCGCCCCCGGCTTGCCATCGGGAACGCTCTGGCTGCTTACCCAAGTAGCTATGCTCACATCAAAGCTGAACGAACTGCTCTCGGACCTAGAGGAAAGAACTATGTCTGCTGAAAAGACGTCTCAGTGTGGAGGACAAGTGCCATGAGCGAGATACCAGATACTCAGGCTTTTCTGGAGGCTCAAATGAGCGAAGCCCTCTCCAGAGTGAGGCATGAGATAGCCAACGGCTTGACCGTCAAGTTCGAAGAAACCTACGAGCCTCCAGATGAGTCGAATGTCTCCTACGGGGGTCGGGCACTTGTCGAGCTTGTCGGAGCTTATGTCAGAGAAGGCTCGATCGTCATGCTTGCCTGGATCAAGGATCGGAACTTCCCAGACCAGGTAATCGATGAGTTCTCCAAGATGCTTTGGCAGAGAGTCCGTGGAGAACTGGCCAAGAGAATTCCCGACCTCAAGTGGATGCACTTGGAAGGTTGCTTCTTCGATTCCGTAGAAGATCTGGAAAGGAGTGCTTTCTTCTGTAGAGGTGACGAGTGAGGGATGCCAAGACCTCTCACCTATAAATGTTGGATCATGACCATTGTATCCAACTCATTTTCGCTCGCTGGACGGTTGATCTCGAATTGAGAAAGGTCGGTATAGTTGCGAGCGGCTCAACTGTGATTGATGCCATTACGATTCTGAATGATGGTGAAGAGAAGAAAGTCAAAGCCGAGGATCTAGTCGTCATCGACAATCGGAACGGCAACAGAATCATGGCTGTATGTCGGACGGCCGTCGGAAGCAATGAGAATCTGAGGGCGGTTGGTTTCTCGCCCGGTATCGCGTATGCGCGACTTGGCAGACACCCCAGTACGGCCAAAGAGTACTACGTGTTTACGTTGGATGTGCTTGGCGACATTTCTTCTGAGAAACTCGAACAGAACAAGACGGTGATAGCCCCATCTTCCGAAGTTCTTCTGTTCGAACAAGAAGATAATCCGATGAGTCATCTTGGCAGTCCCAACGGGAGCGTCGGATACTACAAAGATCACCCGAAATGGACCGTTCCCATGCTTGCGAAGTTCATCTCCTACCACATCGGAGTGTTCGCAGTCACCGGGGCGGGTAAGTCACTGCTGGCACGGTACCAGATCATCCCCTTCCTTCAGAAGTCTGGATATGATGTAATGATCATCGACTGGAAAGGTTCCGACTACACGCCTCACTTCAATGCAAAGCTCACGATGGGCGACCTAGCATTGGATGACGATAGTGTTGTCGACTACCTGTGTGCAGCGATGAACGATTTCGGATACTTCGGAGCATCGTACAAAGAGGAGAATCCGATCAAGGCGGCACTAGAGACTATCATTTGCAAGGGTGACTGGAGGAAGCTCCATACTCCAGTCGAGTTGAGAAACCACATAGAAACCAATGTTATGGGGGAACTCTCAGTCGAACTCGCGACCGACGACGGAAAAGGGGGAAAGAAGGTCACCTCCTATGGCAGAGGCCAGATCGAACGCTTCAAGAGGCATCTTGCAAAGGCGAGCGATCAAGAGATCAAGAATGTCATGGGCACAGTGAAGCCAGAACAGATAGTAGAGCTCGCAAAAAAGGAGCATGTTGCCGTTCTTGACATTAGCGCCGGGGGAAAGGATGAGAAACTCTCGGTTTTCCTGACCATTGCGAATCACTTGCGCCGGATGATGCAAGAGAAACAGGAACTCAAAGTCGCACTCGTGATCGACGAGGGACCACAGTACTGCCCGTTCAGCCCAAAGGGCAAGGAAGCAAAGACGACCGAAGCTATTTCCGAGCTCTGCGCGGTCGGCAGGAGCTACGCGCTCTGCATCGTGCTACTGTCGCAGGGGATTTCGGGCGAGATCGGTATCAATGCCGCCGTCCGAAGAAACCTCAACACACAGTTCATCGGGAAGATTCATCCGCTGGACATGGAAGAGGCGAAACGGCTTCTCGCTCAAGGAAAGATAGAAGACAAGTCTCTGACGCTGCTGCCTGAAGGTGACTTCTATTTTCTGGGTAAGATGAACCCTTCACCTGTTCCTCTACTGATCCACTTTGACCTACCGAAGGGTGTCGCATGAGCGCCGAGCAAACGACACAAGCTGCACCGGACTGGCTCAAACTCCCAGTCAAGTTGCAGCATCAATTCTTCGAACATGCTGCAATAGAGGCACAAAGAACCAAGAAACTTCTCATAGAGCAGAAGAAGAAGCTTGACGAAATCCGAAAAATGCTCTCGTTCAAACCCATACCAAAGGACGACAGTTGGAAGGATTGGAGAATCGCGGTAGTGGACGGATCCGAATCACCTGTGATGAGTGAACGAGTAGGAGGAAGATTCGGAACCTACTCCGCTGGCTACCATATCTTCCGCGGCATGGAACTGGTCGAAGAGGAGTACTTTAGCGGCTACATGACGGACCCCCAAGTAGGCAACCGCGAAGCAAGCCAGAAGGTCCTAGAGCTCCTGACCACAGAGCTCGAACGAGAAGCCGCCCTCCAGTGCCTAAAGAAAGACGCGAATCTGGTTATTATCGACGGACCCTTTTTCGGCTTTCGAGCTCGATGTAGAATCATCGCCAACAAAGGTATAACGGTGCCATCGCCGCGAAAGGGATCAGACCTTGTGAAACACGTCGTTGATATGAGTCAAGAGCTCTTGAACAGTGGAAAAGCCGTAGGAATAGTCAAGCGCATTGAAACGGCAGCAATAGATGGGTGGACGATACTCAAATCAGGAACCGCAGATCTTGCACTTTCGCGTAATGACAAAGATATACTCTCATCGCTTATGCGGCAGGGTGAATGGTTCTCGTATGAGGAGCATTTCGGTTCCCATGACGCGTTCAACTACCTGTCAAGGCTTGCGTGGGCGTTTGGTCGCTTCTATACAACTGAAGGCGGAAGAAGTATCGAATCCATTCATGAGGCGTGCAAGGGAGATGTCGAACGGAACATAAGACGAGACTTGGGCTGTGAACCTAGTCAAATCCTCCGAACCACGCGTCACTTTGCTAGGTGCTCATACCCGGCTCCCCCATTCGCTATCGAAGTGCACCCCAAAATGAAGATGGAGCCTGTGATGGCATTCTGTCAATCAAGCTGTAACGCAGCAACAGGCCTCCCACTACCCTTGGATCTTGTAGACCAAGCCGTTGGAATACCACGTGGCTTCACACGAGAGTTTGTTGAGGAAATCGAAGCCACACTAGCAAGAGACCCGGACCTAGACAAGTTCGAGCTCGAAACACGATTCTCATCGCTCAACCCTCAGAAACAGGAATGATTTGAAATGCCAGCGCCAACGAACGTAAGTGTAAAATGGTTCTCCAAGACGAAGACGATATCCGTGCGCGGAGGATATTGTTGGCAGGCTCGCCTGATTGCTCAGACCGTCCAAATGGCATTGATGGAACTCGTAGACACGAAAGAAGATGTTCACTGGAAGAAAGTTGGTCGTTATCGCCTATTTTGGAAAAATCGCCGTAAAGGTGAGTAGATCTGGCAGACCGCATCATTCGCCAAGAATGATGCGTCGGACGACATTATCTGCTTCAGATCGAGTTCTTCGAACTTCTTCGTACTTCTCATCATTCTTCCGCTGAAAGGATTCTATTTCCTCAACGGCTTTCTCCTGCTCGGTCTTTTCGACGATGGGCACTCTAATGTTAAGCAGATCATATTTTTGTAGTCTGGGGTGTTCCTTTCCCGACATGAGAGCTTTCGATTTCGACAGGTATTCTTGACTGAGCAGAAGATATTTAGCAAATGACGGGATCACGCTATTGGTGGTCTTGAGAGGTATCAGCTCAGTGGTCCCAATCACCGTATGTGTCTCATCGGCAAAATCCTCCTTTACTATTGTGTAGCCGAGATACGGTCGCAGCTTGCCCGTAGCAATATCGAACCCATTCAGAACTACCTTGTCCGATCCAATCCAATCCGTCATTCTTTGGATGATGACCCTACCTGTGCGTGATTCAAGGTCTTCGAGTTCAAGAATCCTATTGGCTTCTGGGAGGAAGCCTTTTTTCACGACTTTAGGACGTTTTTCCTCAATCCACTCACTCAGCCTAATTAGAGGTCTTGAAGTCTTGAACAGCACCCCCCCGTTCCTATCCCAAAACCATCTATAGCGAGAACCACATCTGAGGTTGCGTTGCTCCGAAAGTTGCTTGAGATTGCTGGTGAAAACAGTTGTTGAGTTCAGTTCCACGGAATCACTGTCTTTTATCCCCCGCTCAATGAAAACTCTGTCAATCGTATTTTGAAGTGGAATCATTTGTGCTCTAAGTTTTCGAATTGCCATCTCATATCGTTCAACCTCATTGATGATTTCTATCTGTTTGTCTTCAGGAACGAGTGGAACGCGCACTTCCTGCAATAACCACTGATTGATGCTACCTGATTCTCCGCCTGTACGGAGCTGCTGTAGTTCCCATTTTCCGATGAAAGATAAATAGAAATCGATGAACCTTTTGAGTAGGCGAAAGCGTTTTAGTGCGACATCATCTAATTTGATAACTAGCAGATTCTCGCTCGCAACGAATTGACCAGATGCATCTAGTACACCAATGGTTCCAATCTTACGCACTCTAGGGGTGAGCACGTCTCCGAGTTCAAGCAGGTCGGTTTCTTTTACGAAAGACAACGGAACGAATGAAACAGGAGCAATCAAGCATACTGAATTATCATCCAAGTTCTCAATCGTTATTAGACCAATATCGCCTGTTGGCTCACCGTCCGTGAGTCTGATGCCGATTCCTTGACTCACATCACTTATCAGTTCTCTTAGGCGAACAAAGGAGTACTCTCTTGCCATGGTAACCAATAGTTGATTGGCAAACATCTCAGGGTCATAGAACGGAGCGTTGGCTCTGAGCGACTTCATTGAACTAAGATTCGAAAGCGGAACGGAGTAAACACTCATTCCCATTTCACGTGTTCTGCCGCAAAGTCTAGGACATTGATTTCGGCCTTTTGGGCACGACTCTCAGAACTCTCTTCGGACATGAGCTGGTTTGGTCGTACGAACTCATTGCGGAAGGTTTTCTTATACCCGATTTCCTCAACATTGGCCATGCAGATTGGGTAATCTGTCATCTGCGATATTTCCGCGAAAACCCACCATTCCTTATCGACTAGTTTCATTTCCCTCTTGTACTTCTCAACTAGTTGTGGTAAGCTCAGGGTTGAATCCCGTTCGTCAAATCGTTCATGCAAGAATCGACGAAAGATTCGTATTGTATCAGTCTCGGTTAATTCCTCAAGTGGGTGACTCTTTTGGGCAATCGCTCTCACGGATCTCTCCAGTTTGTCATACTCCTTTTCGAGCTTGGACCATTCGGTTTGGTACTGAGCGACTTCATTGTAGATCTTCTTCTGTGCGATTACCAAGCTCGTCTTTGTCGATGTGTAGGGTTCGAAAGCTTCGGGGGGAAGGGACACGATTGCTTTGATCTTGAAGTATTTGTATAGAAACAATCTGACATAGCGATTTTCGGCTGTATCAAGAACGCTGTCTGGGAGGATTACCCCTAGTCGGCCCTTGGGTTTGAGTAATTGGTACCATCGTTCTAGGAACACCGTCTCGACATTGACCTCTTTCTTCTTGGATTGTTTCTTGAACCTCTCAAGAATCCTTTGACCCCAGATGAAGTTTGATGGAAGTGAATCGGCGGTCTCTCTATCTATCGTGATGCTGAAAGGAGGATTCGAAATTACTGCATCAAATGATTGTAGGACTGGGAATGGATAGATGTCAACTGTCTTAGTCTGCTTTAGCCGATTCAACGAAAACATGCCGAAACTAATGAGTGCATCTTTTTCCTCTATGTTCGCTGTTCCATCACCATGCATCACCATGTTGACTTTTGATGCGACAGCCAAATCCCTGTTATTCTCAATCCCGTACAGGTATTCATTTGCCCAAGCATTAGGACGCTCCAAGGGAAAGCTTTGGCCAAGAAATGCCTTTGTGCCATCAGACCTCTTGATTTGATCTCCGCTATTCAACACGTGATTCGTTATCAGTTTCATTGTCTCAATGAGGAAAGTTCCAGAGCCGCACGCGGGGTCGATTATGTACGGAAGACGGTTCTCTTCGTTGAGAAGATGAACTGCAAGTTGGTCTAGTCCCATGACCCTAATTATGAATCGCACTATGTTCGGATGAGTGAAGTATTGCCCCTTCGACTGCTTGAACTCGCTCCAGACAATTTTCTCGAAGAAATCCCCTAGAATGTCGTGCTCATTCTGGGTTAAAGAAATCGGTTGCAAGAGGTCTACGACATACTTCACCTTGGGCGCATCGAATAGGATGCTGGGTACCTTCTTCGCCTTATCAGGCGAGTATCCAAGAAAACGTTGCAACGCAAAGCGATACAGTTTGTCTACTTTTGTGTAGATCTCATCGGCGCTCTCAATACTCCCGTTTTTGTATATGACTTGGAATGTGTATGGCTTCCCTACTGCGGTGTCTTTCTCATCATATATCTTTGCGAGAATGATTGACAGAAGATTAAAGAATAGTTCTCCGCCACCATATTTGCCTCCCGCGTACAAGATGTTGTGGAGATTGTGTCGTACGCTTTCCAGTTCCTTCCTCGTAACATTGATCCTGAGGTCGTCTTTTCCACCCTTAACATAGTTGGCCTTTCTTACGATGGCGTAGTCGTTGGGTATAATTCGTGGATTTGGCCTCCCATCCTTATCCCATTCATCGAAAGTCCGAAACTTCTTGAAATCAATCGTCTCGAACTTCTCAACGATCCCTGCTTCAGTTGCTTCAGCAGAGTAGTAGATCAAGTAGCGCAAGCTTTTCCCGATTGGATCTTCCAACTGCCCTACAGCAAAAAGCTGAGTTTCTACTGACGACTCAAGTTGCTGATCGTAGTCATCCCATTTCTTGACTTCGAAGACCATGAAGGAGTTCTGATCTTTTCTTACAAGAATGTCGATCCGCGCTTCGGTTTGCTTTTCCTTTCGTCCTATACGATGACTTTTCTCCAACTCCAGACTCTCAAGTCTGTAGGCGAGTTGCGTCTTGAGTTTGACAACCAAGTATGCTCTGACAATTTCCTCGTCAGTCAGGGTCGTAACCTTTCGATGCTGGACTATTTTGTTTGAGTATACAACTCGCTTGTTGGCAACGTCGATAGCAACAATTTCTCCATCAGGGTCCATTTCACGAATGGTTAACAGAAATCGACTCAGTACGGGAGTTGCGAGTCCAAGATGCCTCTCAGCTTCAGTCTGCGTATTGACGAACTCTCGGTAGGCTGTGATAATGAGCAAGACCTGTTTCTCTGAGGGTTGAAGCCCCACATGCTGAACAGGATTCCTGAAACTGTGGAAACGCAAGAACTCCGCTCGCTGCTCCTTTGACATAGCACCGTTTTGGTCGAGGTATTCCACGCATTCCGTGAACCCCCAATTTGTGAAGATTCGAGGCTTGCCACTGAGGGCATTCAAGAGCGTCTTCTCGGTGGCTCCGATTCTCAGACACATGTCCTTCAGGAAAAGCTCCATTGATTGATCGACAAGAATGAGCGCGTTTGCGGGATCATCGGTTACGGTTCGTGCGGCCTTTTCGAGTGTTCCGAGACATTGCTCTGTCATGTTCCTCTGCAAGATGTCTCGACGATACAAGATGTGGGGCGGACTATTACTACCTTTCGATTTTTCTAAATATGACGCTAACCCGAGCGCATCAGTTGGAAGTGCGCCATCACCCAACAGTTGACAGCCCCAAACCGTTTGCCCCGTCACCCAAGAAGTCAACAGAACTAGCCAATCTGACATTTATTAAATCCTCTCTCCTCACAGAGATTTTGAAAGACAGAGAGCGCACGAGAGCGAAGATCGAATGTTTGACCTGAACGATCTGCTGATGGCGATCTACATCGCGATTCCAGCGTACGTCGCGAACTCCACTCCAGTCGTACTGGGAGGAGGAGCCCCCATTGATCGAGGGAGAGAGTTCGTTGATGGCCGCCGATTACTTGGAACCAACAAGACAGTGAAAGGGTTCGCGTATGGGCTGTTGTTTGGGAGTGTGGCTGCTCTGGCAGAGGCCATCTTATTCAGGAACTACCTGCTTGTACTTGCAGGAATTCTCGCCAGTCTAGGAGCATTGCTCGGGGATCTTTTCGGAGCCTTCCTGAAGAGGAGGCTGGACATTCTGCCTGGACACCCTCTGCCCGTGGTCGATCAGTTGGATTTCATCTTGGGTGCGCTTGTCTTGACTTCTCCATTGCTCAACGTCACAATGGGTGCAGTCTTGATTCTAGTGATAGCAACTGGCCCGATTCACTTGCTGTCCAACGCGGCAGCGTACATGCTACGATTGAAAAAGCGTCTTTGGTAGGTTCTAGGTCGACCTAACCGCCCTTCTGAGCGAGAAGCAGGATGCTTAGTCTAACAGGACCGCATCACCCGGCGGTTAACAGCCCTACCCGTCACCCTAGGACTTAACAGAGCCCTATATTGCTGATAGAGTCAGGAGAGCGAAATGGCGATTCATGTACGGCAGGCAAATTACTCCTAATAGACTCGGAAGACTTCTGGTGCTGTCGCCTGAGAAGTTCACGCCGAAAGGACTGACATACAAGGAACTATCCCACAGTCAAACCCCAAGAAGAACTGATAGCAGCTACAGAGTTCATGAGACCCAAACCAAACCCTTCCAGATAACCGAACTCTTCAATCTGGAAAGGGGGCATTTTCACGCCATTGACCGATTGAAAGAAGGAACTTATCCGACGGTGTCTAGGACGGCCGAAGATAATGGCATAACGGGTTTTCATGAGAAGCCCAAGAGAGCAGCGGTCTTCCAGAAGTTCACACTCACTATCTCAACAGTAACCGGGGACGCATTCCTGCAATTCTACCCGTTCATAGCAACCGACAATGTTGTGATGTGTCTTCCCAAGAAACAGCTGCGATTGACTACTCTTGCATACGTGCAGACAGCGATAAGAAAAGTCAAGTGGAGGTACTCGTACGGGCGACAAGCATACAAGAGAGTTTTGTCGAAGACCGTTCTGTTTCTCCATGTTAATTCTGAAGGGAATATTGACGAAGACTACATCGAAGGGCTTGTGACAAGGCAACCATACTGGAAAGCGTTCCTGGAAAAGGCCAAAACCATTCCAGAGACTTGAAGGATAGAATAGTATGGAACTAGTAGCCGTGTTGCCACCGATGATCTTTCAGATGATTCCTTGATTCAAGGATAGCCCCACACACGGGGCAGACATATTCGACAGAATGCTTGTGATGCGAACAACCCGTCCTGTAGATGAGTCCACCTGGGTACGAGTGCAGTTCGCAGCCACAACTCTCAACTCTTGTCATTCCGAGGCCCTTGGATTTCCAGCTTGCATGTCCTTTGATCCCTGTATGTTGGGACTGGAGCGCCAGCACCTTGGGGTCAGCACCCTTCTTCATCTTGAAGTCTCCACTTCATGCTTGCGTTCAGACTCCTATCTGCTAGCATGGCTAGTTCTCTCGCTTTAAAGACCATCCGGCGTCTACCTTCTGTTGTGTGGGTGCAGCATCCGATCTGGGACGGAACCCCCTCGTCACCCGACGGTCAACAGGCAAACCAATCGCCCTAGAACTTAACAGAGCCCATGACGAAATGCCGTCAAGTTCGCGTCTCTTGGATCATCTTGATCTTCCCGAAATCGTCAGGATTGATATAGACAGTCGGCCGCTCCTGTGCAACTGCTCTCTCCTTCATGATCTTGTCAGAGGTTATGAGGACTGAGTTTGTGAGATGCGCAAGGCCGAGGATCACCTTGTCTTCGTCTTTGAAACCTGATGTATCAATCTGCATCGGCAGTGCAGATAAGCTGTTCATCCTGATCTTTCCGGACCTTTCAAGGGCACGAAGATCGTCCAACTCTGCTGACACAGCCGTCTTGTTCCCAGATCCTTTGAACTGATCTACCACATCCAAGAGGAATTCGGGAACTACTACCTCAAATCCGATGAAGTATCCCAGATGTATCAGTCTTGACAAGGACTTCGAGATCAGCATGTTGAGATCAGGCAATATCCTGTTGTTCAGCATGAAGATCGGAGGCCTCAAATTGTTCCTGTGGCAACATTCGTTCTTGAAAACTACATCCAGTCCCTCTATCTCGCCTTGAATGGCAAGAAATGTGCCACCGCATTCCTGACACAGAATGGCGTTGTGCTTTGATGGGAATACACGAACGAAAGCGATTGTATTCTTGCCATCGAGGGTTAGCCCCTTGACTCCTCTCAGCCCTTGGAGAAATCCCTTCGTGAAATCGTTGAGACCACCCTGCACCACCAGCTTCCGTTCGTATTGTTTTATTGTCAGTCCATCTATTCTCCACACTCTAAGTTCGTAGTCCCCTTTTGGTTTCTCCTCTTTTGCCTTCTGCATATATGCTAGGAGAGTGGACTCATCGAACCCTGTGGAGATCTCGAAGACGATGTTGACGGATTCAGACATGGCCACCTATATCTCACCAGCCATCTAATAACAGGTGGTTGAGACGGCCGTGCCAGTTTCGATGAGCATCAGCCTAGCCGAACTGGAGAAGTTGCGCAATCAGATTCTCAGCATGGGTCTGAAGAGAGCCGAACCAACCAACCCGTACGAGCTGCTTCGCATAGAAGATGGAGAGATTATGATTGTGGTCTATAAATCTGGCAAGCTCGTTCACAACAATACCGAAGCTTCTAGAGGACTCATCGATTCCATTCTTGAACGCGAGCGCGAGTACGACCACATACTTGGGAGCGATGAAGTAGGAAAGGGAGAATGGTACGGCCCGCTAATCGTTGTCTGCGCAGCTCTCAAACCTGACGACATCGTTCATTTCAGAAAGATCGGTGTCAAAGACAGCAAGCTTCTGAGGAGGTCTGAGCTCACGAAACTTGCTTTGGAAATAAAGAAGAGTAAGCTTCTCTATCGCGATGTCACTCTGATGCCTGAAATTTACAACACAAGGTATGAGGAGTTCCAGCGCGAGAGAAAGACCCTCAATGACCTATTGGCTTGGTGTCATGCCACTGCGATAAGGACTACACTTGCATACCTAGGATCAGGGGGGATCAAGGTGGTAATCGACAAGTTCGATGTCAAGAAAACCGATCTACGGCTTGAAGCTGCGAAGGTCAAAGACGAGAATGTCGAGATCATACAGAGCTCTAAGGGAGATACTGAGATTCCCGTCTCAGTCGCAAGCATCATCGCGAAACACATGTTCGAGACTAGAGTCGATGCCCTGAATGAGAAGTATAGGGTTGATCTTAGGAATTGCCAGCCCAGTGCGATAGATCCCAAGATGCTGCCCCATCTTGCTAAACTCCATTTCAGCAACGTGAGCGAAGTAGCTGAAGGGACAGCCTCTCGATAACCAAGAGCTCTCTCTATTCAGTACGGGATTCTTCTTCCTTGAATCGGTTCCTGATGATCTCCTTTATCCTGTCCTTGAGCGCCAGTATGTCCGGTTCTATTGTCCGGGCGCCTAGGTCGTTCTCCCAGCACACGACAAGGTCGCAGATCCCCGGAGGGTGACCGTGCAGTATGAAATTCGAAGCTTTGTGCTCGAACTCGATGGCAACCGGTTGTCCATCGCTATCTATCACAGTTGCGTCCGGAAAGCCGTTTTGGATCTTCACGATGAATGGGAAGCCTAGTTTGTGGTGATATTCTGAGAACATGCTGACTACCCCCATTTCGTTCTCTGGCTCAAACAGAAGCCCCGTAACTCCCAAGACCCCGGCCCTCTCCGGAACTGTTTCAGGTGCGGGAACCGGAAATTCTGTGTAGAGAAATGCCTTGAGGGCAAGAATGTCCACCTCAGGAGCATGCTCGTTTCTCCACTTGAAGAAGAGATGATTGAAACCTTCAAACTTCTCTCCTACAGTTGAACTCTCATAGTCTTCCCGGAACAACTCCCGTGTAGCTAGATTCGGGTCCAAACCAAGCTTCGAAGCAAAATGCTCGAAGTGCGGTGTGCTGAAGACCCCCAACGCTTTCTCGGGGTACAGAAGAGTGATGATCTTCTTGGCGATATTCCTGTCAGCGCCGAACCCTTTGATGCCATCCCAAGGAGCGTCAACTTTCTCGTGCAAGCTCAACGAATCGTTTGCCGCGGTCTTCAGGAGCCCCTTGAGGTCATCAAGCTTTGACTTCGCATTCTCAAGAGTACTGGCCCAAACTTTGATGCCTCCCACGTGGGAAGTCCCGAACTGTACCCAATAGAAGAACGAGTCCTTCGATCCCTTCTCATAAACAGCAGAAGGCTTCAGATTATCGATTGAAGACGGCTGAGTTCTGAACGGGAAACGCTTTGCGAATTCCGCAAGTTGCCTTTTCGCTTCCCGAACGTCGGCTTTCGTTTCATCTTTGAGAGCGAATTCCTTGAGCTTCGAGACAAGATCAGGCCTTGAATTCGTCGGAGCCATGACGATTCAGCAATCGGTCCCTGTTTTGATGCGCTCATAAGTCTATGCATCCAAGGGCTAATTCACGAATACTTCAATCGGTGAGATTATCGCCATCTTGGCGGAGGGATTGCCCTGGGTGTTCAGGTTGCGGAGCCATTCTAGACCTTCTTTGCCGAATAGGTCCGTGTACTCGTACGCTCGATCTTCGCCCTGACGCTTCTAGTGTTCACACATTCGGCGTGGGCAGAAGAAGTCGGTTCTGCGGATTCATACCATCCGATTCCGGGGAGACTTTACTTGTTTGCGGATCAGCAGACTGAATGCGTGCTGAAGGGTGTAGCGGGGATTTGTTTCTACGCATGGACTGACCCCCCCGTTGCTGTCTTGCTGCTTAGTTTACCATTCTGAATTGATTCTGGAAAAGAGTTTCGCGATTCTCAGTTTTGTATCCTCTGATCTGACCATTATACGACAGGTTGGACTGGCGGGGTGTGAGCTGCTAGTGTGTCGGCAAGCTTTGAGTTGTTTCTTTGGATGGAGTCTATGATGCGGTTGATACTCTCTGTCACCTCCGCGCGTGCCTTGTCGACGATCCTAACTATCCCTCTCAGAGGTTCAACCAGCGATAGGTTGCTTGTTAGACATTCCACGAGTTCGCGCGACTCCAGCAACGCACGTAGGGTTTGACCTCTCATAGAGAACCTGTCTAGGGAGTTGAGGATCTCGTAGAGGACTAGCGCCACTGTCGGAGCCAGGTCAGGCATGGCGATTATCACGATGCCACCCTTCTCGGAGATAGAATATCCCCTAGACCTTGCATCCTTGGGCAATACCGTCGTCACGAGAATCCCGAAGTTTGCTTTTCGCTCGCCCATATCACGCTCTAACTGGGCTAAGAATGAATTGCTCCATGTCACCCTGTTCTTGCTTTCAACTAGAACTTTGGCAATCTCGATGCCGCTCTGATCGAAGTGGATTATGATGTCGGTGTCGCCTGAGCCTCCAAGCGGTTCAATAGAAACGCTGGGAATGCCGAGAAACGCTCCTCTCATGCCATCCAAGACGCTTGCTTCTCCGATGTCGCCCTTGATGCTTGGAATCTTAAGAGATGCCAGAAGAGATGCTATCGCAGAAGCAGTGCCATTCATGGATGCTAGGCTTTCCTTCACGGCCGGGTTTAGCGCCCCGCTCTCACGAGCAATGACTTCTAGGCGTTGGTGAACCATTCCCAAGTGTCGGTTCAGATCCTCAAGGATGTCCTGCCCATATTGCTTGTGACTTGAATCGAATGCCTCTAGGAGCTGATCTCTAATTCTCAGGGCCGTCCCGTTAAAATCCTGCAACGCTTCCTGCATCATTAGTTCATTTGCTGACGTGCTTTGAAGAGTCGCAACCGAGAACCTAGCTACGTCGACTGCAAAGTCCCAGGTTCGTCTCTGAATCTGTTTCTCTACGAATTCGCGGTTCACCGGCTTGAGCTGACTCCAAACCTCCTGTGTCTCAGGAGCCGGGAGCTCTGTGAGAACGGTCAAGGATGCCATCCCCTCAGAAGCAGTTCATGTTGCAGCTTCCAGAGCTCGACACGCTTCCTTCCGTTTGCAGTCTTCTCAATGATGTCCATCAGAAACGGCAGGAAGGACCTCTTACTGCTTACCACCGCTTTGCCCGTTCCTTTTGAACGGGAATCCTGAAGACCACTCAACACCATCTTACAGCATCCTACACCATCCTACGGCAAGCAGCCTTATTAAGTCTTATGGTGAATACAAGCTAAGGATGGTGGAGTATGGTGGCTGAGGTGGAAGTTGCATTCGTGAAGGTTCAACCGCGAGCAAGAGGCAACTATATGGTTACGATCCCCAGCGAAGCCGTCAAGATGCTCGGAATAAAGGACAACGAACGGACCAAAGTGTACGTCGACAAAGAAAAGAAACGAGTCATCTTCGAGATTACGAAGACGTAGCAAGTGACACGTTATCACTGCCCGATGTCATTTCTCTTCGCTGCAATTTCCAGATCTTCTTGAGTATCTTCCGGTTAGCGTTAGGGATGCGTACTAGTCCGATATCTGCTTCAAGTTGTTTGACCCAGATGGCTGCGGGGCTTCTTGGCAAATTGGGTTCGCGTGCTCTTATTTCAGCATATGTTAACCCGTGGTTTTCCGCTGACAAATGCTGATGCACGAGTCGTCGGAAAGCATCATAATCTAATTTGCTAGTTTCCGTTACCCGGCTATCGGACCTCGCCAGCATTATTCTGCCATTTCCATTTGTGCGGAATGTAATTTCTCCTTGCCACGTGACTTCTTCCTCGTCTTCTCCTTGAATCCAGCCTGCCTCTTTCAGAACATGCTTCGGAATGACCACTTGATACTTCTTGTAGGGCTTGCTGCCTATCCTCGTGATCACGCACTGGAGGACTGGGATGCCTAGTACCTCCAGGCTCCCGGTCTCAGTTTCAAATCCGGTCTATCGTTTGCATACGCGGCCAGTGCTACTGTCTCTAGGGCGATCAGACAAAGGCCGAAGTGAACAGCTACTCTCCGTAATCTTCTGAGTTTAAGAGTGGTCAGAAGGAATTCGCACTTGAGTCGAGAGATTACACGTTCTATTGATGGACGCTTTGTGTAGTGTTCCTTCCACTCATCGCTGTTGCGTTTGAATGGCAACAATTCGTCGGACTTGCGTTTCAGTCTTGCTTTTCCTTTTGTTCTTCTCGGGTTCAAGGCGATAAGAGGAACCGCCTTGACTGCTTCATTGTAGCAAAACAGATTGTTCAGGCGAGAGTCATAGCCCGCGTCAGCAATGATCATTTCTGGAGACAGCCCTTCTTTGATTACCTTTTCGATTTCAGGACGAAACAGGGGGGAATCATTTCTGTTAGCTGTGTGAACGCTATAGCTGACTGGGATATCGCGATCTGCGTCGCAAGCGAGGTGAAGTTTGTAGCCGTGTACGTAGATTGGTTTGCCATACAGCTCTCCTTGAACTCCCCACTTAGCCTCTGGATCCGACTTCCGTCTTCCTCGTTGAGGTGTTTTGCAAAATGCCCGGACGAGTGTGCTATCGATTGCGAGCTCTTCGGCGAAACCCATATTTTGTGCCAGAATTCTTGGTCGAAGTTGTCTTACGAATTCCTCAAAGAGCGCATGTACGCCCTCTGGGCCAAGGCGCGTGGTAAACGTTGAGAAGGCACTGTGATGGGGAGGTTGACTGAATCCTAGTTTCTTTGCCAATCCAGTTTTGTCGGTCTGGATGTGCTTGGCTAGTTGTCGCCATGAAGGTATCTGTTTGACTCGCTGATATATCAAAGCCTTCAGCATTGCGACGGGAGGGTGACGCGGCCTCCCTTTGCAAGCTGGGAATACGGCGGCCAGAATAGGTGTAACCCAGGTCAAATCAAGCTCAAGGAGTCGATCAAGAAGACTCTGTGGTAGAGTGAAACGGTTCTTGGAGGTGGGTTCCTCACCTTGTAAGCCCGACCCCTCTGGTCGAGATTCAGATGCACCATCTAACACCATCCTACATCAATCTACAACATAGTAGATCCTGAAGTATTAAGCATTGTTATTGTCGGTACTGTCCAAGATTCGGGAGATATTTGGTGCTGTCAAGTCGCGGGAGATAGTTCCGGTGTGTTACTAGCTTAGAGAACGCGGCTGTGACGAGTCCTTTTATCTTGTGGTTTGGGATTATTACCCTAGCTTGGCTAGTACTGAGACTCAAAATGCCGCATTATGAAAGACTCCAAGCGGTCGGCTTGTTCGCTCTTGTTTGGCTTGGCCTCTTCTTTGGACTGCTCGCCATACCTCAAATTCCTTCGCCTCTCAACTTGTACCTAGCAGCAATGGCTACCGTAGTCGTGCTTCTATTGGCAGTAGTCTATTTCGGGTATTTCGAGAGAGCGAAATATCCTCTGAAAGAAGTTCGGTTAAGTCCGAACATAGACTTGAGTCGTGGTATAGTTGTCTACAATCTGACTGTGGTTAGCGGAGAGAACGCTATTCGCAGGTTCGAAGCCCAAGTTTCGTATGGCTATGGGGTACCAACAAAATGGGCGAATCTCGATCTGCGCGAGTATAGCTTAGAAGAACTACTAGACGGAAAAGAAGGAAAGCCCAAGAAAGGAATTCCGCTTCTGCGGAACGATCAAAGAACCTTCACATTGGTAGGGCTTTGGTCTAGAGAGGATAGGGGAACATTCAAAACAGTTGGCACTAGCGACGGTTTCTTTTTCAAGAATATCTATTGGCTAGACCCGTTCCCTGAAATCTACGTGAAATTTGTTGGCGTGACAGAACCCAAAGGGAAGGACTATGTTGTTTCGTTTGCCAAGGACACCCAAGACCCGTCTGTTGACTTGTTTTCCAAGGAGACAAAGCTAGCTAAACATTGTATCGCCAAAAGAGAGCAAATTGTGGGTAGAAAACTCGCAGACGACAAGATCACAGTGTGGAATCGGAATAAAGAACTTGGATCAATGTACGCGTTCATCGGTGATTGGAAATTGCTGGACAAAGCAAAAAAGGGACAGATGACAGTTAGCGACTTTCCAGAGAGGATTAGGCGGCGTTTTCGACCCTAAGTAACCGTTTTAGCAGTGCAAGGTCAAGTTCGCATCCTTCGATGATTTCCTTCAAGCCAATTCGACGAATGCGGAATAGGACGGCTGTGTATCCTTTCAGTCGTTCTCCTTTCAGGTATGCTTCTATGATCTTGCGTTCTGAGGTTCCGAGTATTTCTTTGCGTACCATCCAGCCTCACATGCTGCAATATGGCAGCAACCCTTATATTTGGGTTATGCTGCAATATGGCGGTAGTGATAGAGATGCCGTTTCCACGAGAAATTGATGAAGGCCGTGTGATGAGAGGTCAAGAGATAGCTAAACTAGAGGGTCAAATCAAGCGCGTAGATGACACGACCTATCAAGTCAATTCTCAATCGGGACATGGCCTCTACACAGTGGTTAGGAAGACGCGGGATTGGCGTTGCAGTTGTCCCGACCACATCTACCGTGAGATCAAGTGTAAGCACATCTGGGCGGTTCAGTTCTCCCAGACTCTCCGCAAAACGGTAAGCGAGAGCGTAGTCATCAAACCACTCGACATGCAAGTATGCGTGTACTGCGGCTCAAATTCACTCGTGAAGGACGGAGTTCGCCACAACAAGAACGGAGACATTCAACGATTCACATGCAAATCGTGTGGCAAGCGGTTCGTTAGAAACATGGGCTTTGAGCATCTAAAAGCCACGCCACAGATCGTAACAAACGTCCTTCAACTCTACTTCACGGGCGAGAGTCTGCGAAATGTTCGCAAATTCCTATTGCTACAAGGTGTCCAAGTTAGTCATCAAACCATCTACAATTGGATTGCGAAGTTCACGGGTGTGATGGAAAAATATCTGGACAAGATAACACCGCAAGTCTCCGATGTGTGGAGAGCCGACGAACTCTACCTGAAAGTCAAGGGCAACATGAAATATCTATTCGCAATGATGGATGACGAGACACGATATTGGATAGCTCAAGAAGTCGCTGACACGAAATATGCTCACGATGCGCGGCACCTGTTTCAGGCAGCGAAAGTCGTTGCAGGAAAGAAGCCTAACGTTCTCGTAACGGATGGTCTACGGTCGTATCATGAGGCGTGGATGAAAGAGTTCCGAACGAGCAAACACGACACTAGCACAGTCCACATTAGCCACATCACATTGACGGGCGAACACCACAACAACAAGATGGAACGCCTGAACGGAGAAGTCCGAGATAGAGAAAAAGTCATGCGTGGACTGAAGAAGTCCGACACCCCGATACTGACTGGTTATCAGATATTCCATAACTACATCCGACCACATGAGGCGTTAGAGGGCAAGACTCCGGCTGACGCTTGCGGAATCGAGGTTCAAGGCGAGAACAAGTGGTTAACGCTAATCCAGAACGCCGCTAACCGTCCGACGAAAGTCAGCGGCAAGAGCAAGACATCTGACTGACACCGATTTTACTGTATGAAGAGGATTATGAGAGATTTCATTAGGGACTTCAAGGCAAGATTCTCTCGAAGAAGGATGGAGAAACATCCAGTCGGCGTACCTTGCCCAGTTCCATGTCCGAAATGTGGAAAGGGCTACCTAGTGCCTCTTCTAGTTCCCCACTCCAAGTCAATAGACCCAATGGGAGAAATCCGTGAGTTTAGCCACTACGAATTGTATTGGAAATGCTCCGGCATGGGCTGCACCTACGAAGTCAAGGGCTAGTCCGAACCTCATCAGACAAGAAACAACATCCCTAGGACATTCAGAACGCAAGTCGCAAGAAAACGCCTAACACTCCATATCATCGCCCATGCAGCCCATAGGAAACGGAACAAACCTTTTCATCCAGACCGCAAACACTCGAATCTCATGACACCCGATGACTATCGTCATTGGTTGCTTCGCAAGACTCTCAAAGGTAGTTTCAGAGAGTACGGAAGAGGCATTGAATCAAAGTGCACTTTGGAGTGGGCTATCGGGATAGCCAACGGTGCCATCAACAAGTCGGGAATGCCATTGGACGAAGTGATGGGAATACTTCTGATGGCCCAACTAGAGACTTCTGATGACTTGAGAAGACGACGGCTAGACCAACTACGCAAACATCTCGCCTCTTGAAGACAAGCTGCAACATCACCATCTCCCGCTTCTTTACAGGGAGAACTATCTCCCGTAGATTGGACAGCACCCATTCGTTGTCATCGCAGACGGATCTCTTCTCCAACAGTTGACTTCGCTGTTTGCCTTCTTACTAGGGTTGACGAAACGCCCAATTCTGTACGAGCTAGTGTCGCTGCTGGTCTGCCGAATACTACGCTTCTGCTTCTAGCTTGAGAATACTATGAACATTGTCGCAAGAAAGACCACGGTCTTGTATTCGTTCAAGAGCAATCTATCTGTCCAATGTTCTTGTCTTGACAAATTGAGAAACAGTGGTCACAAGCGAGCTCTATCAAGCTACCTTGGATTCTCTCAGGAAAGCCAGTTCGCGGCTAGCCATGATTTTCATGTCTGCTACGTCTTCGGAAGCAATCCCCGTCACTTGTGACACGGCATCCACATCCATCTCGCTGAGCCCCTCCAGTCCAGTGATGCCCTTGCTCTCGAGAAGAGCTCTGTTCCGGATCCAGATTTCGACCGCTTGCATGGTTTTCCTCCCCGGAGTGATGAACTTTATCTCTTCGGGGGATAGCGGAGCAGCACCGTACAGTTCCTCGCGCATTACGTTCCATAGTTCCTTTGCCAGTGCGGTGATCTCGAGACTCTGTTTCGTTAGGTCCTTCTCGGGTGTCGGCTCCGTCACGAAAAGACCCATGATGCGGTTGAAGAGTTGAACCACATCCGGCGATCCTGCCATGAGACAGCTTGTCTGGATTGTGCGAACGTTGCGCCAATTGATTCCCTCGAGAATGGCCTGTATGGGATCAGCGGCATCCTGTACTGCAGTCCAGATCCTGTCGTATGCTGTCTGTTTGCGCAGGAACTGCTCTGCGGCAGCACGTATCTTCAACTCGTCTCTGACGTTTGAATGGTGACTTCGCAGCAAGAAATATCCAGACACCGCGGCTGCGAAGATCACTGCAAGACCCGCAATGACCGCATTTAGCAGCGTCTCAGGAAGTGGGCCGAGCTGAAACAAACTATGCCACTGGTTGTGCCAGTCTTGCGGAGTGCCGAATATATGCCTTGGCAGAATGCGGACAAGCAACCAAACAACGAATGTCGTGAAGTTCAGGTTAATCGCGACGGAATGACGGGACACAAGATCACCGCCTACCTCTACGGCAACTCAGGTCTTCGCATCAGACCAAGGAGCGCCCTGACGACAGAAGACCAGCTACGAGCTGTGACCAGAGGCTTCGGTTCAAGTCCAGAGGAGGCGGCTCGCCTATTGACGTCTTCCGAACCACATAGAGCCTATGCAACACACGATGAGCGAGAAGAGCACGAGACCAGGATCCTGTGTGACATCATCACCGAATATCTCAAGAAGAAGACCCTTGGCGGTCAACAACCCCCAAGACAGGAAGGATTCGATCATAGTGGCAAGAAGGCCATGGCTAGTGAGATCCTCGAAGCCTTTGCGAAGCCGATGTTGGCCTTCGAGGAATGACTCGCCCAAATGAGCTCACTTGGACGATGCGTGTCAGAAGTGATAAGTACGTTCGAATCGCACGCTGAACCTGAGGTGATTGAATGAAACGGACAACTGCTGCGGAACTGATGGTACTGATAGGAGTCATACTCATCGCAGCTAGCCCTGTCTTCCTGTTTCTCGGTGCGCCGTTTCTCAGCTCTGTTCTCGTTGCCATACTAATGGGCAGGATGGCGAAAGAAGCGGTCGTGCCAATGTTCATCGGCGTATGGAGCCTAATCATGTCGATGTCAGAAGTATACGTTGGGGTCGCGCTGATCGCAGTAGGTGCATACGTACGTCTTCAGTCCATGTCAGCTCCGGTGGTTGCGACCACTCGTCTCTGTCCACAATGCGGTGTAAGCAATCAATCAACCAACAAGTTCTGTGACAAGTGCGGGGCTAAGCTTTCTACCGAGTGCTGCTCGACAGCGTAGTCAATTCTCTATGCTTGTCAAACCAACCCAATTCGCGTAGATAGTGGCGGGCCCGGTTAGGTGACATTTCACGTTTTGAACCAACGAAATCCGGAGGAGGGAACCTACGCTACGCTCAAACCCCAGCCATGCCTGATCTGTGTAGTTGAGAAGCACGTCTCACTGTTGACGTCTGGTTTTCCTCTTTATAGGTCCGCACGGCGTCTCACACGTGACAGAGAGTCTCTTCGGAGGTTCTCCTTAGCCTGCAGAAGACCAGAGGAGTCCTCGGACAAATATCAGCAAGGGGCGCATCCGGAGAAATCCGCCTCGGAAAGTACCGCTAGGACATGCCGAGCGGGTACAGCTCATATGCTGTACTCAGAGAGAAATTGAGTAGACAGATGGAACGAGATGGTTTCTGAAGATTTCCTTAGAATCATGAACATGATGTACGCCGAAGGCTGGAAGATCATAGATGGAGGTGCGAAATGTAGTCAGGAGCAAGGTTGGGAGACAAAGGTCGTGCTCCAGCGGGATGGAGAAACTCGCGAGATATCTTCGTCTGCACCTGATGTCGGTATGCTGGTGTGGGACATCAAAGAGGTCGCAGATTCCTGGGGGAGAGTCAAACTTGAGAAGATCCAAGATACTGAGCGCTACTACGAAGACATCGACTTTCTGACAGATGAAAAGGGCGAGAAACTGAGAGCGGCCGTCAAGGCTGTTGTCTCGGGTTCTTTCCAGTTCACGTTCGACCCGTTTGAAGGGATACGCAAGATCCTCCAAGATCGCATTCCCGTCAACGATACAGATGTCCGCGGAGTGAAAGAACACTACCATGAGAGTCTAGCCCACATTTTCGTCTTCGGCCGTGAGATGGCCAGCAGATATGAGAAACTGAAGGAAACTAACCCTAAGGGTGCTCCCTACGCTGCGTCATACGAAAGTATCCTTCGACAAGCGTTCATGCCACCGGGCACGAGAATGGAACCTGTGACGGGCTACAGGAAATTTCTGGATGCTTGCGGCATAGATGTGGCGAACCTGGGAACGAGAATTATTGAGCAACAGAAGTACACCAGTTTTCTGATGGATCTCGTTATCGCGAGGGGTAGAGTTGATGTCGAAAACGGGGTTCGCGCTGTGCTCGACGTCTATTGGCGCATGTGCGAGCTTGCGTATCCTCTCCTGAACATCGCGAGGATTTCTGCTGAGATGGCCCAAGGCAGGTCACCAAAAGCCGAATCTGAAAGCTTTGAGAAACTCGTTCAGTTTCTGAAGGAGCATCAGGACGGCTCTGTCCTCGTGGAATTCGTCGAACCTGTCTTGAGAAACGCGGAGGCACACGTATCAACGAGTGTAATAACGGAAGATCACAATCCAATAGTCATAGCATATGACGCACGGGTTCGACCGGCTCGCGAAATTGCGCGTATGCCTTTCTCAGCAGTTGATGAGAAAGCTCAGGCTCTGAAACATGCGAGAGTGC
>Ga0315280_10003598_pt1 | contig 23685 bp, 23 predicted proteins | sample YL17G06_40_MG_FD_203697 | JGI IMG/M metagenome (GOLD analysis project Ga0315280, IMG submission 203697) | Sediment microbial communities from Yellowstone Lake, YNP, Wyoming, USA - YL17G06_40 | ecosystem: Environmental > Aquatic > Freshwater > Lake > Sediment | place: USA: Wyoming | collected... | reverse complement strand
TTGCGGAGTGGCTTGCTGAATGGGCCAGAGACATTAATGGTTGGGACCATAATCTTGTTGCACTCGGTGACTTCAACATAGACCGAAAAGGGGATAGGCTGTATGATGCCTTCACATCAACTGGGCTATATATCCCAGAAGATCTACAAAAACTTCCACGGACAATCTTTAGCGACCCAAACAAGCCAGACAAGAACAAATTCTACGACCAGATCGCGTGGTTCACTGGAAACGATAATACCCCAGCGTTATCGCTGAAATTTGCGCGAGGAGGCAATTTCGATTTTACGAAAATAGCATTGAAATCGCTAAATCTCACAAAGCAACAATTGTCTTACCGCATCTCTGACCATTATCCATTGTGGGCTGAATTTGAGGTAAGAGAGTAGATAGAAAACTCGAATTGCTGTTCTTTAGGAGCGGGCATTCATAATCACCTAGAAAAACCAACCATTATTCTTCTTTCTCTTCTGTTTGTATTTGAGTGTCTTGATGCCTTGTTTCTTTGCTTCTTGTTCAGCCGACTTTGTGAATCCGCTCTTAGAAACAATAATTCCACCATGCAATAGCTTGTGATGGCTGACTTTTCTCTTCAACTTCCTTACGGCGGCAACATTGACTTTCTGTTTTGTGGCTTTGACTTCAACAGCGTGAGTATGACCATGCCTATCAGTTGCTAGACCGTCAAACTCTTCACGTCGTTTCGAGCGAACCCTTGACTTAGTGACTTTGAATCCTTGCCAAAAACGGATAAGCCTTTTTCTCGAAGTGTTCGCCTTTTCGGTAGCTTCTTCTACCTTTTTCCCTCAATTTCTGCTTCTTTGATTTCCGTCTTCTTGGCTCAGAAAAGAACAACTTCGCTCAAATTACTGACAAACGGACAAAGACTAAAGATTTTCTGTTCACTTTGTTTCTCTTTGAATTTTCCAAACTCTCGAGTGTTTGATGAATCAACCAAACAAAGAGCTACCAATAGAAGAAACTTCTATAAGTCAAGCATTCGCATAATTAGACTTCATGAAGAGAGAAGAGATTCTCGCAGTCCACAAGAAGAAACTTGAAGAATTTCTGAGGAAACTTGACTTATGGAACGCGCTCGTTAAGGGTGAGTTAAAATGTGCAGTATGTGGGAAAACCATTTCTCTTGATAATATTGGTCTGATAATCCCATCAGGCACGGAGATAGTGGTTTGCTGTGCAAACGCTGAGTGTATATTCAAGGCAAAGGAATTGTGAGGGGAGCAGAAATGAAAGCCAAGTGGATAATTCTTCTTATCATCATATTGCTGAGCTTTGTTGGTCTCGTCTATTTTTTTGGCATAGGTGGTGCAATAGCAGCGTTCTTCGAAAGTGTTGCCATATTTGCATTGTCCAACCCCGATATGGCAAGCGGCTATTTGGCATCCTTTTACAAGCAGTTTAGAAGTGTCAGTTTTTGGTTTGAGAGAAGTGCAGTCGAAAAAAGACTAGAGAGCACTATCAACCTAGCGTCAAAGAAGGTGAATGCTGAAGGCGTTAATCTACTTCCCCATCGTATCGATATAAAATGGGTTGAGCCACAGAGCAGAGATGCTTTTCTTAAAGATGGGAAAATTGTGGTCTGCCTTGAATCAAGCCTTAATGAGGCTAGGAATCTGGCTCGTGCAACCATTCTCTATACATCTGAAGACTTTGTAAGGGAGTCTCAAAGGTTCATCAACCCGAATGTTCTGAAATCTGCTTTTTTTGCGATAGCCAGAAAAATGTTGATGATGGATAGAAAACTAGACGCTCTGAGGTGTCTCAATGAAGAATTTTTGAAGTCAGAAATCAGCAATAACCCTTTGATAGGAGACTATATTCAGACAATGGAGAAACTAGATTCAGAGGGAGTTTTTACCAGAGTATTCCTAAACGAGCTATCCGAGTTGGATGCGAAACTTCCTTCTGTCCTTTCGGACCCAAGAGCCGAAGCCGAAACTGTGAGCTTTCTGGAAACAATGAAGAAGCTCCCTGAGAAGAAGAAAGGGATAGACATTAATCCGACCCATAGGGGGCAAGTCATCGACATGAGCATCATGCTAGTTGCTAGGGAAGGTGTTATTGACCCAACCCTTTATATCAATTATGCAGAGAAATGCTGGAAGGAGGGTCTGCCGAGCCTTTATGTAATGGCACATGGAAACAACATTGGGGTTGCCAGTCAGGCTGTAATTGGGATAAAGGCACTCGGTATTTTCAAAGTTGAAAAAGAATGGAAATTCGCCATTCCAACCAAAAGAGGCAGATTCAACTCTTACATCGTCATACTATCCAGACTCGAAAAATGACACAACTCACTTTTCACGTCATCATTTCGGGGCCGCGCGTCAAGTTTCAACTTCCATCAGCAACGTTCAAATCGAACTTCTTTGTCCAAAATAACCCCCAAGCTAGCTCCAAATGGTAAAATGGCGCCGGTCGGTTGTGGTTTCTGTTATCTCAATCGTGTTTTTCAGTTCTTCCAGACTAAACATCCAAATTCCGCGCTGTCTTATCTAGAATCTTTATAATTAATCATTTAAAGGATAAAGACAATTGGAAAATCTTATTGACAATGGCGGGCTACCACTTGATTCATGTCATGGCAATGTTCAAACTCTCGGTTACGCGATGATGCAGAGAAGTGGGTTTGAACCCCACGACAGGTGGAGATGTTTGCTGAAACTCCTCTCTTTTTTCAAATATGTGTTGTGCGGTCCATAATCGAATTATCATTGATATGCAGTCGGAGACAGCGATTGATAGTCATCGAGGATTTTCCTTGCCTTTGATGTAGTTCTAGAAGATATGTCTAATGCAACATATGTTGCAATAGATTTCACAACTTGTTTTCTACCCTCTACATTGAGTTTTGCGAGTTGTCTCTGTTTTTCGGAGACTGTTTTGTCTTTAGATTCAGTTGTAATCAGATAGAGAAGGCTCGGATGGATGAAGGATGAAAGAAGACTGTATTCAATGTCGTAAGCTTCTGACAGTCCATGCTTCTCGGCTAATTCCTTAAAATTTAAGTAAGGGCGAGGGTTTGCCTTGCTTTTCAGGTCGGCTTTCAGCAATTTTTCGAACTTCTTTTTCAGAAGAGTGACTCGAACCAATTCTCTCTGAAACGTGCTTATTGCGGTTGCATCACCCTTTTGCTCTGCAATTTGAAGGAATTTTTCTATGAAAGACTCGTATGCATCACCAGCTTTGATCATCACATTCAAGAAATTTGCGTCATCGGAAATTGCTTCTAACAGAATCAAGTGCAATTCAAAAATGCCTCTGGCTAACGCGGCTGAGATTGTGAGCTCTTCAGCGTTGTAGGTATCCGCGAAGTTCCTCAAGAAGCGGGCATTCACTTCTAGAACCTTGCTGATAAAAGACAAGAGGTTAATTCTCCTAATAAAATTTGGATTACTCTCGTCTAAATGTTTAAAGTACTGGTTCATCAAATCTTCCACATCTTCACGTGTGTTTGACAAATCGTCAAGAATGGAATTTCCTTTCTTTTCCACTTCTCTAGTTTTTATGACTTTTCTAAGGGAACTGTTCATACCAAATTCTCCTACTCTTGAATAGAGACGTTTCACTCTAAGCGCGTTTTATAAAGCGCCGGGAGAAGGGATTTCAGCCCAATTTACCAGCAAATCCTTCTTGGGGCGCTTCACATGAGCTTAACCCAAGTTCGAACCTCTTCCAGAGAACTTGTTCCCCATTCGACTCCACTCTCCATTCAAAACAGGATTTTCTTCAACGACTCCGCTATAATGGGAGCGATGGGAACGACACTATCCTCTTTGGGAATTGTATCTGTTGCAACAATTCTATCCACCCCTGATCCCAACAGTTGCTCTCGAGCTCTCTTAACATATAAAGTATGTGTCACAGCCACAAGAACAGTTGTAGCGCCCCTTTTTCTTGCAAGCCTTGAGGCTCCGACAAGTGTCCTGCCTGTGCTTATCATATCATCAAAGATGACAACATCCTTCCCTTTGAGATCAAGTTCACCTAGTAGCTTGAATCGGACATTTTCCCCGCCCAGTCTCTTCTTTTTCATAAAGACTATTTCATCAGGCACTATAATCTCTCTTATCTCATCCGCAATTGGTACGTGACCCTTATCAGGAATTACCACCACAGGAGATCGCGTCTCCAGATTGTCCTTTATATACGACGCAAGGGCCTTGGCTGCAGTGATGTTATATCCTTTAACTCCTCCGAAATTCCTTGTGCGCCCAAGAAAGAAAAACCCTGGTCTTCTGTGCGAATGGACATCTACGGTAAAGAGCCTAAAGATGCCTAAATTTCTCAGGATTTTAGCAATAGTGCGAGTGCTGACACTTTCACCTTTTTTGAATTCCTTGTGTTGCCTCGCACCAGTCAAATATGGAACAACGACATCGACAGTTTTCGCCCCTTTCTCCTTGAAAGCATCCAGAGTGAGGAAAAGCTCTACGAGACTCTGACTCTGCGGGGCTTTCCATATATTCTCTCTTTTTGGCGCAGTCGACTGAACATATAAAACATGCTTTCCTTCAACATCTTTAACGGGAATTCTTACGCGAATTTCGCGATCTGGAAACAAGTGTGTATGAAGCTTTGATAACCGAAGTTCAAGTATTTTAGTTATGTCTTCTGCAATGTTCTTTGAACCTAAACCTGAACCTGCGAAAACGACAATATCGTCTGACCCTGCTTTTGTGCGAACCATTGGCTCTCACCCTTTGTCTTTTCACATTCCGAGTAGATGTGTTTTTCCTCCCTTCTTACAACATCGTGAGGGAGAGAAAGCCTCCTTATTTGTCTTTAGAGTTGGATTTCTGGAATAATTCTTTGCACAAGCAATTAACCGTTTGACATCATCTTTCCAGAATCCACAGATCAAGATCCTTTGTTGTTCCGAGAATAACGATCTATGAAGCTATCAAAGTCATTGCAGATGAGGAGGAGTATTTCAAAGAGCTTGGCAAGCTGGAGTCCACAATAGGGCTTAACTCCGAGCCGCCAGAGATATCTGCGGAAAGAATATAGGCTGAAAGAGTAATACTGGAAAGCATGCGCCGGATTGCGGACTATACAATCACCGTGGGGACAGGTAATCCTGAATCTCTGCGTAGACTCGAAAATCCGACCACGAAAGATATTATCGGGCGGCTTACAAATTGAACATCTCAACGTCCTAGAATGACCCTGACACTTGTTCAGCTTTGCCTCAGTTAGCCTATATCCTTCCTTTTGCACACACACCGTGCTGGAACACAGAATCCCGTTCTTTGCAACAAAAAGGTTTCGATACCGTACATTTTGCTAGGGAATAGTTTTATTTGGAGCTAGGGTGACCGAAGAACACTCATTCTGATGAGAATCACCCTCTGCCCCGCGCCCACGAATTAAGGGTCTATTTGGGCAACTGGCTTACCATTTCCTCCGCGGCTTTCTTGACATCTTTCGCTTCATAGATTGCTCTTCCAACTATGGCATGCCAAGAAAGTTCCTCAGCAGCCCTTGCTACATCCGTGATAGCCCCTCCTTGGGCCACAAATCCCGGAGCAAAGAAAGTTAGTGAGTTGACATCCTTCAATAAGTGCTTATAATGAGAGACTCTTTCAGCCCTATTTCCTGGAACTACATAATTGTTCACACCAAGTCGAGCTCCTAGCAAGTAAATATCATCCAGGCTCTCATCAGCTATGTACCCACCCTCGCTTCTCTTGTATTTTGGATGTGTCATTTCGCCACCCACTATAACTTTAAGCCCCACATTTTTGCTTGCTGTGATCCAAGTTTCTTCAGTGACCGGCCCTGATTGAGGAAAGCCGATAACAGCATCGGCGCCAGATTCTTTCACAACGTTCATAAAATCCTTGCCTAGATCAGCAATATCTGTCATGGCCTTCTGGTGGTCATATATTATGGGAAGGTCTGTAAACTTGCGAGCGGTTTGAACCAACAGTGGTAATCCATATCGTATGGTCAAGATTGATCCAATCTTATATGCGCCTATCCTTTGCACATTGCAGGTCTTCTCTATCAGATGCTCAAACTCCTTCATTGATCTAACGTCACATGCAAGCACTACACTATGATCATATCTTATTATTCTGTCCATCTTGTTCTCATCCGCTTCAATAGACATATACGCAAATACGTCGATAGACAATTATTGTGTGACTGGACGCTTAAGTTTTTTCTATCTGATTGTGCCTGGAATGTCACCAGTTACTTTGCTTGGTTGATCTCGCATGGAGGGCTCAACAGACAATAGTAAGAATTCCTGTTTGTGAATCTATGGGAACTCTGAGAGCTTCAGTCTAGTTTAAGCATAGATTGATGTCGTTGTGGAGTAATCGATCGGTTATTTTCTTGTTCCTCACGGTAAGAACTTGCCCACTTAGAAGCCATTAATCACAAATAAAGAATGAAAAAAATCGAAACCGATTATTAACACAGGTATTACGACCATTGACCAAAGCTTTAAATTCTTTTTCATTCAATAATCGTGGAGAGCAACCTGAAAGCTGAACTGGGATCAGTCTTGGCAAACCAAGTAATCGAACTAGACAATGCAATTGTACTACGAATAGTAGTCAATACGTCTGAAGCTCAAGGTGAGGTTGAGAGACTGTTACTTCTAAATGAGAACCGCACAGAGTTATTGTTATGGGAGTCTTAGGTTTTGGATCCAACCGAAACACTGCAGATCTTCCTTTCGTCGCTCTTGGCCTTAGAATCAATAGTGGTTCTTGTGGTGGCATACCTCATGGCCGAATACTCGAAAGCCAAAGAAAACAATTGGAAGACTATCAGTCGAAGGTACTATTTCATAACATGGATCATGATTGCGGTTTTGATTATTGGTGGTGTTGAAGGAGCGGTTATCACATTGTTTCTCAGCAACTGGATTCCAGTAACCGAATATCAGTCTGTTCTGGATTACGCAACCATTCCTTTCCTACTGGTCATATTGATTGTGCCCTTCAGCCTCTTATACATGTGGAAGAGGGAGGTCAAATGATGTATAAGATAAGCATACTTGAGCTTGAGGAAACTGATGAGATTGAGAACAAGAACTATCTGTATCATTTCAAGAAATACAAACACATCGAGAAGGAAGGGAAGGAAGATATTAGGCACCAGCTTGAAGACGCTATAGGAGAAACTTATTATAAAATCCTGGTTAACCTCAGAAAGGACAAGAGTTTGTCGTTTTATGGACCCCTTCTCAAGGCTGGAATGCGTGCTTGTGCTGGGCATTTGATCCCTTACTTTGAACAAAAAGAAATGCTCCTTTCACTCTTCAAGTCAAAAAGAATAGGCAATGCCGATGCACGTCGACGAATTCTCAAGCTTTTTGCGTGTTGGGTCCTGCAGAATTAGGGCAACAATTCGGCTTACCAAACAGTTTGTTGAAATTCTCAAGAGCCTCAACTATACTGGATACGTCATTCTGTCTTTCTTTTTCAGACTGGCGTTTGTATTTATGTTTGAGTGCGCTCCTCAAGAACTCTCGAGATCGTTCTTGAGCTTGCTCTGCCAGAGACATTATTTCATCTCTGCTGTACCTTTCGTTTTTTTCCATTTTCGTAAATGCCCGCAAATATTTCTCCATAATTCTTGACAGTTTCCTGTGCTTGCACGCAAATATGTCATAGAAGGTCTCCATTGAAAGACTTTCAGATTTGCAGCTGCGTAGTTCTTTTTTGAGAAATGAGGATAAATCGTCAAGGATTGGAGAGCCAAAATCCTCGGACTCCATTATATATTGAATATATCCCGTGTAGCTCTTTTCTTGAATCAGCTTTGAATTGTTTCTCAATGAGTTGTAAGACATTATCAGGACGTTCGTTACAATATTCTTGAATACAGCGAGACTCTTTGCCTTGGGAGGAGCCAGTTCAAATTCTCCAAACAATCTATTGTTCCTAATATTAAATGATTCAATAATCAATCGATCAAAAGTGCGATGCAGTTGCTCGTACTTGTACGAAGTTTCATCAAATTCGCATGTTTCATGTATGGTATCGCATTCCAAATCTAGGGCGATCCAGAAAAGATCATCTATACTGCATCGTAGTACCTCAGGCTCCCAGATATTCGACTCGATAAGGTCAGTTCGGGATATAAGGGACATGGCTGGCACTCCGAGCTGCCTTTGGATCTCTTTTAAGCCATCGTTTGATCGATCAACAATAACAATATAAGCTTCTGGTTTACGATGAAGACTTTCGAGTCTCTTGAAAGCTTCCTTCAGAGTGTTACCCGTACTTGCCAGTGTGTCAACTATTATCGGGTGAAAATCTTGCGTATCCTCATAGGTTAACCCCCTGACCCAATCAACCCATGGCACATCAGGCACCATTAACAGATCCGCAAATCGGGGGGTCAGATCAAGAGAAGCAAAAACCTCTGAGCCAGGGCCTTCACCAAATGCCTTACTCAGCCAAACGACCAGATTGACAGGTACACCTGTTTTTTTCAGCTCAAGGATGTGATCATTTATTCCTTCTTGAATAGATTTGAGGAATTCCTTTCTGGTCTCAGGTTTGAATATTGGAAAAGACGTGTTGAAAAAGTAATGGCTACGTGTACCTGATTTTAACAGATACTCAGGTTCGTTCCTATTTTGAAGCAAGTTCCAAGAACCTATCAACTGCAGCAGGTTCTTCTTCCATTGGGGCCATTCGGAGCGTATTCTAATCTTCCGTTCTGAAAAAACCACCTTGGGGAGAGGTTCTCTCTTCATTCGGCCAAGATGTCTCCTCCAGTTTGTCTCGATTTTTTCAATGGTTTGATCGAACGTCAAGTATGATTCCAGAGAACTCTCCGATAGAACCATTGAAAGCTTCTTCAAGGTAGCACCAGTCTTCTTGACTATCTCAATCTGTTCCTCTAAAGGTATGATCGCAGAGACTGCCGAAGATGTCGAATACCAAATATTGGAAAGCATCTGGTATATGCGCTTGTAGATGTTTGACAATGGCCATTCCTGTTCCCTGACTTCTCCGTCTATCATTTGGATGAATTTTCTCAGTTTTATGCTATAGAAAGGACTTTCGTAGAGCAAATCCCCTATCTCGCCTAATCTCCTAGAAAAACATGTCACTTCTTCTCTCTTGGAGTAAAGAATCTCCTCTAGGTTCTCCAAATAAGATCTGTGACTTTTCATTCTCTATCCTCTAATATTGTAATATTGTCTTCAAGGATGGTGAGCGTTGGACTGTCTTCGAAAGATTAGCAGTTGGAAGCATTCTCATGCGCGCTACCCCTCTTAGACAATGTCTTTTTCTTGCTATTCTTGCCCTTTTCGCGTTTATCGATTTCTTGTAAGATATTTGACCCCTTCTCGGCGATCTTCCACATTGCTTTCCCGCCAGCCATCTTCTTAGTAATCATTTCTCGTTTAGCGAGTTCTTCGCAGTGATAGCATACTGTTCCCATCTTTATTTTTGTTGCGTTTGATATTTCGTGAGAGGGTATATCGTCCTCCTTTTCGCGTAAGTATTTGAGGATCCGGATGCGATTTGGACTCAGTACGACAAATAGAACAGGATCTTCTTCAGTGGTCTCTGTTGACATACTTTCTTTCGCTCACTTGATATCAACTGTTACGAACTTGTACTATTTAATACTTATGATTGCAGGCAGATATATGTGGCAGTCACCAGTCTTCGAATGTTTTTCATCAGTTATCATTCATGTGAACCGTTCTAAGTGGAATATAGTTGTCTTCAACCCATTCAGCTCATTCCCTTCGATTATTTGGGTTTTTCGGACTCGGTGTAATCAATAATCACTTTGTATTTGGTGGAGTTCAACACGTTGAGCTCATACAAGGACTTCGCTACACCCCTTATGGTCGCCACCGAATACAGTTCAAGTCTCTCTTTCTGAAGAGCCTCTCTTCCGCCTTGTTCTCTGTCCAAGAGGACACATACTCCCTGAATGTTCACTTTGATATTCTTTCTTTCAGCCTCAAGCATTATCAGATCTCTAGCTTCAAGTTTGCTATCTGCTGTTGTTATCAAGTCATCCACGATAAGGCAAGTGGCTCCATCTTGCAGTTCACCGTCAACGTACCTCGCTATTCCATGTATTTTGAATCCGCTCAAATTCTCGATTAGTTCGATAGCCTTGTTCATGCCAGGAGTTTCCTCCTTTCTACATTTCCCTTCACTAATAGAATTTCGAAGTTGAGTCGCCAGATCTTTGTAGACAGTTGGTTCTTTTCTGGTATATATGACTGGCAAGTTGGTCTTTATTCCACATGCCGTTGCTATTGCTAATCCCGCTGCAGGTATTCCGCAAAGGCAAGTGGGTCTGAAGCCTGAGGCTTCGATCATTTCGCCCATGACCTTTCCTACTTTGACCAGAACGCGCGGAAATGAAGGCAAAATTCTCAAATCTATGTAATATGGACTCTTCTTTCCTGATTTCAAAGTGAATTCACCAAATTTTATCGCCCCGATGCGGTAAAGATCTCGCATTAGTTCTCTTTCAGACATTTTCATGGCACCATTTCCTGTAGATTTCTTGCTTCGGATGTAGCGATCACTCTGTAATCGTGGTTTTTCATTTTTGCCCATCTTACCACCTTTCTCACGGATAATACTTCAAATCCCAAGAAATACTTTGTGTCAAGAGATAAGAATGTGAAGGATTTGACTATGTACATGCAATATTGGGTCGCATTCAGCCAAAATACATGACTTATGCTAAATTGCCCAGAATAATGAAGTGACTTAGCTTGCGAGCACTATGCTTTGTGTAGCTTACTAAGATCAAAAGAAATATCCGTTTGTTCAGTTATATAAGGAGGGGACAAATAACTTGTTAGTCAGATGCTTCCGAAGACCTTGCGAATTGAACAGGTTTGATTGGTTTAGAGGAGGTGGGGCGAGTCGTGAGAATCAAGATGGGAGTTATAGGATCTGGCGTCGCTTCAGATAGGAGTGTTTCACTAAGAGCCTATGAAATTGGCAAAGAGATTGCCAATGCTGATTGCATTCTGATTACCGGAGCTGGAACAGGACTCCCTTATGAAGCTGTGAAGGGGGCGAGAGAAATGGGCGGGGTCGTTATTGGGTTCTCTCCTGCCTCGAATATTCAGGAACATATAGAAAGATATAGATTCCCTACGGAGTGGTTTGACGTATTGATTTTTACTGGTTTTGGTCTTAAGGGCAGAAACGTACCATTTGTTAGGACATGCGATGGCATCATTGTAGTATCGGGACGAATCGGCACTCTGAACGAGTTCACGATAGCCTATGACGAAGGTAAAGTGATAGGGATTCTTAAGGGAACTGGTGGCATCAGCGATCGAATTGAGGAGATTGTCGAGAGAAGCGGAAAGGATGGAGGGAAGGTGATTTACGAGTCCGATCCGCATCTTCTCGTAGCTAAGATGACCAAGGTTCTGCAGCATACCACAGAGTAGGGCAAGCTTGGTAACAGCGCGTTTGCTTGTGTATATCGTAGCGTTATGAGCGCGCGCTATGGAGTAGGGCGACTAATTGGCTTTGGGAGCAATATGAACTGGCACATAGCTTGGATAAGTTCCTTGAAAACCTCGTCATAACGGGCATAGAAACAATTCGTGCTCGTACCGCCTCCTACATTATGGGAAGAATAGTTGCGTATAGTCAGAAGTATTCTGAGGCACTTGCTCGTCTGGCTTGAGTTGCTGAGTTCTTGTGGTAGTTTTCTATCGAGATCAACCATCTTAGTTGCTCCACAACCACTTAAGTTAACAGAGAACCCAGCCTCTCTTATCAGATCATCAAGTAGCCATCCCGAGTTAGGGTTCAAGAACTTGCTCTTTAAGAAGTCTTCGTTAAAGAGGCAGAAATCTTGCGTATAGGCCAATAACCTATTCGCCGTGAAACCATTCTCCTTCTCCTTCCATATCTCCCAACTGCGCATTATATTGGCAAAGGTGTAATCAAAAAAAGCTCTCTGATCATTGTTCAATGATTCCAGAAAATTGTTGACGAATGTCTCAGGCGGGGGAATATTTGCTATGCCAAGTTGCGAAACAATACCCATTAATGGTTCCTTAACATACTTGTCCTCGAACTGTGTAAAAAGTCTGCTTCTGTGCAAGTTGTCCTCAGCGGTACTTGCCGAATAATTTGAATCTTCTTGCAGCGCCTTCAGGATGTTGGAAAATCCCTCGTCCAGTTTCATCTGAGCCGATTGAGCCACACCAAGATTAGCATAAACTATGCCCTTGTTGAAATCAAAATTGCCATTAGTCTTTTTGAAATCCTTGATTTTTCCGAGAAGGATGGAATAGTATATCTCGCTAATCGAAGGATAGTATGCCCACATCGAAATCTGCCATAAATTGTTGGAAGCATTCACATAGAGGTTCTTATCGTCATAAGGGTACGGCGGTGGCTTTGCCGCTGGATCAAACGATGGTTTCTTATCAACATTTTTCCAGTGATACATGCCAAAATCCAATCTCCAGATACCGTACTGAAGTAAGAAATCTAGTTTTGCCAACAAGTCCTGAGAGCTTTTAATGAAATCCGCAACTTCGTCGCTTCTCTCCACATATTTTTCAGCACACATCTCGTTCACGCCAAAATATAATGAGTGGGATTACTACATCTTTAGTGTATCCCGCTATATCGCTGTCAACAAGAGAATAATGGATTTCGAGCATTGTTTATAACGTAATTCCAACAACGTCTATGTTTAACGCTTATAATGTAAACATTATTAGCGCGCGCAGAGGACTACTTACACCACATAGCAAGTGGCAAGAAACGAGCCGTAGACCCAAGGTTGCGCGCCAAACTGCGAGAAACCACTCGTTTGGAGATTTTCAAACCCATACTAAAGAACCGGAATGTGTCTGCAAAATCTGTGGCCTCACGTAAATTGCCTAAGCAAACCTTACAAGTTTCGCGCGCGCGGAAGGGATTTCAGCACCAATTTACTAGTAAAACATGCTATATATGCTTGGCGAGAGTTCGAATCTCTCTTGGGCTACCATAAAACGGTGGATAGGTCAAGGTTTAAATTTTCAATTTTTTGCTTGAGCTCGATAATCCGAAACTGCCACTCAAATTACGATAGCTATCCTGACGGCTAGCTTATCGATGCCAGTTTTTTCTCTACAAAGGCAATTTCATCATTCGAATAGGAGTCTCTATACGCAACTTCACGCGCGAGCAATAATCCCTTTTGACTCTGCTTCCCATTTTCCGAGTTATCTGCAGCAAGGTCAACCCCTGTGTTCCCAGCGGATCTGTGATTCGCAGCAACATGATACCTTATGTAATATTCAAGAAGCGAGAAAAATCCACTAACACAGGCCAGCATGATTGCAGGCGCCACAACTCCGCCAAAAGACATGATCAGAGACCATGCTGCCACCGGCATTAGAAGCAAGAATCTTACACAATACATCCTAGCGAGAATGAAACCCTTCTGAGTATGGCTGAGACTCCTCTTGAGAGACTCCCGATGTTTATTCAACGCAATATAGTCCTCTCTTTCAACACTCAAAATAGTCACTTCTCTGTAAAGAAAACCAATAATAGAGAACAGAAGTGCTATCCCTGCCAGATCTGGACTGCTAACATCGCCACTCTGTACTACAATGGCGAGAATGGCCAAGGAGGCGGAAGCTGCGACAGTCGAGATGACAAGGGTTGAATTCTCCCTTGCAGAAATTTCTGCGAGTAGCACCTGTACGCTTTGGCTCTTGTTGTCTGATATGCCGCCAAATTCCATCCTTGCTGCTGGTTTTGTTGTCTGTTCTTCATCATCATTCTTGGAAGATTCCTCTCTTTTGAAAACAACAGCAACTATAGCCAGAACTGACACGAAGGCGAAGGCAACATAAAGTAGAACCTCCTGCCAAGTTAAAATCTTCGACGGCGCGTACTCATAGAAAGAAACGAGAAAAGTGAAGGCGAAAAGTCCTGCGCTCAAATACAAAGTCAGGAAATCCCTTCGTCTTAACCTCTTGAATCTGTACGCTGAAAATGAGGCGACAAAAAGAATCGATATCGACGGCAAGGAATAAGCAATCGCTATTCTCAGAGATTGGATATACTTGAAGCTTAAGGTTTCCGTAATTAGATAGAAATCGGTCATGTAGTTGCCATTTTGTCGATAGAATTTGTCGGGATTCAAACCATGCGCAATTAGTGTTTGATTATCCGGCAATTCTGCCAACTTGATGACTAATGGATGTTCTTGATACTCCCAATCACCCTGCAAAGAAACAGGCATAACGAACCACGTGTCGTTCAGCTCAAGTCGAGTCGACATGTTGACTGCCATCAAGAATGAAAGCTCAAAGCGGTCGAACGGCGAACCAAGAAGAGGCCAGGACAACTTACGTGTAAGAAACCAACGGTTTACTTCCAGTGGCTTTGGTTCCCCAATCTTCAGATAATCATAGATCTGATTGGTTCCTGTTTCATTACCGCTGTAATGAAGAACAGCTTCGTCAAAATTTGGCTTCAATATGACAGCCGTGAAATTGGAAACGCTCGGATCTCTCGCTTTCAACAAAAATTCATAGTTTGAAGTGTAAGCAGTTTCGGTCTTCAGGTCGATCGAGAAAATCTCGAATTGTAGCCTTAGAAAGAAAGGAGGAGAATTTGAGTCATCGAGAGCTTTTACTTTATAAACACTTGACGACGAAAGAATGATGAGCGAAAAAACCGCTATTACTAACAGTGGCTTCTTTAGGGGCACCATCACATCCATCTTATCCGAGAAAGAATAATAATATTACCCCTACGTGCGCACTGTTCTTGTCAGTATTTTTGGTTTTTTCCATTTTTCTCTCAGAATGCTGTAGGGAAACTCGTCTCTCCATTCTCCCCTCGTGAAGATGTGCTTTTGAACCACTCCTTCTTTCTTGAAGCCTGCGATAGTCGTTTTGAACAGGTATTATGGCGTGATGGAAAATGGCAAGGTAAAAGTCAGAGGTTTAGAAATTCGAAGGAGAGATGCGCCCCGGTTTGTGTATGATGCGCAGACGGAAATGATCAAAGTCTTATCTTCTGCTAACAGTTCCAAGGAATTTTCTGAAAAGATACATGATGTGCTAAAGGTTGTGAAAGACTACCGACAGAAATTGCTTAACGGAGAGGTGGCCGTCTGGGCGTTGTAAAAGTCTAAATATCCCCACCTCCCCCATTTCTTTATTCCCATATTTGACACCATAGACGGAGGCTTACGGGAGTCTAAGAAAAATTGTCCATAAAGGTTACGCTGTCTGTTCCGCTATCGCTTGAAACTATGGTCGGCTCTTGCGGTCTTGCCTCATACCTCAAACCCATGTCCTTCGCCTTGTCCTGTAAGCTATTGTTCAACACGTCAGCCCTCTATTCGGAGCCAAATATGTTCTGTTGTGGCGGTTTTCCGTTTGTTGATGAAGGTTTGTGTACGACATTTTTGTTGAGGAACATCAAAATCAAGCCATTTTGGTCTAATTAAGCTCAAGATAGGTCCGCGCGCGAGAGCGGCGGTGCGCATCTGCTTAGAGCGATCTTTCTGCCTCTAGAAAAAGGCCTTCCAAGAATCCAGCAACCAGAGCATCCTCATAATTCTCGTATCTGATAGCTTTCTCCTTTTCTTTCCTCGAGATTTCCGCCAACGTCCTCCAAAAGACTTTAACGATTTCTTCTCCATTTGTCATTGTTTCTCACCTCCACCTCTACTTTGATCCTCCACCCAAGCCAATCTTGATGTCGCGTTTTGGATGTTTGAAAGAAAGGTAAAGAGCGCTAAGAGAAGTCGATTTTGCTGGTCGGGGGTTTGTTGAGTTGGTGGTAGGTTTGCAAGTTTTCCAATGTCTTGCACTGATTTGTAGATTGAGTCAAAACATAGAATAATCTCTTCCACTGTTCTGCTGACAGAAACGTAACCCGAACCTTTCGCATAACCATTGAGAATCGATGCTGCTTTGGGAGTCAGGTAAACTGAGTAGGGTATTCGCTTTTCTTCACCGTGTTGTGAGTGAGACATAGTTCTTCACATTATTTATAATGTATCAAAGCATTATTTAAGCATTATTCTCCACGCTTGATGAAACGTGTTTTTATATTAAGCTTGACCAAAAGGATATCTCTACGTGAGAAGACATCAAGTCACCATGTTAGGTTTCTTTGAAACCCTTCTGGCCCTAGAAGGTGCACACACAAAACATATATACCTATAATAATATAAGGTCTTACCATGTCTGATCAGGACATGTCTCTTCCGTTTTGTACCTGTGCTCGGTGTGGACATAAGTGGTATCTTCGCAAGCCTGAGCTACCCCGCGTCTGTCCAAGGTGCAAGTCACCTTATTGGAATGCACTCTCAGAATACAAGCAAGAGTTGGAGCTTGACGCAGCCAAAGCCTCCGACGTGAAAGAAAAACTCACAGTAACGATGAATCAACTCGGCAAGAACCCCAACGATTGGAACGAAGTCATCAAGAAAGGGTGGACAAGAATGCTTGAGAGCTCAGAATTCCCGATAAGAAACATTGAACGGGTATTAAATAGTGGTTTTTCCGTTTATAACTGGTTTCTGCAAATTCCTCAAGTCTCTGAGGAATTAGTTGCTGATGTGCTGAATAAACTCTGCCTTTTAGAAGGAGAGCAATCAAAAACTCCTTCAGAGCTTGTACAGAAAGCAAAGGAAGCTCTTGAATGGAAAGATGCCATTCCAAAACTGGATATAGAAGGAATAAAAATCCTGGCCTTTCTCTGGTTTGCAGATGCCTGTGCAACCAATTTGAGATATCCTGAGTCTGAAGCCACAATCCAGGAAAAGGCATGGTCACTGTTAGAAGAAAACTTGGGTAGAAAGAAGGAAGAACTCCTTAAGCTCGTCGAAGACATGGTTGATAGAATCGAAGAGAGTTCCGTTGGAGCGACGAGTTGGACTGAAGTTATCCGTTTTCCTTAAGGTGATGTGTATGCCGAGAAGCATATTACCTAAGTGGAATCGCCCGGCACAAAGCACCCTAAAGGGTGTCTATCCTTCAGGGAAGCCTCAGTTTGATCCCTTTCCAACGGTTACAGAGCTTACTAACGCGTATCATTGTCCTCTTGCAATCTTTCACTACCTTCTTCATGGCGAGGCTGGCGCTTTTATGCCGAGGGGAACTGCTGAAGCGTGGAGAGCGGGGGACATATTCCATGGGTTTATTGGGCGTCTTAAACGGTCTATCATGGAAGGAGAAGAAACCTTCAGAGCAGAAGAAGAGACTTCTGGAAAATTACACCGTATATGGCTTCAATTCACAGACTTTGCCAAGAATATTGATAGAAACGACATCATCTGGAGCGAATACGTGCAACCTTGGGCTCTCAGGAAACTAGATGAGCTTTCCTCCATCAACTTGCATTCTAAAGTCTATTTCGAGATCACAGCTTCGTGCAATTATGTTCGGTTCGCAACTGAAGACGCGGGCTCGCGTACTTACCCATTAGTGGGAAGAATTGATGAGATAGATCTTGACGGGAAAAGGCTCATAGAAAGAACAATCAAAGCCACTCCTGCCTTAAAGGACTATCAGCTTTGGCTCCTCTGGAAAGCGCTATGTTCAATTGATAGATCCAAATACCCTGAAGGGTGGAAGGGTGTTGATTTCAACGAATTTGAACTGGTGGTCGAAACACCTCATAACGACTTTCCTGTGCCCAAATCAAATCCAATGTTTGAACGCAAGACTCATGATTGCTACGCATGGATACATGATCTGACATTTGAACCAAAGGCTGTGTGGGAAGCTTACAACGAAAGATCCTGCACCTACGACAAAAAGAAGGAAGAGTGCGGATTAGCCTGGATGTGTTATGCAGCCAGACAACCATTTCCTTCTTGCAGAGATGAGATGCGGAGGAAGTTTAAAGATATGTACAAGGCCCTCTTGTGGGAGAAAATGTGGGCTACAGATCTTTTGCAGTATAGATTCGCATCAATGCCGGAAAAGGAACTTGAGGACCGTGGTCTCTTATGTAGGGGGAAACCGATACCAGGAACTAGGCGAGACAATACTTTCCAAGTTCTTATCCCTGCACCACAGGTAGGGTTGATCGGTGCTAAGGTAAGTGATGAAGTAGGAAATTTCATGATAGTGTTCGGAAATATGTCTATGGGGCAAAGACTCAAGGCAACACTTGAAAGGAGCCCAAACGATCAAAACGTGTTCTCCCTTAGGGTAGAGAATTACGGTGGTTTCACCATCTTTGGTGACCCTCTCATCGCCACCGTGGGCGAGGATCTCCTGGTTTTCGAAGACCGCCCCACTTATCTTATCACTGGAATACAAAGAGGCATGCACAACCTTGAGTACAGGGGCGCGAAAAATCAATCGAGGGCGGAGGAGGATTCAAAGATCCAGCTTCTAGAAGGTGTTTTCGGCAGGAAAAGGATCAAGAAGGCAAGATCTTGAGCGGGCAGATTAAAGATACGGTTGAAGAAAGATTCGGTATGTACGACAGCAGACAGCGAGCAGCTGTTGAAAGCATCTTAGATGAATGGAACTCTGATGAAGGCGATTTTATATTCCCAATTGTAGATGGCCCACCAGGAACGGGGAAAACTTCTGTCGGAACAATAGCAGCGGCAAAACATCTCCTCGAAAACAGGCATGGGCAAGTGGCATACCTGTGTTACACGCATTTTGCAATAGAGCGAGCCCAAAAAGATCTTTTCTCGTATGGTTTTCCTAAGGACAAAGCTGTAGAGCTTCACTATGACCGCAAGAAAACAGATTGGAAAAGAGGAATATATGGCTGCGACTCCGAACTGAAGTGCGCAAGCTTTAATGACAAAAGGCTACTAAAAGAGTGTGGCGTGTTGCTCTGCACGCTTCACGGATCTCGTAGGGCTTTCAATCATGACATTCGGACTAGGCCAAAGATACTAATAGACGAGTTCAGTCAAGTAAGCACTCCAATGTTTTTCTCGGTCTTGCATAAAGTCTTTGCAGAAAAAAACAATCCTTCAGGCTATGCCTTGCTGGGAGATCCCATCCAACTTCCTGTGATCTCAACTCAACCAACGCTGAGACCAAACATTGGCATATTCATAATGCAACGAAAACCCTATGAGCCGCACAGACTCGTGATCCAGCATCGAATGCACGAGGACATATGTGAAACTGTGAATTCGCTCAGAGAAGTGTATCATGCTTACAGAATAGAAAACGGCAGTGATGTGCGAGACAGAAACCTCTCCAAGCTGGGATACACATTCGACCAATCGGCTAATCCGACCGACCTAGGCGACATTCTAGATCCAGAGAAGCCCTTGGTCTTAATCAACACTGATCAATGCGGACCCGAAGGCAGGATTTTTGGAGGTTCTGTCATGAACCCCGGTGAGAGCAAACTTGCTGCCAAAATAGCTGTTGCACTTCATAGCTCATACAAAGACCAGACTAGCAAACCACTTGAACCTTGGATTCTTTCGCCTTATACGGCCCAAGTTGGTGATATACGACAGAGGCTTCCAAGTAGCCTGCGCAGCAATTGCATAACGATCTACCGATCGCAAGGAAGAGAATATCCATGCGTCATAATATCCTTCACTCGTAACAATGAAGAGGGAAACATAGGGTTTCTGGGAGGGTTGGACAGCGAACTCAAAGAACGCGCACGCGAGCAAACCTACGTAGGCTGTTCAAGGGCTCAAGGCAAACTGTTGCTCCTGTTTTCTTTCAAAACATTCCTAGGCCATGGTTACCCAGAGTTTGAGGCACTAGTTAATACGGAAAATGCCAACGTAATAGATCGTTTGTGAGACAATGAAGGATTTTGTCATCTACCTGCAGCCCAAACCTCCAACCACTCCGCCGAAAGAAAAGTACTCTGTCGAAGAGCTCAAGAGTCTTCCTTCGTCCTCAACTCTCACAGAATTGGGACTGGTAAAAGGAGGCGAATTAAGCTTCGTACGCCAGACAGAGTTTCTCAATGTCTTCAGTTACTCAGGTGATTTCCAGCTGCCAAGACCTCAGGCGGCAGGAGGAGTTGCTCATGTTCCAATGAATTTCAACGTATGGCAACAAAGAGGAGGCCATTTTGTTGCTTCTTTTATGGCTCCGAAGAAGCTTTCCAAGATTGCAATCGCCCTATTGTCATACGCCACGCACAGAGATCCATTCCTCATTAAACCCGTCCAACTTACTAAGTCCGATTTTATCTCATTAAAAGACTACATCTTAAAACGGGGCGGAGATCTAAAACAACTCATCTTCTGGAATATCCGGGGTTCATCTATAGGAGGAGCCAAAGTCACGCAATGGCGACTAAGCGGTTCGGCGCTTGAGAAGTTTCCGGACTTTGATGAATATCTGAAGCACTTTCCAAGGATTCGACTTTTAGGCTTCTCTTTTAAGCCAACAGCAGAATGCAGAGACATCAGATTCAGAATCATTGATTGGGGTGGAGGACAGTTTTACTCGCCAGCAGACCCAGTAGCTCACGAAATATTGCAGTTTCTCGATTTATTTGATAATACTCTGATTCCCGGAAAATCAAGTAGCTTCAAGGGACTGTGACGGGTAGACACGTCTCAGATTGTAGAGCATGTATTTATATGTATTACAATCCAAATAGTCATGCATGTCGTCTCTAGGCTCTTATTCATCAAGTGTTAACAAATCTGGAGAATCGTTTAGAACCACAATACCCCAACCTGTAGCAAAGGCTCTTTCACTGCTCAACAAAGAAGAGATAACATGGGAAATCATGATTGACGAAAAGGGTCGGCCATTCCTAGTCGTAAGGAAAAAGAAATGTTAAAGGACCTGAAAAGCCCTTCCAGCGAGGACCCAAAAAGCTTATTTGCTGAGGACCCAAAAAGTACTGTGCATGCATTTCCTATTAGTCGAGCCAGAATACTACAGTCGCTATCCACCCCTTGGCCTGCTGAAGCTTGCTACGTATCATAGGTCTAACGGAGATTCTGTCGAGTTAATAAGAGGGTGCTCAATTCCGAAACATAGACCTGATTCGATTTGTGTCACGAGTCTCTTCACGTGGGCTTGGGAACCTGTTTGGTCTGCAGTCAGATACTACAAACAGATGTTACCAAAATCAACTATAGAATTGGGCGGCATCTACGCCTCTTTAATGCCGAAACATGCAGCGATGTCAGGAGCTGATAACATTCGCGTAGGAGTCTTTGATGATGCCGAACAACTCATACCTGCCTATGATTTGGTTCCTTCATGGGACGGAAGCATAATACAAACGTCGAGAGGCTGCAACAGAAAATGTCCATATTGCGCAGTTAGAAGAATTGAAGGAAAAATCAATTCCACCAAGCATACTATCAAGAATCTGGTATATCCAAACCATACGAGAATAGTATTGTGGGACAACAATATTCTGCAGAGCCCTTATTGGCGCGATATCTTTGAAGAACTAATTTGGTTTAGCAAGGAGAAACGTATGAAGATCGACTTCAATCAGGGCTTGGATGCTAGGCTCATCACTTACGAAGTTGCCGAAAAAATATCCAGGATGAGAATAGTCTGTGTAAGGTTATCATATGATTATAGCGGTCTGAAGAAACATGTGCAGAAGGCTGTTGACATCTTTAGCCAATATGGTATTAGAAGACGTCAAGTCGGTGTGTACATTCTCTTCAATTACCTAGATAGCCCTGATGACTTTTTCACAAGAGTAAAAGATGTTCTCGATTGTGGAGCGATAGCAGTCCCCCTCAGGTATCAACCACTGGACACTCTTGAATACAATAGCCACATCGGTCCTCTCTGGGACAAACAACGCCTTGCACTGTTTGCAAATTTCAGGCGTGTATGTGGCTTTGGAGGTGTATTACCTCCCTATAGATGGATGGTAGAACGCTTCAATTGCGCTGAAGGTTTTGATGACGCCTTTGAGCCTCCCGAAAGGAACAACAATCTTGAAGTAAGAGCACACAAGGATTATTTCAAGTCGTGGCGAAAAATCCAAGACTGGAGAATGGTTTCAGATCAGTTTCTGGCTAAGAAATGGTGACCTACCGTCGGCAGAACCGTGCAGTCCGTCAGCCCGACGCACTATATTGTAAAATGATTCCGAGAGTTTATTATTCCTTACTGAGAAATTCCGAAAGTGTAGAATCTGGAGAACACAAGAGCGTGATTCCCTGTCAAATCAGACCAATGTGGTGCCAGAGGCGGTATGAAAACAAAGCTGAGAATGAAATGTCCGATTGTGGTCATTGGAATCGTGCTACGCGGGCTGGACTGCTTGACCAGACTCCTGTTGGCGTACAATTTTCTAACCTGCAATAAAAACAAATACTTCAAAACTGAAATGCAGATATACAGAATGTGCGAGGCATGCATAAGTGAATAATCACGTTTCGATGTCATATCCTGACTATAAGGAACTGCTACAGGGTTGTGCTGGTTACATCGAAGACGAAAAACGCGATGCGATGTACAAGTTAGCTCTTCGCCTGGTTTCAGAAGCAAAGTGGAAGCCAGAAGAGTTGGCTGAGGGAGTGGGCGTTCTTCTTCTTACATGGAATGCTGCGTTCTACACAAAATACGGTTCTTTTGACTTCGATAAACTTGAGGATTTTATTGGAAAGAGAATAGATGATCTGAAAGTCTATAGCAATAGAAGCATTTTGACCTATTCAAAAACTGACGATGAGCCAGTTCAACAACTCTTCAGTGAACTTCTGGAAGCAGTTAAATCTGTAAGAAGAGAAGCGAGAACTCCTGTAGGGACCGCGAAAGCTCTTCATATGCTAGCCCCAGAGTTCTTTTCAATCTGGGATAACGCAATTGCGGAAGAGTATGGCGTTCACTGGTCACAGAGAACCGAAACAGCCTCTCAGCTTTACGTAAGATTCCAACATCTAACGAAGCACGTTGCAGACAATATTCTCAAGAGCTATGAGATGGAGTGGCATGTTTCTAGGGATATTGCTGTTGAGCACTTGTGTAAGAAATGGCATCCTCGTGTTGCCATCGCAGTGTATAGTTCTAAACCTCCAACCTCAAAATCTCTAACAAAAATGATTGACGAATACAATTACGCAAAATACAAGTTGAAGCTTAACCTTGCTAGTTATCGAAATATGGTATTGAGGGTTCTCTCGTCTGGTTGAAATACTACCGTCTTAATGGATAACTCTAGTCTACAGAACTCAATAATGCATCTTCGAAAATGATTTGAGCGTAGTTCGAAACAAGTGCTCAGACACTGCTGTTCTCCTCCGCTTTCTCTAGGGTTCTTAGTTTCGCGATATGGTGAGAGAGCCTTTGGGTTGATCTTTGCAAGAAATGTGGATGACAAGGTCACTAGAAAAGCTTCTTATCTTTGTTATCGCCGCAACATCAGTTTCGTTACTCTTGAGAAAATGAGAATAGACTACGAGAAAATCAAAGAAGAGAAATCGATTCTTGCACAAGAATCTTTTTCAAACGCCAATCCACACTAGATCAAGTAGGCTCCGAATGATTTGGCTATCATGGGATCGAAGGTGATTAAGCAGAAAGCCTCAGGCACAGCTTCGTCAGATGCGAGAAATCATGGCATAGAAGGTTTTAAGAGATTATTGACACTAGTTAGTTATCAGTTGAGAATCTATGGAGGCAACTGTCAGTGTCTGTTGTGGGCGGCATCAAAGATAGAGGTGTTTTGTTTGCCCGTGCTTATCTTGATTCGTGTGTAGCCTCGGTGAAGGAAG
>Ga0315280_10003597_pt1 | contig 23685 bp, 30 predicted proteins | sample YL17G06_40_MG_FD_203697 | JGI IMG/M metagenome (GOLD analysis project Ga0315280, IMG submission 203697) | Sediment microbial communities from Yellowstone Lake, YNP, Wyoming, USA - YL17G06_40 | ecosystem: Environmental > Aquatic > Freshwater > Lake > Sediment | place: USA: Wyoming | collected... | reverse complement strand
AAAAAAGTTCTGAAAGGAGCCTGATCTGGGCTTTCCAGCCTATAGTGCGGTATCAGGGATTTGTACCAAGGTTTGTGCCTTCCAGAATCTTTCCGGAAAATCTTCTCTGAAATGCCCAAACTACTTCATGATTCCCATGGTGCGGGAGGAATAGGTTTAAGCTACAGTTTAGAACTACCGAAACCCTTTCGCGCAATTTTCAGGCAAGGTTCGGACGGGGTTAAGCAGGAATTGTCTCGCTTATCTGATCGAAGTAGACTGCCTCGCCAGTTTTCGATGATTCCAAAATGGCTAACGACATTTTCAGCGCTTTTTTTGCATCCCGCAACTTCACAATTGGGTCCTCGTGCCCGAGTACCACCGATTTGATGAAATATTCGTCCTGTGGTTTATGGCCCCATCTCTCGGGTCTAGTTATGTCGAAAGACCATTCTTGCTGTTCTTCTTTTTTCTCCGTGTAGAGAATCACCTTCTCAGGGCCGTCCGCCACTACAGCATTCCCCTTTTCACCAACGATTTCCATCTTCATGGAAGAGCCTATGGACGGTGCAACGCTGCCGCTGAGTTCATTGACCCATGTAACCTCGTTCTCGAATTTGATCACGTTCACCACCGTGTAACCTAGGGTACCCAATCGTGGTAGGTCTTGCCATTTGATCGTTGCGTACAACGACACAGGTTCCGAGTTCAAAAGCCAGCGTGCCATATCCATACAAAACACCGTCATTGTCGGTATTGGCCCACCCTTATCCTTGTTCCAGATCCACGATCCTGGCGGCCATTGTCTTGCGAGACTCTCCGCGGGCACGAATTCTCTAAAGTGAACTAATATGGGGCCCCCGATTTCGCCTTTATCGACGAGTTCTTTAGATTTTTTAAAGCAGGGAGCGAATCGATAGCAGTGCCCCGGCATCAATTTGACGCCTCGCTTTTTTGCTAACTTCTCGATGCGGTCTATTCCTTCTAGAGTATCGCATGGGGGGCATTCGATTAGGGCAGGCTTTCCGGCTTGGATGATCTCGTTAGCTATGGGTTCAATGAACCTTGGCGGGATGGCACAAATGACCGCATCGACTTTTGGATCTTCAAGCATTTTTTTGATGTCTGTATAATATGTTTCAATCTTGAATCCCAATTTCTTGCTGAACTCACTGAACTTGTTGTGCTCTTCTGGAAATTTCGACCATGCTACGACTATTTTGGCTTTTGGTATCTCATTTAAAGCTCTGGAATGAACCCTAGCCATGAAGCCTAGACCAGCAAGACCTATCCCTACCTTCTTCATCAAACATTGTTTTATGAAACTGAACTTAAATTACTGAGTTCTAGTTCATTTGAAGCGATCGTTTGTCGAGCTACTCCAATGGTGCGGGGGAGGGGATTCGAACCCCCGAACTCCTTCGAGACCAGATCTTGAGTCTGGCGCCGTTGACCTGGCTTGGCTACCCCCGCAGTCAAAAATTTAGTGCTGATGCTATTAATTGTTTACACCGAATAATGGTGGGACAAGGATGGCTGAATTCGAGCCTCGCAACGCATTCGAACACGTAGACAAACTCGCCTACGAGATCGGCCCTCGCCTAGCGGGGACGCGTGGGGACCGAATGGCGGCGGAATACATCCAGAAGAAGTTTGAGAGCTATGGGCTCAAGCCACAGGTGCAGGGTTTCAAATTCGTGAACCGCCAAGCAAAATCGAAGGTTACTGCCTGCCTGTTCGCCGCAGCTTTTATCGCATCGCTGTTTCTCCCACCCGAGTTCGCCCTTTTGACATGGTTTGTCGTGGTGATCATTTGGCGCTCGCTCGGAAAGATAATGCCCAAGCACGAAAGCCGGAACATAATCGCTGTTCAAAAAGTCGAGGAGCCCCAAAAGAGAATAGCTGTGACTGCCCACTACGACTCAGCCCACTGCATGGTGAGTTACCGGCTGCACATATTCCTGAGGTTCACCCTCCTCCCAGCCATCTCCCTTATTTCAATTATCCTAGCCCTAAATGTACTGAGATTGGTCCCAGCTTGGTCGGTTGTATGGGCTCTACTGGCGCTGTTCTTCCTCCCCATTTGCGCGGGCATGTTCATCTCGGCCAGCATCAGACGCGTCTCTCCTGGGGCGAACGACAACGCTTCGGGGGTGGCAGTCATGCTTGAGGCGGCTCGCGTACTCGCTGAATCGCCGACAGCAAACGTGGAGCTGAGGTTCATCGCATTCGGAGCCGAGGAACAGGGACTGGTTGGGGCGCGCAAGCTCTTGAAAGAGAAGCTTTTACCGCCGGATACTCTCGTGCTGAACTTGGACATGGTCGGGGCTGGACTCCAAGCGTACATCATCGAAGGCAACGGTATTTTGAGGAAAACAAAGACATCCAGCCGTTTCAACCAAGTACTCGCGGATTCCATCCAGCGCGCCGGGCTCAAGCCGAAGCTCTTTTGGGCTGCGCTTGCGGGGCACGACCACATCCCACTCGTGCGCGCGAGGATACAGGCCACAACTTTCTCGTTTGCCACTCCGGGAGTTGACAAGTTGGGCCAGCGAATCTCGAAACTGTTCGGACTGCCCAACGCGAGAACTCGAGGTTACCGCCACATCCACACATCTAACGACACCCCCGACCGCTTGGAATTAGCGAACATCGAACGTGCGGGATTTGTAGTGCTGGATTTCGTGAAAACGATTTAAGCCCACCGTGGAACCAAAAGTGATGTGTCAATCGTCGAACTGTAGCTCACTATTTTAACGCATTGCCGCTAATCTGGCTTGGTGGAATACTGGTAGAGCCCATAGCGATAGCAGTGCTGCTCTCAGGTTTTTTCGTTGCGTGGAGCATCGGCGCAAACGGCTCAGGCGATTGTATAGGGACGGCAGTGGGGGGGCGCATTTTATCCTACCGCAGGGCGCTCGTTATTCTGATTTTGTTTGTTCTTTTAGGAGCGGGGCTTGAAGGCTGGAAAAACATGCGCACAATTGGGGAGGGCATCGTGACCGGACCATCGGGGACAAATCCACTCTCTGATGTTCCACGGGTGATAATTTCTACGCTGCTCGCCACGGGGATTTGGACAACGATAACCACCGTGTGGGGCCTGCCTATCTCCACATCTCAGTCCATGGTTGGCGCCGTTATTGGAGCTGGACTCTTGTTGTCGCCTGGAGGTGCTGAGATAAACATACAGTTCGGCACGCTTGGGGCTATCGCCATCTCTTGGGTGCTGAGCCCAATATTTGCCATCCTACTCGCATTCACCATTTCCAAAACTATCTCTCCGCTCTTACGAAGGATAAAAAACATCGTGGTGCTCAACCAAGTTTCACTCATCTTAGTCATCGCGACTAGCGCGGTCACCGCATACGCTCTCGGAGCCAACGATGTGGGCGCATCAACTGGGACAATTTACGCATTTTTCGGTGGCGGGGCGAATCAAAGTCTCATGATGCTGATTGGATTGTTCGGTGGGATCGGGCTGGCGGTCGGTGCACTGACCTACAGTCGAAAGGTGATGCACACTATGGGTTCTGGAATAACTAGGCTCGATGCTCTAAGCGCGTCCGCTGCTCAACTGGGCGCCGCCATCACAGTCTGGTCGTTTGTACAGTTCAGAATACCTGTTTCCACCACGCAGGCCATTGTCGGCGCGGTTACGGGGGTGGGGCTCGTGAAGGGCGCATCCGCCGTGAGCGGGAGGAAACTTAGTCATATATGGATAGTTTGGATCCTGGGGCCGATCATCACATGTGTCCTATCAATCGTGCTCGGATGGCTGCTCCTAACGCTGTGAAAATAGGAGCCTAACAAATCTCCTGCATCTATTTTATGCTCTGAAAGTGTAGGCGATTATTTCTATCAAATCGCTTGCGTCCTCAGCCCGATCGCTGATGTTCTCGAACCTATCAAGGATATCCGCAAGCTGGACTACGCTGAGGGGGTCAAAGTATTTCTCACACTCGTACAGGTCGTTGAGAAGCCCCTGCTCGACCATATCGATCTCGTGCTCCAGCTCGTTCACCTCTTGAACTTTTTTCAGGGCTGTATCGATATCGGTTGCCAACGTCTTCACGCCCTCCTCTAAAGTGTCAACGGTTTTAGTTGTGAGTTCGGCCATTTTCATGAAGCGGGCCCTGAAGCCTCTTACCTTGGAATTCCTCTTCTCAGCCCCTCTGAGGACTTTGGTGAGTTTTCCCCTTAGCAATATTGCGCGCATCGCCCCTTCTGCGGTGTCGGCCACCACGTCGAGCCGATCGGCAAGTCTGGCTAAGTCCCCACGGAAGGCTGGCAGGAAAGCCCCCTCATGAAGAATCCGCAGGAACTCTCTTCTCCCCTTGTCTGCTTTCGTCTCTAAGCTTGAGAGCTCTCTCCCCAAGGCCTCCGCCATCCTGGAATCACGGTCTGAGAAAAAAACTGTGATTAGCTCTTCAAATTTTTTCACAACTTCTGCGACTGAACCGGCATTTCGTTTGAGGATATTCAGAGCTTCCCTCTCCCTTTTCCCACCGATGGACACGGCAGCGATCGTTAAAATGTTTTTCATCCTCTCCGCTTCCCAGAATATATCAACCCCTCGTTTAAAAAATACTCACCGTCTTGGTTTTCTGCTCAGCTTGGAACCGCAGGCTAAGCATATGGCGACAGATGGCGGGTATCTGCGCCCGCAGGCTGAGCAGACGGCCTCCCAGCGCAGGACTTCCTTTATACCTGGCATGGCGACACGGCGGTAGGGGATGTCGAACAGGCTCGCTAGATTCTGGATAGCGTAATCATCTGTCACCAGCTCGGCCCCCTCGTCTTTCAAGTCTAAGGCAAGCGCGAGTAGTCTGATATCAGTTTGAGACACGATATCACCAGTATGCTTTACCTTAGTCCGAATTGTAACGAGCGAGTTCTTGGATGGTTCAGCGACTTTGACTTTACCGGCCAGCACCGCGGTTTCCAGCTCAAGTTTTGAACATAGATCGCGGGCTTCCTCTAGCACCTCAGGAATAGTGATCTGCTCAGCTTTGGCTAGGCCCGGCACGAAACCGGCGATCACTGCAGAGGTGTCGAGAATTAATTTCCTTTGCATCACTGTAGCTTCTCCCTTGCCTTGCGGTAGAACTCGCACCACCTGAAGAATAAAGCTGGATTGTCGGAGCGGCTCAACATGACCTTTTCCCCACACTTGAGTTTGGTCGCTTGTACGCCATCCACGATCACCTGTGCGTCTCGCCCGGACCTCGTTGGCTCAATCTCGATGTGACTATCCATCGGCACAATCAAGGGAGCGAGCCTTGGGTAGGATGGGCAAATGGGCACCACGAGGATGGCCTTGAGGCGCGGGTCGACCACCGGCCCGCCTGCAGCGTGCGCATATGCTGTACTTCCGGTTGGGGTGGCAACTATGATGCCATCGCCCCTCACGTTCATCGCTATCTCCCCATCGACCGCGACCTTCACAGCAAGCGTCTTCCCCGCATTAGCCGAACATACCACCACATCATTTAGAGCATCCGGCAATCGCTTGCCGTGCGCCGTCCCAGCCAACCTATCTCGCTCGACAGGTCGTAGCTTCTCTGCCTTGAGCTTCACGAGTGCCTGCTCGACCTCGTTCGGCTTGACATCTGCCAAAAAACCTTTCTCGCCGAGGTTGACCCCCAAAATCGGGACTTTTGGCGCCAGCCGTTGAGCAAACAGAACCGTGCCGTCGCCGCCCACTGTGATTATCGCATCCGCCTCCCTCAATGCTCGCACGGTCCCTAAAGGTTTCCCTAGCTTTTTCGCCACCTCCCGCTCAAGCAAAATTTCTTCTGTGGAGAGCAGCCCCATCACTTTCCGCACAAGTTTAAGAGCGCCCGGTATCTCCAAGCGAGCGACAATTCCTATCCGCAAGTTTTCATCCACATAAATTCTCCACCTTTGGGATTTAACTTTGCGGCGGGGGCCTTTTGTCAAAAAATGCCGTTCATTCGCCAAATTTTTAAGTATGCTCTGAAAATGTCAAAGGGGACTTCGATGGCGAAGGAGACGACTGAAGTCGGAAAACTAAAGGAGGGGCGCTTTGTCATAATCGATGATGAGCCCTGCCGCATCGTCGGTTTTTCAACCTCGGCGCCGGGAAAGCACGGGCACGCAAAGGCTAAGGTAGACGCGATTGGGTTGTTCGACTCTCAGAAGCGTTCCATCATTCGCCCCACGAGCGCAAAAATTGAAACGCCGATAATCGAGCGAGGAAATGCCCAAGTACTGGCGATCGTGGTCAACAACGCACAACTGATGGATCTCGTGACCTACGAGACCTTCGAGTTGCCGATTCCCATAAACCTCCGAGGAGATGTCCGCGAAGGGGCCGAGGTAGAGTACATTCAGGCGCTTGATCGAAGAAAAATTGAACGGGTCAAAGGCTGAATCCAAAAATAATTAAAAATAATATAGTGGTAGCTTCTTCAAGCCACCACTACTGAAGACAAAATTTTAAACATCTACTCCACGTAAGGTCTTTCTTCCGTTGCCCTTCGCTCGCTCCACAGCTCGCTTGCATCTTCTGGTTACCAACGCGTCCAGTTCCTTGAAGAAATCATCGCTTGCCCTCATCCCTTTTATCAGACCTCTGACAGCAGACTTCACAATATATGCCATTTGTCCACCTCCGTTTTTTAGCTGTTTTATCCTGATTTTTTGGGGTATTTAAGTATGTTGTGAGCGCACGGCTTACCGCTTGCGTTTGAACTCTCTGAGCAACTTTCGCATCTCCTCGCGCGGCATGTCGTAGCTGTGCTCGAGCGTCGGGAATTTGCCTGTCTTGACATCCTGCTTGAAACTCGTCAGTGCTTTTATCACCACATCATCAAGCTTGGCGTAGCGCTTGACGAACTTCGGCACATGGGGACCGGTTAGACCCAACAAGTCGTGGAGCACCAAAACATTGCCATCGCAGCAAGGGCCAGCCCCGCATCCAATCGTGGGCACCTCCACTTTTTCTGTAACCAATTTCGCCAGCTGCCACGGGACGCACTCGAGCACGATGCTGAAAACTCCCGCCCGCTCCAGCCTTTGCGCGTCCTCCAGAATCGCGCGCGCGGTGGATTCGGTTTTTCCCCGCACCCTGAAACCACCGAACTGATGATACCATTGAGGAGTAAGTCCAAGATGCCCCATGACCGGAACGCCTGACTGAATGATCGCTTCTATTTTCTTAATCATGCCTAGACCCCCCTCAACCTTAACCGCCTCCGCGTGGCCCTCCTTCAGAAAACGGCCCGCGTTTCTGATTGCGTCCTCCGTGCTAGCCTGATAGGACATGAACGGCATATCCCCAACAACTAAGGCACGCTTCACTCCACGGGCCACAGCCTTTGTGTGGTGGATCATCTCATCCATGGTGACGGAAAGGGTGTCCCTGTAGCCGAGGATGACGTTTCCGACCGAGTCGCCGACCAAGACCGCGTCGATTCCCGCATCATCGAGCATGCGGGCTGTGGGATAATCGTAAGCCGCCACCATGACTATGCGCTCGCCGCGGTCCTTCATCTCGCGGATCATAGCAGTTGTGATTCTCTCCATTTACAATCCTCCAAATCGTTCACGCGTAAGTTATATCAGGCTAACTAATTAGGTTGTGGATTTCATGCTCGACGGATAAACGGGCAAAATTCTGCGGGTGAACCTCTCGAAGGACTCGGTTGAAGTGGAAAAACTCGGAGAATTTTGGCCGAGATAAGACGAAGCTACGGGAGATGAACTGAATTTTTGTATATCGACAATTATTCAAAATTTCTTTTTTGAATAGATTTCCGCTACCCTTTCGCAGCAGGTTTCATTTGCACCAGACGAAGCACATCCCCCAACTTCGGCAGGGAAGCTATTACCCCTATCCCGCTGGCGGTCAGCACCCCGGCAGCGTTTGAAAACGACGCCGTCCTCTCCACCCCCCAGCCTTTCAGCACCCCATAGATAACTCCACCCATGAACCCATCCCCTGCGCCCGTCGTGTCTATAACCTTCACCCGATACGGGCCGGAGTATCCCTTGGAGCTTTCATCGGCATAGTAGCACCCTCGCTTTCCCAAAGTCACAAACACCTTGTCCGCTGTTTCGAGCACCTTTTCCACCCCCTCTTCAACTCCCGGTCCGAACATGAATTCTAACTCCTCCTCGTTCAGCTTCACCACCTCCGCCATCTCCAGGCCCAACCCGATCCACTTCCTCGCCTTCTTCGCGCTCTCCCACAGGTTCAGTCTCAGGTTTGGGTCGTATGTGATCGTGAGGCCGCTATTCCTCGCCGCCCTCACGGCCTTCAGGGTAGCTCTCCTCGCTGGCTCTGAAATCAGGGAAATGCTGCCAAAGTGGAACACACGGGAGCTTCGTACATACTCAGTGCATATCTCTTCGGGTCTCAGCAGGGTGTCGGCACCCCTGTGGAACCGGAAATGGCGCTCACCATCCGCATCAACCGAGACGAAAGCGAGCGTTGTCTTTCCCCCTTTTTCCAGGTATACCTTGCTCACGTCCACTCCTTCCCTCTCCAAGGTGATCCTCAGGAACCTGCCAGACCCGTCGTCCCCGACCTTGCCTATGAACCCCGACTTCAGGCCCAAGCGGGAGCATGCCACTGCTACGTTGGCTGGTGCTCCACCGGCCGCCCTCTTGAAAGTGATACCCCCATCAGTGGAGATGAAGTCTATCAGGAGTTCCCCAAGGGAAATGACGTCAAGGCTCAATGCACCACCTTCGTGATCCGTTTTATCTCTGATTCAGCGGACAAATCTGTTTCGTCCATGCTTGTAAACGAAAACTCGGAGCCCATCACACTTTCACATCCAAAACTTTATCAGGTTGCTCAAGGAGACCGTGACAGATTTTCTACGAATGATTTTACCTTTTCTCTATAAGATCCGGATTTAATCTCGCTTGCGCATATGCTGAGATTTCCGATTACAACTGATTTAGGCACCAGCTCTTTCATCTCCTCAAGTGCTTTTCCAATATTCGAACCCCCAGCGGTGCAGAAGAAACCCACCTTCTTGCCGTCCAAGTTGTGATTTGTCAGATACGTTCTCACCGCAGGCGTCATTTTTCCGCCCCAGATAGGAGTCCCGATAATTATCATGCTATAGTTTTCGGGTTTCTTTTGAGTCCGGATATTCGTCAAATTTCTCCGCCGAGCGTCCTTCCCAGCGATGAGCCAGCGGATTGGCCTCAGTCCGGTTCTCTTCTTCAAATCGATGATCTCTTCGCAGTCGGCACCCAATTCCTTTGCAATAGCTTCCCCAGCTGTCTTTGTCGTGCCGGTCCTTGAGTAGTAGACGACGAGGCTCTTCATTGTCCCAACTCAAGAAGCCGAATGTTTTTCAACAATTTATAGATTACATTTCAAACAGCCATTCAGCGCTTGCCCAAGAACTCCTGCCCCTCGACTTCCTTGAGCTTCGCAGGCAGGTACTCCTTGACCACATAGGCAAGCCCGTACTTTGCGAAGGCCTGCTGCTCCGCCTTCTTCCCCAGTTCCAGCATCTTCTTGATCTCGGACTGCCAGAACTCCGTGTTGTAGCGCGGGTCCTTCTGCAGCTGCTTGAGGCGCGCGATGTCGAGCTCGCGCAGCTTGTCGGTGGGAAGTTTGTAGTTGACGATGTCGCTCGCCGTGACCCCTATGTACTTCGCATCAGGCACAGCAAGCTCATGGTTGATGTAAGCCAGCTTGGCGCTGCCCGAGATGACCACCATGCCTATGTGGAAGCCGAAGGGATCCCCGTCTGTGAAAAGGTAAACAGGTAAACCAAGCTCTTCATTCGCCCTCCTCAGGAACCTCCTCGTCGCCCTCGCCGCTTGACCTTTTAATCCGACCACAAGGGCGTCGAACTTCTTCCAAGCCTGTTCCTGTACAAACCTGTGATACATACCCATTGTCTCTATCGCTATGACGCGCTTGGCCTTGCACTTCAGGAACTCGACATCATCGATCGTCGGCGGGATTGTGTACCCTCCTCTCCCGGCCTTGGTGGCATCGATCACCGCATCTCCTTCCTTAACCACAAGCCGCCCGTAAACAGCGGCACCGTCCTCCTCAGGCACCAACCCCAGGTCTTCCCGTTTGAGCCCGAAGGTCGCCTCGAGATCTTCCACCATTAGATCGGACTCCCCTTGGCCGTGGAAGGGGCCCGTGTCCCACCCTTCTGCAGTGTAATACATCTCCCTGAGGGTCGCGAATTTTCCATTCTCGATCAACTCCTTCGCGAAATCCGCCGTGCAGAGGAGCTGGGCGAACTTCTTCACCTGCTTCATGCTGGCCGCCGAACGCACACCGTAGCGCGGTCCAAGCACGAAGTACCTGTGAGCCTCGTCGTAAATGATGTTTGAGGTGCTCCGCGACGGTATTTTGAGCTTTGGTGGCTGAGCTTTCTCTATGTCCTCCACTATTTCTTTCCCCATTCCAGCGAGCTTCCCCAAAGCCCTGCCGCCGTGCGCCCTCTCTTTCTTAACTTTCTTCGGCATTTTCAACACCTGCTACCTTTTTCAGCAGAGGTTTAATATCAGGCTCTCTCAAACCCGCCAAACTCGCGGCTCTTCTGGCGATCACCGGCAGATACTCCTCGAAAACCCCCGCCCGATCCTGCCTCTCCTTGAGCCTTATCTTCCTGAAGAGGAACTTCCTGAGCTCGCGCGCCGCCTCCATTATCGCCGTCCTCGTCTCGTTTAAAATCTCGGGCTCATCGGCTATGGACTGCTTGCCTGCCGATGTGTAGGGGACGTACGCGGATGAAATGTTCACGAACAGCGACAACGGGGCAGTTGCAGGGTCGACCCCGTAGCGACGCCAGTCTATGTTTCGCATGGCGTAGGTGATGGCGCAGCCCCCCTGGTCAAATATGAGAGGGGCGCGATTGGCAAAACGGATCAGTTCCATCCCTGCCTCGACTTCGCCCTCTCCATTTTCTACCTTTTCCTCCGCCGCCTTCCCGGCATTCCCGCCGTAAGCCATACCGACCTCGACAAGGAAGGGCAACCCACCCCGGTATACCTTGGGCGGGCGGCTAATCGCGCAGACAAACTCTGGGTTCAGGATCTGGCGCAGGCCGTTCTCTACGTCCGCAGTCCCGATCGGCCGCAACCCAGATGTCGGCGGGGCTAGGAGCCTCACCTGCTTGAAAGCGGAAACTATGTGCTCGGCCTCCTCCCACGTCAGTTCCAGGGGCTTCTTGTTCAGGGGCACGCCCGCGAGCCTGCATACCTCATCCGCTTTCTTCCTGCTGACCCGAGAGAGCTCAGTTGAGAGGAAACTGACAACTGTCCTGCCCTTCGTGTGTCTCGCCAGCGTGAGCAGGTCATCCGACATTATTCCCCACGGGTGTAGCGGCATGGACTTTGGTCGCTCTGGAATCTTGTCGGTGGCGTTTTCGAACACCGTGAGCTTGCCATCCGGTTCAACGAACGTTATGTGGACGTGGGGATTCGCGATTGCCGTCATGCGGAGATAGTTGAACGGACCATATCGAGAGCGCATGTAGGTGGTATCCTTCACCTCAAGTTCGACCCGCGTCCCCCGCCACTTGCCCTTGCGCTTCTCGCTCCTAACGATCTTGCCCTCGTTTTTGTCGACATCTATCATCAAATCCATCTGTGTGACCTCTCCGTTCCCGGTGGAGGTCGTCACCGTCGCTGGCTTGCCGCTCGTGATCTGGGAGAACATCACCGCTCCGCTCACGCCTATCCCCTGCTGCCCGCGCTGCTGCATGTGGCGGTGCAGCTTGGTGCCAGCGAGCATCTTGCCAAACACGTTCGAGATATATTGGTCCGGGATGCCAGAGGCGTTGTCCTCGAACACGACCCTGAAGTGCTCGGGCTCCTCGTTGACCCTTTTGATCGCGACGTATACCTTGGGCAGAACTCCCATCTCCTCGCTCGCGTCGATGCTGTTCGTGACCCCTTCGTGAACTATCGTGGTGAGCGACCTGATTTTTCCGGTGTAGCCGAGCATCGCCGCGTTTTTCCTGAAGAACTCGCTCACGCTGTGCTCCCTGAACTCCTTGAAGAGCTCGTCCGCAACCGTCTTCATTTTGACCCACCACCTGACCTATGACTTAGCATGATCGATTAGCTCCTTTATCGCCTCGTCCATGGTGACCCTCTTCCCACTCTTAAGTTGCATTTTCGACACCAATTCCAGCAGTTTCCTGTGAGTGGCGTCCTCCACCTTGAGAGTAACTTTGCTCATAATAATCATTATAGTGTGGTTAGTATCTATACTATATAAGTTTGCCTCATCCCCACCTTGAAAGGGCCTATCGGCGGTAAAGCAACTTTTGGACGCGGGGCGCCTTGCCGTATTTACAGCCGCGGGAACGCCCTACTTTTTGCTTCCCTGCGCTTCCGCTCGAGGAACTTATAGACCGTTGAGTGCATTGCTCCTCCAAGCAGCAGCTCCAAGGCCTCGCGGACGACGGCGAGTTGCTCAGCCGTCCCGATCGTAGCGATGGTTTTTCCGTAGACCGATATGTAGGCGTCCGTGCCCTTCTCAAGGATTTGCCGTGTCTTTCCCCGCTCGCCTATCACCCTGCCCTTAAGCCTGACCAAAGTACGCTCGGAATCTCCAGCAAAATCTCTCATGTCGGTTATTTCCAAGAGCTGGTCATCCTCGAACAGACGAAAAGCCCGCTCTGAACTGAACCCTCGAGCTATGGCAGTTATCACTTCCCTCGCCTTCAGCGCCCCCAGCGGGTCGTCGCCCGGTTCTATCCGCACCTCTCCGGTCTCGCTGTCGAAGGTTAGCTTGGTGCCCGTGCGGCGCTCGATCTCCCGCTTCGCCTGTCCTTCCGGGCCTACCGCGACCCCTATCCTTTCCTTAGGCAACCGCGCGTACATCTACCACACCAACCTAACGCAAAACATCCCCAACATGCTCGGGCATCTGCGTCCCAGAAAGAATCATGTCTATCTCAAAATCTTGTTTCACGGACAAACAAAAACCTTGCGGTGGGCAGGAGATATCTAAAGTGCCTAACGATTTGCCTGCGAGGTCGGTTTTAATAATCTTGGACGAGGTAAAATCATGGAACGATTGCTATGAAAAAGCTATGGAAATGTCCCAAATGCGGCAGAGAGTTCGAGAAAAAGAACCAAGTTCACTCCTGTACCATTTATCTCCTCGACAAGCATTTCAAGGGGAAAGAAGAGATCGCCAGACCACTTTACAACAAGCTAAAAGCAGAGATCAAGAAAAATGTTGGACCGTTAAAAGTCGAGTCATTGTCGTGCTGCATACACTTTGTGAGCAAGCACACTTTCGCCGGAGTATATGCATTGAGGGACAAAATCAGGATACACTTCACACTGGGTTACAAGCTGGAGAGTTCTCGAATCGATAAATTTACGCAAATGTCGGCTAACCGATACCTCTACAGTACCGATATCAGGAATGAAAATGAGATCGATAAAGAATTGATTTCTTGGTTAAAACAGGCTTACAACTCAAGATGAAAAGAAGTCCTGTGAGAGGGCATTAAAGCGTGATATAGAGGCTATAGAAGGTACTTCTGAGAAGTCCAATCCAGATAAATCTTTATCATTATCTCCTACAGGTTCTTCTGGTGCCGGGGTAGCAAAGCCAGGTAATGCGCACGCCTTGAGAGCGTGTGGCCCATCGGGCCTCGGGAGTTCGAATCTCCCCCCCGGCGCCATCGTGTACCCGCTTCAATCGCTCAGGGCCGAAATCCGCGTAATACCTTGTCAACCCCCTAACGCCCGCGAAATTCCGTTAAAGTGATTGCGAATTGGTTTATTGACTTCCGTATAAAAAGATATCAAGTTAATGAAGGGGCTATCAACTTGAGGATTAGGAAAAGAAGAGATGAAATAGCGGCAAGTAAGGAAGATTATTGCCTAGCACAGCCCAAAAAGTTTAGAGAACTCATTAAGGATATGTATAAGGGCTTCCCAAACTTGCGGGTGCACGAGGACAGAATTAAAGAAGTGGTGATAACAGAAGAAGACAGAACCGCCCTAGTAGATCACGGTTTCTTTATTAGGGAACTGCATTCCAGTGGAGGTAAGGAATATTACGAATATGCATTGGGGCCGAATTCTCTAAACCTAATAAGCGCTTGGAAAACCGAAGAATTAAACGAGACAATTATTAAGATGAATGTTGCTGTTGTGCTTTTGGCCTCTTTAACAGTTTTTGTGAGTATAGTCAACGCATTACGGACAATCACCGACCCTTTCCTTAAGGGATTTGTCGTTTTTGGAGAAGTATCATTAATTGCGATAATGATTTACGTTTTCCTATTGTTCAAACTAGGAAACATTAAGTAAGTACCCTCAAATCCGCGCCATCGTATATCCGCTTCAACCGCTCAGGCGAAAAGTCCGTGTAATGTCGGGCCAAGACCGACCTCAGAACTCGACGGCAAAAACGCGCCAAAAAACAAGCAGATCAGCAGGGCTTTTTCTCTTCTTCTTACTTTTTCTTTACTTTTTCTTCTTAGGCTTTTTCTTCTGTCTAAACATAGATTTCACGTTGAAATATCATGTTCCGAGGTTAAAAGGTTACCTTAAATTTATCACCTGCTTCGCAATCTCATCAATTTTCGGGCGCGGCCCACTCATCCGGTCCGACCTCTACTCCCAACTGAACCCTTCGCATGGCCTTACCTCTGATATTTTCGGCGTTTATTCGAGCACCCTCAGCCCGGTGCCATCGTATACCCGCTTCAACCGTTCAGGCGAGAAGTCCGTGTAATGTCGGGCCAAAACGGGCCTCGCTAGTTCGAACGGGCGGATGTCAAAAATCAAAAAGGGATTTCGCACGCCTTGTAGGATAAACAGATTTTAAATCTGAACATATAATCACCTGGGCCGAAGATGGTAAAGATAGGATCAAAAGGGATATCCACTGGCGCAATAGTAGCCGTGGCCGTCGCTTTAACCGTAATAACTGTTACAACAGCTGTTGGCGTCTACCTTCTCGCGGGGCCTGCGGGAGGGCATGGAGGAGACACCACGACACCAACCACGACAACCACCCACACAACAACCACAACAGCTCATACAACAACCACAACAACAACCCATACAACATCCCCTACAACCACGACACCAGGAAGTTTTGTTATCCCCTCAGAAAGTACCGCATCCCCATCTGAGATAGCCCTCACTTACCATTGGGCTCAGTGGTCCAACAACTATACCTTCACCACCTACATCCCAGAAAATCTGTACGAGTACTACGCAAACAAGCCACGCGTGCCGGTGAGGGGCACCACATACTCAAGCGCTAATTACTACGTAAACTACTCCTACTATGTCACGGACCCCAAGGACGACAAAGAGCTGGAAGAGATCGTGGCATCGTTCAACGAGTTCGCTTTTGGGGAGGGGCTTGGGGAGGAAGAAAAACTCGATCTGATGGTCGGATTCGTCCAAAGCCTGCCGTACATGACAGATATGGAGAGCAAGGGTCAGCAGGAATATCCAAGGTATCCGGTAGAAACTCTCGTGAACAACGTGGGAGATTGCGAGGACACTGCGATACTGATGGCATCACTCCTAAAATTAATGGGTTATGACGCGGTCTTGCTTGATGTACCGGAGCACATGGCAGTTGGCATAAGCAGCGATTACTTAACATTTTACGGATTCCACTATTCGGAAAACAACAAAGAATATTACTATGTGGAAACAACAGAGCCAGGTTGGTCGATTGGAGAGATTCCGGAGGAGTACAGTGATGTGCCGGCCTATCTCGTTCACCTAGTGCCTGTACCGATGTTGACTCACACATGGATAAGTACCTGGACATCGGACCCGACGAATTACACCGCCGACTTAACAGTCACAGTCAAAAATGAAGGTACGGCTACGGCTGAAGACGTGTACGTGTTCGCTGGGTTCGATGCTGGCGGGAACATGGCTTGGGGCATTCAAACAAGTGATAACTTCACCCTGAACGTAGACTCGGAAAAACTGTGACCCTGCAACTCACACTTTCCCGTGGGTATTATACCCGATTGATGGTCGAGGTAATCTACGGCGGGTATGCGGTTGATAAAAGCTATTCAGATTGGTTCACAACGTGAACTAGTGTACACGACTGATGTTGAACGAATCGGTGCGGTGAAAATTTCTTAGGTATTTGCCGAAAAACATTGATTCGTCGACAGCACTTTCAAATTCTTTTCCTTATGGCTGCCGCTTTCATGCGGCTGGTTTTAGAAAATCTTAACAGGCGCCAATCTGATTTAACATCGTGAATGGTATGAAGCGCTTTGATTGGGTCGAGCACCCGTCGGACATCGGCTTCCGTGCGTATGGCCGGGATCTAGCCGAGGCCTTCGAGAACGCTGCACTGGCGCTGTTCGAAATCATGGTAGACACGAGCAAGGTCGAGCCGCGCGAGGAGGTCAAGGTCGAGCTGAAGGCAGAGGACGAGGGGGCGCTGCTCTACGACTGGCTCGACCGGCTGATCTACCTCCACGACTCCAAGAACATGGCGATGTCGAAGTTCAAAGTGACAATCTCCCGTATCAAGAGTGGCTTCAAGCTCAATGCCCAGGCTTGGGGGGAACGCTTCGACTCTGAGAAACATCCCGAGAAAACAGCGGTCAAGGCGATGACTTACCACATGATGGAGATCAGGCGCCAAAAAAACCGTTGCTCGGTGCAAGCGGTCGTCGATATTTGATGCGATTTTCTAACCAAAAGGTAATTTAGCACTTATGCAACTTGTTATCAGGTGCACGAATGGTGGAGATAGACAAGATAAGGCAAATAGACGAGGTTCGCTGGGAGATCCCTCAGGACTACAGGCGCGGCATGCTGGTTCCTGCGCGTATCTATGCGGACGCCGAGATGCTGGAGGAGATGAGCAGGGATCTAACGCTCGAGCAGGCCGTGAACGTGTCGTTTCTGCAGGGCATTTACAAGTATTCCATCACACTTCCAGACGGGCATCAAGGTTACGGGTTCCCAATTGGTGGTGTTGCAGCTACTGACGCTGAAACCGGCGTCATCAGCCCTGGGGGAGTGGGGTACGATATCAATTGTGGGATCAGGTTGTTGCAAACAAATCTCGAAAAAAAAGATGCCGTGCCTAAACTTCGCCAGCTCGTCGAAACCCTCTTCCGAAATATCCCTTCAGGGCTTGGAAGCACGGGGCATGTCAAGCTAACCCCTGCCCAACTCGATCTGGTCTTAGAGAACGGCGCAAGCTGGGCCGTCGAGAACGGCTTTGGCTGGAAGGAGGACTTGGACAGGCTCGAAGAAAGTGGCTGCATGGCCGGTGCCGACGCTAAAAAAGTGAGCGCGGAGGCGAAACACCGCGGCTTCCCGCAGCTCGGCAGCCTCGGGAGCGGCAACCATTTCCTTGAGGTCCAGACAGTTGACAAAATCTACGAACCCGAGATTGCGCGCAAATTCGGCATCGACCACGAGGGCCAGGTCACGGTGATGATCCACACGGGCTCCCGGGGGCTCGGCCACCAGGTTTGCTCCGACTATCTCAGGATGATGGAGCATGCCATTCACCAATACAAAATCGTACTACCAGATCGAGAGCTCGTAAACGTTCCATTCACGTCACCGGAGGGGCAAGCATACTTTTCAGCGATGGCGTGCGCGGCCAACTACGCCTGGGCAAACCGCCAGATGATCGCGCACTGGGTCAGACAGAGCTTCGAGCAAGTTCTCGGACGCGATGCCGAAAGCCTGGGCCTCCATATCATCTACGATGTCGCACACAATATCGCAAAACTCGAGAAACACCGCGTCGATGGCGGGAGCAAGAAAGTCGTGGTGCACAGGAAAGGGGCCACGCGGGCATTCGGGCCGGGGCACCCAGATATCCCGCCGATCTACCGCGATGTCGGCCAGCCCGTGCTGATCCCTGGGGACATGGGTACAGCCTCTTATGTGCTGGTTGGGACCGAGCAAGCGATGCAGGAGACCTTCGCCTCGACCGCGCACGGCGCCGGTCGCCACATGAGCCGTGCTGCATCGCTGAGGCAGTTCCGGGGCGAGGATGTAAGGAGAGAACTCGAGTCGAAAGGTATCATCGTGCGCGCGGCTAAGATATCTGTGATAGCGGAGGAAGCGCCAGGTAGTTACAAGCAAGTGGATCGTGTCTGTGAGATATCCCACAAGGCGGGAATCGCTCGGAAGGTCGCGAGGCTTGTGCCGATAGGAGTTGCGAAAGGCTAGAGACATGATATCAAAATCTCACATTTCAGTTCTACTGCCGACATCGTTAGCGGCCGAAGCACCAGATCTCCGCCAGAAAACTGTAAGAGTGGGTTCGATCGGACGCACGCTGGCCATCTTTCGTGTTGAGAGGGTTTGTATTTATTCCGACGACGACCCAAACGTGAAAAACCAGGCAGAAGAAACGGAACTCATCACCATGCTCTTGCGTTACATGGAAACGCCGCAATACCTGCGCAAGCTGCTTTTACCCCACACCGAGGAACTCCGCTATGCCGGTTTGCTCCCGCCCCTGCGAACACCACACCACCCGCTCCAAAGCGAGAAGATCAGGCCCGGAGATTATCGCGAGGGAGTCGTTGTTGAAGCCGGTAAAAACCAAAGCCTGCTGGAGATCGGCCTGCCTGAGAAAGCCGTAATCGGCGAGAGGCTCAGGGTGGGCCAACGGCTGACGCTCAAGCTGGGCAAAAAATCCGGAGACCGCATACTCGCTACGCTGGTAACTCGCGGTGAAATTTCTGAGTACTGGGGCTACGAAGTCCTGCGGGCGAAAAGCCTTGCGGAGGGCTTAAAAGTTTTGAAAGCTGATTGTTCTATCGGAACTTCGCGGCGCGGCCAAGATTTAAGTGCCGTGCACGCGATAGAGAGCGGTAAACCTCGCAGCGTGGCAGTGGCCTTCGGGGGTCCCTACGCGGGGCTCTTTGAGATCTGCGAGCGCCAAGGCGTCGATGCCGACAAGCTCTTCGACGCTGTCATAAATACGATACCAAACCAAGGTACTGCGACAGTTCGAACGGAGGAGGCGCTCATAGTCACGCTTGCGGTACTGAACGTGCTCAACGAGGGATAGAATGGGAAAGAGAAAACATCGACCGAGGCGGGGTTCGCTCGCGTACATGCCGCGAGTGCGGGCCCCTCGACCGGTAGCCCAAGTACGGGCCTGGCCAGCGGAAGCTAGGCTGGGTCTGCAGGGCTGCGCAGGTTACAAAGCAGGGATGATCCAAATTTTCATGATTGACGACCAGAAGGGAAGCCTGACGACAGGTCAAGAGATAATCTTTCCCGCAACGGTTATAGAGATCCCGCCCATCATCGTGTGCGCGGTTCGCCTTTATACTTCCGACACGCATGGGCTGAAGAGTGGAACTGAAGTGTGGGCAAGCGAACTTCCAAAAGAACTCTCGCGTTCTCTGAACCCTCCAAAAAAATACGACGCACAGAAAGCTCTCGAGCGGGCCGAAGCCCTAGTTAAGAAAGGCAAGGTCGAGGACATCCGAGTTATCATTTGCACTCAACCTTGGGTCACGAACCTCTCGAAGAAAAAACCTGATGTGTTCGAAATTCGCGTTGGGGGGAGTTCAGCGGAGGAGCGGTGGAATTACTCAAAGGGCCTGCTTGGCAAACAGGTCCGAGCCGGAGATGTATTCAAAGAAGGGGAATACGCCGATGTACTCGCGATAACCAAGGGCAAGGGATTCCAAGGACCGGTCAAACGCTGGGGAATCAAAATTTTACCAAGAAAGAGCGATGAGGGGCGCCGCCAGGTTGGGACACTGGGGCCTTGGTCTCCCGCACGGGTGATGTGGACGGTTCCGGCTCCCGGGCAGATGGGCTACCACCAACGCACCGATTTCAACAAGCGAATTTTGAAGCTGGGAAACGACGGCAAGGAGATCACGCCAAGCGGAGGTTTCCTGCGTTACGGCCAAGTCAAAGGGGAATTCGTTGTACTGGCTGGCTCGGTCCCCGGACCTACAAAGCGGCTCATACAGCTCAGGCGACCCATTAGGCTGCCGCGGGGTGCTACGACCCAACCGCCATCCATCACCTATATGAACACCACGTCGCAACAGGGGGGGTAAATACGAAGGTTCGAATTATGTCTCTAGAAGGCCAACCGCTCGAAGAAATCGAGCTTCCGCCGGTCTTTGCCACGGAGCTGAGGCCCGACGTTATAAGACGTGCCGTGCTGGCTGCCCAGACCGCTAGGCTCCAACCTTGGGGAGCCGATGAGATGGCGGGCAAAAGAACGTCTGCGGAAACATGGGGCAAGGGTTTTGGGGTTTCTCGTACTCGCAGGGTGAAAGGTACCAAATCACCCGCTTCGGGCATGGGCGCATTCGTACCCCACGCTGTGGGCGGAAGACGGGCGCATCCACCAAAGGTCGAAAAGGTGCTCCGCGAGCGCATAAACAAAAAGGAGCGCCGCCTCGCGATACGCTCCGCCATCGCTGCCACCAAAGACAAAAAACTCGTCGCCTCTCGAGGCCATGTCGTCGACCACATCACCGAATTACCATTGGTCGTGAGCGATGAGTTTGAGGAGATGAAAAAGGCAAGCGAGGTAAAGGGCGTGCTCCAAAAGCTGGGACTTTGGAACGATGTCGAACGTGTGAGCAAAAGCAAGCGAGTGCGGGCGGGACGTGGTAAGATGCGGGGCAGGAAGTATAAACGGGCGGTTGGGCCGCTCATTGTAGTAGGTGAGGACAGAGGAATCGGCCTTGGGGCTAGAAATTTCCCGGGCCTTGAGGTAGTGAGGGCGACCGGGCTCAACGCAGAGGCACTTGCCCCCGGAGGCGCACTGGGCCGGCTAACACTTTGGACTCGGGGGGCAATCAAAAAAATGGCTGAGGGGTTATTCACATGAAAGATCCGCAAAAAGTACTGCTCTACCCGCAGGCCACGGAGAAAGCCGTGAAACTGATCGAGTCTGAAAATAAGCTCGTGTTCATCGTGGCTAATGATGCGAACAGAACAGACGTAAAACGTGCCGTGGAGACACTTTTTGAGGTAAAAGTGGACAACGTGAAAGTGGGGATAACTCCAGATGGACGGAAACGCGCTTACGTAAGGCTTGCGCCAGAGTTCAAGGCGGATGAAATAGCTGCAAAACTGGGGATGATTTGAATGGGAAAACGGATTAGAGCTCAACGACTCGGACAAGGTTCGCCCACCTACAGAGCGAAATCGTGGAGAAGGCTAGGCGAAGTGAAACTACCTCCATCTGAGGAAACTGGAGAAGCAACAGTAGTTGACATCCTTAAAGACCCGGGCAGGAGCGCCCCCGTTGCCAGAGTGAGATACGGTGACGGTCAAGAGCGTTTGGTCCTCGCGCCCGAGGGAATAAAAGTGGGAGACAGGATAGTGGCTGGTGTCTCGGCCCCGGTCAAGCCGGGGAACACGCTATCGCTGGCTGAGATTCCCGAAGGGACCCCAATCCACAACATCGAATCCCGACCTGGCGACAGAGGAAAATTTGCTAGGTCGTCTGGTGCTTACGCTACCTTAATCGCCCACGATGTCGGACGCGCTACTGTCCAGCTTCCATCTGGAGAAATGAGGGACCTTAACCCCCGCTGCCGCGCGACCATCGGAGTGGTGGCTGGGGGCGGGCGCATGGATAAACCGTTCATCAAGGCAGGTAAGCGTCACCATGCAATGCTTGCGAAGGGGAAGCCGTATCCTCATGTGCGTGGCGTGGCGATGAACGTCGTCGACCATCCATTTGGAGGAAGGGGAAAACATGCCGGCAGACCAAAAACAGTTTCGAGAGATGCGCCTCCTGGCCAAAAAGTAGGGTTAATAGCAGCAAGGAGAACTGGTGAGAGGTGAACCCATGCCGAAGAAGTTTACCTTCCGCGGTTACTCAATCGAGGAGCTCCAAAAGCTCTCCCTGGACGACTTCGCAAAGCTATTGCCAGCGCGGCAGAGGCGTTCGCTAGCAAGAGGACTCACGCCTAGAGAAAAGAAACTGATCGGGAGCATGAAGCAGGCGAGGGCAGCTAGCAGGGAGAGCCCTATCCGAACCCACTGCAGGGAAATGATTGTTATCCCGGAGATGGTCGGCTTAAAGTTCGCTGTTCATAACGGAAAAGAGTTCTTCATCGTTGAAGTGAAGCCTGAGATGATCGGCCACCGCTTGGGGGAGTTCTCCCAAACGCGGAAGAAGGTTACCCACGGCATGCCTGGGATAGGCGCAACTAGGAGTTCCCTGTACATACCACTAAAGTGATTGTCGATGCCAAAGTCCGGTTACTCTGCTAAAATTAAGGAGCCGTGCGCAAAGGCTTTCGGCAGGGAGATGCGGGTTTCCCCCAAGCATGCTATGGAGGTCTGCCGAGCGATACGAGGCATGCGCCTGAACGCTGCCAAAGAGTATCTGGAAGCAGTCCGAGAAAAGAAAAAAGCTGTTCCTTTCGTGCGCCACCGAAAGAAGCTCGCCCACAGAAGGGGAACCGGTGGCAGCGGGCAATACCCTGTCAAGGCCGCTCGAGAAATCTTGAAGGTACTGAAAAACGCGGAGGCCAACGCGAGCTACAAGGGGCTCGATGCCGAAAAACTCAGAGTTGTACACGCCAGCGCCTACAAGGGTATTATCATCCCAGGAACTTTGCCACGGGCCTTTGGGAGGTCGTCACCGTACAACAAGCCACTCACGAACTTGGAAATAGTCCTGAAGGAGGCATCCTGATGCCGGTGCAACAGATTTTTATAAAACGGGGGCTGAAGCGCGTCGAGCTCGAGACTTTCCTCGCGCAAGAACTGGGTTCGGCAGGATATGGGGGCGTGGACCTCAAGCGCGCACCGACTGGCACCCGTGTGACTCTATACGTGGAAAAACCTGGGATGGCGATAGGGCGCAGGGGGAAGAGCATCAAACAGCTCACCGACGACCTCGAAAAAAGGTTTGGGTTGGAAAACCCGCAGATTGAGGTGGTCGAAATCCCGAAACCCGGGCTATCTGGTCCGATAATGGCGAAACACATCGCCTTTGCCCTCGAGCGCGGGATAAGCGCGAGGCGTGTTGGTCGCAGCACGATCCGTAGGATAATGGAAGCCGGCGCGCGAGGGGTTGAAATAATAATCTCCGGGAGGATAGCCGGAGAAAGATCGAGAAGTGAACGATTTTACAAAGGTTACCTCAGCAAGGCAGGCGAACCAGCTGAGAAACTCGTGAGCCACGGCTACGCTGCGGCCAAACTGAAACCAGGAATCGCCGGCGTCAAAGTCAACATAATGCCCCCAGATGTGCCGCTACCTGACGAAATCAAGGTCAAGGAAGAAACCAAACCAGCCGAAGCGGTGGTCGTTCCCGAAGCAACTGGGGAACAAGTTGAAAAGGCGGAGGAACCAACGCCAAAGGAAGGTGGGGAAAGTGGCAATACTACGGAGTAAAGAAATTCGCGGGATGAGCACAGAGGAAACGCTCGAAAGACTCAAAGAGTTCCGTGCCGAGCTGGTTCGAGCACGAGCGACCGCGGCTGCAGGCGGCTCACTTGAGAACCCGGCGCGGATCAGGGAACTCAAACGCACCATAGCGAGGATACTCACGATAATAAAGGAAAAACAAAAAGGAGGTGCATAAGCTCGCAAGAGATATGCAAGGTCTGTGGTCTACCTAAGGAACTCTGCGTCTGTCAGGAGATGGCACGCGAGCAACAGCGGATAAGCGTGTACTCAATAAAACGAAAGTACCGCAAATTTGTGACCATCATCGAGGGGCTGGACGAAAAACAGCTGGACTTGGAC